>Ga0160436_1000088_pt1 | contig 47578 bp, 34 predicted proteins | sample HID1973M_E0MG_FD_108264 | JGI IMG/M metagenome (GOLD analysis project Ga0160436, IMG submission 108264) | Enriched mosquito-associated microbial communities from UW Madison campus, WI, USA - HID1973M_E0 MG | ecosystem: Host-associated > Arthropoda: Insects > Digestive system > Unclassified ...
CTCGCCCAAAGCACCCTGCCCGTCGGGTCGCTGAGGGTTAACTTAATAGACACGGCTAAGCATGTAGGCCCGAAAGCGGAGTACTGGCGGACGGGGGTTCAAATCCCCCCGGCTCCACCAAACTTACATCTAAAGACGTCCACGGACGTCTTTTTTTGTGCCTGAAATCTAGTAAATACAATACTTTAGCGTCTATTAGGGTCCACGGACGTTCGACAGAATCCACATCACCTGGTATTCCACATGGTATTCCAAGCCCTTCAGTGGTAATTTTTGGAATACCGAATGATGTCATGGAACACCTTATGTGCGCCCAAGCCACCCGCCTCTCTGATCGCCAGCTCAAAGCGGTAAAGCCGAAAGACAAGGACTACGTCCTCAGCGATGGAGACGGCTTACAGCTGCGCGTGAGGGTCAATGGCTCTACGCTCTGGAACTTCAACTACCGGCAGCCGATTACCAAGAACCGCATCAATATGGGCCTCGGCACCTACCCAGAGCTCTCACTTGCGCAAGCCAGGAAGAAGACGGTCGAAGCCAGAGAGCTTCTCGCCCAGGGCATCGACCCGAAAGAGCATCGTAGCGAGTTGGAGCAGACAAAAAGGCAGGCAACCGAGCACACATTCGAGAACGTGGCGTCTGCCTGGTTCGAACTTAAAAAGGATTCTGTGACTCAGGCTTATGCCGAGGACATCTGGCGCTCGCTCATGCTGCATGTCTTCCCATCACTGGGAACAACACCTATCTCGCAGATCAATGCCCCGATGGTCATTGAGTTGCTGCGTCCTTTGGAAACCAAAGGCAGCCTGGAGACAGTGAAGCGACTGACCCAACGACTCAACGAGATCATGACCTACGGCGTGAACTCGGGAATGATCTTTGCCAATCCGCTCAGCGGCATCCGGGCCGTTTTCAAAAAGCCGAAAAAACAGAACATGGCCGCCCTCCGTCCTGAAGAACTGCCAGAACTGATGGTCGCCATCGCCAATGCGAGCATAAAAAGAACAACGCGCTGCCTGATCGAATGGCAACTTCACACCATGACCCGCCCAGCGGAAGCCGCTACGACATCCTGGGCTGACATCGATCTAGACAAGAAAACCTGGACGATTCCAGCGGAACGTATGAAGAAGCGACGGGCGCACGTCATACCACTGACCGAACACGCGCTTGCCCTGCTAGATACGATCAAGCCCTACAGCGGCCACAGGGCGTACGTGTTCCCGGCAGATAGAGACCCACGGGATCATTGCAACAGCCAGACAGCAAACATGGCCCTGAAACGTATGGGCTTTGAAGGGCGATTGGTGAGCCACGGCATGCGCTCCATGGCCAGCACCATCCTGAACGAACAGGGATGGGACCCAGAGCTGATCGAAGTCGCGCTTGCTCATGTGGACAAGGACGAGGTTCGCAGCGCCTACAACCGGGCGGACTACATTGAGCGCAGACGCCCCATGATGATCTGGTGGAGTGAACACATCCAGCAAGCCGCTACTGGCAGCTTGTCAGTCGCAGCCGTTCAGGGAACCAGAGGCATGAAAGTAGTATCCATGCGTTAGAACCTCGAATAAAGACAGCGCAACTCAATGACGGGATAATGCTGCAAGCGCGCTATCAGATCGGTAATCAAAGATCAAAAAGAAGCATAAATTATTGAATTATATAAAGTTAACGTGTGCAGTGCGACGACTGACCCACGCAGAGCTCAATGCCGTCAGGCGCTTTTATAACCACGCGTAGTATCTGGCAGATCCCGCCAAGATGATGGAGCAATAGGCTGACTTATTTGGGCACCTGGAAGCACAGGCCACTCATGATGACGTTGCGAATGGCGGGAGACAACCCAGTGACTGCTGACGCAAGCGGGGCCCAATTTAAACCGTGATACGGCGCAAGACCTAGGTAGATATCTAGGCGCGGAACATATTCCTGTGCGAAAAACGTTCAAAAAAGAAGTACTAGGTCTTGACCACTGGGTAACAGGCATCGCCCCAAAGCGTGTGTGGGTTATCGAGCATCAACAAAATCACCAGCGGGACCAATTTTCCTAGCAAGTTCGCGCAATCGCGCAATTGCGCCCGGTTGACGCTGCCATCCCAGGTCGCGCCGCCGTGAATCAACTGATTGCGCAGGGTGTAAATGCGGTTAAACATCACCCCCAGCACTTTCGCCGTATCACGGTTGGCCAGCGCCGACTGTGCACTGCGCTTGCCGCTCCGCAGACGCTCCTCCCACTCCACCTCAGTGATCTTGCCGTTCTGGAAATCCCAGAAGCTCTGGAACACATAGGGGTTATCCAATAGCGCACGGATACTGCCGGCGAACTCCGACCAAACAAGCTTTTCGATCAGGTTCCCGGTATCCAGCGTGCAGAGTTTTTGCAAAAAGCTCTTGAATGACTCCTGCTCGGACAACCGATACTGCTCATCAATGTCCGTGGCATAGGCCGCATTAAAGGCAATCCATAAAAAAATAAATCGCCCGTCCACATCCTCAGCCTGCTCAGCACGGTTCAGCCAGCTCAAAGCCCGGTGCACACGTAAAGCCAAATTCGGGTGATGAGCATCGCGTTCGACACGATGTCGTGCTTTGAGCGTCTGGTAATCCATTCCAGGATGTTCCTTGAGACTGGTGAAAGAAAGCAGTGATAAGGCGAATTTTGTGGAATTTTCACCCGGACGCGACACATCTTGCCGCAGATGGCTATAAGCTACCACTCATTCAGGATTTGGATCCATAGGTGGTTTCCCTGAAGATTTTTTTGTAGCTACGCCAACCCCCATCAAGGACTCGTTAATGTTCAAACTCGACACGCCGCTAGCCCGGATGAAGGCAATTGCCTCCGGGTTATTATTGATGGCGGCTGTTCTCTACGTGACGGCGCTTGAACTTGCCCATGCGCAACCAGTATTTGCCGGGTACCTCAAGGCGTTTTCGGAAGCAGCGATGGTGGGCGCCATTGCCGACTGGTTCGCGGTCACAGCCCTGTTCCGACGTCCACTCGGGCTGCCTATCCCGCACACCGCGATCATCCCGCGCAACAAGGCGCGCATCGGCGCCAACCTCGGCGACTTCATCTGTACGCACTTCCTCTCTCGCGAACAAGTACTCGCCAAAGTCGGCGAATTCGACACCGCCAAACGGCTTGCCGTGTGGCTCTCGACGCCTGCCCACGTTAGCGCACTTTCCAACCTATCCTTGCGCCTGGCCGGTCACGGTGTAGGTGCCCTGCGCGACGAGCGCGTACGCCAATTCGTGCGCAGCACCGCCTTCGCACGCCTGGAACAAATCGATCTCGCACGCATGAGCGGCCAGCTGCTTGAAGTACTCACCGACGACGGAAGGTCTCAAGAAGTACTTGAAGGCCTGCTTGATCAGATCGATCTGATGATGCAAAGCGAGACCACGCAAAAGCGCATCGGTGACTTGATCGCTGCAGAACTGGACATCTTGCGCTTCAACGTCTTCGGCAAGGAAATATCCTTCAGTGGGCTGGCCGGTAACTGGACATCCGACAAATTGGTCAAGCGCATTTCTACTGTCATCAGTGAAGTCAACGAAGACCCCGAGCACGAACTGCGCAAGCAATTTAACGAGCAATTGCTGGACCTGGTCGCCAAGCTCAAGGATGACCCGGCCTTTCGTCTGCGCGCCAGCCAATTGCGCGCACAACTCATCCAACACCCGACACTGCACGACTACCTCACCGATCTGGTCGACGGTGTCGTCGATTGGTTCGAAGCCGATATCCAAAGCGACACTTCCACCCTGCGACAACACCTGAACGCCGGCGTACTCAAACTGGGCGAAGCCCTGAGCGAAGACGCTGCCATGCAAAACTGGATCAACGAACAAGTCCTCGCCCTCGCCGGGCCGGTGGTCGAACGCTATCGAGCACAGATCGGTAACTACATCCGCGAGCGAATCGAGCAGTGGAATGAGGAGGAACTGGTGGAGCAACTGGAGGCGCATGTGGGCCGAGACCTACAGTTCATCCGGATCAACGGAACGCTGGTGGGTGGCTTGGTGGGAGTGCTGATACATGTGGGGACGCAGGTTTTCGTGCACGGGTGATTGCCACGATTACATGCGCAGAACTTAAAGCTCATTAGTGACCAGCCGATAACCTTCCGACTCGCCTGAAAGGCATCGTCGGTCAACCCAAAAAGGATGATGAAGTGACCCCTGATCTGATCAAGAATCTTGAACACGCTGTGGCCGGCGTCTTGGATGTAGTGGCCGGGCTCGATAGCCGTTCCGCCCACCGTGCCACGTTGAAGTCCGTGTTGCGCAAATTGCGGATTACGCGCGAACTTTCGTCCCTGTATTACATCTGCGTTGCCGGTAGCCAAAGTGCGGGCAAGACGCGCCTAGTCAGGGAGCTCTATAACCTCAACGGTGAACACGAGTGGTTGGTTGATAACCAGGGCCGTGGTGAACGAGTACCGGTTTTTATCCTTGAGAAGGACTGTGCGGCACCTTATGCCGTCGGAGTACGTTACAAGCCAGGCCCTGATGGCAGGGAGGAAGAGGCACTCGACAAGGAGTCTTTCCGCCGAATCATCAGCGCTTACGACGTCAACGATGATTACCTGTTCACCAAGCTGTATGTGCCGAAACAATATTTTTCGGCTCAGAGTTTCGGGCTTGTTCTGTTACCGGGTTACGAGATGCTCAACCGCGACAACGCCGAATGGCAGGGGTTGATGCGCCACACGTTGATCCACTCGTTGGGTAGCGTACTGGTTACCGACCGCACTCGAATTGCCGATAACGCCCAGGTAAAGATTCTGTCTGATCTCAAATCCCGGTATTTCCCCGATCGCAAGCCCGTCATTGCCGTTACCAAGACAGAAGCCTTGGAAAACCAGCAGATTGAGGACCTTACTGCAACGGTTGCCGATGTGTTCGAAGTCCCTGGACACGAACAGGATCGAATCATCTGCACGGGCGTGGGAGATGAGGATTATCGGAGGAAATGGACCCGCAACATCATGGGCATTGTCGGCAAGTACGCTTTATCCTCGGCGGGCTCGGAGACCGTTCGGATCGAAGAGCTGGAACGCATCATCAATGATGAGCTGGATAATGTTTCTGCGGCGCTTCGCGAGGAAGCGGCGGGAGAAGGTATCAGCGAGCATCTGAAGGAGCGCCAGGTCGAGAAAGTTCGTTCCGCATTCCGCAAAGCGTCCGATCGCTATCGGCGCGGGTACGCGAAGGAACTGCGAAACAACATGATCAGCTATGCCAATCACGCGATCGGCATTGCGACAGATAAATACATCAAAGAAGAGGAAAACCTGACGGCCAAGCTGCGTCAGGCCGGTAATTTTCTAACGTTCCAGTCGGGTGAACATGAACAGCGTTTCCACAAGCGCATAGTCGACTGTTGGAACGGCGCGGACGATCAAGGCCAGTCACCGTTGATCAGTGACTATCGCGCCATCACCGATATGTCTCGCAAGGAACTTGAAATCGAGCCGCCTGCACAAGGGACACCGGCACTGACACAACAGCCACTGCACAACCTGATCGGCCATGGGACCACCAGGGAGCAAATTCCCGACGATAAGCTCCTCGAACTTCGCCAGGATCTGCGTTTGTTGATGGGGCAAAACCTGAAAGACGAGGAAAGCCTCACCCCGCAACTATTGCAGAGTGAGCAGCTGGAGGAGGTCCTGCGCCAACTGCCCGCGATGACGATGGAATACGTTCGGATTAATCAAGCCATTGCTCTGCGTAAGCCCGAATTGCTCAACAAAGAGTTGGCGAATTTCGACTTCAACGCACTGCGAACGGAAATCGAAACCGAGCTGCCACAGGCTCAAAAAACCTTCGGTCCGCTCCTCAAGTCCATTGCCGCCATCATGGCGGTAGACGTTGCCATTGATGGGCAGTTCGATGTCTTGAACACTCTTACCGGTGGGGGCGCGGCGACTGGGCTGGGCGGTACGCTCTCGATGGCGGCTGCGGGAGCCATCGCGGTTGGCTTCATCGCTTACAAAACGGCCAATCAGGTTCAGGCGTACGACGCGGCGAAAAAAGGCTTTATCCGGGAAAGCCTGATGCACTTTGCCGAATCGCACATCCAGAAAAGCCTCGAACTCTACGATGACCTGATGGAAAACCTCGACGACCGGATGACCAGAAACCTGCGCCTGGCTTATGGACTGGGGGGTGAGTTGACTAAGCACGATTCGTTGACTCGCAATTTGCACCGCATGGACGTGGCCCGCACCAACGTGATCAAGGCTCTGGACCGTGGCTGATATCTGGACGCAAAAGTTTCGCCAACGCAACGATTGGGCCCAGCACGCCTATGACCGCTTCGTCGCCGAGGTGGACCCTGAGCTGGTCGGGGATTTCACCCGCTCGGAGCATATTACCGTGGTGGTCTACGGCACCACTCAGGTTGGCAAGACCACGTTGATTCTTGATCTGCTCGGCATTCGCAAGGATGCGTTGCCGGCGGTCTCCGAGGTATTGCGGGGCGGGCAGCGGCTGGGTAAATCGTCTACCGCCGCACCAATTCGCTATGGGCGCTCCCCTGACGATCTTTGGTACCTGGAAGAAGACCCGACGGGTTTGAGCAATGACGAGGCCGCGGAGCGCTTTGGTGAGATTCGCGAACAAGTCATGACTGGCAGCGCCCATTCCTCGCCCCTCATGAATGTCCGTATTCCGGGCATGTTTTTCCAGAGTGAAGGAGAGGGGGCGCTCAGCCTGGATCTGCGGCTGATCGATATTCCGGGGATCAATGCGATCAACGAACACGAACAACAGGTCGTCAGGCGAATCGCCGAGCGATATGTCGCCTCGGCTGATTTGATCCTGCTGGTGGGGCGTGCGGATAACCTCGGTTTTCTTCACCCTCGCGCCCTCGATTTTGAGGCACTCAACGACTGGATGCTGCAACCCAGCCGGTTTCGCGTGGTATTGACCTATACCTTTTCTCCGGCAAGTTTCCAGACCTGGTTCGGCAAGGCCCAGGACGCAAGCCCCCTTACGGCTCGCGATGTTCAGCAGCACCTTTACGATGAAATGTGCACCCACGATGAAAAGCCACCGCTGGAGATGCTCAAGCATATTTATCCGCTGGAGTTTGGTGATTCTCTGGAAAACATGCGCAATCATTCGCAAGCTTACTTCGAGCGTGCAAGTAGCGTAATCGAGGCATTGCGCGGTGAATTGCTAACCAGCATTACGGACGCCGCCAGCCCGTATGCCCGATTGTGGTCTGCCTTTCGGGTGGGGGAGTTCATTGAAGCAAAGGTCCAGCGCCACAACGACGCATTCGACACCCAGAGACCTGTTCTGGAACAGGCGATTAACAAGGCGCAACAGCGCGTGAGGGATGCCGAGTCGCAGTTGAACGATGCAGTAGGCGAGCACCAGGGCATGGAGCGGCAGCGCCGTCGTCATGAGCAGCGTCTGAGGCATTTCAATCGGGGCGCCTATGCAAAACGCCTGAAGCACTACTTTACCGCCGATATCAAACTCGCCAGGGGTGAGACCGTACCCGTGCTTCAAGACGCGCTGAATGAGTTCCGGATCCGTATTCGCCGCCTTTGGAGCAATCTCTGGGACGGATTGAAACACTCCTCTGCCAATCTTGATGTGAGTGACACAGGCCCGCCCTCCACCGCGGCATTGCGCATGATCGGGGACCGACTCGACGGATACTGGACCGACAATTACTTACTGAGCAGCAACTTCCAGACCGATGCCTCGGTCCTTCGAAACCAGGCAGATATCGTGTGTGACACCTATGCCCAGGCGGCTGACCGGGTGTTGGGGAAACAATTTAGGACAGCACTGGCTCGTACTGTTCAGCAAACGCGTAGTAGTGAAACGATGCTCAAGGCAATGAAACTGGAAATACAACGCCATGAGCTCAAGCTAAAGGAGGTCGAAGCACATTTGCTGAAGACCGAGCAGCAACACGCGCTCTTCAATGAGCGGATGGAGCAAGGCCTGGTGCACGCGTTGAAATTCAAACAGTACATCTTCGAAGCCTTCAGGACTGAGCTCAGCACCGTGCGCGATGCGGTGGCCCGACCCAGGAACAGTGTCGAGCAGCTGTGTGATGCCTTTTATGGACTGCTGTTGCCGAACGAGCTCGACAAGATGCTTAAAGGAGATGAAAAGTGATGGACCGTGCAACCCTTGAACCCGAGATCCAGCAGGCGCGTGAAGAGCTGGGCCGCTTGCTCGACGAGCTGATAAACCAACCGTTGGTGGAGGAGGCCCGGCGTATAGCAGGTGACAATCTCGACCAGTTGCAAAGCGATATAAAAACTCAGGGAGGCGGCCTTCGGCGACAAATCGATACGGGCTTCACCACGACCAATGATGACCTTGGCGACGCTGTGGACAAGGTGCGTTCGGCCGTTTCGAAAATCGGCACCGACGTCACCCAGGCGGCACAGACTACCCAACTGCGGCTGGAGGGTATGGAGCCATTGCTGAACAGCCTCGCTGCAGGGATCGTGTCCAGTGAAGAGCGCCTGACCAAGTTGATGCAGGCGCAACTTCACCACAGCGCCACGTCATTCAAGGCCATGACTTTACTGCTCAATACTCAGCAAGAGGACAACAGCAAGTCCATCGCCAACCTGTCGGCGGAACTGGAGGGTGTGAAAGGAATGCTCTGCGCCGAGCGTGAAGACTTCCAGCGGGCGCTACAGGTACAACGTTTTAGGTTTAAAACCCTGTTAGGGCTGTTACTGCTAACAGGAGTTGGAACCTCTTCCGTTTTACTCAAACTGTTTATTGGTTGATCACTTGCCTGCAGGGGCCTCAATACGGCACCCCAATCCATAACTAAACTGATTGCTGAGGATTTGGGCATTCTTGCGCATCTCAGCTCCACTGTACCGTCATCGAAATTGGCTACAGCGAGCTTGCGCCCCAGCAACTTGGCAGGCCTAGACTGCTCGAGTCGCAGGTAAGCAGCAAGTTGCTCTGTGCATACATACCGTTACTATATGTCCTCAAGAGGAGGGGGCATGCCCCCTCATAGGCGAATGGACAGGCCAGCAGTGCGACCATGAAACAATCGACACACCTGGTCACGGTGGTGAGGTTGCCGACCTGCTTGCGCCCCACCGAGCGCCAGATGGATTCGATGGCCAAAGGATAAAGAGATCCTTTGGGACGTAGCCTGTCATCCAGTATTGATAGAATTGTAAGTATGAAAACTCGATCCCTACGAACAGCCAAATCGGGAGGCCATCGATTAGGCGGGTGACAGCCTATCGCAGCGCGGAAGCTAGAGGTTAAAGCCCGAGATCGCGTCCAAACATTGTGGTAAGCGTTTGGTTACCAAACCTTGGCCGCTTTGGAAAGTGCATTGCAGCCTCTCGAATCATTTGCAGTGATTGCTTGTTATCCAGCTGCACCCACGTACCCATACGGACCAACTCACCAACAAGGCAATTAAAGAAATCCACATAATTATCTCCAAGCCAGCGCTGGACCTGTCGCTGAAAAGAGTCCGTCATGCCAGGCATTCGTGGAGAACGGTTTCTAAGAAATACCGAAAATTCATCAGCGGTAATCCGCCAGGCCGACGTAGAGCTTTCCTAATCCTGAAGTCCCGAAAACATATAAGCCCCTTGTTTCGTGAAGTTTGACGTCTGGCACCAGAGTGCGCCCAACTGCGCTACGGAAAATGTACTGACCTCGCACAGCAAACATGGCACCTTGCAACGACAAAATGCGTCGCAAAGCATACCGGTAATATTGATCAGCTAAGCCAAGACAGGTGCAATGTGCCATCATCCACCTTTCAGCAACAGTAACGACACATTCTGACCACCCCCCACCCCATCCTGCCTCCTCCAAAGCATCAGGAGATTCAGCATGGGTACCCGACTCACCCCCTTCGCCCACGACAGCCGCCGCGCTGCCGACACTTGTGCACTCTCGCTGAAGTGGAGTTTCCAACTGCTGCTGGACCTGGGGGGGCATCGGAATTTAATCAGTCGACACGGGTTCAACGATGATGATCTGGCCCGTGAGGTTGGCCTGGCCAAATGGGTAGACCGAGACGAATACAGCCCACCGCAGGCCTTGTCGGCGCTGCGTCGAGCCGCTCGCGCTTTCGAGGCAAGCCATCCGGATACACCATACCCAGATCGCCTGGGGAGCAATCTTGAGGCATTGGGGACTTTGTTGGGGCTGGGAGAGGCAGAGTTGCGGGTACTGGGTTTCTGCGTACTGATGCATATCGACCCGGTGCTCTGTGATGCTACCGATCAGTTGGGCATGGTGGGATTCAACCGTGCCATGAAAGTCCTTGCGGTATTGTTGGGCCTGCAACTCCCCGAGGTCGAGGCCTGCCTGGCGAGTAATAGCCCTTTGATCCGGGCGGGCTTGCTGGAGGTGGGGAGCAATTCCCGCGCCTCAACCGCACTGAGTTCGATGTTATCGGTGAGTAATCAGGAGCTTCCCGGCCTGCTGCGATTCAGCAAAGGCACATCACTGGATTTGTTTGCTTATGCCTTCCGCCTGAGTCCGCCAGGCAGCCTGAGCCTGGAGCACTACCGACACATCGAACAGCCACTGAACATCGCCGAACGCTACTTGGCCAAAGCCTTGGCACAGGGCCGTCAAGGCGTGAACATTCTGCTTTATGGTCCGCCAGGCACCGGCAAGACTCAGCTCAGTCGACTGGTCGCAAAGAGCCTGAGCAGCGCGCTCTATGAAGTGGCCTGCACGGACAGCGATGGCGACCCCGTGCATGCAAAACAGCGTCTGTGCTCCCTGCGCACGGCCAATAGCGTGCTGCGCTCGCAACGGGCCCTACTCGTACTGGATGAGATCGAAGACATCTTTCAAACCGCCAGCACCGACGCTCATAGTCGCTCGCAGAAGGGTTGGATCAATCGCATGCTGGAGGAGAATGCGCTGCCGTGTTTCTGGTTGAGCAATAGCATTGAGGCTATCGACGCTGCACATATACGTCGCTTCGATCTAGTGATCGAGATCCCCAACCCGCCCTTGGCGCAGCGCAAGCAGATGCTCCGTGAGTGTGGCGGGGGCAAATTGAGTGATCAGTTCATAGAGCATCTCAGTGCCCATGAACAGGTGACACCGGCGGTGCTGGAGCGAGCCGTGCGAGTAGGCCGCAGCGTAGGAAACCGCACGAGCAAGACGCTGGACACGACGATCCGTTGCATCGTCGACGGCACGTTGAAAGCACAGGGTCTCGAAAAGCTGCAACATGACGGCGGTAGCAGCTTGCCCACCTTCTACTCTCCGCAATGGATCAACGCAGACCATGCTCTTGACGGCCTGGTTGACGGACTACGTGTCCATCCCCAGGCACGCCTGTGCTTCTACGGTCCGCCAGGCACCGGTAAAACTGCCTTTGGCCAATGGCTGGCTCATGAGCTGGGGAAGCCGTTGATGGTCAAGCGCGTGTCCGACCTGGTTTCACCCTATGTCGGAATGACGGAGCAGAATCTGGCGGGCGCCTTCGAGCGCGCACAACAGGAAGACGCAGTGCTGCTGCTCGATGAGGTTGACAGTTTTTTGCAGGACCGGCGCAAGGCGCGGCAGAGCTGGGAGGTGACCGCGGTTAATGAAATGCTCACACAAATGGAGAGCTATCAAGGGCTGTTCATTGCCTCGACAAACCTGATCCGAGACCTGGACGAGGCTTCCTTGCGGCGCTTCGATCTGAAGGTACATTTCGGCTACCTGGCCACCGCCCAGGCCCAGGCGTTATTTGCCGCACACTTGAAAGCGCTGGCCTTGAAAGACCCGCAGCACAGCGCAGCCAATCGCTTGCGAGGTGAGGCGCATCTGACCCCGGGTGACTTTGCGGCAGTGGCGCGCCGAGGGCGTTTCAAGCCATTCGCCAGTGCCGACGAACTGGCGGGGGCGTTGCTGGCCGAGTGCCGACTCAAATCCGCCGGGCAGCAGCGCCCAATCGGTTTCATACATTAACCAGACTAAAGGTTGCCGGGTTGTCGCCGATAGGCAGACGACCCGGCAAATTCGCTAGCCACAGGCCCGCTCCAACACTACAAGGATGATTTCTCTTGCCATCAGCCAAGACCCATACCGCGTTGAGTCGTCAATGGGAGTTGCTGCAACAGCTTCCCAAACGCGCCCCTGGTATCACAGTGAGTGAGTTGCTGACCCGCCTGACGACCGCAGGCTACGCCATCAGCCGCCGCAGCATCGAGCGCGACCTGCGTGACCTGTCCCTGGTGTTTCCGTTGCAGTGCAACGATGGAGGAACGCCCTTCGGTTGGTATTGGAAGCCGGGCGTGAGCGTCGAGTTGCAGGGCATCACCTTGACTGAAGCCGTAAGTCTGGCGCTGGTCGAAGATGCCGTGCGCCCGCTACTTCCGGGCAGCATGTTGAGCGTGCTGGAACCGCGCTTTGAGCATGCCCGGCAAAAACTCAAAGGCCTCGAAGGCGGCAACCCCGCCGCCCGCTGGCCCGACAAAGTTGCGACCGTTCGGCCGGATTTCAATCTTCGAGCTCCGGAAATCCAGGCAGAAACGCTGGAAGCACTGCAGCATGCCCTGATTAGCGAGCAGCAAGTTCATTGTCAGTATTACTCGGCACACACCGACAAACTCAGAGAACTGACCCTCAACCCCCTGGCGATTGTCCAACGTGGGCTGATTACCTATCTGATCGCCACTGCCGCGCCGTATACCGATGTCCGTCAATTCGCGGTGCATCGCTTTCGTGCGATAACGGTGCTCGACACGCCATGCCAAGGGCTGGAGACATTTGAACTGCAAACCTACCTTGCCACCGACGCTTTGCAGTTTGGCAAACCGGAGAAGATCCAACTCAAGGCCTGGGTGAGCGAACACCAGGCAAGGTTGATTCGAGAGACGCCATTGAGCACGGACATGGTGCTGGAAGAACTGTCGGATGGTTTTCAGGTACAGGCGACCGTCAACAATACCTGGCAACTGCACTGGTGGATTTTGTCATTGGGTGACTCGTTGGTAGTCCAGGAACCGCCGGAGTTGCGTCAGCAGATGGGAGACACGTTGCGGCGGGCGGCTGCAGCGTATGAACATGAGGAGGGCAAGGCGAGTCTGGTGTAATTCGCCAGAAGGCTCCAGCCTGGCAGAACAACGCAATTTGCCTGTTCTAGCGAAAAGGTCGCGCCAACCTGGCCTTGAAGATTTCCAGCCGGGTAGCCGGCCGGACATCCAATGCGGTGTGCCGGCATGAGGGGCAATTGGAAAACCAGTCTACCCCCTCACGCAGCGCATCGCTGAGTGGCACCGTTGTTTTACGCCAGTGGCATTGGGGGCAGGTGAATGTGAAGGGACGGGGCGGCCAGGGCATGGAGAAAACCTGTCAGTCGTAGAAAAAATGGGGGCGTCGACGCTGCAGTATGTCAGGCCGAATCACCGGCGCGCTTGTCCAATTCCTGTTTCATCTCGTTGTATTCACGGAAGAACTCATAACCCTTTTTTACAACGACGATAACGCCAATAATTGCGAACAGATTTTTCATGCTGCGGTCCCTTATGATTGGCTGATGAGGCGAGCATGAGGGAGCAGCGCGACAAGACGTGTCGTGATCGGATGTTCCGTCTGTGTTTTGCTGACTACTGCCCCCTGCCGCCTTACTCCTGCAAGAGCGCTTTTACCAATCGATAAGCCTCAGGCAACGCCATCTTCCCGCCTTCGACCGCCTCGATCAGCCGCAGCGCCTTATCTGCACTGATGACATCTTTCTCGATCACCTCGCGAAGTGACGAAATAAACCCGGACTTATCCAACAGCGTGACAGCCCCCATGCGCTCCTTGGCTTCCATCTCAGCCAACCGCTCCTGATAGACCAGTAACAACTCCTGCTTGCGGCCCTCTGACATCGCACCTCCGCGAATCCAGCGCGAGACGCCGTAGGCCAGAACGCCACCGGCTGCCGCAGCGCCTAGTGCCCAGCCAAGTGGTGTCGCAGCCACGGCAGTGACACCTACCCAACCGGCGGCCGTGGTGAGGACCGGAATACTGGTCGCTCCCGCGATACTTGCCACAGTGCCTGCTGCAGCGGCACCGAGGCCGATACCGAGCGTGCTAATGCCCACCTCGCCCAGGATGCGTACACGGTCGTGGGGTGACCGTTCAAGCTCATCGATGACCTTGAGTAGCTGCTTTTTGCTGACCTTCGGCTGCCGACTCATGATGCTTTCGCCGATGCCAGTTCGGCCATGACAAGCTGGAGAGTCTCAATGAACAGATCAAAGTACGTCCGAGCGATCTCGATCAGGTTCTGTGGAAGCTCCAGTAGATTCACACCTGCGCCGCTCCCGGTCGGTTGCTTATCGCTTTGATGACCGGAGACCGCGATAGTCAGGCCAAGCAGTGCACCCAAGGGCGCCAATATCGAACCGAGCAACGGAATCGCGGCAACCAGCGAAGCAATAGCCGCACCCAATACGGTGCCAATGGCCAAGCCCTTATGCGCCGTGATGAATTCGCGCAACTTCATCACGATCAGCTTGCCGATGGAGACAACCTTGTTACCTATACGCTGAGTCACGTTCACCAGCTCTTTGAGTCTTACAGCGATTTCGGGCGACAGACCGCATTCACGCAACCAGATATAAAGATCGCTGCTGGCCATGGAATCACTTTCGGCTTGCATGAGTGCAAGCTCAAACTCTGCTTCAGCCATTGAAATGATTTTCGTCATCGCGCTTCCTTTTTCCAGTGTTACGTAAATTTCAGTTCAGTTGCTCAGGATTGCGGCCATAGGAAGCTCCGCTGACTCGGAATCTGTGCAGCCCCTTACAAAGGGTTTTAACACCGCCTGCAATCCATTGTGTTCAACGCTCAGCACCGCGACGCCAACACCATTGGCTTTCTGGTATGTCATCGTCTCCAACAACGGAGCACCTCCTGCGCGAGGCACCAGCAAGATCGATAAATCCGGTTTGCATCCCTTCCAGCGCAAGCAGTCGCGGTACAAGTGCGCAGACACCATGCCCTCCAGCACCCACTTGCGCTCAACCCGATACTTGGCGTCCATCACAATGAACGTGCTCCCCGCCGGGCTTTCCACGGTGACAACAATGTCGGGGTAGCGCTCCCCGGAAATGCTGGAAAAACCGTTGCTGGCTGGCTGGTCGAACGCTGGGCAACGTACCTGTAGTAAGACATTGACCTGTGTGTCGGTACTCCGTCCTTCACAACGTACGACGTCCATGCGTGAACCGGGCCAAAGATCACGCCAATGCAGGTCTGGATAAATCGACTTCATCATGGCCACCACCTGGAGGTAGCACCAACGCTCATATATCTCCCACGTCGGGCTGATCCACAAGCGCTCTCCCTCGCTACTGCCGTCAATACCAGGACGCAGCACGTACCATCCATGGCGATAAGCCCGAGCGTAAGCGGGATGAGCGGAAATCGCGTTGAGCCCGGCTGCAGAAATCCGAGGCTGAAGGAGGGAACAGAACGGTTCCTTGCGTTGAATCCTACGAAGGTCACTGTGCAAGCCTTCGAGGAACTCAATCCGCCGTCCAAGCCGAGGGGTCAACGCGGAGCGAGCACCCGTGTTGCCCTCCCCCTCAATGATCTTCTGCAACGCGGCAATGACGTGACGGCTACGTCGCAGGGTTTCGCCAAGGACAACAGCCAACGCCTGATTGGCTGGATTATCCAGGTCTTCGAACACAGTGGGCACATCAAAGTGCAACACCTCATCACTGGCATTGGCCTGTTCGAGGTTATAGAGCAACGCCGTCGCCGCAGGGTCTTGCAAGGCACGACGCAAAGTCTGGCGATCAATACGACGCATTTGGTGCGCTGGCCGTAATGTGCGCTCTCGGTGCAACCGTGTAAGCGGCTTGCGCAAGACCTCGGTAAACGCCGATAGCAACGCCGGACCATAACGTTTCAGCCGTGCATATTGCAGGTGCGGGTTGCTGGTTCGTCCCTCACGACCCACCTCCAATTGGGCGTACTCATTGCCCAACAGCAACCGTGTATCGAAGGCAAGGAGTTCGTCGAGCATCGCGGCAAACGACGTCTCGCCGAGCTTGTTTTGATCTGGAGCCACATCAAAGTGGTAGGTCGCCAAGACTTTGCCGCCGGTATCAACCAACTCAGCGATGACTTTGCCCGCATAAAAACCCGGCTCCCATCGCCACGCGTCAAATGCCTCATGGCGCGAGGCCTCCAACGGCTCATCATCAACAAACAAGCGCGACTCGGGGACAATCTCGAAATAATAAGTGCCGCGCTCCATGAACCCCGAAGCCAACGCTTCGGGGTTGACCGTGAACGTGCTGCCTTGTTTATCGATGCATCGGATAATCGCCATGTTTCAGCGCCAGAACCGGGCGGAACCCAGAGAGCGCAAATCATCCTGCAATTCGGCGACTTTGGCTGCCGAGTCCGCCAGCCTCATATCCCGCAACAAGGTGCTGGTGTCCGCGAAGGCGGCCTGGACCCGCGGCGTGTCTTCACCGCGAAGTTTGGGCAGGACTTTGGCGTAGATGGCTTGATCCAATGCTGTATCGAAGTCAATCACACCACCGCGTTCGGCTTGCTCGATATAGCCGATAACATCATGGATCGTCCGCCAGCCAAAATGCAGCCGTGCCGGGCGCAAGGCCTTGACCAACCCTTTGAGCGTGTCGCGCACTCTAACAACTTGTTCCTCGGCCAACGCGCTGGTTTTCCAGCCAGGGAACGCTTCAACATCGATATCCCAGAACTCGATCACTGCCGCCCGATCGAGCACCTTGTCGCTCAGACCATGTGTCGTTTCATCCATATTGACGGTGCCGATGATCACCAGATTGCTCGGGTACATGATGGTCGCCGGCACACCGCTGATATCATTGTCCTGAGCATGGAGCTCAATGTGATCACCTGTCTCCATGGCAGAAAGCAGCGGCGCCAAATATTGCTCCGGGTGCGACAGGTTCATTTCGTCCAGCACAACCGTGTATGGACGCTCGGAGTCGGCACTGGCTCTCAGCAGGAAATCGACGAATGCCGTGCGTACGTAGCTCTCGCTATTCAATGGATTGACGTAACCCAGCAGGCAAGAGGGATCATGCCAACCAGGCTGCACGGGAACCGTCAGCAGTCCCTCTGCGGGGTGGGTTGCCCCTCGTGCAACGCAAGCGCGTACCCCCGCGCCAGTACCGTCTTACCGGCACCGCTGAGCCCGGTGAGCACCGCGAAGTGACGGCGCTGATGACTCCACAGTCCGGCATCAAGGCGGGCAACCAGGCTGATCGGAAAGGCGATATCTTCCGGGAAACTACGCAGGATGGTTTCCAGCGAGGGGCGCTCGAATGGCGCTGCCTCTTCACTGGATGGCACTACGCTGGCTGCAACGCTCCCCGCCTCCGGAGCAAGCGATTGGGGTTCCCAGTAGATTTGCGCTGCCCAAGTTTCGCCAAGCTCGGTCAAGTGCTGCAGTTTGTCTGCTCTGGTTTCGACCAGTTGCAGGGCACGCAGCCAAAAGGTCAGGCTGGTCAATGCTCGATCGCTGGTCCACCCGGGGTTCACCTTTCTCAACGCCTCATTCATCGCACTGACGGACATTGGGCCGCTGCGCAATGCAAAGAGCATATGATCAACACCGAGTACCCGAGTCAGCAGCCAGTCCGATACTTCATCAGGCTCGCCTGTCTCCAGCAGACCCTCACCTCGCGGTGTCAGATGGATCTCCTCGCCTTGAGCCCGCAGCACGCCCCATTCGGCAATGAGTGAGTTGAGTTGCGTTCGGATGCTTGAGGTCGCGTGACTTGGGTTGATCGAGCGCATGTGCTCCACCAGGTCCTCTCGTTTGCATCCCTCTTTGGCGAACTCAATGATCGCCCGGATGGTAGCGATACCACCACCAATGGCTAGCATGCCGCGGCGTCGGCGCTCAGCAGGTAAAGGATTTAGACGCTCCTGGCCCGTGCTGGGGTCAGCGATTTCCGTGGCTTCGGCTTCCTGCTCCTGGACGAATTTCATATAGAGCAGCCAAGGTAGGGTCATACGCTCCAGCGACGGTGTTGATAGCCCTTCTTCCCGATTACCCAAAACATCGTTCAAGCGTTCAAGTACGCCCTGGTGCAGAGAAAGATCACGCTCCGAACCTCCGACGCCTATCAACGACGCCAAAGTACGCAATTTGGGATAGTGAGCGAGTGTGGTCAGTTCTGTTGGGCACAACGCGGCGAAGAGACGATACTTTTTGAGCCGAGGGTTACGCCGCACAGCGGGTGGAGCGACGAGTTGATTCAACTCGCGCCAGCCTTCGTTGAGCACCTGATCATGAAGGTGAGCGTCAACAGTTTTTAGCGATGCCCGAAGATTCCAAAGGCATTCGGCGACTCTAGGATCGGCAATCACCTCTGACACATTGACCGTGCCCATGCCCGTTGTAGTAATAACCTCACTTTCCCACAGCTGCTCTTGAAACGCTGGACTACAAAACTCCTCCTGATCAGCGTCTTGTACCTTACGAAGGAACTCCGACAGCTTTTTCAGCCAGTTCTGATACCAGGGCAGTTCGCGATTGTGAGCCAATACCGCCTCGCAGGCTGCCTTCAGATTTGTGTTGTCCCTCAGATCTACCGCCACCAATCATGCCCCTTATTGTCTTGTTGGGCGACCGCGCCCATATAGCGTCTCTGCTAATTATTTACATGCGGAGTTACACCGCCTCCCAGGAGAATCCAGCCTCTGGCACTGGTTCCTGGCCCATCACCTTTCAGGCAAACGATTAACACGAGCCACTAGCCACTGAATACGTGCTCGCGATGCCAGGCCAAGTAGTTCAAATGACGGTCATGAAGGCTACGCAATCGGCATTGCGGGGTAATACCAAGTGCCCGTTGCAGTTCAGCGGTCAAGGTTTGCGCAATAATAATATCGCCCTCGTCGGTGAAGCTGATCAGCCCCTGGTCAAAGGCTTGATCCAGGTTGGGCGTCAGAAGCAGTCCGTTAAAGGGATCGAGGCGCTCCAGATGCGTCGCGTCACGCCAAGGCTTGATGTGAGAAGCACGCAACATGGAAGCAAGCGCTATACCGCTAACGGCGCAACCTTGCCAATGCTTGAGCAGAGCTTGGCGATAAACGCTTTGTCCTACCCGCGCTCGAATAATGGCTTCGCGCTCGGTACTCTCAATTTGCTGCCCAAATGATGATTGCTCGAATGTCTCAATCAGGCTGAATTCATCTTCCAAACCTTGCTCGAAGGCCGTCGATTCGCCGGTAAGCACTGCGAACAGGCTGCGCAAGTCTTCATCATCCGCACAATTGACCGCAATACCTGTATTGCTGGTTGAGTCGAGCGCGCGCGGAAATACTTCCAGGCTGGTGCTTTTATAGTTCTCATTGGGAGCGCCCTGCGTCAATGCCTTGATTTGCTCCCAATGCACTGACTTGCGGTATGCCGGGTGCAAAACCAATGGTTGGAGTCCGACGGCGCCGATAGCTTTATGCTTGACGAATAGCGGGTACTCAAGCGAAGGGTGCTCATAGCCTCTAGCGTAGGCCTTTTCTTTGTACTTCAAGCTGCAACCATGGCCTTCCAGAAGCCTGCAAATTTCCAGCGAATCGAGCATGCGCCCTCCTGATGTTAATACCGTATCGGCGCCAATCACGAGGACCTTGAATCAAGGCACTCGTGCCTCACACCTAGGGCAGTAAAGCCTGCAGAATCTCCACCTTGCGCTGCAACTGCTCCACATGAGCTTTCTCCGCCCGAAGTGCCGATTTCAACTCGCGATTCTCTTCGGCGTGCCAGCTCAGCCGCTGCTGGCGCTCCTTCGTGGTCGCATGCCAATGCTCGAGCAATCTCCAGGCTTTGTTAGTCTGCAGATACTGCACCAAAAGCATCAGCAGGATCATCAACAGCATCAGCATCGCTACCGACGCCGTCCAATCCCAACCATCCATAAACATGTCCCTCATGTCGTAAACTCCAAACTTGCCAGAGTCACGATATGTAGTGTTAAACGACACGTCTAGAATGTAGACTTATACAGGTAAAGTATTCACTCACATGGAGGCGACATGAAACGCAAGCAAACCATCGAGCAGGTCCGTTGGGACCTCGCCCTTCGCTATCGTCTGATTGAAACCGTCGCCTGGTGGGAAGGCCGGCTGACCACGGTGCACTTGATGCAGAGCTTCGGCATCAGCCGCCAGCAGGCGTCAAAGGACATCAATACGTACATCACCGAGCATGCGCCCAAAAACCTTACATATGATCGACAGATCAAGGGGTACGTGCCGGGCAAACAGTTCAAGCCCCTGTTCATCGACGACAGTGCTAGCGCCTACCTGCACCTGCTTTACCAGAACAATGCCCGAGCGCCACACGTTGAGGGGCTGGCGTTGGCCTACGCCCATACCAAAGTGCTGGAGGTGCCGGATCGCTCGATCAAGGCCGAGATACTGCGCCCACTGCTCAAGGCTTGCCGGGAGCATCTGCGCCTGGACATCGACTACGTTTCGCTCAACAGCCCCGAACCTGAAGGGCGAACCATCGCACCGCATACGCTGGTTTACACAGGCATGCGCTGGCATGTGCGCGCCTACTGCGAAAAAAACCGCGAGTACCGGGACTTTGTACTGAGCCGACTACGCGGGGTCCCTGAGTTGATGGACGGCGAAACCGAGAATGGCCTCTCGGACGACAACCAGTGGAATAGCGAAGTCAACGTCATCATCAAACCCGATGAGCGTCTGACGGTGATGCAAAAAGCGATAATCCAGGAGGATTTCGGGATGGTCGATGGGCGACTGCAGATTCCCTGTCGCCAGGCGCTGGTCAAGTATGTGTTGCAGCGCTATCAGATTGATCCAAAGAACATGGACCCGAAACCAGAGGCGCAACAGATCGTGGTGGAGAACCTGAAGGAGTTGAAACCCTGGCTGTATGACTGATACCAGTCCCTTTCGACTGCCGTGTTCGCGACAACCTGCCGCTGGCAATCGACTCCAAAAAATACCGTGCCCTGACGCAGTGCGACATGATCTGTCGCACGAGTGAATCAAGCTCTGCATCAGACCCCATGAGAGAACGCGATATTGAATAATCTGGAAGCGCTGCAGCTGGTGAAAAACTCGTTCACCGAGATACTGAACGCCGACAAAGTGTCCGACCTGAAAAAGATACTGACGTCCGATCCCCTACTGGAAAAATGGCAGATGGACCGCAACAAGTACCCAGAATTGCAGTTGAAGTTGACGGACCACGACATCAGTTCCCTCATGACCAAGGTTGGCAACGATCTTCGCTTGCATACGGACCTCAGCGCCAAACTGGAAACGCCTCTGGAGAAGCTGCTCTACGCCCTGGTCTGGAAGAACGGCGACCTGCAAAAAGTGGCTCACATCATCAAAGGTGCAGCCGATGTCAGACCAACATCACTGACTAACGGCCCAGGCCAGGTATTCAGACAGTTCGGTCGGCACCTGGCTGATCGCTCGGAATCCATTGTCGATCAGCACGTGCTTCGTGCCTTCGAACTCTATGAGCAGATCAACGACCCAGACTTTTCCAAGATCAAGACCATTCGCAAGAAGATCAACTGGGACAACGATGTCGCCTGCATCGAACGCTACAAAGGCTGGCTCTCGAAGCACTTTAAAGTGCGTCAGGATTCGGAACCGGGATTCGTAGTAAACATCGACATGCTGCTCTTTGCGCTCGGTCGAGCGGTAAAGATCACCAGCAAGCGTGGTAACGGCGAAGCAGCGTAATCCCACCGCCATTGAGGACAGCGCCATGAAAACCTACAAAGCCTTCATGCAACGTGTGGTTGCCACCGCCGGCCCCCAAGCCAACTTCACCATCACGGTTCAAGCGGTGACCTCTGCCATGGCAAAGGTCACCGCTGAAGCCCAGTACCCAGGCTACAAATGCCTGAACGCCCCCACTCAGGTGCGTTGAAGTTTTGCCAGCTCATCTTGCAGTTGCAGCGCCAGCCCACTGGTTCGCTGCACATTGCGACTCACCGCCCCTTCAAATACGCCCGGACTGGCTTCGACTAGGCTGAACCATTGCTTGGCACGAGTGATGGCGGTGTACAACAGCTCCTTGGTCAGCACAGGGTTCAGCGCATCGGGCAATACCAGAGCCGTATGGTTGAACTCCGACCCCTGGGACTTGTGCACCGTCATGGCGAAAACGGTCTCAACCTCCACCAGCCGACTCGGCATCACGAAACGTACGCCGCCGCTGCCATCGTTTCGCGGGAAGGCCACACGTAGAACCCGTTCTGCAGAGGGACCCGGCACCCAGAGAGCAATGCCGATGTCACCATTCATCAAGCTCAGGCTGTAATCATTGCGGGTGACCAGTACCGGTCGCCCTTCGTACCAACCCTGGTCCCCCGACAACAACTCACAGCGGCGCAGTTCGGCGGCCACTCGTTGATTCAGTCCCTCTACACCCCAAGGCCCGCGACGCAGCGCACAGAGCAGACGGAACTCATCAAATGCGCCCAATACTTTGCCAGCCCAACCCGCCCAGAGGGCACTGTCCCAGGGAGTGTCTTTCGCAGGACGCTGGTCTCGTAGCTGCTCAAGGTAACGGCGATAACCAGGAGCATCGCCTTTGCCGTTGATAATCAACTCGGTGAGTGCGGCATCATGCTCGCCTCGCAACTTGAGGTTGAACAGCTGAGGCAATTGCTGATCAAGCAGGCTTCGTGCTTCGGCGGCATTTTTCTCATTGACCAGTTTGGCCAGACGCCCAATGCCCTGCTGGGCGTCGAAGCGTCGGGAGTAGCGCAGCATGACGGTTTGCTGGGCCAGCGGATCGCCAGCACCGACTGCCGTTTGCAACCCCGGAGCGCTGACCGACTCGCCACTGTGGGCTTCCAGCCAGACCACTGTTTGCTCGCTATAGCCGCCGGCTTCAGCGTTGCGACAAAGGTCGCCCAACACGGAGCCTGCATCCACCGATGCCAGCTGATCCTTGTCACCCAACAGGATCAAGCGCGCCTGCCGAGGCAAGGCATCGAGCAGGCAAGCCATCATTTCCAGGTCAATCATCGACGCTTCATCGACCACCAATACATCCAGCTCCAGTGGCTTATCCCGGTGGTGAATGAAGTTGCGCGAATCCGGTCGACTGCCCAACAGACGGTGCAATGTGGAAACATCCGTCGGGATCGCCTCCTGCACCGGGGCGCTGACCGGCAGCTCCCGGACGGCCTTGCCAATGGATTCGGACAAGCGTGCTGCTGCCTTGCCGGTGGGGGCGGCGAGACGAATTCGCAGCGGCTTCCCTTCCCCCACTGCCGGTGTTTGCAACAGTCCCAGCAAGCGCACGACCGAGGTGGTCTTGCCAGTGCCGGGGCCGCCGGTGATGACGCTGAAGTTACCTCGTGCCGCCAGCGCACAGGCAATTTTTTGCCAGTCGCTACGGCGTTCACCGTTAACTTCGAAGGTGTCAGGGAACAAGGCATAGAGCCGACTGGAAAGTTTTTCCGGTGTTACCGCGTTCACGCTCAAACGAGCGCTCAGCGCCTGGGCAATGCTGCGCTCATAGTTCCAGTAACGACGCAGGTACAGGCGCTGTCCGGTCAACACCAGCGGCCGCTCCGGGAATCGCTGCGGCTCGTCCCGATCCTCCACCATCGTGCTCAAGCACAACGCCCGGCGCCATTGCGCGACATCCAGGCCCAGCAACCATTGCGATGGTAATTGGCCGCCCTCCTCCCCTTCAGGAGGTAACGACAACACAAAGTCAGGCGCTTGCAGGGTAGCGACCAGATCCAGGCAGGAATGCCCGCGACCCAGTTGATGACTGGTCATCGCGGCAGCCAGCAACACACTGGCCTGGGCCTGGGGATCCTGTTCAAGTATGAAGGTGGCGAATGAGCGATCCAGTGCGCGCAACCAGCCTCGGCTCACCCAATTGTCGAGTTGATGCAGCAGCTCGCTGCTGTCGGCATCGCCAACGAACAACGGCGGGTGATCAACGTTGCGCTGGCTGTTGCTCAGCTGCTTAAGGGTCTGGCTCATGCGCTGACCTCCGCGTGTTGGCCCATGAAGAGTTGGTCCAGTTGTTCAATCAACTGCCGTGGCGGTCGTTCGAAATGCACACCTTGGGTGGGCGCCTGGTGTCCACGGACAAACAGGTACACCGCCCCGCCCATGTGCTGTTCGTAGTCATACCCGGCAAGGCGCAGCTTGAGCTGGCGATGCAAGGCCAGCAGGTACAGACACAGCTGAAGGTCGTAACGCTTGTCCAGCATGGTCTCGGCCATCGCCTCGGCGTCGTAGGCCTGATCGTTGCTGCCCAGCCAGTTGGATTTGTAGTCCGCCACGTAGTAGCGACCCTGATGTTCAAACGTCAGGTCGATGAAGCCTTTGAACATGCCGTTCAACTCGTTGGCAGCCAGTACTGGGCGCGGTGCACCACCCAACGTGTATTGACGCACCAATGCATCGAGGCGCTGAACGTTCACCGACCGACTGGAAAACCAGAACTCCATCTCGACCTGATAGGTGCTCAGAGTCGAGAGCTTGCATTGGGTACCGTTGAACCGCAGCGGTGCATTCAGATAGCTGCCCAGCCAAGCGGAAAGTGGCTCGATCCAGGTTTCCCAATCGCGCAGGTTGCAGCGTCGGGCAACGGTGTTATGCAGGGTGATCGGATCTCCAGCGGCCTTGGCGAAACCTTCGCGGCCGGCCCATTCGAACAGTCCGTGGAGAAAGGTGCCCGGTCCTGCGCCACGAGGGAACCCGTGAATCCCGGCCCCTGCAGGCAAGGCTTCAGCTTCGTCCTCTTCTTGCAAGTTGGCTTCCAGCGCGGTCGCCGGCTCAAGGTTGACACCCGGCTGCGCCCCCATCAGGACATTACCGTCGGCAATGGCCAAGGCCGAGTAACTGGCGATCCACCAGTTCGCCGCGAGTTTGTGCAGGGGGCGCAATGCCGGTCCCACCGGCGGTGGCGTTGGCGCCGTATGCACAGCATCGGACGGCACCGGGGCTGCGCACACTGCAATGTCTGTGCAGCCGCTGGCCAACGCTGCAACCACGTCAGGCAATTGAGCCGCTGCGATCGGCTTCTCACCCGCTAGCATGTAGCCCAGACCTGCCTTGTGCAGGTCCGTCGATGCACCGCCAGCCTTGAAGCCCTGGGGCGCCACACAGATCCAGGTGGCATAACGGGCTCGGGTCAGGGCGACGTAGAGCAAGCGCATCTCTTCGCCCATGCGCTCATCGTTGGCAAGCGCCTGAGCCGGTTTGGCCAGATCGCCCTTGATCAGCTCGATCACCAGCCCCTTGTCGTCGTGGAACATGGGCGGTGTAGTGCTTCGGCCATCGATCGCCCTGGCGCTACAGGCAAACGGCAGCAGCACCAAGGGGTATTCCAGGCCCTTGGATTTGTGCACGGTGATGACCTTGATCAGGTCCGAATCGCTTTCCAGGCGCAGAATTTCCTCTTCGCTCTGGCCGTCGACCTGCCCGGCCAAGTGGCGGATCAACGCATGCTCGCCATCGAGTTCGGCGGCGCTGCGTTGCAGCCATTCAGCCAGATGCAACAGGTTGGTCAAGCGCCGCTCACCCTGATCTTCCAGAAGCAAACGGGCCGGCACCTTGAACGTGGCAAGCAGCTTTCGCAGCATCGGCAGCACGCCTTGTTGTTGCCACAACACCCGAAAATCGCGGAACAGCAAAACCTGTTGCTCCCAGAACAACTCATCCTGGTTCAATTGCTCCAGGATCTGCCATGTCAGCCCGACGCTGCGGGTCGCCATTGCCGCACGCACCAGCCGATCGCTGGTGGGTTGAGCGCACGCTCGCAGGATATACAGAAGGTCTTTGGCCTCTTCGCTTTCGAAGACTGAGTCCCTGTCGGAGAGATAGACGCTGGCCAGTTGTCGATGCGCTAGGGCTTTGCGGATGGCTTCGGCCTCCTTGCGATTGCGCACCAGAATGGCGATATCGGCGGGCCGCAAGGCGACGAATTCACCATTGCCTTTCAGCAAACCGGAACGCTCGGTTGCAGCGGGATCAAGCCAGGCCTGAATCGCCGATGCCGAGGCTTCAGCGGCTTTACGCAAGTAGGTGGCGTTATTGACCACACCCTCGGTTTCCAGCTGCCAGAACGTCAAGGCAGATTGATCCGTACCCTTGATCTGCAACACATCGTCGCGCCCATTGGCCTGGACGGTGTTGAACGGCACCGGGTTGCCCTGGTCTTCTGTGGCAAACCGAAACGCGCCGCGAGGCTGGGCTTCAGCGAACCGGAAGCAGTGGTTGGCCGCGTCGACCATCGCCTTGGTGGAACGATAGTTGGTCCCCAGTGTGTAATGACGGCCAGCTGTGGCCTCGCGTGCCTGGAGGTACGTGTAGATGTCCGCACCACGGAAGGAATAAATCGCCTGTTTCGGGTCGCCGATCATGAACAGGCCGCACTCATTCAGGTTGTCGGGAATGCGGTAAATGGTTTCAAAGATCCGGTATTGAACCGGGTCGGTGTCCTGGAATTCATCGATCAGGGCAACCGGGTACTGCATGCGAATGGTCTCGGCCAGACGCGGGCCAGACGGGCCTTGCAAGGCCTGGTCAAGACGATTGAGCAGGTCGTCGAAACCGATTTCGGCACGGCGGCGCTTTTCTTCATCGAAGCGCTCGCGCACTTCATGCAAGGCGTGCAGCAGCAGTTGGGCGCGGATATCCACTTTGGCGTCGCGCTGTTCGACCCACAGGTCGATCGCCTCGAACGCCTGATGCTTGGGCACCACGGCCTTGCCCTTGAGTTTTATGCCGGTCTGGCCGAAGGCGTGCACGTTATGCGGCGCAGGTTGCCCCCTGGACCACTGTGCCAACTTGTTCAGCAGGCCGTTGAAGACGTCATCCTGATCGATTTTTCTGTAGGTATTGCCATTCATGTGAGGACGAATGCTGCGCAACACCTCCTCGAGCTCTTTCTGATGCTCAAGCCAAAGCTTGCGAGCGTTACGCTCCAGGTCTCCGACCGTTGCGTACCACTCGCCGGGCTCCTTGAGTAACGCCTGCAATGAGCCAGGTGCTTCAAGGGGCTGGTTTTTGTATTGATAGGTCGCATCCCGGCGCGTCAGCAACGAACCGAGTGCATCCCCCAGGTCCTGTGGGCTTTTGAAACAATCACCGATGGCTCGGGCTTGCTCCACCGGTAATTCATAGAAGTGCCGACGCCAATAATCCCTGACAACCTCGGCCAGCAATTCGCTCTGATCGGTTTCCAGTGTCTGGGTGAACAGGCTGCCACTGTCGAAGGCATGCTCACGCAACATCCGATAGCACCAGCCATGGATGGTCGAGACCGCCGCTTCATCCATCCACTCACCCGCCAGTTGCAGCCGGCGCGCGCAATCGGGCCATTCCTGCGGCGGGTACTCTGCACGCAGTTGCTGCAGCAGCTTGTCGTGTTCACGATCAGACTCCAGAAAACACTGCGCCGCTTCGGTCAAACGCGCACGAATACGGTCGCGCAGTTCCTGGGTAGCGGCATCAGTGAAGGTTACGACCAGAATCTGCGGTGGTGTCAGCAGGTCCTTGAAGGCGGCTTCACCTCCATGACCAAGCACAAGGCGCACGTACAACAAGGCGATGGTGAAGGTTTTGCCGGTACCGGCACTCGCCTCGATCAATCGGCTGCCATGCAAGGGAAAGTCGATGGGGTTGAGATTTAGCGGTTTCATTAGTCGCTCCCTGCGCAGCTCGAAGAAAGATGATTGAACAGTCCGCCATACAGCCGCGTGGCCCATGAGGCGAAATGACCGGAGGCGCACAGTTGGTCGAAGTCAGCGTACGCACGGCGCAAAGCGAAAGAGCTGTCCGCCTCTCCAGTGCGCATGTAGCCCCCCTCGAACGTCTCGCGGGCTTTCTCGGAGGTCGCGTCGTTGTCTTCCCCGCCTTCCCCCGCTTCCTCGAGCCAGGCGAATGCGCTTTTGCAGGCGACCGGCAGCGGCTCACGCATGCCCGCCACCCAGGCGTCGAGCAGCGACTGCAACTGTTCCTGCGCCTGTTGCGCCGGCATTGGCCGGAACACCACGTCCCCGTTCAAGCTGACGAGAATAGTGGTGCAGCCTGATTCACTCAGTTGCAACGCCAGATGGCGCACCCAGGGACGAACCAGGTTGTGCCAGCGCCAACTGTCGTCGTTGCATAGCTTCTTGCTGTCCAGCTGCAAGTAGGCTCGCTCACCTTGGGCATTGCGGCGAATGCCACCCAGCCAGTCACTCAATCCCGGGGTCGGTTCGTGCGCGGCGATCGTTGCAGCAGTCTGGCCCTCCTCGATTTCCGGCCACGCCCGCAACTGCGCGTGATAACGCTCCAGCATGTCCGGCAGTGGCTCGGCCAATGCCGATGCGCTCAACGTGCCGAAGCCACCCAGCGGTAACTTGCCTTCACGCTGCAAGCGCTGCACATGCAGATCGAGCTCGGCCACGGCCTCCTCAGGTCGGTAATCCTCTTCAACCCAACGCTTGAGCGCCTGGCTGAGTCGGTCCTGGTGCTGCCAGTTCTCAAGGCCATCGAGCTGAAAGGTTTCGTCGTCGCGGCTGGTCAATTCGTCATTGTCGAAATTGACCTTGAGCCGTTGCTGAAAGAACGCCCCGACCGGATCACGCACAAACCCGGCCAGTTGGCGCAGGGTCAATGGCGTGTCTTGCGCGAGCCGGGGCAGCAGGTCAACCGATAGGTTCTCGGCCTGGGAATCATGCACCTCACGCCACTCATGAGAGTAAGTGAATAGCCCATCAGGCCCTGGCTGGTCGGCAAAGTAAGCCGCACTGAAAGGCTGTAGCGGATGTTCCTGAGTCAAGGCGTGCAGCAACGCCTCGGGCGTTGCCGACCGCCAGCCGCTGGCCAGATGATCACGCAGTTGCCCGATTAGCACCGAGGGCACGCGCTCACTGTTGTCGCGGATATTGCGGCCGACCCAACTCACGTACAACTGCTCTCGGGCAGACAACAACGCCTCCAGCAACAGGTAGCGATCATCCTCGCGACGCGAGCGATCTCCTGGGCGGTAATCGTTACGCATCAGGTCAAAATCGACCGGCGATTGTTGGCGTGGGTAGTCACCATCGTTCATACCCAGAAGGCACACCACTTTGAAGGGGATCGCACGCATCGGCATCAGCGTGCAGAAATTTACCGCGCCGGCGAGAAACCGCTGCGACAAGCCGCCCTCTTCAATGCCGGAAAGCCATGTTTCATGCATAACGCTCAACGGCAGCGGTTCGTCGAACTGCGCGGACTCGCAGGTACGCAACCAGTCATCGAGCAGCTTGAGCAACTGGTTGACCAGCAATTCTTCAGCATCCCCCAACGGGAGGAAAAACACCTTCAACAGCGATTGCAGGCGCTCAACCCAGAGCGCAGGTGTGGCCGGCTGCTGCAGGTCTTCCCGGGCAATTTCAAGGTGGTCAAGCAAGGTCAACAAAGGCCCCGCCAGTGCCGCTTCCAGTCCGGACACTTCATCGTAGGGCTCGATGCCATTCAGCTCAGGCCCTTGGCCGGCAGCATACCCTAGCAGCATGCGACGCATACCGAAGCGCCAGGTGTTTTGCTCCAGTCCCACAGGCATGTCCAGGCTCTCGCGCTGCTGGGCATCGAGTCCCCACCGCACACCGGCACCGTCGATCCAGCGTTGCAGGATCGGCACATCCGCTTCCTTGATACCGAAGCGCGCCCGCAGCGCCGGCACGTCCAGCAGGTCGAGAATATCGCTGACGGCGAAGCGGCTATGAGGCAGTTTGAGCAAGTGTTCGAGGGCGATCAGCAATGGCTGGCGCCCACGCTGTCCCTGGTCAGCCAGGGTAAAGGGCAGGTAACGAGGATCATGACGCTGCACCTGGCCGAACACAGCCTCGATATGCGGTGCATACGCATTGATGTCCGGCACCATCACAATCACATCCCGCGGGCTTAGCCCGGGATCGGCACTGAAGCGGGCGAGCAATTGATCGTGCAGCACCTCCACTTCACGCTGCGCACTGTGAACTACGTGAAACCGTACCGAGCGGTCCTGTGCAACATCGACTGGGGCCCATACTTCTCGGGTTTCAGCCAATGGACGCAATTCAAGAATGTCGCTTTGCAATTGACCCAGCAGGCTGGAAGGCGGCTGGTCATTGAACAGATCGATACGCCCGCCGTTCAGACCGTCGAACAGGTGGCGGTAGCTGGCCGGTTCGTCATAGTGGTCGAGAAGATTGATGTAGTCGCGACCTTGCTTACCCCACGCGGCGAGTAAAGGCTGGCCATACTGACCAGCCACTATAGAAGCACTTTTGTTTGGCTGACGGCGATAGGCATGGCCCAACAAGTCTTTGTCAGCGACGATATCGCCCCAGTGATGGCGACAAGGGTTGTGCACGCACAGCAAAACCTGGCTGTAGCGCGAGAGCATGGCCAGAGCTTCGAGAACCTGTGCCGGCATAGACGAAATACCGAACACCACCACACGCCGAGGCAACCCAGCCGGGGCCTGCCCTGCGTCACGCAGGCGTGCGACAAAACGCTTGTGAACACCGGCACGGCTCTGCTCAAGAGCACCTTCGCCAACATCCGCCAATACTTCACGCCACAGCTCCGCTTGCCAAAGGTTGTCAGGATCCAGCGGTTTCACACCGCCTTTGATGTGCTTTAGCTGATCACGCCCGGCCGCCCAATCCTCCAGCCAATCGGCACGATAGACCTGATACTGATCAAACAGGTCCGCCAGTCGCTCGGAGAGTTGGTAGAGTTTGCGCTGATCGTCATCCTCCTGAAGGAATCGCCGCAAACTGCTGAAATTGGTTTTACTTAGTAATTGAGGCAGCAAGCGCATGAGTCGCCAACTCAGTGCCGCCTTGTCCAGCGGGGAGGACTCTGGTGTCGTCTCAGCCCCCAATACAGACCTGTAGGCTTGCCAAAGGAAACGCGCAGGAAGTTGCACATCCAACGCTGCGGCGATACCGCAGCCACCATTATTAGAATCTTCAGCCAGCGCCAGCTTCAACCATTGAGCAATGCCGTTGCTGTGCACCAGCACGACTTCGTTTTCCAGCGGGGCCAACGGGTAGCGCTGCATCCAGCTCACCGCTAGCTCACGCAAATCGTCCAAGCGATTGCCCTGAATAATCATGAAGCCGGGCTTCAACGAGTCCGCATCCTGCATACGCCACCCTCAGATCTGAATACGCAGCTCTGTGGTACAGAGCAGCAAAAGGCCATCACTTTAAAACGATATGGTCACACGCCACCAGCCCGAAGAAGGCCAGCACAACCATCCACAGGAGCCGAGCATAGGTTGCCCAAGGAGGAGAGCAAATGCTGGGTGTTTGCACAGGTCAACTTCTCACGCACATACCCAACCGTTTCTGCTGAGACGACAGTTAGAAAGAAACTAAAAGGCGGAAAAATCTGTGCTGTTTATTGACAGCCAACGGCCGGATACCTAATTCCACCAACGGCAAGTGATACTCACCAAATAAAACGGCCAAAATATCCAAAGTCTCTCTCAGATCATTAGCTCCTAGATGACTTTTTCGGGGCAAATAAAACTCCGAATTGGTCTAAATTTCATTCAAAAAAAATTCAAACCTATATCACCTCTGTGAACGCCCACCGCATCAACTGCGGCAGGGATTTTGGCGTGCCTGCTTTTTTGGCTCAGTACGCTCATCACTTGAGAGGATTTACGTATGTATATCTGCCCTAGCTGCAACTCTGGACGTGTCGTAACGAAAAATATCGGTAAGCAAACGGGTGGTTTGATTGGCGCTGCAGGCGGTGCAGTCAGTGGGGCCGCTGGGGCCCTGTCGGGAGCGGAAGCCGGTGCTGTACTCGGCATAGTCGGCGGGCCTGTTGGGATCGCTGCGGGCAGTATCGCTGGTGCCATACTTGGAGGGCTGTTTGGTGGCGCTGCCGGCGGGATCGCTGGGGCAACGCTGGGTGAACAGTTTGATGAGAAGGTGCTGGATAACTTTCAGTGCCTGGAATGCGGTTACAGCTTCAGCATCAATCGTTAGGCCGTTGTTTGTTGAAGCCGCGCTCTTTTCCATTCATTTCGCAGGAGTCATTCCTATGGCACACCTCATCGAACAAATGGCTTTCGTTGGCGCTACACCCTGGCATGGACTGGGCAGTCAGCTCTCCCCCAATCAACCGCTAGAAATTTGGCAACGCGAAGCGGGCATGGACTGGCAGATTAAAGAAAGCCTTGTTCACTTCAAGGCTGACAGCATCGGCCCACTGGGCACCATCCACTCGTTCCCGGAACAAAAAGTGCTGTACCGCTCCGATACCAAAGCACCACTCTCGGTCGTGTCCAACCGCTACCAAATTGTACAACCGCGTGAAGTCCTGGAGTTCTACCGGGATCTAACCGAGGTCTCCGGCTACGAGCTGGAAACCGCCGGCGTGCTGAAGGGTGGTCGCAAGTTCTGGGCGTTGGCCCGAACTGGCCAATCCACAGCGTTGAAGGGCAACGATCAGGTCAATGGCTACCTACTGCTGGCCACTTCCTGTGACGGCACCTTGGCCACCACCGCCACCCCCACCACGGTGCGAGTGGTCTGCAATAACACGTTGACCATCGCTCTGGATGGTACGGCCCGGGCAATCAAAGTGCCGCACAACACCCGCTTTGATCCGCAAGTGGTGAAGAAGCAGTTAGGTATCGCCGTCTCGCGATGGGACGAATTCATGCATCAAATGCGAATGCTGTCAGAACGCAAGGTTCAATGGCATGAGGCCTTGGGGTTTTTCATGAACGTATTGTGTGATGCGAGCCCCAACAGTCCGCTACCAGCAGTACTTCCTAACGAGCGGGCGCTGCGTAAGGTGCAGAGCCTGTATGAAGGTAAGGGGCGCGGATCAACATTGGTGTCGGCTCAAGGAACTGCCTGGGGCTTGCTCAATGCTGTGACCGAGTACGTTGATCACGAACGGCGTGCCCGCAGTACTGAAAACCGCATGGACTCGGCCTTGTTTGGCCAAGGGGCTGTAATCAAACAACGCGCCCTGCAAGCCGCACTGCAACTCGCCGCCTAGTTCTACTCACTTAATCAACTATTAAAGCGCCTGGTCAGCTTTTGCTGCCCGGGCGTTTTTTATGCCGCAAAGGAAAACATAATGGGCACACAAACGCTGCAACACCCCAGTAGCAAACCCCGTCCTGCCTTACGTCTGGTGGGGACTAAACAACTACCGCGCGAGGACTGGTTGGCCGTGCGTAAACAAGGTATTGGCAGCTCGGATGTCGCCGCTGCCGTCGGGCTTAACCCGTATAAATCCCAGCTGGAACTGTGGTTGGAGAAAACCGGGCGTGACACCGCATTGCCCAAGCTCGATCCGCAGGATGAAGAGTGCCCCGCGTACTGGGGTAATATCCTGGAGCCGATTGTCGCAACCCATTACCCCCGGCGCAGCGGTCATCGGGTCCGCCGGGTCAATGCGGTGCTGCAGCATCCTGATCCCAAACTGCCCTGGATGCTAGCCAACATCGACCGTGAAGTAATCGGCGCGTCAGAAGTACAGATTCTCGAATGTAAAACCGCCGGCATAAACGGCGCACGCCTCTGGAAGGAGGGTGTGCCCGAGTATGTGCAGCTGCAAGTCATGCACCAGCTCGCCGTCACCGGCAAGCAGGCAGCTGATGTGGCGGTACTGCTCGGTGGTCAGCACCTGGAAATCCATCGTATCGAACGCGACGAATCACTGATTGCTCGACTGATCGACTTGGAGCGACTGTTCTGGGATTACGTGGTCAGTGATACCCCTCCGTCGGCAGACGGATCTGCCTCAGCGGAGCAGGCGTTGCGATGTCTCTATCCACAAGACAGTGGGCAGAGCGTGGACTTCAGCCAGGACATACTGCTCTGTACGACCTTTACCGCACTGTAGAGAGTGCGCGAATCAATTGCACAGCAGGAGAAGCTGGAAGCTCAGTTCAAGCAAACATTACAACAGGCCATGGGCGATGCCAGTCGGGCGACCTTCGCCACTGGCTGCATCACTTGGAAGAAAGCCAAAGACAGCATGGCCCTGGATATCCCCCGCCTGTTGAAAGAAAAGCCCCATCTGCAAGTGCGCTACGCAACCACCAAAACCGGCAGTCGGCGTTTTCTGCTGGCCTGAACGTTTCTCGCTTCTCCCTTATTCCCATGCCCTTTCTCTCCAACGCCACCCCGGCCGTTTGCGCGTTCTCGGTGGCGTTTTTATTTCAGATGCAGGAGAACTCCCATGCTCAAAGGTCTGGCTATCACCCCGCCCGTGCTCGGGCGCATTTCCATCGGCAAGGTCGTCGAGAAAAACGGCAAGCGTCTGCCGGAGACACGACAGTTGCTTGTAGAAGCTGTGGCGAGTGTTTTTCGAGTAAACATGAGTTACGAGCGCACGGGTGTGTCCTGACTCGCGCCGAGAGCCGTGAGCCGTGAGCCGGAGCCGGAGATGCTATGTGGCGGATGTGGCCGCTGTTACGCGTGCCGATATCTTAGAATCACATGGGGAGAGTGAACTGAATGCCCGGATAGAGCGATGGTTGCATCCTCAGTTCTGGCATCAATGTCCTGAGCGGGTAGGGTGGCGCACATATGCCGCCTGGCCGGTTCGTGTAATCCGGTCCCTCATCGATGGGGATCTCCGTTTCGCGCCTAGCGCGCGGCGACGCGAAGTTGCAGATCGAGGTGGGTCACATGGTTCGGGAGTGTGTCCTTGATGGTCATCATCGATTCTCACTGGCGTGTGTGCGTAATTACATGGACTTGACCAACCATTTGCATTGCCACTGATCAACTGCGCGAGATAATTCTGCTGTGCGCTGCCGGCCAACAGTTCTTCATCGCATCACAGCTCAACCTTGGCACTTTGCCCAACACCCAGAGTTCCGCCGACTTGACGAGCTATGTGCAGGCCGGGCTCGCTTACTTTCTTTCTACCGCCACCCAAGGCTTTTTCTGAAGATTCCAATGGCACAGCAATGAGGCCCATCGTGAATAGACGCGGCCCCGCAACCACATTAGCAACTGACTAAAATGCTGCGGGACCGAAGTCCCCGACCATAGCGTCAATCGCGATGACTTGAGCAGAAAAGAGATTACTCGTCAGCGCCCTTGTCGATCACTTTACGGCCACGATATACGCCTTCTGGCGATACATGGTGACGCAGGTGAACTTCACCGGTGGTTTTTTCTACAGACAGGGTGCTAGCCTCGAGAGCGGCGTGCGTACGGCGCATGTCACGGGCAGAGCGGGATTTTTTGTTCTGCTGAACAGCCATAATTGATTAACTCCTAAACGTTTGGGTCACACTTTAACTGCGCCAAGACACTGAACGGGTTGGACCCTCGTCCTCGCCCGTTTCGGGCTCATCTGCACCCGCCGGCTGCTGGCATTATTTCGGATGATGAGCAGACACAATGGGCAAGGTGAGCGGAAGCTCCTTCTCGATAAGTGACTGCAGATCCAGGATCTTCGCCCAGTCCCAGCACGTCATAACCTTTCGGCAACGACTGGGTATTGGCACCATCCTTCACCACAGCATAACACTCGCTGTGGATCGGCAGAAGCGACGGAGAAAGACGCTTACGGCGTTCCGCCTGCTTGCGGCTACACGTGTGGACTCGCTCTGAAGTGCTCAACGCCCTTGCCCTGTGCCAAGGGAGCGGTAAGGGCTGAGGCAGTTGATCTCGAACATAGTCGTTGTGGTCTACCGGGCGTCCGCTGCACCAACTCAGCCAAGGTTGCACTTTGTGGCTTATTCGCTAATCAAAGCCTGATCAGCCTACTACCAGCCTTTCGACAGCATTTCCTTCATGCTCAGGCCATTCAACACGACAGCGCATGTCTCCCAGTCGGCATCTTCTACTTTGCTGTATTTCGCATCGAATGGATTTCGTGTCGCTGTGGTTCGGTCGATAAGCTGATTGGCGGCTTGTTCGTCATGCAACGCTAACTGAACCCAAACATCTTCGAGCGTGTCAGGAATCTGGCCGAACAAGCCATGAATCGCTTCGAGACGGTCAGCCAGTACCTGATGCACCCGATCTTCTACAGAGCCCCGGTAGCGAAGATTGGCTATCCAGATTTCGTTACGAGCCTGCCCAATGCGCTGAATGCGGCCCTTCCGCTGCTCCAGTCGCGTCGGGTTCCACGGCAAGTCGATATTGATGAGGGTGCCCAGACGCTGGAGGTTTAGCCCTTCCGAGGCTGCATCGGTGCCAAGCAGCAACTTAAGATCGCCAGCACGAACGCGCTCTTTCAACACGTTCCGGTCGCAACGTTGGAATATGCCATTACGCCAAAAGCCGGAACGGTTGCTCCCTGCATACAGGCCGATGTCCATACCAGAAAACTCAGCACGCCTAGCCATCTGATCGCCACACCAGCGGACGGTGTCGTAATACTGCGAAAAGAGAATGCACCCGAGGTCCAGCCAGCGCTGGCTAACGCCTGCCTGGGTACCAAGCAGATACCCGATCAACGCTTCGAGTTTCGGGTCGTTATTACCGCCCTGTTTCAGTAGCTCAAGGCATCGTTGCAACGAAGTAATTTCTGCTTCAGTAAAATCTTTAAAATCACTCGTCCCTTGGGCTGGCCTGCCTATTTGCGGCGATGAGGTATCTTCAGCCTCATCCTCTTCTTCTAACTCATCAGTGAGATCGTCTGGCGTCTCACCAAGCAACTTGGCGACCGTACGCCGCCCGGCTTCCATCGAGCTTCCCATGCGGCGCAGCAACAACGTCTTGAAAAAACCCGCACCTTTGACTCGTTGCTGGAGCAGTTGCGAAAAATTCTCGGCCTCCTGATAGGCGTCGCGCAGGTAGCTCCCCAGGCTTAATGCACCTTCGTCATCTTCGCCGAACAATTTCACCGTTACCTTGGGCAGGAAATATTCGCCGGTGGCCGGATTGACAGTGGCTTCAAGGTAGGCGCGCGTGCGGCGCACGATACAGCGCAGCAGCGGATTAAAGTTTTCGCCGTAGTGCGGCAGCAAGCCGTTCTTGAGCTGAACGCGCTGGATTGCAGTCGAAAGCAGGTTCAGGCTCTCAGGATTGAACTGCCAGCGACTGTCGCTTGCATTTAGAGTGCGGCGAATGCGGTCAAAAGCCGTATTTTCAGACTTGGAGGGCAGAGGATCGCGCACATATTCCCAGCCATTGCGGGCGTCATCAGCCGGTACCGTCGCCGCACCCGTGGCAATATCTAGGCAAAGACTTGCCTGAAACCATGGACTGGTCTGCGTCCAGCCGCCGAGCACGCTCTCGTTGCCATGGGAAAGAATATGCAGCAGGTCCCACGCTTCCACAGGATGCAACTGCACAGGGGTCGCAGTCGCCAGCAACATACTCTTGGTCTTATGACCGATTAGCCTTAGAAAGGCCATTAGCTTGTTGGGTTCAGCACGCTCGTTGATCTCATCGGTACCTGCATCCACCTTCGGTATCTTGCGGCGGCGTGCACGGTGCGCCTCATCGACAATCACGCAGGTATATTGGCGACTCAAGAGCTGAGTCACCGCCTCACCCAGACCACGCACCACCAAACCCTGCGACACCAGTCCTATTCGACGCGGGCATTTGCCCAGTGCCTTTGCGCCGTCAGATGGGTATTCAAGATCGTTTTCATCCACCCATGCGCGGCCAGTCCATCGAGCAGAGGGAAGCAATAATAGCTCCATCAACTCGTCCTGCCACTGTTGCAACAGGGGCTTTGGGGCAAGCACCAGAATTGGCCCACCGTCAGGGTCGTCGAGTGCCATTAGCATGGCTGCCATACCCAACTGCACTGTTTTGCCCAAGCCTACCTGGTCAGCAAGCACCAGGCGTGCACCACCGAGTCGATGACGGTCAAGCGCTAATTGTGCGAAGTACTTCTGATGTGGCCACAACCCCTGCTCCCGACGATAGACAGGTGTTTCAACCGCAGCAGCAGCAGCCACAGCCCTCGAGTCAGAAATTTCTTGCAAGTCCTCAGGCTCGACAACCTGACGAGAGATAATGCGCTGCACATCCTGAGTGATGAACGGGCAGCACGCGAGGTCGACGGCACGGGCATCATTCCACAAGGCATCGAACTCTTCCTGCACCCATGCAATGGTTGCCGGGTCGTCGTCTTCCCACAACAACTCGTAATTCACTTTCCAGGCTGAGGCGCTCTCATTCACGCTGCCAAGAAACGCCGACACCGAGCCGTCGACACGACGCACCACTCCGGCTTTGCCATGAATTAATCCAAAGGCCGAATCCGGCAGCACCCGAATTTCAATCTTCTTGCTGGTCAACGCATCAAACAGCGCTTTGTAGCGCGGTAGAGCCGGCGGTGGAGCATCCTCCGGATTGCCTGCACACCAGCTCCTCCGCAGCGCGGCCTGGGCAGCAGAGGCTGTGATTAGGTCTTGCGGATCAAGGTCCGAATTGCAAATGATGCGCACTGGGCCGGCGACTTTGGAGATCGCCTCCCCTGCCACCTCAAACAGGCTGGAGCGAAAATATCCCGCGATGCGGTCGTAGGAAACCGCTCCATCAAGGCGCTGCGCCAGAACCGTTTGGTCAAGGCGATTACGCCGACTTGAATGACGTTGCAACATCAGGCGTGATCATTCCGCAAGCGCCCGGCCAGAATACGAGCGGCTTCGGAATCCTTGATCCACTCGTTCATGCCTTCCGCGTTGCCCAGGGTGGCCAGCCACTCTAGCAGGCCAATAAAGCCTTCGCGCTTGCTCCAGTAGCGTTGGCCAAAGGTATCGCGCAGGTATTGACGTCCAGGCTCGGGGCTGTTGTCGGCAGAGGCGGTTTCGCGTACGGCAAACATCAGGTGACGCAGCGGGGACGTGGCAAACGGGTGCGGCCCGCTGGCAGCGGAGCGGGCACTTGTGCTTGAAGCGGCCAATTGATTCAAAGCCGCTGTATCATCTGCGCTGACCTCTACCAAAACTCTAGCTGCCAGTCCGCTGGGCGTGAACATGCGTGCACCATTGGCCTTATCGCTCTTGAGGAGGGGGCGAATGTCCGTCACACCAAATCCGCGTGCGAGCTCTTCGTGCATGCCCTTGCGGCGCTCGCCACGGCTCTCGATGTCCAGCGAGCGCAGGTAGTAGCGCTCCACCAGCGACAACTCGCGCCACGACGCATCCAACCCACGGGGAATCAGCGTGTCGCAGGCAATGCCCAGCGCGCGCTCAATCACAACCTGAAAGTCGCTCTTGGCATTGCGCTCGCGCACCGCGAACACTTCATGCTCTACGTCTTTGCCGTCCAGCGTGCCGAAGTGCGTAAGCACTTTGAGCGCGGCGGCGTAGGCAGCTAACTGGTAGTCGGCATCGTTGAAGTTAGGTTCGCCACCTTCGTCTAATGCCTGCATGGAGACAATCTGACGCTTCACCTCGTCCTCCACCAGTGGATAGACTTCGTCCAGAAACCCAGGCTCGTTGACGGCGCGTTTCCGCAGGACCAAGCAGACGGTCCCTTGCACGTAGTTACCTTTTTTGATGCCGACTGCCTCAGTCTCAGTACTGATGGTCCACGCTGCGGTAGCTTTGAGTCCAGCAGCCCAGAGGATCATGCCCAGATCAGCCCAAACCGCTGGGTCCTGGTGGGTGAACATAACCATTTGTAGACCGTTATCCGGCATGTGGATAGCGAGGTTTTTGTAGATATCGACCATGGAACGGCGGAAATTTTCGCCATCACCACGCACAGCCAGTTCAGCTCGCGCGTCCGGCGTCCATTCTGGGAATGCCTTGCCCAGTAGCTTGTCATACCACGCGAGAAAAAAGTCTCCGAGCTCGTGGTAATTCACTGCGTCAGCGTAGGGAGGGTCAGTGACCCAGAGATCGCAAGAATCGCGTAGGTCACGAGCATCACGTAGATTAACCACAGCCCGTTCTGAAAAGGAATCAACGCTTACTTTATTAAGAATAGAAAATGTATCTGTAAGCTTTGAAAGCGCCCTGGCCGAATAGTTGACGTGACAGTTGAGCGCCTGGTTATAAAATACTTGATTGCCCTTTTCATTTCCTTTGTGAAACATCCAGGCACTCAAACGAGCATTCCAATCGGCCATTCGTCCGATTCCAAGTAAGCAAGCAACGCGTGTCGCAGCATCCGTTGTTATTTGAGCTGAGGCCTTCGCTAGCAAACCGTGCGTTAACAACTGCCTTGGCGTAAATAGGTGGTGCCAATGCGTCCAGCCGCGCTCGCGAATCGGCTGATTTGTGTTGTAGCCATTCACAATCGTTTTGGAAGGAATAAACCCATCACGTTGCCATTCGACAAAGCGTTCACGCAGTAGGTCGAGAACCTTGACTTCTCGGGCGAGGTCTGCGGCATCGGGTGCGGCATAGCGGCGCACTTCTTTGGTTTTGCCATTCTTGATTACTGTCTTGACCCAACGAATGCAATACAAGCGCTCCTGAAAAACGTCGCCCGCGCGTGGTACCACATCCTCATTGGTCCAGCGGCGCAAACCAGCTCCGCGCAAGGCTTCAACTGACCAAGTGCGGTTTGCGTCAAACGGGTCAACCACCCGGCTATCGACCACGGTCGCGCCCTTTTTCTCTTTGTAAAGTTTTAGCTCAACGTCTGAAACCACATCAATTTCAGGCTGTAAACGGTCGGAACCAACCACACGTTTCCAGCGGGCCACCACTTTGGACTTTTCACCAATAAGCCAGCTTGGCGCGAGCGGAATGAAATAGTCGCAACCATCGGGCTTCACTTCGACGCAATACAAATAGGCATCAGCCCGTTCGTCCTGGTCGTTGTGCTCAATCCCCCACTCCTGCACATGACGGTTCGCTACCTGTAGAGCCGCTGCTTGTACCTGCATCACCTTTTCTTGTACCGCCTTCCCCCCTCCCAGTAGGTTCAGGCTAGCCCAGGTAAGTAGACCCGCAACGGGGTTGAGGTCAGAGCCAAAGGCCTCGCAGCCGATGCGCGCCGCCTCAAACGGGATTGAGCCGCCGCCGCAAAAGCTGTCGCCCACACGCGGGGTGTGTCCAAAGGTTCGTTGGCCCAGTTGCTGCACCAGGTCTGACAGGCTGGATGCCGTGGTGCCCAAGTGTGCATTGATCTCGCCCCAGGCGGCCGGCGTGGGGCCTGCAACATTTTCGGGGCGTTCACAATGCACCAAGCGCTGGGCATACGAAAGGGCTTCAAACTCGCTGCGATCTGAAATGGGGCGCATGCGCATCGCATCCAGCGCCACTTGCTGTTCGGTGCTGAGAGCTTCCCAAATCTGCTCGCAGATGTCGTTCTTTTCCTCGTCGCTTATGCCTTGTTTGAATCCTCGAGCGCCGAAGTATTCGTCTTGCATTTCCAGCGAAGCCGCCTCACGCCAGGCCGAGGCAGGTATTTCACCCTTGCAGCGCTGCCAGGTACCGTCGTCGTCCATGGTTAGGATTTTGAGGAATATCTCCCGATCCTTCTTTGCGTCGTTGGATGCAGGCATCAGCATGCCAAGGATGGATGCGCGAACCAATACCAGAGGTTTGCGCCCCCACCACTTGCCAAGGCGGGTGAGCGTCTGACCATTATTCGCCTTGCGCTCTTTGTAGGACTCAGCAGAGAGGCGGGCAATGGGGAACTGGGTTTCGATAAAGCTAGGCATGGGTTTACAGACTCAGACTGAGTTGTGAATGGCCCAACAACTCACGACGGGCTTTGGGGGAGAGTCCTTCGCCTTTGACGAAGGGGTTGTCGGCGATGGCTGCACGCAGGGCCTTGCGCCAGCCAATACCTTTCTGCATAGCCTGGCCTGTGGTTGCTACAGTCATGGTGTAGAGCCACCAACGCTCTTCAGGAGCCAGTGCCTCCCAGTTATGGAGGGCATTAGGAATGTCATCGGGTGAGGCATTCTCCACAGCCCAACATAGTATGCAGAGTTCTTTCCCCAGAGAGGGATGCACCGGTACAGGCTTACTGGGAGTCTTCAGAAACCTGGACACAGGCAAGCCATTGGCACGCAGACGGCGATTGGCCTCGTCCCAAAATGCTGGCGCAATGGCCAGCCAACGACCTCGGTCGATGATCACGCGCAGTGACGGATCGTTCGGAGAAGAAGGCTCAACCCTACGGGCGCCAAGATGATCGAGGTCAGCACCCCGGTGCTCGCTGATGTAAATCATTTCGCCGGCACTCTTGGGGATATCGACAAGAAAACCATGACGTGCTTCTTCTGGCAGGAAGCCAAGGCCGACAACCTTGCGGTTGGTTGCGGATGCAGTTGCACGTGCCATGACTTATAGGCCCTCTTGCTGCTTGACGCAGGCCGCAATGAAGGACTGATTGGTCGCCCTAAGCCAGTCGAGCAACGCTTGACCATTGGGGAACGCCAAGCTGCCAACGGTCATACGCAGGCTGCCGGAGCCGACAACTTCTTGCAGCCGTTCGGCTACAGATTTCACAGCAGCGGCGTCATATCCGCTCTCTAACGCGCCTGAGTATTCGATATTCTGCATGCCGTCGATACTTTCTGCCGTGAGGCTTATTTCATGGGCGATAACACCAGCAGCATGTTCGAGACGTTGAAGAAAGTCCCATACCAAACTGGCATCATCAAGTCTCAACTGCTGCGTCCAACGGGCTGGCTTGGTAAGCTCAATAGGCGGCCTAGTCTCTTGTCCTCGCTGCGGGATCTGAATCCGAATGACTTCCGAGGATAAGTCGTATGCGGTGCAGACAGCTATAGCGCAAACAATCCGACAATTAGGTGGTACGCGGAAGGCACCATCATAGGTAGCAGATCCGACGCTGGTGGGTGACGACCCATCGGTGGTCGTACGAATACTGATTCCATTTGCCTTGGGCAAGGCCAGCAGTTCGATCTCATAGTGATCACCCCTATCGTGCAGCTGGTATTTGAGTCGTAATTTGGCTGTCCATTCCTTGACGGGGCTCGAACGCACCATGTCGGCAGGATCGAAGGCTAGGAAGCGATAGCGCAACGCCGTAGCCTCAAAACGGGTAGGCATTGGTACCGGACTGGAGGCACTGGTAGGGTCAGAGTCACCGGTTTCAAATACCAGAGAGGGCGCGTGCAGCGGCTCAATTTTCAGATATGTATATCCATCGCCGTCATCCTGCACCGAAAGTTCGCGTATTGAGACCTCTGGTACCGGCGGCGGGAAAGGCCCACGCCGCACGTGATTGCCTTCCTCTCTCCAAAGCCCGCGGCTCACGCATGCGATCTTTAAATCATCAAGCGCTGAAAGTTTATGCAACGGCCAGTTAGTATTTACGGCGGCGGCACGTTTGAAATCGGACCAGAGTACAGACTTGCTTTCAGATGATCCGAATAGACGAGCCTCAGCGCGGGTACGGAAGCTGTCATCATCAACCTTGGTGGTGAATTTCTGTGCCCCTTCAAGAGTATGTCGCAGAGTAGCCTCACCGTTCTGGTTGCCGGCAAATGCGAGATCAATGCCAGTGTGGCGCAATGCAGCGTTGATTGACGGGTAGACTAGCTGATCAAAGGCCTCCTTCAACGCAGCGGTGAATTGCAGACCAACACGGTCCCGCAGTGCATCCAGCGCACGCCACTGGGGATCGTCGGTAGGTGTGTTCTCGGATCGCAGTTCGTCATCGATACTTTGCAGTGCGCGTGTTTGCCTTGCAGAATCGAGAACCTTTTGGAAGGTGTCACGCGAGCCAGTAAGAAAGAGGACACGGTTCTTATACTGCTGCTGCTCCCACCAAGCTTGCCAGTCAGCCGAGATAGGTAGCTGGTTGGCTTGAAGACCAGGGCGCACGATGACTAGCGTGGTTTTTTCCTGCTCAACTTGAACTTCGTCAAGTGGCGGCAGCACTTTGACGATCTGATAACAGTCGCGGAGTGACGCGGCGAAATAGGATTCCAGATGCTCGCGTAGCATGCGATCCACTGTTTCGGCGTGCAGAGATTGCGCTGTCGAGCGTAGTTTGGCAGCTAGGTTCTGCTGGTTCTTGAAGAACAGCCGGCCATCAGCAGAGTTATGTAGATACCAGGCCCTGGTAGCCAATTTGTCCAGTACGCTGGCCTTGAATGTGGAGAGATCGCGACCGGGTCGCTGGAGACAGTCGACCAGTTGATATTCTCGCAAGCCGTGAATCGCACCGGGCGTAGTGGATAGGGACGCGATAAGGATTAGGCGGGCAGCGTCCGAAGCATCGGTGTTACCGTTGACGAGATCGATCTGTTCGACTTCTGCATCACCGCCGTGAGCGATGTCATGAGCAATGGCTGAACTTAGCGACGGATTGATTGTGCGAACTTCTGACGCCAACTCATCCTGATTCAGATCGAGATCGTAGGGGTGAATCAGGTCGATGCTTGCCGCCCGTTTAGAGTTCCATAGGTGGGACACGACCATTTGCATAAGGCGAATGACGCCCCGGGTTTGCTGAAACCCCTCGTTTTCCTTGAACTTCGCCATTAGCTCGCCTAGATCCGGATGGAATGGATAGGAGTCAGTGACGCGAGCAAAAAGGTTTTCCGGCGAACTGGTAGTCAAGTTCATTTGCACCGCTTCACGCAGGGCTTCACGGTAAGCACCTGCAATCAGCTGGATATCCGAATCGAGCGCAACCTGCTCAAAAAGGCGCTTGCGAAGAATATGATACAGCTCATCACCGTTGGGATTAACTGGGGTAATCGGCACAGCAATGCGTCGGGCCTCGCCTGTCAGCCCCTGAACAGCACGATTGAAGGCGGCTTCAAGTGCCGCTTGTCCACCGCTAAAGTTCGATCCAGCAAGATCAGACAACACCAGACAGACGTTATCCATTTCTGCAACAGCGACGAACAGATTAGCCAATGCTGTTGTGGTCACCACACCAAGATCAGCATTGCCAACTGGTACTGCAACGGCGTATTCCAGATAGGGCGGTATCTCGTCAAGAAAGAGCACCAGTGGATCCCCACCGAGCAATTGCTTCCAAGCCTCGGGACCAGGAGCACTGAGCAAGGGTGAGACGTAGCGGGCGAACTGCTCTGCCTTGCCCAATTGCTCGGCGATTGAACCCCAGATACCACCTGCTGCATCAGTGCTGCGGCCATTAAAACCGGCAACGCGGCAACGACCGAGTTTCGGCGCAGGGTTATGTTCATCACCAAGGACCTTTATTCGCAACGCTGGATCACGAGCTAACAGCCCTAGAGCGATCATGCTATGTGTCTTGCCACCACCCATCGCCTGAGATAGCAGGAAAACGGAAGAGCCTGCTCCAGCTCCTCCTAGGTGCCGAAACGCCCTGTCCACCAAAGTAAGCATTCCGCTGGTGAAGTAGTTTTCCTCGAAGAACTCCGCTCCATTGACATGCCCTTTTAGGAAGGTGTCTAGGTTGAGGACTGTGGCACGGCGATCCGCGGCGAACACAGATTGACGAGGTTTGCAGAGGGATTGGAGGCTCATATTTGATTAGGGTTGGCTCAAGTTGATGACTGACACGGATATTTAGTCCTGCTTGCGCGCTGGGGTGTTGCCGCTGATGCGAAATTCACCCTTCTGCTGATACCACACTGACCCAGTCAGGACCACTCCAGATCCAATGCTGGTAACTGCTCAATGCGTCGTGTTCTGGGTCAGTATGGTATCAGCAGATGGGGCAGCCCCCTATAAGCGGTAACAGCAATGATGCGATGCCCTTCACCTTATCCACTGCCAGGGTATGGGTAAAGCCATGCCCTGTGCTTTTTGCCAGCATGACAAGTGAGCGAGCACATTCGTCGGGCACCTATGCATGGACTAAGCGAGTACGGTTAGGTCCGACTGGCCCCAAACCCATGACTACCATCCCCAAAGACTTTCGTCGCAGCCTTACAGAGATAACTCGCCCTGTGAAAAAACTCTGCCTGCCCTCCCAACTCACCGATATTCAGGTGATAGCACGGATTACGTGGAAGCTCGACCAAGCCCCTGACAGCCTCCACCGATAAACCCAAGGCACTGGCCCAAGCCTGTTCAAGGCGATTGAACATGTTGTCCCTGCCGGTCTCGAATTTACCCAAAGCAGTGAAGGCATCTCGGTTAAGCAGGATTGCTAGGTGATAATGAGGTTTGCCATGCTGATCCTGCTCCCGCGCCCAGACGTAGCGAACTTTGCTGTCATGGGCGTACTTGTTCAACTGCCGAGCCTGGTTACGGTTATGTGCAATCTTGGCTTTAAACGACCCCATAAAGCGCCCAATGAACTGGTTCGTGCAAACAAAGTCAGGTGAGTTTCAGACCTACTAAGGAAGAAGACCGTGAGACGGATTAGAGTCGGGCCGCCTCCATTTGCGACGCGGGAATGGCGAGAGAGGCCTCGTCGGCTAGCAAGACGTTTTGTGCCCAGGGGTAAGCCGATGACGGCGCTCAGTAGATTGGCCGGGAACACCCGCTGTAGCTTCCCCTACTGAGGCAAGCACGCAAGCGCAAGATGGTGCCCCCACTCACAGATGAGCGTCAGTAAACCACACAAGGTGTGTTGAACAATCGCTACGCAGGTTTGAATGGGGCGCGGGGGATTTTTGCGGGCGCTAGCCACTCAAATTTCACTATTATCGTAGAGGGTGCTGAACGGTCATAAAATAGGAATTTAAGAGCTCAGCAAAGGGTATTCCAAACAGTATTCCACAAAAAAAATTAACCGGATATTTATATTTTAAATCAATTAGTTAGAACACGGGTTCAAATTACCCCGGCCCATGTCCGCAAAAAAAGACGTCCTAGAACGTCTTCTTTTTTGCGGCTGGTATTTGTGTATCACACTCTCTGCAGCCCAAAACACCCCCGCCCTAATTTCCAACCCAACTAAACCACCCCATTCCCCCGCTTAGTCACATCATTCTCCCCACCCCTGATCTGCGGCGTGGGCTCGGGGTCGTTGCTGGTGCGGGCTGGATGGGTCGGGTCGACTTGTGGGTCGTCAAGATCGGGTGAGTCCGGATCAAAACCTAGCTCATCTTCGTTCTCGGGCGTTGGTTTTTCAGTAGTTGATGGATCAGTTGCCATGGGATGAACCTCCATTCTCAAACAAAAAAATACCTGCTGATGGAGGTTCGAAGCCATGGCGGGTGGTGAGTGCCCGGGAACAGACGGACGGCGAGGTATCAGCTCTCCCAAACCCCGACGGTGCCACGCCGGCCCTCGAGCGGTCCGCTGCCGAGGCGAGTGTTGTAGTCGACCGCCAGACACAAGCTGACACGCTCAGACACTTCTGCCAACTCACGCCGGCGCCAACGTCAGCCGAGGAAGTTCAACGCTCGGAGACAGCTGTCGAATAACCGCCTTCCAAGGACAAGGTAATTGCGCACCCATTGGTATCGAGCCTGATGCCCTGACCGGAAATTCAATGAGGTGTTTTTGAGGGCATGCACCCCCTTGACCTCGGTTGTCACAACGATATCAGCGGCGTAGAATCCGCGGCATCTGGCTGTACCTCCCCATACTCATAATAGTTTGCTGATCGCATGCACCGCCCTGGCGCCGAGCCTTGTGCGGCGTTTCTGCTTGTCGGCGTTTTATGGGGAAGGCGTGGCTCTTACCGCTTTATCTCCTTTTGAGGCTGATGCGTCATTCAATGAACACAACCGATGCTCGCACTGGTAGTTGGCTCAGCGTCATTGCGCTGGCCCTGGCGGCCTTCATTTTCAACACCACCGA
>Ga0160436_1000092_pt1 | contig 46207 bp, 48 predicted proteins | sample HID1973M_E0MG_FD_108264 | JGI IMG/M metagenome (GOLD analysis project Ga0160436, IMG submission 108264) | Enriched mosquito-associated microbial communities from UW Madison campus, WI, USA - HID1973M_E0 MG | ecosystem: Host-associated > Arthropoda: Insects > Digestive system > Unclassified ...
AGCTTAAGCCAGCCGGCGATCTGCTCCGGAGACCACTGCTGGGCGAGCTTGCCGGCGACCAGGTGGCGCAGGCGCGGGCTGGTCGCCAGAAGGCACGCCTTCGGTCTTCGTGCCGAGTCCCATACCTGCTCGTCAGCGTGGCTGGCGCGATAACGCTCTCGCCCTCCATGCCCAGCTACCTCGCGACTAATCGTCGAAGCAGGCCTATCCAGGATTCGCGCTATCTGCCGCAAGGACTGGCCGGCAGCCAAACCCCGGGATATCTCCCCTCGGTCGGCCAGTGTAAGCACCCGATTCGATCGCGATCGCAATGGTGGCACGAACCCACCATTGGCCAGCGAGGAAGCCGTAAATAGATCCAGGGGCCTTCCCACAGGATCGGGCGATGTCACTCAGCGACTGACCGCGCCTCCACTGCTGCCACACATCCTGCTTCTGGGTATCGGAAAGCCCAGGTCGCCCCATTCTTGCCATAGCTCGTCGTTATCCATATCGGTGCAACTCAAGGTAGCGTTGCATCGACCGGTTGAGCCCACCGGCGCCATTCGCAAAAGTGACGTCACCAGGCGTGCTGAAATGAGAGCAGCGGGCGTTCTTGTCGGTCGCGGTGCCGATCTGCCAGCCGACAGGGCTCGTTGCTTCCATGGGCTGACGTGTGAAATTGCTGCCGTTAGCCGTGACGGTCTTGATCCGAGGTACCTCAAGCATCCAAGCGTCCATGTTGTTGAGCGTGGGAAGACGGTTGATTTGGTTATCGTGGACCGCGGCAGCGCGGACGACCTTGATCGTCGGGCCTGTTCCTTCCAGCGCGATATCCGTGTTCTTGAAGGTCATCGTTCCGTCGCGCAGATTGACCTGGTCGCCGAATTCGCGGAACGGGGTAACAGTCTTGCTTTCGGTCAGCCGCTTCTTGTACTGAGTTTCTGTCGTGGCGTCCTGCGCAGCCCGCATGACCCGGAAGAGCACTCAAAGCTACAACGGCAATTGCGAGAAGTACCCAAGAGGTCTTGCCACGAATCAGCGTGTCTCTCACTCCATTGAGGTTGGCTTCGTACAGCGCGTAGCGCTGCGATCGCCACTTCCGGAAGTGCAGTCCCGTAACTGCCCGAGATTGCGCAGCAGATACGGGACGTCTCACGACGTTTCTGTTGCACTGCAATGAATCGGCTACGAGAAGCTAAAGACACGTGTGCATCGAAATCCCCATTTCGTGATGCGCAGTGGCTTTAATAGGACACGGCAGAACCTTGGACGCCACTGCCATCCAGAGGCCGGGCTCTTCAGTGGACTGAAGCAGAGACAGCCCTACTCTGTCCTGCCTAGGGCTGTCGGGACGCAACCCTGCCCGGCATTGGGCGCATGCCGTAGCGAAGCCTCGGCGTGCCCGGAATACATTCGAAGGTCCCCGCCGGGACGCGCCCCCCTTTTCCATACCCCCGATAGAGATCGTGAAGGGTCAACGACCTCGAGATTGCACCGTCCTCAAATTCGACTATTGCCTGGATTGAATCACGCCTGGCTGCACCCGTTCGGCGTATGCGCGATCAAGTAGGATGGTCAGCATGCCCGTCGCGGTCACGGAGGTAGCCGGCGGCTGGACGCGCCACACCTCGTAGGGCGGAATTGCAAGGTGCTAGTCGCAACCAAGGTTCTAGGCTAAATGACCTATCACGCAGTCATCTTCGATGGCTTTGGCACGCTCATCGAGCCGGTGCGTCAACGCCAGAATGCGTATGAACGCCTCGCCCCGGCGGCCGCGCTGAACGTCGGCGAGGCTCGCTTGCCGTTCCTGACCCGCAATGCTTCCCTGGCTGAGCTCAGTCAGGAGTACGGGGTTTCCTGGCTGGAGCCCATTCTGACTCAAGAGTTGGCACACGAGATCGCGATGTTGAAGGTCTACGCAGAAGTGACAGAGCTGCTGCGACGACTGCGCAGTCGCGGTCTGAAACTCGCGGTGTGTAGCAACTTGGCTGCCGGATATGGCCTGGCAGTGCGCTCATTATTGCCGGCCAGAGAGGCGTTCATCTTCAGCTACGAAGTGGGCGCACGAAAGCCGGACCCTACGATCTATCGTGCCTGCTGCGAGGCCGTGCGGAGTCGCCTTCGGGATATACTTTCTGTAGGTGACAACAACAAGCGGGCCGATTTCGAGGGGCCGCAGGCGTTCGGCATGAGCGCACGACTGATCGACCGCAACGCGGGCGGCAGCCTGGACTCACTGGTCGCTGCAGCCTTGTCTTGACATGGACCGGCCGGCCTTCCTTGGACGACCACGGACCTAATCCATGCAAAGGCAGAGTTGTGTATAAGCGGCAGGCAGTACACAAAGGAGTTCAAGGCTGAAGCGACCAAGCAGGTGGTCGAGTGCGGGCTCATGATGGTTGATGTAGCCGCACGGACACCCGCGCACCCAACAAGGTCTGGGTCACCGCCATCGCCTGCATCCGGACCTGCGACGGCTGGCTGTTCCTGGCGGCCGTGATTTGAACTCACGACAGGTCGTGGGTTAGTCCACCCAGCCGACAATGATCGTCGACTTGGTCCTGCAGGCTTGTTGCCCCCGTGTGGAAGCGCAAGCGAGCGCCCGGCGTGCTGGTCCGCTCGGACCAGGGCCGTCAGTTCACCAGCAGCGGCTGGCAATGACGGATGGTCGCCAGTAGAGTTTGAAGGCGGTACGCACTGAGCGGCTGACGGCTGTCTACGAAACCTTGAGCTATTCATGCGAGCTACGCGAACTTCGTGAAAGTCCCTTAGGAGGGAATTTCTTGATGCATAGTTTTTCGGGGGCTTCTCTATTCACTCTGCTGCTCCTGTGTGGCCAGGTTAGCGCTCAATCAAGCGATCAGCCAGCGGCAGGAGGCAACTTTCTGGCTGACGCTCTGGCACGCGGCGATCGCACCGAGGTTGAGCGGCAATTAGCTACTAATGGGAATCAGATTATCAAGGATTTGATGCACTCGCTGCTGGATGGCGATACCGACGCGGTCGCCCGGAACGCCACGGCTTGCATGGAGGGCTCTTTCAAGGCCGGCCGGCATGAAGTTACCGCCTTCTGCAACCAGATCCTAGCGCGCAACTACTTGGCACAGGGAGATTTGAAGAACTGGTCTGAGACGGTGCGTTGGTTCTTACATACTGCGCTTCCCGAGATGCAGAGGGATCCACGCAACAGATTCTCCGTCGACACATCTCCTGACAACAGAATCGACTACGGCGCGATCTCGAAATCCCCCGATCTGCAACAGATCGACTCCAGCACCCAAACAGAACTCGCGATCGATCAATTACTTCTTGAAAAGCGACATCTTCCATTCGTCCAGATTGAAATCAATGGGAAGAATGTTAAAGCGTTGATCGACACCGGGTCCCCCTACTCGCTGATTCTGAGCCGAGATTTGGCTAAACGGCTGAGGGCGCCGCCGGTTGCGACAGGGCTTCCGCTGTTAACCCGACGTGGCGGGCCGGTTCCGTCGGATGATCTCGCGCTTCTGGAATCAGTCGCGGTAGGCCCCGCGCTGCTCAAGAACATGGGGGTGGTGGTGATCGATAAGCCGCCGATTGAGGAGGCAGAGGCGATCGTAGGTCTGCCGCTTCTTCAGCGATTCCCTGCTATCGAATTTAGCAAGAAAGCGCTGAGAATCGACCCTAGAGTTGCCAAGAAATGTGCTGCATTACCAAGCCGCATCACTTTCGCCACGTCTGATGGTCGGAGCAATTTGCTTCTGCCCATCATCGTGGATGAGCGTGCCACCTCCGCAATATTGGATACGGGCTCAGAGTCGCTGTTGGTGATTCCGGACACGTCACAAGTGGCGCGCTCTTCGGTGGGTGGGCTACGAGGCGGCGAGAGAGTTATACGAAAGGTGTTCTCGGGCGGCGGAGAGTTCGCTACAAGCCTGCGCACTGCAAATCTGGAACTCGCAGTTCTCGGAAAGTCTGTGGGGGTGCAGCCGATCGTTCTGACGTCTGAGGGTGTGTGGAGCTTTCCATGGGTGGGCGCACCAGTCTTCTCCGACTACAACCTTGTGGTTTCTTTTTCTTCGCCGGGAGCCTGTTTGGTGCGGTAGCCCCCCGTGTACTGACTTCAAAATGTCATGGGTACCAAGAGTGAGGTTGGAGTATCAGCAGGGTGCAGCACTGGGACTGATGGACATTACAGCTTCAACCGGTACGGCTCAGTGGGAGCAGGTCAACTTCATATCAGCTCGGCAAGGACACGTCGGGAACCAATCTCTGATACGAAGGGCCAAACAGTAGTTGGTCGACCCTGGGCAACTAAGTAAGGACCTTCTACGTACGAGCGTGTAATTCATTCGGCTGCTCAGCTTGCAAGGGACCCGTCACAGAGTGAGGCGAAGCCTCAAAAGAAAGGGCCGCACTGCGGCCCTTTCTTTTGCGTGCGCGAGTACGTCGCAAGGACGAGGAGTGCAGCCTTTGACAAGGACGGAAGCGGTTACCCGAGGCGTTCAGCTCCTCGAACGTATGAGGCCGCATATTGGCGGCCTCATACGCTAGCGATCACTCCACCGCCTACGGTCTTTTGGTCCTCTAACCAGCTATCGATCTGGCCAAGTCTCTCCAGAGGCTGATCGCAGCGTGTCAACGTAGATCCCCATGCCTCCATCACACATGCCAGTGGCAAGCTTCCTATCTTTCTCTGCGTACCACATCAGTACGCCTAGCTCAGTGTCCGTGCTTGGTTGGTTAAACGCACGACCTTCCACAACAACCGACTTATTTCGCCAGCGCTGACGTAAAGGCTCCTGAAAGAATTCGTCGGGCAACGCTAGCTTCGCGCACTGACTTCCATCTGTGAGAATCGCTGCTCCAGCCGGTGCACCAGGAATAAGCGACAGCTTTCCACCAAGCGTGCAGATGTTTTCTGCCACACACGAGTCAAAGCCACCGCGCGTAATTTCATGGGAGCAACCTGTAGATGCAAGTGCCATAAAAAGGCAGGTCAGCAATGGCCGTCGGTTGTTGTGCATTGGGTTCCTGAGCCTCCTTGGTATTCATTCCATCTATCAATTCTTTCGCGCAGTTCATTTCGCTCACTACTAGTAGGCCTTGCACCGTCGATTACACGGATTCGGTAACCAACATCAGTCTTTTCAATGCTGAAAACGCCCCGGCGGGAAATTACGTACGCCGATTTTTCTGTCTTGCGCGCGAGGCTGCCGTCCTCCGGCCCCGGTAGTGCATCGAGCCGGTTGCCATGGGTGTGCCCACCACTTTCATCAGCCGCCAAGGCTTGCCAGTTGTAATAGCCGCCTTCACGGGTACTGCCGTCAGAGCACTTTTGGCAGAATGGCTGCAATGGATTGGCACTAGTCCCATCGCCCGTTGCCTTGAACCCTTGTTCGTTGCCATTGAGATTGAGGCGTAATCCATCAGTCAGTTGCTGACTGCGTGATGCGGTGACCACCTGAGCATCAATAGCGCGCTGTTGTGCCGTTGGTCCCGGTCGCTCAGTGGTGCCGGCCTCTGACCTTGGAGAGTCGATGCACCTACCGCTGTCTCCTCAATTCGAGGCCGTTGGACATGCCGCTCGCCCGTCCAAGTCGACAAAGCGATATGGGTTATTGAACGCGTACTGTTAGCGAGAAAAAGAACCCACTGGGTCTGCGTAAGCGGTAACAGGATCGACGCTCAGGAAGACGCCAAGCTTCGGATCGTAGTAGCGCTGCTGCATGTAGCTCAGTCGAGTGAGCGCATCGGAAACATGCCCAGCGAAGCCTGGCTTGTCGAGCGCGGGTCCAAGAACAGTCATGCCGAACGGCCGATAAAACGACTGGTCAATGATCTGGCGAGATTGATTGGTGACCGCGACTGGCGTCCCCAGTGCATCGGTGTGCAAGTACTCAACGGTTGTTGCTGCATCGGCAGAGCCAATAATCGCAGCCACTATAACCACGCCCGCAGTCCATGCTCGTAGCTTCACTTGAAGGTCTCCGTGTCCGGGTGATGTCGATCTGCCGCCGACAACAACGACTCAATGGCGCACGCGCATACAGCTTCTAGCACGCGCCGTGGCGCGGTACTGCACTGAAAAGCGACTCCCTAAAGCCTGTACGGACACACCGGAATCCCCATTCGTCGATGTGCTGCAGTTTCACTATCTCACCAAGCGAGTCGAGACGCCACTAGCTATCTTGGCTCGAGCTGACAGCAGGGCTAACCATCGCAGGCGCCGCAGCAACAGCGAGCAGGGTGTAGGGTTATCGCTCGTTGATCCAGGTAATGCGAATGTCCAGCCCATTGGATGAAGCAGTAAAGCTGCGGTACCTGCGCCGATTGATGGCTGAGGGCTTAGCGGCGGTGGCGCGCGGGGACTACGACGACTTGACCTCGGAGGAAGAAGTTGAGGCCTATTTCCAGGCGCTGGAGCAGGCGGCCGAGGCCCGCAACCGCTTACCGCGTGCTGACGATGCCGGGGGAATCGGGCCGCAGGGTATACCCGGCGATGGCCCCTGAGGCCGAGATCCCGGGGCCGGTAGGGCCACGCCTGACCAGGCAAGGCGCATGTCCAGCCCATTGGATCAAGCAGCAAGCGCAGCGGCCGCGCCGATCGAAGTTGAGATCATCAGCGCAGACGCCTGGCGTAGGTGAATGTAACCAAGGAATTTGACCGTAACCCTGGCTGGCGCTGGATGACGATGCCCGGAACTGGCCGACCACGGAGCATCATCACTTGGTACACGCCGTCGGGACCTAAGTCTCGATTCTGGTTCAGCGAACTCTGTGAGCGCTTGGCGCAGCAGCGCGGCGACTGTTCAGCTGCGAGGCCTTGAACCCAAGGCTGTGGGAGATCTGCCCCATGCGACTGGCTCGCGGTGAGTTTCTACTCCCGGAGCGTGATCCCCCCGGTAGGTGTTTCGCGGGTATAACGGCTACACAAGTTCGCCACCACGAGGGAATGGTGACCTCCCAGGACTACAAGCTGCTGGTCCTCGACCTGGACGAGACGCTCGTCTTTTCCACCGAGCAAGAGCTGCACCGCCCCGCTGATCTCCGGGTGGCGGGTTATCACGTCTACAAGCGCCCGTACCTGGATGCTTTCCTTGACTATGCGTTTGCGAACTTCCACCCTCGCGGGTGGCCGAACATGATGATCGGGGCAGCAACCAAGACCGCGCTGGCACAGGCCAAACGATGGGTGCCCGATCACGAAGTCGGGTGAGACCGGCTTGTCTCCGCCTTCCATCGCGCACTTACACAGCGCGCTGTTACGCGCATCGATGTCACGAATCGGATCTGCTACTTGGCAACACCTTTGAAAGACGCGTAGAAGGCAATGGCTTGCTCTAGTAATACCCGAAGTTCATCTCCGTCCATCCGAAAAGGGCTTTCAACAAGCTTTCCGCCGCTAAGAACGACGGTGAACCGATTGTTTTCCCGTAGCCCGTCGACCTTCACAATTGCTACCACACCGTCGTTACCGATGGCCTCAAAGGAAGCCAAAAAAGGGGCCAATTCCTTCCATTTTTCGAGATTGTCCACATGTGCTCCGATTCTTTCGAGCTCAGCGCATAAGCGCGGGCTTAAGGGGATACCTCTGAACGACGCAGCTTCCCAGCGATATCTTCAACCGTCTTGATCTGACCTCTGCCAGCTTGCTCGGTAGCAGTTCTGATTGTCGCTGAATCGACCGTGTCACCAAGGATTCTCTGAGCGACCACCTCTGCAGTTCGATGATTGCCATTGTCGAACAGATGCCCACCAGCGATGTCTCGGATAGCCGTAGCAGCCTGATCGATCGGGTTGTCTCGGTAAGACATATTTGCGATTACCGTCTCCGCACTTCCGATCAATTCCACCGAACCATCGAAAGTGCGGTTGATCTCGCGGATCAGCGCGCTCCCATATTCCATGCCGCTTCTTGGCAACGATGACCTCCGTGGATAAAGAATCCCCGACCCTTGAGGCTATGTGACGATAGAATGCCAACAGCCTGTGCATCAGCATTCTCCAGACGCTTGACGAAAATCGACCAGTAGACGGCCGGCTGTCGCCGCGATGACAGATCATGAGTCAGCCGGCGTAGCACGAGTGAAGCCGCAGGCCGCACCCGGGGGGCGACCACGTCTTGGGTGCGCTGTGCTTGCCCGGGCTACGATTTCGGACCTCCGGACAGTCCCTCCGCATTCGGCTGAGGCCATTGATGTCGTTCGCAACTTCATCTCATCCGATTAAGAAGCAGAGTCGATGAGTCGTTCCTCGATGCGTACCTGTCGCAGGTTTTCAGCGGTCGCGCCGGCGGCGACTTTTCCTTCCAGTACAACTCCATCCGATCTAGATGCCCAGTGACCGCCTGTGGCCGGAAGCGTACATCTGCAAGGTAGGCGATAAGGAGGGTTATCGAAGGTAGACCTAGGTCAAGCTAGCCTGCGCCCAAGCCCGTCTCGCTTACTCGCCTGCGCAAGACTTCAGAAGGCAGCACGCCGAAGAGTTGCTCGAATCGGCGGGCGAACCGTCCGATGTCCCAGACTCCGTGGGTGGCGCAGATCGCCGTCACGGTATCGCCCTTATCAGCACAAAGTAAGGCCTGCCGGACGGCATGCAGGCGCCTGATCATCAAGAACCGTTGCGGGCTCGTGCCGAAGTGGTCCGCGAATATCGTGCGCAGTGTTCTCCACGACACTTGCGCAACTCGGCACAGATCGTCGACGTGCCACACGGTAGTCGGGTTCTGATCGACCAGCCCCACGACCCGCTCCAGTACCCCTAGCGCATCCGCTCTCGGTCTGCCGCGCGCGGCTCGTACATCGGTCTGCGCAGCCGCAAGGGAGGTTGCGACGGCCTCCAGCAATTGGCCGCCAAGGGCGTCACGCACGACCGGGTTGCACAGGGCTTGCGCATCCACTGCGAAGGCCCTTTTTGCGATCGATGCGATACGCTTCAACGTGTGGCTGTCCTTGCGCACGAAGCGCACGCACATCAACTCGGTGGCGTCCAGCTCACTGTCATAGGAGAGCAGGCGATTGACCAGGCCGGCTGCACTGAAATTGCACGCTATCCAACGCGATGCCGAGCGCGAGCAGAAGTGTACGGGTCGACCCGGCGCAAGCCAGGCGAATTCATTGTCTTTGAACCGACGCCCGTTCAACGAAGTCTCAGCTGGCGGCGTCTGCGGTATAAAAATGCTGTAATAATCACGCGCCGCGATCCCGTCGAAGACATTCGTGGCACCGTCCGAAGCATCCATAATCACGACTTCGCCGAGGTCAAGCACTGCGAGGCGCCAATCGAAGATCCGTTGGCCAACGGCAAGATAGCGGCCCTCGACGCCTCTGATCGCCTCGCCATATTGATCGAACTCACTACAGATGATTTCGTCCATGGGTCACGTGCGCTTACGATCCGTGGGTGGTGAGAATATTTGCAGGCTTTTACGTGGTGGGCCCAGCTTTTCGGTGGCAGGCTCCTGCCTGAATGGACCGCAAGTACGCGATAAGCAGGCAGGCTGTTCTGGCAGATGGCCATCGTATCGTGGCAGAAGGCATTGCAGCCTTGATGCGAGCCTCCGGCTGGGCCGTCGAGCTGGTTCCGGATGGGGAGACGCTGCTGCGGCATTGTCGAAACAAGCATTACGACGTTGCGGTTATGGATATCTCATCGCCGGTAGTCGATGGGCTAACCGCGCTCGAAGCAGCGAAGGTCGAGCACCTGGCCACGCCCTTCATCCTCCTCTCGTTTGATCTTGACGCAAAGCTAGTCCGCACGGCTTTGGCGCGTGGCGCATTGGGGGTAGTCAACAAGGCACTAGGCGCTGAGGAGCTAATTAAAGCCCTAGATGCGATTGATGGCAGCTGCCATTTCATTCCTTCGCTGCGGCCTGCCACTCCGCGATCTTGTTTCACCGAAGCACTAACAGAGCGCGAGCATGAAATCGTCAAGTTGCTCTCCGGCGGAAAGCGCAACAGGGAGGTGGCGCATGACTTAGGTATATCGATCCGAACGGTTGAGTCGCACCGTCACAAGGCCATGCAGAAATGTGGCGTGCCTACGTTGATGTCGCTGATCCGAAGGATGCAGTCTGAAGCCCTCATTTGATTGGCTGTCCGCCCCAAATTGGTTGAATTCTTGGACACGCGTTCGAACCAGTGAATCCTGATACGCAACGGCAAGTGGGGCAATAGCAGGGATTTGTGAGCGCCTGTTCCTCTCACTAGGTTGCCGAGTCTCCCCGGACGATACAGCGAAAGCCGATGTGGCTGGTCGACGTGTCCACGGGCTGGGCCATTCGGGCTGCCGGTCGATAGCGTTGGCAATAGCTCGGAGCGCAGGCGTGCGAACCGCCTTTCGTTACGCGCCGCGGGATGCTAGCCACATCGGCTGGATCGATACTATTCTCGCGATCGCCACCGCGGGGATTGTCACGCGTGCAGCAGGACTTAGCGACACCCGCGTGGTCGCGATACCAATCCGTAGTCCATTCCCAGACATTGCCGATCATGTCGTACAGGCCGAAACCGTTTGCAGGGAATGAACCCACTGGCGCAGTGAATTCGTAGCCGTCCAGTTGCAGGTTTTCCCAGGGAAACTCGCCCTGCCAGGTGTTGGCCATGTGCCTGCCACCGGGGGCCAATTCGTCGCCCCAGGGAAATATCGTGTTGTCACTGCCGCCCTTGGCGGCATATTCCCATTCAGCCTCACTGGGCAGCTCCTTGCCGGCCCAGGTCGCGTAGGCGAGCGCATCCTCGTACGCGACGTGGACCACCGGATGATTCTCCAGACCCGCCAACGTGCTGCCGGGACCACGGGGGTGGCGCCAGTCGGCGCCGGCGAGGTATTGCCACCAGTTGTAGATGTTCGTTTTATCGACAGCGCCCGCAGGCGGCACCAATACGATGGAAGAAGGAAGAAGCAGGGCGGGATCTGCACCCGGATACATCGCGGGATCGGCAGGCTTTTCGGCCCAAGTGAGATGGCCCGTAGCCTCAACGAAAGCGGAGAACTCTCGATTGGTGACCGCGTGGCGATCGATCAGAAACGGATCAACCCGCACCCGGTGGGCGGGCCTTTCTTCTGCGTAATGGCGGTCGGAACCCATTGTAAAAACGCCACCGGCGATCCTGACCATGTCATCCAAGCGTCGCAAAGCGGGTGCCTGCAAAACCATGAGGCCTCACGATAAATGTCGAGCACGAAGGTGAACGGGCGTATACGTGGTTTTACTGATGCCAAGCACGGGAGGTCTCTGTAATTTTGCGCTTGACGCTCGCTCAGCAAGCGTGCCTGCGCATACTGCGCGTGGCAAGCGCCCTCGCTCGGCGCCCTGATCAAAGCAAAAACTACCGGCGATCTCAATCGCCCTGGCGCACCCCAATGAATCGCTCCGGGTCCACGCGACACTTCACCAAAAGCGAAAGGAGACTGCAATGGCAACTTCACGAAAGCCTAACATCATCCTGATTCTCTCCGATGATTTCGGATATGGCGACGCGGGATGCTACGGAGGCGGCGAAAACCGCGGCATGCCGACGCCCAATTTGGACCGCCTGGCCGCCGAGGGCATGCAGTTCATGTCCTTCTATGCGCAACCGAGTTGTACGCCCGGCCGTGCCGCGGTACTGACCGGACGGATCCCCAATCGCAGCGGCATGACCACCGTGGCGTTCCAGGGCCAGGGTGGCGGCCTGCCGGCGGCGGAGTGGACCTTGGCCTCCGTTCTCAAGACGGCTGGCTACAAGACCTTCTTTGCTGGCAAGTGGCACCTCGGGGAGTCCGACTACGCGCTGCCCACCGCGCACGGCTACGACGTGATGAAGTACTGCGGCCTTTACCATCTCAATGCCTACACCTATTCGGATCCGACCTGGTTCCCGGACATGGATCAGGAATTGCGGGACATGTTTGAGAAAGTGACCCAGGGGGCCTTGTCCGGCACCGCGGGCAAGAAGCCCAAAGAGGAATTCAAGGTCAATGGCCAATATGTCAATACGCCGGAGAAGGGCGTCGTCGGTATCCCGTTCTACGACGAATACGTAGAGAAGGCCTCGCTGGACTACTTGGACAGCGTCAAGGACGCGAAAGAGCCGTTCTTCATGCATGTGAACTTCATGAAGGTCCACCAGCCCAACATGCCGCATCCAGATTTCCAGGGGAAATCATTGTCCAAGTCGAAGTATGCAGACTCGATTTGTGAGAACGATGCACGGATCGGCGCGATCCTGGACAAGGTCGAGGAACTCGGGTTGGAGGGCAATACCTACATCTTCTGGACCACCGACAACGGCGCTTGGCAGGACGTGTATCCCGACGCCGGCTACACCCCATTCCGCGGCACCAAGGGTACGGTGCGCGAGGGCGGCAATCGGGTGCCTTCACTGGTCAAGGGCCCCGGCATCGAGGGAGGTCAAAAGAACTCGGACATCCTTGGCGGCCTGGACTACATGGCGACCTTCGCAGCGCTCGCCGGCATCAAGCTGCCGGAGAAGGACCGCGAGGACGCGCCGATCATCTTTGATAGCTACGACATGACCCCGGTGCTGTTGGGCAAGGGCAAATCTGAGCGCAAGAGTTGGTTCTACTTCACCGAGGATGAGCTCACTCCCGGGGCAGCTCGCGTCGGTCACTACAAGGCCTGCTTCAATGTGCGCGGTGACAATGGCGCTGCGACCGGCGGCCTTGCAGTGGACACCAACCTGGGCTGGAAGGGGCCAAATGCCTATGTGGCGACCGTGCCGCAGGTTTTCGACCTGTGGCAGGACCCGCAAGAGCGCTATGACATCTTCATGAATAACTACACCGACCACACCTGGACGCTGGTGACGATCAACCACGCGATCAAGGAGCTGATGAAGACCTATATCAAGTATCCGCCTCGTGCCCTGCAAAGCGAAGGTTACTCTGGCCCGATCACGCTCACGCAGTACGAGCGGTTCAAGCACGTCAAGGACCAGCTCGCCAAGGAAGGGTTCCGGATCGGCCTGCCCACGGGCAATTGAGCAACGCCATGCCGGCCTCGTCCCGGTCGGCCAGGCGACAAGCTCCCAACGCACCGACCTCGGTCTTCGAGGTCGGTGCGCCTCTGGAGGTGCCACGTGCCATGCGCTTTACCTGGCGTCGATCGATCTTTGCCGTCTGTTTGGGCGTGCCTTGCGCGGTCGCCCAGGCCTGGAACGATCCTGAGAATGCGGGTGGACAGGCGGCAGAGGACGCGGCGCCATCGCGCCGCTCTCCCTGGCTTTCGTGCCCCTGGTCAGCAGCAATCCCAAGCTCGGCACTTCCCTCGGCGCAATGGTGGGCTACATCCGTAAGTTTGACGCGGTTTCCGAACCTTCTCTGCTCGCTGTCCAGGCGCAGCGTTCGAACACCAGTTCGCGCACGCTCGGCCTGGGCGCCAAGGCGTATTGGAACCAGAACCGCGACCAGCTCCAGTTCGGTATCGTCGGCGGGAATGTCAGCAACGACCACCTCGATTTCCTGGGTACCGGCCAAGAAGTGCGCTCCGAAGAGAACCTGCGCGGCTACTTCCTGCGCTACCAGCACCGGGTATGGCGGACTGGTTCGCCGGCGTGCAGGCGCTTTACTCCAATTACGATGTCGAAGGCAGCGACCCGTCATCGGCGCAGGTCCTCGACTTGGCGGGGCTGGCGGGTGAAGTCGCTGCCGACGTCGGTTTGATCGTGTCCCACGATTCCCGCGACAACAGCTCCCATCCCACCCGTGGGACGCTTCTTCAGCTGCACAACCTCGCTTTTCGCGACGGCTTAGGCAGCGACAATGACGTCGATGTGGCAACCGGCGAATTGAAGAGTTACAGGCGCACCAGCGACAACAACGTAGTCGTGGTGCACGGAAAATGGCGCTGGACGGACGATGCCCCGGAGTCCAAGCAGAGCACCGTCGAACTACGCGGTTACACGCGCGGCCAGTATCTTGGCCGTAACGCGCTCACACTGGAGGCCGAGGATCGCTACATGTTTCGGCCACGCTGGGGCGCCAAGGTCTTCGCAGGGGTGTCTTGCCTGTACGGTGACGGCGAGCGTTGCAGCGGGGATAACGTCTATCCGATGGCCGGCGCGGGTTTATTTTATGTCGTCAAGCCAGAATCCAACATGGTGATCAGCGCCGAATTCGCCCGCGGAAGCGGCGACAACAAGGGCTTCTACGTCAGCTTCGGACATCGATTCTAGCGGGCGGCGTCGTCCTCCATCCCACAAGGAGACAATTCGATGACCAATGCTACGCCCGGCTTTCACGCCCAGCGGCCCGAGCACCTGCCGGTAACGCCAGTCCCGCCATTGCCGCAAGTGGACACCACCGATGCCGACCGCGCCTCGACCGAGTACTCACACTATCGCACTGGGTTGTCCAATCATCGCACTGGGTTGTCCGAGCATCGCACCTCGCTCTCGGAGTACCGCACGGACCTATCGATGCATCGAACCGACTTGTCCGAAAATCGCACGGACATGTCGATGCACCGGACCGGTATGTCATTCCAACGTACCAGACTCAGCGTCGAGCGCACGACGATGTCGGTTGTTCGAACAGCACTTTCATTGATTGGCTTTGGCTTCACTATTTTTCAGTTCTTTGGTCGGCTTAAGAGTTCGGATCTCATAAGCGCTTCCAGCCATGCGCCGAGAAACTTTGGAATTGCGTTAGTTGGCATGGGGCTGGTCTTGTTAACTATTGGAATCGCGTACCACATTCGCATGATGTTGGAGCTGCGTGCGCAGCGTACCGACATGAGGAATGAAGGGCTCATCCACGGGCAAAGCGAATTTCCTCTCTCCATGGCCTTGGTTACCGCAATTATGTTGTGGGCGCTGGGAACTTTCGCAATCGCGTCGATGGTGTTCGATATCGCGTTGTTAGGCTGACCAACCGCTGTTTTGGGCGTGCCTTGTCGAAGCAATTGGACTGGATGAAAGTCGTGTCCAAGAAGGGGCCCCGTGCTGGCGGGGAAGGGGGGCGGATGGGCACTTCTCACCCGCGGCCAGGTCCGCCACGTCTAGGAGGCGGTCGTCGGCGGATGCCTACCGGAGGGTGGCGCTACATTCCAGTGAGCCATCCGCAGGAGACCGCTATGGAGCTGCCCAACGATGCTTCGGCAGTGGCCGCGCTTGTATCGCTCGCCGCTCGCGTGGATGCCCTATCGTTACGTTAGCTTTGTCCCTCGCGAGCGGATCGCTCGACCTCGCGCTGAGCCTCCTCCCTGGCATCATTAGAGGATAGCGCCTCCCGTTCTTCCGCCGTCAGGAATGACTGTTGCCTACTCACTTCCGCATGGCCTTCGCGCCTTGGTCCTGCGCGAAGGCTCATCATGCCGTCCGACTGTTGTGCCGCCGGACCGGTGATGTTGATTTCGCGTCTGGGCAGCGCATTTGACACTCCGTGCTTCGTAAGGGCGCTGTCGAGCTCCCATTGATAAGCGGCCCGCACCGCGGTATTTCTGCGGGAGGCAGCCTCTGTCAGCCAGACCGCCAACATGTAGTTGACCACGCTATCTTCGGCACCCATCAGCCAGAGTTGCGGCCGCTGTGGCCCGCTCGTTGCCAGGGTTAATGGCACCTGCGAGGCGGCTTCGAGCGCGGCCTTCTTCACAAGTTCCTTGTCCACGTCGAGATCAACGGAGAACGCAATGCGAATTCTGCGCAAGCCGGCGCCCGGCCAGTTCACCAACAGCGACTGGCAATCGTTCCTGAAGGCGCATCGGATGGCGCCGAACATGAGCCGGCGTGGCAACTGCCACGAGAACGCGGTGGCCGAGAGCTTCTTCAGTGCGTTGAAGAAGGAGCGGATCAAGCGGCGGATCTACCAGAATCGGGATGCGGCGCAGTCCGACGTATTCGACTATATCGAGATGTTCTACAACCGGATCAGGCGGCACGGTTCCGCTGGCGACCTGTCACCGGTAGAGTTTGAGCGGCGCTACGCACACAGCGGCAACTGAGTGTCTATGGAACTCTGGCCGGCCCACACGACAGCTGAGTGCTCGCTGCGGCTGTGAACGTAATCGGCGGCGGGATGGGCACCGACGAACTCACTTCCGCATCAAACCGTCAATCAAGGCGACATTCAAAGGCTCAGGAAGTTGTCAGCAAGGAGACCAACGTACGCGCCCGTTCAACCGACAGGGCCTGCGTAAGCAAAGGATTCGCCAGTTCATACAACGCGTCCAGCGCGTGCCGTCCCGCAGTCGAAATGTCGACATCATCACGCCCCTCGACCAAGTTTGCCCATCTTTCCACCTCGGATGCATCAAGCTCTCCCAACAGGAACCTTTCCAGCACCGAAGTGAGATGGTGCTTGGCCAAGGTCACGCCTTCGCCCTCGTAATCCCACTCCAAGTTGGAAAGCGCTCGTGCAACTTCTGAAATAGGACGCGCCATTTGCAGGAGCTCCTCAATCAGTGCGACGCGGTGGACTTCATCAATCATCTCCTGAAAACCTCTTCAGTAAACTTATCCTTCACGTGAACGATATCTCCCGCTGGGTCGTAGGTTGTCTTGGTGTACTGGGTCGTTTTCCCTACTGGACCGGCCAGCCTTTCGTAGACACCCAGAGGCCATAATCCATGGCAACGGTAGAGGTGTTTATGAGCGTCAGGCAGTACGCGGACGAGTTTAGGGCTGAGCCGATCAAGCAGGGTCGAGCGCGGGTTCACGGTGGTGGAGGTGGCCGCACGGATCGGGGTGCCCAAGCACACGCTGTACGGCTGGGTGCAGGGGGCGAGGAAGGCGGCACGCACGAGTAACGCAGGCACGCCCGCGGCCAGCGATTCGGCCGAGGTTCGGCGACTGAAGGCCGAACTCAAGCGCGTGACCGAGGAGCGTGACATCCTAAAAAAAGCCGGGGTGGGCTCAACCGGTCCAAAGATTGCGTAGAGAGCAGCCAGGTTCTGGGGGTCAGGGTTGAGCAAGGGGCAACGTACTCGGGCTTGCCAGTAGTCCGCGTCCAGCAGGATCTCCGTGTCGAGCGAGACATCGGCCAGGGGCTTCAGTTGGATGGGCGTGCTCGTAGTCATTCCGAATTCGACCCCTCCAGTGTCGGCGATCGTAGCGTTGCCGAAAGTTGATCACGCGGGAGCGCGTCTTAGTGCGTGGCGCCCCACTGCGGCGGCAAGATCACATCGCCGGCGACAACAGCGTGAGAGAAGTGCTCCCCGGTCCAGTGGTAGTACAGGTGGGACTCCTGCCTCACCGGCTGCATCAGGTCGGGGTAGAACAGGGCCACACACTCCCCGCCGGCCAGCCGCACGCTGTCGAAGGCGATGCCATCACTGCCGGCAGCGCGCAGCTTGAGCGCCATGGCTTGGCTGGCCACATAGCTGTCCGGATCGTGCAACTGCGACCATCCGTCCCGGGCATCGTGCAGCTTCCCCGCCAAGTCGCCTGCGTAGCAGCGCATTTCCAGCACGATCGAAGGATGGCCGGTGCTCGCCAGGAACTTGGCGCGGTGGTGCATCGTCTCGGCCAAGGCCGTGGCTCTGTCGCGCGCGGCGTAGTAGACGCCAAAGCTGCCGTCGCTGAAACGCGAACCTTCGCGCGTAATGTGGGTGAACGCAGCCATGAGCGGCGTGGTTCCCGGCCCGCACACCCTACGCTCCTTGGGGACCATGTCGAGCTGGCCCAACTCCTGGCGCAGCTGCGGATTGGTTAGCCCTTCGAGGTGGTAGACCGCCTCAAGGTCTTCGGGCCGGCTGATGGTGTCGAACAGGTCCTTCGGAGGGAACCTGCTCGACACGATACGGTAGCTGGGACGCCATTCGACATGGCCGATCGCCGGCACCATCAGTTCCAGCCCCGCTGGGCGTCCAAATACTCCCGCACGGCGTACAGGTCCACCACATGGCCACCGAGCATCCGGTCCAGGGCGGACATGCCATTGAAGCCCGGTGCGGTGTTGGGCCGCTTTACCCAGCTGTCGGCATGCTCGTTGTTGGGCAGCAGGATGTGCAGTGCCTTGTAGATGCCCAGAAGGTAGGAGATGCGCTCAAGGACGTCCTTGGCCAACTCCACACCCTCCTGACCAGCTCGCCAGCGGAAGAACGTCGAGCGCGGAGGCTGACCCAACAGCACCCGTTCCTGGTCCGGAGTCAGACCCCAGGCCTTTGCCAGGTTGAAGAACGTGCGCAGCGCCGGCCCGGAAAGATCCCGGCGGCTCGGAACGGCAGATACGATCTCGTTCATGGGGCACTCCTCAGCGGGACAGCGAGGAGAGATTAGTCCCGGCCGGGACTATTCGCAAGTTGTAGTCCCGAATGGGACTCGGCTCCATGGCGCCAACTCCTGGCACCAAGCCGCTCACGGCGGCCTGCAGTAATGGCTCATCGGTACGTGGAACGCCGCAGGCCGCGGCCGACCTCATGCAGTCCTGATCGATACCGGCAAACGACACCGCAGCGGCCAACCGGTCCAGCAACTGAGATGGCTGGAAACGATCCTCGAGGAGCTTCCGCAGACTCAGCTTCTACCTGGTCAGGGCGACGAACCCCACTGAATTGTCGTCGACCCATAGGGCCCCGCACCAAACGGGTCCCGTGAGTTTGCACCTCGCCCCCGCTATTGCCGAACAGGCTTCTTCGTCAGCCTGCGCCACAACGCAGCAATGCCCGCGACAATCAGTCCCAAAATCCCGTACGCGACGGCCTTAGCAGCGATGCGGCCCCACTCAACTCCTGCCGCATAACCGGAGTCCCGCGCACTGGCAGGCGAAACAACCGGTGCCTTGGTTGCATTGGACAGCATGGAATCGACAATCTCTCGAGTGGTGATACGCGTCCAGTCAAGGTCCTTCTTACCTCCGTACACATAGACGAACAGAAGCTTGCCATTGACGTGCACCACTGCGGCCGTGGTCGTGTTGACGTATTCCTCGGCCACGCCGCCCGACGTGATCAGGTTGGTCTGCAAAACCGATAGGGCAACGGCCTGGTCGGTGCTGAGATGCGGAGGATAAGCAGTCATGTCCTTCACGACGAAACTGGTCTCGACGCCAAGGTCCTGCGTAGCTCCTTTGCCGGTCGCCTTCAACTGCGCGTTCGTCTTGCTGCGCAACTCGTCAGCCTGGCCTTGCATCGATCGGCTGAAGCCACGGGAAACCGCGGCGAAGTCTTTGTCCGTGAGTATCATCTCTGCAGCCTTCCGTGGCGTTTCAACGCTGATCCGCCGTTCCGCCTGTGGAATCCCGCCAGCGCGCACCTCTACGGCCTTTGCAGACTCCAGGAAAAGGGCCAATTGCTGGTTGGCAGGCGACACGAATCGGCTGGCCACCTGGTGGTACTTCCCGTCCGCGGCTGTGATCAGATCGAACCCCGCCGGCGCCTGGAAGATCACTTCAGTGGCATCCACATAAATCTTGGTGGGCTGCGGCGATCCGGCCTTCGTTTGCGTAGGGGAGGGCAATGAGGCTGCCGCAACAGTGCGCGATGGACGCTCTGCACTATCCAAAATCGACGCCGCCACGTCCCTCGCTTCGTTGCGAGTCCATTCGAGGTCATCGCGGGTGCCGTAGACATGCACGAAGATCACTCGGTTGGCCACGTGGACAAGAGCGAGCGTGAAAACCGAAAGGCTGTTCGTCGCCGTCCCATCAACGACAGCGTCCCCCTTCACGTACATAGAGGACGCGACCACGTCGTCGTCCACCTGATGTGGCGGCAGCTGCGTCATCGTGTCCACTTGCACGAGCAGATCCTTGCCCATCTCCTTACCAGCAGCCCTGGACGCCTTGGCAACATTGGCGTTGACGTCGCTTTTGATGGAGTGGAGCTGTTCCTTGATCGAGCCTTCGTATTGAGCTTTGATCTCCGCCCAATCTCGGGCTGAGATGTCGACGGCCTCAAGCTCCCTCGCTACCGAGACCGCAATCCGGCGCGGCGCCTTTGGGATCTCGCCCGCCAGCGCCTGACGGGCTCTGTCGCCCGGGATGAAAAGCGTCAACCGACGGGTGTCCGGACTGACGAAGCGCTCCGAGAATTGCTTGTATCGCCCCATTGCGTCGGTCACCGGCACGAAGCCATCCGGTGTGGGCACCTCGACTTGAGCGCCGCCTACATTGACCGGGGCCGCATAGACGGTGGCTGAGGCGGCCCAAAGGGCTGCCAAGAGGTAAAGACGCATGTTGTCCCCTATAGAAGTGAGCTTGCGCGCCGGCGCCGGGCGATGGTGCGAGCCCGACTGTACGACGTCAACAGCCTTGTACGTCCCAGCACGGGAGCAAAATAGCCAAGTCGTCCGGCCTACGGAGCTGCACGCGCCAGCATTAGGTGGCACGACGAGCGTGGCACAGGCCTTGCGTCAAGATTTTCCTTCTTCCATGGAGCCTGGAGCCGCCGGGCTCACCACGCAACGTCGATCATTGCCTGTACCTTCTGGGATGTGCCGGCTCGGCTCTGGTCATCGCACCCTCGCTCACCGGCTTCGCGTACGCGCTAAGAGACCAAGAGAGGACCAACAGCGTATTGCTCGTGATGTTGGTAGCGGCCGTGATAGCCGTGATCGTAGCGCTAGGCTCTCCCGCGCTGAGGGCGAATGGCCACAAGGGCGGCGTTTTAAACTTACTGCATTGGCTTGCCTGGCCGTGGCATTTTCCCTTGCCCTGTGGTTCGTCTCGGTCGGGAGCGCTGGCGGCGGGATAGGCACGAACGAAATCCCGGTGCTGCTCTCCCTCTTAACTGCGGCTGCTACGGTTCTGGCGGTCGCGCTCAAGCTGATCAGCGGGGGTACACGGCAAGACGATGGCGCTGCCTGCTGCCGGACTCTTGCTGTGCGGGGCACTTGGCCTCGTATGTACGTTCAGCGCTGCGAAGCACTTCCGCTATAACAGGGCAGGATCGGGCGTTTCGACCCAGATGGCACTGCGGGAAATGCAGCCGGAATGCGCGTATGGCTTCGCGAAGGTGAAGCTCGACACAGAGGGCCATGGAGGCTCGGTGCTTGTACATGCGCAGCCGCGCCGGCGCGTTGGGATCTGCTGCACCAGCGGAAAGAGTCTGCTCCGCAGGGTTGTGCTGTTGGCAATGCGCTTTGATTGATATGTGCCGGTCTCGGCCCTGCGCAGGATGCCGATAATTTGCTAAACGGCGAACTGCTTGTTCATGGGGACCTCCTTCCAACGCTATGCCTCGAGCGTGCGAGTCTCGTGTAGGCGCGGGCGTTGGGGTGGGCATCGCGGGTGCTGGGGTCGATCCAGCATCAGACATTTGCCTTCGCAATGCGCCTTAATACACTGATTTAACTGGGGAAATCGCTTTGACGATCAAACATTTGAACGACACCCGCCGCTCGCGGGTGTTTTCGTAAGTGGCTGGCACTCCGGACGCCGACGCGGCTTCTCGATATCGCTGGAGATCGCATGTCCACTGAGCACAGCCTCCTCTCCTCTTACCGCGAATCTCTTCTGGAGCACCTCTTCGCAGGGGAAGTGATGCGGCATGTCTGGCTCTCAGGACTTCGCCGTCTGGAAGTCCTGAAGCCTCAAGTTGACGATGGCGGCTATGACCTCGTACTGGAGGCTGCCAATGTCGTCCGACATATCCAGCTAAAGGCTACATTTGAAGGGTCCACAACCAGCAGGTTCCACGTGAACCTCGGCCTGGCGAACAAGCCGAGTGGATGCGTCATCTGCATGAAGTTCGATCCTCAGACATTGAGCCTTGGCCCGTTCTACTGGTTCGGCGGCCAGCCCGGCGAAAAACTGCCCACCCTCTCAGCGTTCAAGACAGCGAAGCACACCAAGGCGAACGCGACGGGAGAAAAGGCAGAGAGACCAAATCACCGCGTGATCCCGCTGTCGGCTTTCGCATACGCAGCCGACGTTGCCTCATTGGCGATCCTGCTCTTCGGCGAGGATGCCTTACAGGGCGAAGCTACCGGGCTCCCACCCGCCTGAGGAGGTCATCGTGTCGCAACCAAGCAAAGCAAATCGCGCAACAACTGTCCCCGGGTATCGGAACCGGAACGGGCAAATAGTAGTCAGGCCAACTGGCCTCCACGGCAACGACCATTTGCAGCGCATCTATGTTCTTCGCTGCGAGAAGTGCCAAGTCGAATACGGCGCCAACGGCAGCGACATATTTCAGCGCCGGTGCCCAAGTTGCGATGGTGGACGAGCGGGATTGGACTTCTAGCTATACCAGTAGACCCATGTGAGAACTGTCCACACTGGACCAAACCGAATGACAGACTTCATGGCATATCTGAAACGTGGCGCTAAGGAAACGGATGTTCTTGCCGGCGCGGGCATGAAACACGAGGCCATTGCGAGTAACCGTCACTTCATAACGCGCTGGGCCTGGGACGATGGACATACTGCGATCGTCACAATTTGGGTCGATGAAATTCAGGATCCGCACGGTGTCCCGAAATGGAGCCAGACCAACCCAAGACTTCGCGATGACCTGAGTGGCAGTGCTCGCTCTAGCGCTTTGGAGCTTTTCAACAATCTGATCCGCAGTGTCGACGAGCCGGTGCGCGTGATTTTGCTGAAAGCTAAACCTGACAGGAAAAAATGGGCATCCGGGAAGGCAGAAGCCCGCGGCGTGGATCCAGAGCCATGGTTTTCCATCATCGAGGGTGACTCAGTCATTCTGCAACGTGGATCACCGCCTGGTCGACGCGATATCAGCGTTACAGGAACGCCAATGTCGCCGCGCGAACCTGGGTTCGCGCTACGCGAAACACGCCCAGATCAGTTCAGATTTCGGCAACGGGTAGCTGCCAAGACCGGCAATCGCTGTGCGTTAACCGGAGCACCATCAGAGTTGTGCGATGCAGCCCATTTTCCCTGGACGGACTGGCGCACGGATAACGAGCCCCACCACGGAATTTTGCTAAGGAGAGATCTACATGCTGCTCTTGACTGCGGGCTTATGGAGATCGACCGCAAGGGAGTCGTGGTCGTCACCGAGTACCTTGCGTCATGTTCTGACGAGTATCGGGCAATGCACCAGCGCCAAGTCCCCTCGGGCACCGAATAGCCGACGCGCCTGACGCTTCCTGGGATTGACGCAATCCAATCAGCCCCCGGCCCGTGGTCGCCAGTGAACGCGAACCAGGGCGCTCATCGTTGGTCCGCGATGGCATCGTGGAAATCTAGCTCGTGGACGATCACCACGCGTACCCCGGCCTTCCTGAGCTTGACAGCCTTCTCCACCTTTCGCCCGTAGCATGAGAATGCCCAGCAAGGGTTTCCCTCGGATCCAATAATCAGGTAGTGGACCTGCTTCGACGGATTGGCGTGGGCTGTCCCCCCAAGTTCCCGCACTATCTCCTCAATCTGCGACCGTGTGAAACGTGGCGAGGAACCAGTGAAGCAAAAGCCGCGCTCCAGAAAGGTGATCTCGGGATCGACTGCACATAGCCCGCGCACAGGTCCGGACTCGGAAATGGGGGCCTTGGTGATGGTCTTGGAATCCAGGAGCGCGGTGAACTCAGAGAAGAACGCATGGAGCATCTCGTGCTCCTGCTCATCAATCTTCTTGTCCGCAAGCACGCCAGTGATAAGGCTGCCAATCTCGTCGAACGGCCAACAGCTCTTGAGGTGGGGCCGCTCCTCCATCCAGTCAGACAGTCCGCGCAGCTCCTCTTCGGATATTCGCGTGTCCGCCACAATTCCACCCAGAATGGCGTGAAGGCGCTGCAGATCGGCCGTGGTCTGATCGTAGAACTCCTGCGATCGGAGTCGTTCACACAGCCACACGATGTCTTCGCGCTCTTCGGAATCGAGGACACCGTCGGACAGCGCCGCCGCAACGAGTGGAACAAACTCATTGAACGGATGCAGGTCCTGGAGCTCCGCGTGCTCTTCAAGCCAGATGTTGAGGTAGCTGATCTCCCGGTCGTTGATATGCCCATCGATCGCAATGCCTTCGATGATGCCTAGGAGCGAATTGATCGACTTGTCTAGCCGAGCCTTGCCGGTGAATTTCGCGTATTTCTGCTGATCTGGATGCATGACGACCCCTCCCAGTGCCGCGACAGCCGCAGCGGCGACCCAACCGCCCTCGACATTGCCGACTCTGCTTGAATCCCGACGCATCTGCAATGGCATCACCAGGTACAACGACTCCTGTGCCAGTCCAGGGCGCCGACACTGGGCCGCTGGCTGAGCACGGCCGGCTCTGCCAGTTGCCGGCCTTCCAAGGCTGCGTAATCGGTTCCAGCCAGCTTTGGCGACACCCGCACTTTCATGGTCGCTGAATCGACCGCGAGGAGCCCCAGGTCAAATAGCGTGTGGACGTCTGCCCTCAGCAACAACCCATTGGAGACGGTGTTGGTCTGCTCGCCCCGATAGGGGTGGACGTGAGCGGCCTCCAGGATCGCCGTGACCGTGCAGCCGGTGATCGAGCAGGCACCGCCGTACGCCGCCAAGAGCGCCTTGCGGAACTCCGCTTGGCCCCGCCGCCGCACGATGCTCGCCAGGACGCGATGACGGGCGTCCTGCACACGGGTTTTACCCCGTTTCCACGGACGGTTGAGTTAAGAGCCTGAAGGCCTGATCCTTGGCGTCGAGTCTGTGCTGCATGCGTGGGTTGTGGAAGCACTCGATGTAGTCGAACACGACGGGCTGTTCCAGGGCGAAGGCACGGGCGAAGAAGCTCATCAAGAGCGTGATTTGTTGCTTCAAGCGCTTTACACCGAATCGCTCCATGCCCGCGGGGACGTGGACGCGGTTGATCGCTTGCTCGATGCCCACCGAGAGGCATTTGGGGATCCCGATCAAGTCGCCTATGCCCGTCAGCGAGACGGACGCCATGATCGGGCGTTGCCCTTGCCCAACATTGGTCGGCCGTTGAGGCCGTCCCTGGAGCGCTACCTGGACGAACATCGGTCATGGAACCCACCGACCGCCAAAGAGGCCGCCATCGCACGTTCCAGGGGCCCTTCCTTGGTGCTCGAAGGGAAGGCGTGGCGCGCGGCAGACGACGTTGTCGAGGTTCTCGTGGAGGCGCCCAAAGACGTCCCGCGGCAGCGGATGCGATGAGCGCCCTATGGGGCTTGAAGCGGTGTCTTGCCCAAGCCTTTGGCGGTGCGCTTGTTATGCAGGAAACACGCGAAGAAAACTGTGCGTGTTCTTTCCAATGGCAGGATTCGGTAGGACCTTCTCTCCACCCAAAATCTTGCGGGCGATCTTCAGCGACGCGTCGTTGCCTTCGTCAACGACCGCCTCAATGACGTATCCACTCTTAAGCTTGCCCTGCATGCCGTTGGTGAATTCCATCAATGACTTCAACGCCACGGCGATGCCAAAGCCTTGCCCTCTGTAGCTTTCCAGAACCGCCCAGTCCATCTGAAACACCGGCGTGTTTGCTTCGACGCGATCGAGCAGCATGACGCAGCGGGCGATCACTTCGTTCTCGACGGTGGGGCTGATCATGACGTAAGTCAGCCTCATCATTCCAGCAGGTTGATCAGCGTGCGCAAAGATGTCTTCGTGAACCCGCCCGCGCTGGAAATCGATGTCCCCGCTCTTGGCGGCGATGGCCACCTGCCGAAGGCCTTCTTCCGCCAGCTCCGCCCCGGTCATAGGCTTGCTTGCCTGCTTTTTGAACTTGCCGAACATTCCTGTGTCCCTGTTTGCGGTCCTTGATCACTCAATGTATCGGATCGTTTGCATCCAGGCACGTGTTTTGACCACTGATTGCTCTCCTTGATTGCAATCCCCAACCGGACAGTGGCCTCTTCGACGGGGATCCTGGCTCCGCTGACGCAGCCGCAAGGGGCAGGCCCTCTTCCACGCTGTTCCGGCCCTTCGCTGCGCGCCTGGCGGTGCTCGCTCCCGGGTGCGGATTCGTCCAACGCTTCGCCCGCCGGTCCCCACGAGGCGCATCCCGCGCCGGTGGAGAAAGCAAATGAAGCGAGCCAACGACATTCGGGCCCAATACCAGCTGGCCATGGACGAAGAGGGCACCTTCCCGGTCCTGACCGAGACCGCGCGAACCTTCCGCCTCACTGGCCCGGCCATCGAAGCGGGCACGGTGGCCAAGACGGCGACCGAGATCACCCAGGTGGGTTACGCCGGGGTGCTCTACCTGGAGCAGCCGCGACCCGGCCAGACGGTGGAGGTAGAAGGGCTCTGCAAGGCCACGTTGCCCAGCGATCTGGGTTCTGCGCAAACGGTGGCCGAGGTGGCTTGCCGCTGATGGGGAGAGCCTTTGGAAACAAAGGCTTGCTATGTCGCAGGTGCTGCGAAAGTGGCCCTCCACCATGGGGCTGAACGATACTTGGAACCTGTCTTTTGAGAGTTGCCGGATGTCATTGCTTCAACGCCACGTGGACTGCTCCCATCCTCCCTTCCGTCGCGCCTGTCACGGCGGGGCTTCGTCGTGGAACTTGGCCGTATGAACGCGGTGGAAATCGAAGAGGCCATCTACGAGCTGGCCCAGGCTCCCTTTGATTCTGCAGAGTTCCCCTTCCAGTTCTTGGCGGCGTTTGGCAACAACGAGGTGACCCTCAATCGCCTGAGAAAAGTCGGGTCCGGCGGAACGAATCTTTCCGACGTTCCAGGGGCCATTCTTCAACGCAACCACATCCACTTGGCAGTGTGCGAACGAGGAAAGGTGCGTGAGACGTTCGAAGCGTTGAAGGCCAGCGCCAAGAACTCGACGTATCGCATCAAGCTCGTCCTTGCCACCGACGGTGAATCCCTTGAGGCGGAGTATCTGGCCACAGGGGAGCCTTTGGCATGCCCCTATGCCGAGCTGGCCGAGCACTTTGGCTATTTCCTGCCCTTTGCTGGCATCACCACCGTTCAGGAGATTAAGGAAAACCCGATCGATGTCCGGGCGACGGGCCGTCTGAACAAGCTCTACGTGGAGCTGCTGACCCACAACCCGGACTGGGACACCGACGAGCGGCGATCGGACATGAATCACTTCATGGCCCGACTGATCTTCTGCTTCTTCGCCGAGGACACGGACATTTTCCACGGCGATAGCTTGTTCACGCGCACCGTGGACCGGATGTCGGCTCCTGACGGATCGAACACAGACGCTGTGCTCGGAACGCTGTTCACGGCGATGAACTTGAAATCCGATGATCGTCCCAGCGCGGGCCTTCATGGTTGGGCGCTGGCATTTCCCTATGTCAATGGCGGGTTGTTCTCAGGCAGCACAGAAGTTCCGCGGTTCACCCGGGCTGCACGCTCGTATCTGCTTCGAATCGGTGAACTGAACTGGCGCCAGATCAACCCAGACATCTTTGGGTCCATGATTCAGGCGGTGGCCGACAAGGAGGAGCGCGGATCGTTGGGCATGCACTACACCAGCGTGCCGAACATTCTGAAGGTGCTGAACCCGCTCTTCTTGGATGACCTGAGATCGCATCTGGAATCCGCGGAGGACAACAAGACCAAGCTGCTCAACCTGCGCAAGCGGATGGCGCACATCCGTGTGTTCGATCCGGCATGCGGGTCCGGCAATTTCCTGGTTATCGCCTACAAGGAAATGCGCAAGATTGAGGCGGAGATCAACCGGCGGCGTGGCGAGGAGGATCGAAAGTCCGACATTCCGATCAACAACTTCCGCGGCATTGAACTCAACGACTTCCCCGCCGAGATTGCCCGGCTGGCGCTCATCATTGCCGAGTTTCAGTGCGACGTGGTTTACCGCGGGCAGCAGCAGGCGTTGGCTACCGTCCTTCCGCTCGACAGCAAGAACTGGATCACCTGCGGCAACGCCTTGCGTATCGACTGGCTCTCCGTTTGCCCGCCGACAGGAACCGAGGTCAACCTCCAGGGCGACGACTTGTTCACTGCTCCCGCCGATCAGTCCGAAATCGACTTTGAAAATGAGGGTGGAGAAACCTACATTTGCGGAAATCCACCGTATGTGGGAGATAAGTTCCAGACAGACTCTCAAAAGGCTGATTTGAAATCTGTTCTAGGGCCTAGGAGCAAGCACAAGGCAATGGACTACATTGCCGGATGGTTCTGGAAAGCATCTCAATATATCGAAAGGGGCGGGGCATTTGCGTTCGTATCAACGAATTCAATTTGTCAGGGGGTTCAGGTTCCCATCATTTGGCCTCAAATTTTTGCTCGGGGTCAGGAAATATTTTTCGCCCATAAGGACTTTTATTGGTCCAATAATGCAAGCAATAACGCGAACGTAATTTGTGTGGTTGTTGGGGTTTCTAGTGGGCGGGTCGGTGGCAAATACATTTACAGGGATTCTCAGCGGCAGGTCGTTGGGAATATCAATGCTTATTTGGTGAATGGCCCAAATGTCATCGTGGAAAAGCACTCGCAGTCTATTTCAGGCCTGCCTGAGATGGTTGCGGGAAATATTCCTCGGGATCTTGGTAACTTCATGCTTAGCTCTAATGAAAAGGAAGAGTTGCTGCAAGGTCATCCGGAGGCTGCGGTTCTCGTAAGGAAAATTCTTGGCTCCATGGAGTTCATCAATGGAATCGAGCGTTATTGCCTTTGGATCGATGACGATAAGGCGGCTTTGGCGAACTCGATCCCATTCATCAAGAAGCGGTTGGACGCGATTGTCGCCTATAGAGAGGGCGGTAGCGAGCGGGGCAAATTAGGGGTTGATACGCCACATCGCTTTGAGCGCACGATCACGGCTAAGGCCACTTCGATAATTGTTCCGCGCGTGTCATCGGAAAAGCGGCCGCACATTCCGGTTGGCCTGCTGGGTAATGATGTTGTGATATCGGACGCTGCCCAGGCCATCTATGATGCGCCGCTGTATGTGCTGTCGCTGATTTGTTCTCGAATGCATCTTGCCTGGGTGTCGTTGACTGCTGGGCGAATGAAATCAGATCTTCGCTACTCATCGGGTGTCTGCTACAACAGCTTTCCTGTTCCGCTGTTAACGGATCAGAATCGAATCGATCTAACGACCTGTGCCCAAGAGATTTTGCTGGCGAGAGAAGCACACTATCCATCCACCATCGCGGATTTGTATGTCGCTGATCAAATGCCGGAGGATCTGCGCCAAGCTCATGAACGGAACGATGATGTGATCGATCGAATCTACATCGGCCGCAGATTCCGAAACGACACTGAGCGGTTGGAAAAGCTGTTCGATCTCTACACCAAGATGACGGCCACGCCGGCCAAGCCCAAGAAGGGGGGAAGGGCGAAATGACCATGGAAGCCAATCCGACCAATCGGCACACCGTGCCATCCGTATCCATCACGGCCGCTCGCACCGGGGAGTCGAACAAGGTCAACGTGCTTGGCATGCGGCCCATGCAGGAGAGAGCTTTTGCCAGCCGTGGTGCGCAGTTTTTGCTCATCAAGTCGCCTCCAGCCTCGGGCAAGTCGCGAGCCCTGATGTTCATTGCATTGGACAAGTTGGAGAACCAAGGGCTAAAGCAGGCCCTCATCGTGGTGCCCGAACGCTCGATCGGGGGCAGCTTTGCCGACGAAGAGCTGAGCAAGCACGGGTTCTGGAGCGATTGGGTGGTTCGGCCACAGTGGAACTTGTGCAACGCACCGGGCGAAGACAACGGGAAGGTCGCCAAGTCCAAGATCAAGGCCGTTGGCGAGTTTTTGTCCAGTGATGATCGGGTGCTGGTGTGCACCCATGCGACCTTCCGCTTCGCGGTAGACGAGTTCGGTATCGAGGCCTTCGACAACCGTTTGATCGCCATCGACGAGTTCCATCACGTTAGCAGCAACCCGGACAACAAGCTGGGCAGCCAGTTGGGTCAGCTCATCGCGCATGGACAGGTCCACGTGGTGGCGATGACCGGTTCCTACTTCCGTGGAGACACCGTGGCGGTGCTCTCGCCCTCGGACGAGGCACGCTTTGAAACGGTGACCTACACCTACTACGAGCAGCTCAACGGCTACACCTACCTCAAGTCCCTGGACATCGGCTATTTCTTCTACACCGGTCGCTACCTGGACGCGATCATGAAGGTGCTGGATCCTAGCCTGAAAACCATCGTCCACATCCCCAACGTCAATGCCCGGGAGAGCCTCAAGGACAAGCACCGCGAGGTCGAGGAAATCATGTCCCGCTTAGGCACCTGGAAGGGATTGGACCCGGCTACGGGGTTCCATCAGGTCGAGCTGGCCGACGGACGCGTGCTCAAGGTTGCCGACCTGGTGGACGACACCGACGCTGCACAGCGCACCAAGGTCCTGTCGGCGCTGAAGGATCCGGCGCACAAGGACGACCGAGACCACGTCGACATCATCATTGCCTTGGGCATGGCCAAGGAAGGGTTCGACTGGATCTGGTGCGAACACGCGCTGACCATCGGCTACCGCAGCAGTTTGACCGAAATCGTTCAGATCATCGGCCGCGCTACCCGCGATGCGCCCGGCAAGGAGCGTTCCCGCTTCACCAACCTCATCGCCGAACCCGCTGCCGACGAGGCCGCGGTCGTGGACGCCGTCAACGACACCCTGAAGGCCATCGCGGCCAGCTTGCTCATGGAGCAGGTGCTGGCCCCGCGGTTCGAGTTCACGCCCAAGAACGCCGGCAAGATGGACGGCTTTGACTACGGCGAGGACGGCTACCAAGACGGCGGTCACAACGTGGGTGTCAATCCGACCACGGGCCAAGTTCACGTGGAGATTGGGGGGCTGGCCATGCCGACCTCGCCCGAAGCGGCACGCATCTGCCGCGAGGATTTGAACGAGGTGATCACCACCTTCATTCAAGACAAGACGGCGGTGGAACGTGGGCTGTTCGACAAGGAAAACACCCTGCCCGAAGACCTGACCCAGGTTCAGCTCGGCAAGATCGTGCGTGACCGATACCCGGACCTGACCGCGGAAGATCAAGAGGCCATCCGTCAGCACGCCATCGCCGCGCTCAACGTGACCCAACAGGCCAAGCAGCGGCTGGCAGAAGACGATGCCCAGGGCGAGCAGGGCAACACCTCGCTCATCGACGGGGTGCGAAAGTTCGTCAACGTGCGGGATTTGAACATTGACCTCATCGACCGGATCAACCCGTTCGATGCCACCTACGCGGTGTTGGCCAAGGCCATGGATGAGAAAATTCTCCGTCAGGTCCAGGCCAGCATTTCAGCCAAGCGTGTGGCCATTCCTTACGACGAGGCCAAGGCGTTGGCCCTGCGAGCCCGCGCGTTCAAGGCAGAAAAGCAGCGTGCCCCCGACATCAACTCGCCAGACCCGTGGGAGCGCAAAATGGCCGAAGGCGTGGTGGCCTTGGCCAAGCACGTCCAGCAACGCAAGGCGGCCGAGGCCCGAGGCGGCGATCATGGCTGATTGGGACGAAGACGAGGCCTTGTTGGCTGAACTGGGGCAAGATCTGGCCCCGATCAAGGCCGCTGCGCGAACGCCCCAGGAAGAACGGCTGATCGCGGGTTTCGAAGAAATCCTCCGGTTCGTGGACGAGAATGGGCGTGCTCCGCAGCATGGAGAGGAGCGCGACATCTTTGAACGCCTGTTCGCCGTGCGCCTGGACCGCCTGCGGTCGCTTGCCGATGCACATCCGTTGCTCATGCCCTTGGATACGCACGGATTGCTCCAAGAAGCCCCCACCCTTGCTGCCACCGGGCGAGGTGAATCGGTGGACGATGACGCCCTGCTGGCCGACTTGGGTGTGAGCGAAGGAGGAACCGAGGATGACATCACCCAGTTGCGTCACGTTCGGTCCTATGAAGAACGCAAGGCATTGGAAGACATCGCCAGCCGCACGCCTTGCGCAGACTTTGAACGCTTTGCGCCGCTCTTTGAGCGCGTGGAGGGCGATCTCAAGTCGGGGCTCCGGAAGACCTTGCGGTTTGGCCGCGACGCCAGCGTGGAGAAGGGCAACTTCTTCATTCTGGGCGGGCAGATGGCTTACGTCGCCGGGGTGGGCGAGCCGGTGCGCACGCCCAATGGGGAATCCAACGCCAGGCTGCGGGTGATCTATTCCAACGGCACCGAGAGCGATTTGCTCGAGCGCTCCTTGCAGCGGGCGCTCTACAAGGACGACACCGGCCGACGCATCACCGACGATGATCATGGCCCTTTGTTCGGAGACACCCTTGAGCCCAATGACATCGTCAATGGGACCATTTACGTCCTGCGTAGCCTGTCCAACAATTCCTACGTGGTCGAGCACCGCGAGCTGATTCACAAGATCGGCATTACCGGCGGCAAGGTCGAGACCCGCGTCGGCAACGCCGAGAAGGATCCCACCTACATGCTGGCCAAGGTCGAGGTGGTGGCGACTTACAAGCTGTCCAACCTCAATCGTGCACGCCTGGAGAACCTGTTCCACCGAATTTTCCAAGACGTGAGGTTGGATCTGACGATCGAGGATCGTTTCGGCAACCCCGTGAAACCTCGCGAGTGGTTCTTGGTTCCTCTTCCTGTGATTGACGAGGCCGTCAAGCGCATCCAAGACGGGAGCATCACCGACTACGTCTACGACTCTGCCCAGGCCATGCTGGTTCGCCGGAGCTGATCGTGCTGACGAGCCCTCTCGATGACCAGGTGTTGGAGCGGTGTTTGGGCGCCGCTTACGTGCTGCTCCAAGAAAGCGGGCATACCGACGCGGCCGATCTTCTTCGCACCTCCACCGCGTCGCTCCAGCACGATACGTCTGACAACTGGAACGGGGGCACGAATTACTGGAACGTTCTGCTGGAAGTGCCGGCGCCGGAGTTTGCGCGTTTGCGGCCCAAGCTCAAGGACGTTTGCGAACAGATCACCGAGGCATTGGCGGAAGCCATTCCCTCGAATGGCCACGACTTCTTCGCCGCCCGGTTGATTCCCATCGTGGGCCAAAACGAAGACTGGCGCTCCTCCTCTCCAGTTGTCATTCCCCGTGCCGTTCGCCGGAACATCTTCGATGGGCTCCGATTGGAGCAGGTGAACGTGTTCGGCGCGTTGGACGACACCGAGTTCCTGAGCCGCATCTACGAGCTTCGGCGGTTGCCATCCACTGATTCGCGCTACAAGGACGCCGCGGGGGATATCTACCAGCACCGGGTCAACAATTTCGACTGGGACGATTACTGGATCTTCGACGACGACCGATTTCCGCTGCTCGATGGTCCGGCCGATACCTTCCTACGGTTCCTGGCGGAAATGGTCCACCCGGTGGTGAGGCCTGACCGGCAGGAGGCCGCCACCATCGTTGAGCACCTCAACGACCAATTGCGGCAAGCGGGTTGGCACTTGGTCGAAGTCGAGCGGATCGCAGGAAGGGCCCGGTATGAACCCCGCCCGTTGACCTCCAACGGTCACCGATCCTTTGAGAGGGGACGGTCTGCGGCCGATTCCTTGGACGCGGGCGCCATCGCCAAGCAGATACAGCGCATGGAATACGCGGTCGAGAAAGATCCCGAGCTGGCCATCGGCAGTGCCAAGGAGCTCGTGGAGTCGTGCTGCAAGACCATCCTGGGCAAGATGGGGGTGGAGATCGGCAAGAGCGATGACATGAACGACCTGGCCAAGAAACTGGCCAAGAGCTTGGACCTGGTGCCCGAAGGGATCGATGACCAAGCCAAGGGGGCCGAGTGCATCAAGCGCATCCTGAGCAACCTGAACCAAATCGCCGGTAACCTGGCCAACCTTCGCCGCCTCTACGGGACCGGCCATGGCAAGGATGGCAAGCACCGTGGGCTGCAGCCCCGGCATGCACGCTTGGCGGTGGCGTCTGCCGTGGCGTTTGTGGACTTCGTCACCGAGACCTACCGGGACCGCACGCAAGCACGGCCGGCCAAATCGGAGGTGGATGGGTGACACCTCGATCGGCAAGGAAGCCGAAGTCGGCGCAGCCTTCGGGCAAGAAGGGGCCTGTTGGGCGTTCTCCCCAAAAGCGGGTGTCAAAGAAGGGGCAGTCCAACGGACCGGTTGTTCTGACCTCAGCCCAAGAGAGGTTCCTGGAAACGATCATCGTCGAGGGAATGACACGCATGCGGTGGTCCCGGGCCTACGCGGAGCGCCGTGCGCGCATTTTTCTCCGCAAGGCCAATTCACCTTCGAAACTGCGCATGGTGGCTGCCAAGCTTGGCATGCTCGACGAAGCGCCGCCTGCACCGAAACCGAAGCCGCTTGAGAAGAAAATGCCGGGGAAGACAAAGCTTCCCAAGAATCGGCTCACGCCCTCGACCAAAATGACCAAGGTTGAGATACCCAAGTTGCCGCCCGTTGATGCCAGGCCAGCGCCCAAGACAGCGCTGCAACGTCTAGAGCGTGCGCTGGGGCCGGACGATGGGAGGCGGCGGCGAGGTGGCAGCCCCCGTGGTGCAAGGTGGCAGTCCGGGGCTGGGGAGGCGCCGATGAACGCTACTTTCAACCAAATTCTCATCGTGGATTCGCTCCCGGAAGGCCAACTCAACACCGCAGCCCGCCTGTTCGCGGATGCCCAAGACTGGGCGCGGGTGATCGGCGACGTTCCTCACATCGCCAGCGTTCGTGTTCCTTCCAGCGGGGCTTTTCTCGATCTGTTGGCCCAGCTTGCTCAGCAAGCATCCAGGGAGCCCTACGTGCCGTTGCTTCACATCGAGTGCCACGGTGGAGAGGGCGGGCTGGAGTTCGCTGACGGGTCTTGGTTGACGTGGGACGACATGAAGCCGGCGTTCGTTAACCTCAACGTGGCCACGCGCTTGAACCTCATCACGGTGGTGGCCGCATGCCATGGGGGCGCCATCGCCAGTTTTGTTCGTGCCGAGCATCGGGCGCCGTTCTGGGCATTCTTGGCTCCCAAACGGCAGATATCGGCCGGGGATTTGGAGGCGACGCTGTCTGCGTTCTATCAAACCCTGCTGATGACCCGGTCATCGGAGCGGGCCATGGGCGCCCTTAGGGCAACGCAAGCTGGCCACGAGTTCTGGCAGTTGAGCGTGCAGACCATCTACCGATTGATCGTGGAAGGCTACGCGGAACGCCATCTCACGGACGAGGCCGTGGGCCGCCAGGCCGGACGCCTCCGGGCCCATGCTGCGGAACATGGCGCTGTTTGGACGCGCGCGCAAATCGAGGCCATGATCCGTGACCCAGGAATCTTTGAAGGGTTCCGCCGGGAGTTCTTCATGATCGACCTGTATCCGGAACACGAGGAGCGTTTCCCGCCTGTCGCGCTTTAGCCATTCGGTCCTCAGTGACCTGGTTGACCAAGGGCGGGTGGTGGCGAGGCGTCAAGGCGTGAGCGTGGCCGAGTTCATCCGGCAGGTGGTTACGGTCCATGCGTTCGGAGGCGCAACTTGGCCACGCTCGGCGGGTGCCACTTGCCCTTCGCCAAGCGTTTCTGCACGAAGGCGCGGTAAGCCTCGGGGGAGGGCGGCGATTTACGTTTGTGCCGGCGCGTGTTGCAGAGCCAGCAGGCCGCTGCGATGTTCCCGGCCACGTCCTTGCCGCCCTCTTGCTGGGCCACCAGGTGCTCAGCGGTGCAACGGAGCGGCGCGGCCGTTTTGGCGCGCAGGCCGAACGGCTTTAGTTCATCGGGTGAGGCATTCCACATCGGCAGGCTGCAGTAGCAGCAGCGGCCCTTCTGGGCGTGGAAAGCGTCGGTTCTCAAGCGTTGGAGTTTTGGCATGCTTAGATCTCAAAAAACAGGAAAAAACCATCCCGTCGTCGCTTTTGCGATCGAATCGGGAACCTGTTGCCTTGAGCTAAGCAGGCAATACGCCGGGGGCACTTCCCCTCGCGGCAAGGGAGTTATCGCGCCCCAGGGCGGTGGGTGTCAAGATGGGCCATGACTACCCTTGGACAGTTGACGGGCCTGCTCGACTCCCTGGAAGCACGTTTTCAGGAGCTGCCAACTTCGAGCTCCCACGGACGGAGAATTTTGGATGGCGTTGGTCGGAGACGCCGATGTGATTGAAAACGAGGCTGGTGACCACATCGATCCCGTGAACCGCTGGATCAACATTATGTTGCGCCGGCACGGCCGCTACTTGGTGGCATTGAGGAGGGGCAGTGAGTCTTTCTAAGCGAATGATGGGGTTGGACGACGAATTGCCGGAGGTTGATTCGGAGGCTTTCAGCGACCTGGACACCTGCGAGGTCGATGACGACTGGTTGCGCGCAGCCGATCCCGATCAGCAATCGGCCGCGATGCGGCACTGGCTGATGGCCCGTTATTGCGATCCGGCTAACGAAACCCCGCATAGCTCCGAAGTGGGCTACATCTACACCCGCGGTGGTCCCTGGCATCCCCGCGACGTGCTCATGGAGCGCTTCGAAGGGATTGCCGACTTCGACACGATCGAGGAAATGGTGGCCGACATCTTCGCCGAGATAGGCGATGAGTTGGCACCGACGGCGCTCACCGCCGAGGAAGACTGGGATGTTGAGGTCGAAACCGCCGACAGCCCCATCCAAGATCTCCGGAAACGGTCGGACGACCTGATGTTGGTGTTGCAGATGGAAGGGCCCGAGCCCGGCAAGTTTCAGGCAAGGAACTTGGTTTACGCCGCTCTGATCACCGCACTGGAAACTTTCCTGTGGGAAACGGCTGTGTGGTGGCTGGCCAACGAAGCTGGCAGCGTCGACCGTCTGGTGGCCGCACGGGCATCCTTCTCAAGTGATCGCCGGTTGAAAGACATGGTGGGCGGAGAACAGATGGAATTGGAAGGGCGAAGACAGCGGATCCACAACGGCATGAAGGACATGGTCTGGCATCGCTGGCGCAGCAACTGGCCGTTCCTCGCGGCTCTGCTGGACGTAGAGATGCCTAGCCATGACACGTATGGCTTCACTGCAGCCGCGTCGAAACGACATGACGTCGTTCATCGGTTCGGGCAGAACAAGGATCGCGCCGAGGCCGTCTATGCGACCACCGCCGAGGTGGAGGCCCTGGCGGACGCCGTGCTGGCCTTCGCAGATGACTTGAACGCCCGTATTGCGGCGAGAGGGCTTTGACATGTGCCACTCTGACGAAGACGAAGCGAGGGCTTTTCACGATAGGCGCGCCCCGTATTACGAGTTCGTCAAGGCCGCAGCCTGATGCGTTTCGGCGAGCGCGAGATCGGCGCGTTGGTGTTGGCCCTTGCCGTGGGCGGTCTGCTGTTCGCACTGCTCGACGAACACAACCTTCCGTCGCGGTGCGCCGACGGTTGGCATTCGCTTTCTATCGGGGTAACCGGTGCGTGTTCACACCACGGTGGCGTTGTGCCTGGGCGCGATCCCACCCCCTGGTGGAAACGCGCGCTTCCCATCGGGGCTGGCTTGGTGATTTTCCTGGTTCCGGCTTGGCGCAACGGGGCGTTTCGACGCCAGACGCATGACCCCATGGCCACCTTCACCGATCCGGTGTCGATGGAGATTCGCCAAGCGATGGAGGAAGGCAGCGATGTTCGCTTCCTCTACACGAAAGAAAACCAGACGCCGCAGTGGCGCACAGTCACGCCTTTGGCGTTGACCCACCTCCATCGGGCCAGCCATGCGTCCCGGTGCGTATTGGCCTACTGCCATCTGAGGCAAGCCAAGCGTCACTTCGTCCTGTCCCGTATCGAGCAAATGAGTCGCGTGGCGGCCATGCGCCCGTAATCTAACTTCCGGCCACTATTTGGCCTCTACCGAGCCTATGGGCTATAACCCATGGCTCCCTTGAACGGAGGTGCCCTTGGCCCTGACCACCCTGAAATCCCTCAACGCCGAAATCAAACAGCTCGAAGCCCAGAAGAAGCTGGTGGAGAAGCGCGACGGCGAGGTGCCCAAAGCCTTGGCGGTCCTGCAGAAGTATGCGAAGGTCCTCAGTCCGGCCCAGCGGCGGCAGGTGGCCAAGCTCATCGGGGAGACGTCGACGCCAAGCCGGCGCGTGCCGCCAAGGCTGCCGCGGGTCCACTCAAGGGGCGCAAGCTCGGCAAGGTGGCGCCGAAGTATCGCCTTCCTACCGGTGAGACCTGGGCAGGCCGCGGCTTGGCCCCCAAGGCCTTCACCGCATGGGCCAAGTCCGCCGAGGGCAAGGCGTGGGCTCAGGCAAACCCCGGAGCGAAGTTCCCCCTAGCCGGTGGCACGGTGAAGAAGGCACACGCCAAGGTGGCCAAGAAGGCGGGCAGGTCGGTGAAGAAGGCCGTCAAGAAACTTGCGAAGAAAGCCGTCGCCAAGAAGGCCAGCAAGAAGGCCTGATCATGCGCGGCCTGTTCCCCAAGAAGAAGAGCCGGCTCTCGCCCCAAGGCAAGGCCATTGCGGCCGCCCACGCACTCCTGGACACCATGGAGGGCCGTCTTGACGAAAAGGCGGCCGGGCGCTGGTTGCGAGACGAGGTCGGGCTTCAGTGGTCCATGCTGACCTGCCTGCAATACCTCTCCGGAAAGGAAGCCCTCGGGGCGCTAAAGGCGCTGCCAAACGACTGGTCGGAGCGCGGTCGCACCAAGCAGCACCTCCAAGCCGCTTCCATCCTGGCCGCCCATGCCGTCGCAAACATTAGGCAAGACGGGGGAATGCTGTGCGCCAGTGACTTTGCTCACGAGCTCAAAGGCAAAACCGTTGAGCAGTGGCTGGCTGAGAAATCCGACGCGGTCCGGGAAGAAGTCTGACGCAGGATGCCCATGGCCCCCGATGGTGGCCGGAAGAGCTTTGGCTACCATGCGTGTGCCGTCCAGGCCATCTCACCCGGCAACGGGGGACGGGGGCGAGAATCCCCATTCAAGCGCCGACGACCGAGGTCCCGCAAGGGGGCTTTGTCATTCGTTCTTTTGGTGCAGATAAGTCTGGGCGGGTGCCAATGCTGGAAAGGTGGCGAGGGATGAATTGCGGCAGTTCTTCACCTAGACTTTGGTAAATAGGGGCTGTCCCTGATGGTCAGGGGCTATTCTTTCAGGGGAATAATTTGGCACTCGTGACATGCGCTGAATGTGGTCAGCAGGTCAGTGATCGCGCGTCGTTCTGCCCATCGTGTGGGAATCCCGATATCCGGCCTGCTAGTGAGGCTGCGGTGCCCATGAACGAGGCGTTACTTGGCACTCCTTTGGAGCCCGAGCCGCCCTCTCCATCGCAACCGCCATCGCTACCATCGCTGGCCCAGTCACCGCCGCCGATGCAGCCCGCTGCACAAGCGACTATGGATGGTCTTGCTGGACTGCAGTTCAAGCAGACGAAACATCAACGAAACAAGCCTCGAAGCGTGTGGCCCAAAATTGTCTTGGGTGCGATGGTTTTTGGGATTGGGTATGTGGGGTATATGAATTACCCAGCCATCCTGGCGAAAATTGCCGGAAAACCCTCAACCGCCGAGATTGAGCGGTTGTTGGTTGAGCCGTTGGCGGGCTCGTTGAAGGTGAACGATTTCAAGGTTCCGGCCAAGTTCGTGGAAATCCCTGAAGTTCATGTGCGAAATGTGGAAACGTTTGACAAGCGGGACGGGGTGGTCTTCTATCGGGCAACCGGCGACGCCGTTGCACGTTTGACGGCTTCCGGGGCAGTGATCGGAAAGGACGTTGAGGGACAGATCGGTGGCAACGCTCGACGCCTCAACTACCGCTCGGCCATCGAAGCCGTCTACAGCAGGTTCCAAGCACACTCGGCGATGGCCGATGTTCCCGCGGGAACTCAATATCCGCTGGGTTTCGAGGTGGTAGTTCGGGTAGTCGATGGAAGCGCGGTGCTGGTGGATGGGCGTGTTTCTTCGAACAATTGATGGTCGAACATACATGTGCCGTCGTTGAGAGAACGCCGCACCTCATTGATGAATTCGGAAGGTGCGCAATCCCAATGCTGAAGCCCCCGTGAGGGGGCTTTGTTGTCAGTTTCGATTGTAGCCGTGCTCGCGCGACAGCAGCACGGATTTCCAGTGGCTTTCCCGCTCGCAGATGTCGTCCTCGGTGGCAGACAGGTCGGCGATTTCCAGGACGGCAAAACGTAGAGCGTGCCGGCGCTCCTCCGTTGCCTCGATGCCGAATTCCTTGCGCAATGCCACGTTGCCGCCGTGTCCGTTGGCCGCATACACGCACCAACGGCCCCAGATCCCATCGGCACCCGAGGCTTTGCCCACATAGAGCCGTCCGGTGTCCGTGTCGGTGATGACGTAGATCCCCTTCACGGAAGACAGGGCCGCGCGCCAAGCTGCCGTTTGGTGGCGCACGACGGTATCCAGCTGGGCTTTAGTCAGGTTCACTGCCTTGAACCCGGGGAAATCCGACATGGACAGCCGCTCGGCCAACAGCTCCGTCACCGTCAAGTCCTCGGCCAGCGTCTCGCCAAGAGGGTAGGAGTGGCGTTCGGTGTAGACGCTTTTTAGGAAGAGGCGTCCCACCCATTCCTCGCACGAGGGAACCCGCTCCAGGGTGTAGTAGTAGTGCGGCTTCGGGTCGGCCTCTTCCACGCAGTCGATGGAGCGGAACAGGCCCCCGTAAAGCCAGCACGTGGGTGAGCCTGCATTGATCAGGGACACCACGAACTGGCGTTGGAAATTGCGCTTGTTTTGCCAGCGCTGCCACTCGTCCAACTGGCCATCCAAGAACACGTCCAACGGACGCTCGTTTCCGTTGTAGCGTGCCAGGTGAACTTTGGCCTTCTTGGCATCGAAGGTGGGCTCCCATACTTGGAGCAAGTCAAACAGTCGCATGGCTTTTATCCTTGGTAGTGACGAGCCATGCACGCACTGGCGTGCTCGGCCAGGTGCGCCGGATTGGGGCGATGGATCGCAGCGGTGGGCAGGTCCAAGGGCTTGCCCTGGAACGCGGCGTAGTCGGTGGCGAGCAACGACGGGGCAAGCGCCACGGTGTTCTCGGGCGTGACCCAGAGCAACCCGCAATCGAAGAGGGTGTGGAGATCAGCCCGCAACAACAGGCCGTTGTCCAACCGGTTGGTGTGCTCGCCCTTGTAGGGCAGCACGTGCGCCGCCTCCAACACTTCCACCGCCGAGCACCCGGTGACGGCGCAACGACCACCGTAGGCGTCCAGCAGCTTGGCGCGGAACAACGGTTGGCCCCGGCGCTGGGCCACCGCCCGCATCGCCCACACCCGGGCATCGTGGGTGCTATCCAGCGGCGCGTTGAACGCATCGGCTCGCGCCTCAGCCTCTGCCCTCGCTTGCTCGTCCATCGCCAAAGGAACCGCTTGCCATTTTCGCTCGCCAATCGGCAGCAGATCCCAATGCCCGTGCTGGGCCGGGTTGAACAGCACGTAGCGGGTGCGCCGCGGTGGGCCAGAGTCCACCAGCTTGAACAACAAGTCGTGGGGGTGGCCTTGGTCGCTTCGCCAGTTCTCGCGGGCGTAGTTGTAGTGAACCCGGCTGGCACTGTTCACCGTGAACAACTCCAGGTCGGCCCGGGCATTGCCCAGTGGATCGTTGGGAAACCGCTCGCGGTCCCAGGCTTCCACCTCCGCCAGGGTTGCACTGCCCAATTCGGCGATCGCCTCGGCCGCGCGCCAATACTTCACCCCATCGCGCTTGGTGCGTGTTTGGGCCATGGGCTAGCTCCTTTCTCCCCAAGTGCCATGCGGATCCACGGAGGCTCGGTAATGGCTTCCGTCGAGTGTTTCCAAGGACGCAAAGAAGTGGCGACGCAAGACGAGGTCGCTTGCCAGTTGCCCGTAAGTGACCGACAAGAATGCTTCCCGATCTTCCCTCAGCCCATCGAACGCCCGCTGGATCGCGGCTTCAAAGTCTTCTTCTGGATGGTGCTGGCTGCGCGAGAACGTTGGCAGTGGGGTTCCCACCCGCGGCTGCGCGTCCTCGGGCTCGTGGCGGTTTTCATCCAGTGCTTCGGACAACGATTCGTAGGCTTCCTTGAAGCGAGGGTCTTTCAGTTCTTCTTCCAACGAGATTTCGGATCTCGCCAGCTCCAATGCACTTTCTATCGTGCTTCTTTCAACGAAGATTCGGTGCTTCAAGTCGGACGTCGCGCTTTGCACAGCGCTGGCGCGGGAAACGTTGCGGTTGATCTCCGCCAGCCCATTGTTGAAGGATTCGAGCATGGAGAAAAGCGTTCGCCTGGGAGATGCAGGCTGGGGAACGGAGGCGGGGCGGACTGGCCGGCTCGGAGGCACCACCGACGCGCGTTTGGGGGGCGACGGTGGAGTGGTGGGGAGGGAGCGGGCTGCGCCGCGCCGCCTCGGCTTGTAGCTGCAAACGGGGAAGTTGGAACAGGCGCGAAACTCCCCGTAAGGGCCCGTGCGCAGCACCAAGACTCCTTGCTTGCAGGCCGGGCAGGGCGTTTCCTCGACGGCCTCGCCATCGGTGTTGGTGAGCACCACGGCCCCGTCTTCTTCCAGTTCGCGAAGGAACGTCGAGCATTGCCCCTGGGCGGTAAACATCGCCACGGTGCGCCGAGCCCGGGTCAGGGCCACGTAGAACAGCCGGCGCTCTTCGCCCAGCGGGAAGGTGTCTCCTTCGGGCATGGCAAGGGCCAACACGGGGTCGTCGGTGCGGGTGTTGGGGAAGCTGCGCCGACGCGGGGCGCTGATCATTTCCGGAAGGATGACGTAGTCTGCTTCGCTGCCTTTGGAGCGGTGGATGGTCAGGAAGGACACGTCCACCCAACGGTTGAACCGGCTTTGCCTCATTGGCACATACTGCCGATCAGCGTTGTAGCGGCCCAAGACGTAAACCGACACCTTGCCGTTGCGCCCCGGCTGGATCGTGCCATCGCGCACGCCCTCGGCCAGGTTCACCACGAAGCGGTCGATTGCATCGGCCAAGTTGTCCTTGCTGTCCACCTGGAACGCTTCGAGCACTGGGCCTTGGGCAGGGGTGGCCGAATGCACGCGCTTGGCGATCTGCCCCGGGTTCTTGGAGACAAACGCACTGGAGACGTCGCACAGCGCCTGGGGGCAGCGGAACGTTTGCTCCAGCTTGAGCACCTGGCCGTGTCCAAACCACTGGCGAAAGCCGGTCATCACTGACACGTCCGCGCCTGCAAAGCGGTTGATCGACTGCCAGTCGTCGCCCACGGCGAAGAAGAAGCGGCCCTTGCCTTGGACCAGTGCGCGGCACAACCGGGCCCGGGCGCGCGAGGCGTCTTGGAACTCGTCGGCCATCACCAGGTCGTAAGGCGATTCCACGCGACCGCTTTCCAGGTGGCCGGCGGCGAGGTTGAGCATGTCCTCAAAGTCGATGCCATCTTCGGCCGCCAAGGCGTCGTCCCACGCCGCCATCACCGGAGCCGCAATGTCCAGGAACATCTGGTAGCGCAGCTTGAAGGTGTCGGCGGGCATCGCGGCCAACCGTCCCTGTAAATCCGAAGCGCTCAGGCTGTTGCTCTTGGCGTGGCTCATGAACGTGCGCACCAGTCCAATGAGCTCGACCGATGCCATGGGCTGCTGGCCTTCCTTGGGAATCTCCCGGTCGGGGTTGGGATCGAGCACCAACCCACGGGCGGTCAGTTCGCGCTCCAGCCGATCAAAATCGTCGCCGTGGCGCAACCCGTGGCTGGTGGTTTCAAACAGCTCGGTGCCTTTGTCCGCGTGGAGTTGCCGCTTCCAAATCACTCCTTCCAAGTAACCTTCGAAGTGCGCTGGTGGCACGCCGTTGGCGTCGAGCGCGAAGTGCTCGTGGAACAGGTTCAAGTCGGGGTAGTAGAAATCGGGCTTGTATTGCCGGTGCGTTTCGTCGGCGGTGCGGTGGGGGTAGGGGGCCTCGTAGCGGTAATCGACTCCGTTCAAGAAGAGCAGGTTGGCGATCATCACCTCTTCCACGCTCTTCACTCGCTCGCCGCGGTTGGTGACCAGCGCGCCCTTGCCTTGGGCGTCCCACACGTCGGACGGCTCCGGTGCACCAAACGCTGGAAGGTCCTTGCCAAAGACGAAGCGGAACAGGTCCCACTGGCGGCGGAACGCGGGCGACCGGTCTTTGAGCTGGTCCACGATGTCGGTGAGCTTTCGCACCCCGCCGGCCGCGTCGGTGGCCCAGTCGGGAATGTCGGGCTTTTCCCCCGTGGCCTTGCCGATGAGGCGCAGGCCCAGTGCGTGGAAGGTGGAGGCCTCCACGGTCACCTCCGCCATACCCAAGCGCTCAAACGCCAAGGTCGCGCGCTCCTTGAGCTCTTCGGCGGCCTGCTTGTTGAACGCCAGCAGGACGATCCGTTTGGGATCCACGAACCCGCGTTGGATGGCGTAGGCCGCCTTGGCCACCATCGTTGAAGTCTTGCCCGAGCCGGCCGAGGCCACCACCTGCACGCGGTTGTCGAAGCACACCACGGCCCTTGCCTGTTCCGGGGTGAGCGGTTTGCTCTCCACCCGGTCCAGCAAGTCTTTGCAGGCCACCAGCTCGCGTTCCACGTGGGCAGCGTTGAGCGCGGCCCAAGCAGGGCGGTGGCCGGCTTCCCACGCGGCCAGCGAGCGCTCGATCGCCTGGGCAGCCGGTCCCAACCGGACCGCCACGCCGGGCTTCTTCAGGCGCGATCGGAGGACGGCCGGGTCAACCGAGGGGCGGGCAGCGAGGACGTCCTCCTGCTGCTCGTGGGTGAACCAGCGGCGTTGCTCGAAGCAGCCCCGCTCTTGTTCTGCCTTATGGGCCAGCCACGCGTCGATCGTGCCCTGCTGGCCCTTGAGGAACGCCAAGTCCTCGCGCAGGCGTTTCTCCGTCAGCACCACGTTCAACGCTTGAACCAAGGCGGCGCCTTGGGCGTTGGGCAACCCGTCGGCCTTTACTTCCCGGCCCTGCCCAGGGTGGAACGTGATGTCGGTCCAGAAGGTGCCGGCGTTAACGCGGTAAGTGGCCTCGTCCTCGACGTTGACCCGATAGGTGCGCCCGTCCAGCGCCAGGGTGAGCTCCAGGCCCTCCAGGCGCAAACGCCAATCCGATGATCCCGTTACGTGTTGGCCCACCCACGATGGGCCCCATTCCTTTGCCATTCCTTGTCCCGCATGTCCCCTGGAAACGCCGGTGTTACAAACCGCGACAACCGGCTGCCCCATGGTAAATGGCATAGGGCCTTGGGGTAATGCCTGGTCTGGCCTTACATGCTGCGGCGCCGTCTCAGCCCGTGAGCGCCCCACGAGCACGCTGGCACCCGTAAACTGGGCCGGGGAACGGGCCTTGGGTCCGAACAAGGGGGAAGGCTGGTCCGGCGCGTTGGCGCTGGCGCTGATTGCAGGGCAGGCCCACGCCGATCCGGCCAAGCTGGGTTCCACCCCCGCGCCGGTGGTGACGGTGAAAGGGCGCAGCGTCCAGGACGTTCAGAACGCCATCGTGGCGATGATGCTGCCCGCGGGGAAGACCCCTGTCCGGCAGGATCGGAATGTCATGGTCTACGAATTCCCGTTGTCTTTCTGGCAATCCATTGGCGTGCAGATGGCGCAGGGGAACAGCGGGTGGCAGGAGCCCAAGGGGCGCTTGACCTTCACGATGGCCCAGATGGGTTCCGACGTGATGGTGAGCAACAAGTTCGAGACCGTGGCCACGGGTTCTACCCCACTAACACGGACACTTCAGATAAGCCTCATCATGGGGCAGGAGGAGTGTCATGCGACAAAGAAGAAAATTCAGCGAGGAGTTCAAGCGTGAGGCGGTGGGCCTGACCCGCCAGCCGCATGCCAACATCAGCCAGATTGCCCAAGACCTGGGTATTGGCTCCAACCTGCTGTGGCGTTGGCGCCGGGAGTTAGATTCCGGTGCCAAGAAAGCTTTTTCCGGAGCGGGCGTGGCTCGTGACGAGGAAGTGCTGGCGCTCAAACGCAAGTTGGCCCGGGTGAAAAAGGAGCGCGATTTTTTGCGCGATGCGGCGGCGTTCTTCGCCAAGGAATCGTCTTGAGGTACGAGGCGATCCGACGTCACCGCAGCCAGTACCCTGTCCGATTGATGTGCCGATGCCTGAAGGTTTCGGCCAGCGGCTTCCATGCTTGGTGCACGCGGACCCCAAGTGCCCGAGCACAGGACAACGCACGCCTGCTGGAGAAGATCCATCAGCAACATGCCGACAGTGATGGCGTGATGGGCGCACCGCGCATGCACGAGGAGCTGGGCTACGAAGGCGAGACGGCTAGCCTGAATCGCATTGCCCGTCTGATGTCTGGGGCGGGGTTGTTCGGTGTGCCGCAGAAGCGGCGCTGGCGGAACAAGCCCAGCGGCCTGCGGCCGGCGTATGTACGCAACCATCTGGAACGTGACTTCGAGGCCTTGGAGCCGAACACCAAGTGGGTGGTGGACATCACATTTATCCGGACCGGCGAAGGCTGGCTGTATCTGTGCGCAGTGCTGGACCTGTACTCGCACAAGATTGTGGGTTGGTCGATGTCTTCGGTGCAGGACCGGCACATGGTGCTCAAGGCGGTAATGATGGCGTGTTGGCAGCGGCCGCACCGCACGCCGGTGATCCTGCACTCCGATCGTGGAACGCAATTCACCAGCGCGGACTATCAGCAGTTTCTCAAGGACCAGCACCTCACCAGCAGCATGAGTGCGGTGGGCCACTGCGGTGACAACGCGGCG
>Ga0160436_1000098_pt1 | contig 44591 bp, 44 predicted proteins | sample HID1973M_E0MG_FD_108264 | JGI IMG/M metagenome (GOLD analysis project Ga0160436, IMG submission 108264) | Enriched mosquito-associated microbial communities from UW Madison campus, WI, USA - HID1973M_E0 MG | ecosystem: Host-associated > Arthropoda: Insects > Digestive system > Unclassified ...
AATTGGCGAAAATCCCGCTCTAGAATTTCTGGGCGATATGAGTACAACTTGTCTGGATCAGATTTAAATTTTTCTGCAGCCGCGACCAAATGGTCTCTACACCAAATCCAAGCCAGGAGATCTCCAACTACGATCTCTAGACGGTTATCCACCTTAATTAATTCATGTTGGTTTTGCTCTGGGATCCGGTCGGCATATTCATGCAATGATCGAACTTCATCTGTCAAATTAATAACCTTAACTTCTATTGCCTCAAGATTATCGATACCCTTGACAGCGTAAATACAAAAGCCGCACTTGTTTTCAGTCCCAGCTGCTTTCATCTCATCTGTACAATCTCCGTTCCTAGTGCAAATATGGGTGGGATAGTGCGCAAGTCCTGAGTGATATCCTTGCGCGATTCGTTGCACTCCATCAAGTTCCTTATCGCTTCCCGCCGCAGAAATCGAAATACATCCAAAATCGTGAACAGCTTTTCGGGCATCTGCAGCCAATGACTTACGAAAAGTTGACCCTTCAAGTGCCGGATCTATCGAAGTACCTCCCCATATCTGCTGAACTCCAAGTTCAAGATGGTGTGATATTTCTGCCTTATCCTCATCATCCAGCTTTCTGTAATATCTTACGACCGCCTCAGATTTATGTGCAGTCTTAAATCTGCCGACATCTTTAGCAGACAAATATTTTGACCAGCTATTAACGGTACTAGAACGAGTATGATGAGGGGTCATATCGGTAACTAAGCTCAGCGGACAAAATAGATCACCCGCCTTTGTGCGATTTTCTTTACCCGCATTGACGGTATCACCATAAGCAAAACCCTTAGCCTTAAGTTCAAAGAGCTTACAATTAAGACCATGGTCATTGAGAAAGAAGTTAAAATCGACCAGAAACTTTACATACATCTCACTATAAGCATTCTCTGTTCTAGGTAGCCCAGAGGCAAAACTGCTTGAAAATAAAGGCTTGAATTTTGCTTTCTGTGTATCCACATTTCCACGATAAAAAACTTTTACCTTAAAGCTTTCAAGATCGACTAAAGATCTAATTTCACGTTGATACCTTAAGGCTTCAAGTGTCTGCAGGGCAACGTAGGATTCCACTGGGATTTTGACACTTTATCTACGGCAACGTGTAACTTGAAAGCCACTAACCCGGTGCCTTCAACAACATTTTTATCAAAATCTATGCAAAGCCAGCGTACGCTTTGATGTCTAAGACCACTGTCTACTGCAGTCAAAACATGTATAGCATAGTGAGGATAGAGCAGCGTGTGATAATTATTATTAGAAAGCGGTATGTTCCAGCGCTCTAGAAAAACGCTTGGAATTTTCGAAATGATAAACCGACGCCCACTCCAATAAAATGAGTTATCCCACCCTAGCCTCTGTGCAAGGGCTGTAAAATCTTTTTCATTAGTTATGGAAATATCGCCAGATATTACGCAATCGTTAATCAATTTGATTGCATTGACTATGGTCGCCAAGTAATTCAAAGCTATTGAATACTGCCATTTTGCGAAGGGTCTTGCTTTGCTCTCACCTCTGCTGTTTGATGGGGGCATATCCATTTCATGAATAGGATTTACAAAACCTTCATATCCATGAACGTGCTGATACTTAGCCTCTACCCAAGAAAAGAAATTTTTGAGCTGCAGCATCGTTGCATAGGGTGCAGTCTCCACATCGTCATCAAACATTTGGGTAAGAAAGGTTTTGAAAGATGGCGGAGCTCCGGTTATCGGGTCAGCCGGTGAGATAAAAATGTTAGAAATGTCTTTCGGACAAGATGGATAGTTGTATATCCACGCGACTCCACTGATAGAGTACCATCGAGGCAAAAACTCAAAGAGATATAGATTAAATTGGGCTATCCCAAGGGCACTAACCTCTTCACGCTCATATGTTTTCTCTCTAAGATATCTAATCTGGCTTTTCAACCAAAGATCCAGAGTCCCCGTCAAGAGTTCACGCCATGGGGCGAAGAGATCAACCGTCGACATGCGTCTCGGGAGATAATCTCGCTTAACCCAGACTTTTACGAAATTGTACAACTCATCTACCGAGTCTACCGAGTCCTGAGACCCTGAAATTTTTCTTTCCCTTATTTCTGAAGGGGTGGAGCCAATGCGTCGAAAGCGTATTGCCTGCTCTAGACGAGGTAAAAACTCATCCAGAGTAAAGGGAACGCGATCACCGTAGTAGTGGCATACATACTGCATAATAGCTCTTGTGGGGATTTCGGCAGTGAGCAATCGCTCTCCCATTGTGTAGGTCAAGTGAATCTCAATGACTTCATCTATATCTATTTGCTCAGGCTCGGTAACTCCGCACATCCAAAATAAACGAGTTCCATACTGTGCAATTCTTTCACAAACCTTTTTGGGTATTCCTGACCAAAAATCACTTGCAGCAAGCTTATATCTAGAGGAAATCAAGAATCTCATAAGCTCTGGATATGTTTCAAAAGCAAAATCCGTTCGAGTTCCAGGAGCACCATTTCCTGAATTGGAGGATAATGCGCTAAAATTCGCTGGAATCGAAATAAGACCATTTTTATAAAGCATCACAATCGTCAGCCACAGTCCGCGCCTGACCCAGGTATACACGGACTTCTTATAGTCTTTTTTGGATGGCCCCAAGATCATATCCATGTCTAAATTTTCTTGATTGCTGCCTGCCGCAACATATTTAAACACCTCGAGCACCCAATCAAATGTATAACAAGCTTCTTCAAGCCTTGGTGCATAAACGAAATACTTAATAAAGCTAACCTGGCATGATTCCGGGCCTGCTGTGATAGTATCGTACGACCAATGCTTCCCTTTCCCATATTCAACCTGTATAAACTGCGCTGCCTCTGCAATACTAGCTTTGATAGCAGAGTCAACATCTGCATCGCCGCCGATCCAGACGGGCATATCAGTATGATTAATCATGGCTTTAACATCTCCGGGTGATAGCCTATTTTTTTGTAACCATCCTCAATATCCGCGTGAGCTGTGCTTCTATCTAGATGGTCATAAACCAGAGTGCTTTCGAGTTTGACATGCGATACTAAGTCGCTTGCGACTTCAACTCCGAATCCTCGCCTATCACCTACAGGTACCTCATGGATAAGAAAGGTGACATAGCAGTGCCTAATATCGTGGGGTGACACATTAACAATGTTGTACTTCTTAAGTAAGCGCTTGAACATCTTGCGAATAACCCCCTCAGATGCCAAAGCCAATGGCTGCCCACGCGTCTTACCTTTGAGCACACGAAAAACAAACTTATGAGTTACCCAGCGCCTATTAGCATCAAAAACAGGGTATTTATCTGAAACAAGTAACTCCGCATATGAATCCCAAAAAACCTTGTCGAATGGCGGTATAAGAAAAACAGAGTTATTTTTTCTTCCCTTCCAGCGCAGGCTGGATACTTGAGACACCGATAAGCCCATCTCATAGTAAAGGCTTGGCCTATTACTCGGATCTATAGCCAGTACGCTATTCGTATCTGCGTCAATGTCTATTGTCAGAGTCTGAAGTGCTTCTGAGATTCTCTCCCCCCCTGCCGCAAGCAATGCCAAAAGACAGCGATCTCGAACATTTTTTATTCCGGGCAAGATCTCCAATAGCTTGTGGAAATCAAGCCGTAGCTCTCCGATGTAATGTCGCGCCGACCCACGATAATATTTAGGTAGCAAATTTACGTAACTACCCTTTATTCCTCCAGATATGCAACCAGCAAGAAATGATGTCTGATATATCCGTTGAGAATTTGATCGACTAAATTCCATGTAAGACTTGTATGGAACTCCAACTCCTGGCTTGTCACCGCCCTGCCCCAAAAGAGTCATTTTCGGAATTTTGCTATTTACAAACTTGTCTGAAACCTCAAATGCGAACTTCAAAGCAGATCGATACACATTGACAGTACGTCTTTTTACCAAGCGGCGATTGAGCCTTACGCACACCATCCTGATTACTTCGTCATCTGAGTTGCACCCTACAGTCAACGACTCAAAGAAAACATGCACAATGTCTTCGTACTTCATCTCGCCCGCTACTTTACCTAGCAGCAAAGAGCAAATTACGTACTCCACGACAAAATCCAGGTATCGAGCTAATGCTCCAACATATGAATTCACTGTTAGCCTTGCCCGACCAATAGCGATAAGAGCGCTACAATATTGCTCCACCCCTGACACTACTACTCTATCTGGAATCGACTCGATGACATATGTTTTCACACTCTTAACTACTGCAGGAGCCATTTTGAAATTTTTCATAGCGCCTCCACAATGGGCTAAAGCCACTACGAAAAAAAACAACACCACAAGAACTTTTCCTCTTAAAAAACGTGAAGGAATAACAATCCATCGCTTCTTTTTATGTCAATTTATGAGAATTATTTTTTTGCAATAATACATATAAAAACTCAGATCACAGCACCTTGGCATCCGACGCAGACCAAGCAGACCAAGGTCTACGGCCAAACATCAATAGCATCCTTTCCATGTCAATATTTCTAATATTATCAATATCGAAAACTCATTTATTCATAGAAATATTTTTTTAACCTTAGTTAAAAAAATATAGTTTTCGAGAAATTAAGAAATGCGGTTATGAATCGAAACCTCGAACTGCGTTGGTTCTTGCGTGCGACCTTTGCCCAGCCCGCGTTTCCGGCGACGAGCCGGCATTGCGCCACATATTGGCCTTTCCAATGTAGGCGCTGCGTCTCGCTTACCTGTACATGATTAGATAGGTCACCTTCCGTTTCCAACAGCTAGCTGTCCATCCCCGGAAATACTGATCGTCAACCAACCTACGACAGTCACGTTTGAGTATACGAGCGTAGCTTCTGATGCTCTTCGACCACTCAGGTAGGAGCTCTACGCTCGTCAAACAGCTTTGACTCAAGGCATAAGGCGAGCGACTCAAAGAGGGATCGTTCGACACACTTCAGCGGAGCGCCCCAAGAGGCGGGGTCTCGATGCGCAGCAGCATCCGAGCTCCCCATGTGTCAATTTCAATTTAAGAGTATGCTCGTAAGATACTGATTCAAATGAAAAATCCTGATTTTAATTTCGTTTTTTCCCTTGACCACTTCAGCCCAATGGTCTTCAGTTCTCACTACCGTCCAAGAGAGAAATCACCATGAGATTTTCAGCTCTGTTCCACCTGGAATGCGCTCCCGTAGCTCTCGAAGGTGTTTTCCAGTACGTGGTGTTGAGCGCCCTGCAGTGGAAGACCCCGAATCTTGATCTGATGGCAACCGCTCGCGAACAGCGCTTCGCCGTACTCTACAACCAGCCGCTAGAGGACAGATTCGCAATCGAGACTCTCGAACAGGCACACATCCAAGGCGCAATGTCCGGGGTGAAGCTGGTTGCCGTTCACAAAGATGTGCTTCGTATCTTTTTGAGTGACGAAGTGGCGGGCTCCACTTTTTCTGCCATCGAAGCCCTATGGAAGCCGATCAAAGAGTTGGAGCTCAACCGAAGGTTGGAGGTGGATTTTTCGTGTGAGCATGAGGCCTATTCAGGCCGTTCTGATTACTTGTTTTGGCGTGAAGTCAAGGAAGTCCTTGAGTCGAATAGCCTGGGGATTGAGCGCTATAACATACCGGTTCTCCATGACTGCGCTGAGGAGATATTAAACTGCGACGACCGCATTTCTCACCGGTTGCATGTTGACCTCCTCCAGACCGTTACCCCCTCGGAGTCACCCGAGCGTAGCGGACTTTGTAGCGTCGACGATGGGCCACCATCGCTGTTCGATGACGGATTGTTACGTCGGTGCGGCGAGTAGAAGTCCAGATGCCTAATGAAGTAATGGGATAGGTATTCAGTCTATGGTTGAGTACCCGACACAGGTACGGCTCACACATTCCTTCGCCACACGGTGCCCACCATGATCTATTCCCGCTTGCTATATACCGAGCACGAGCAGCCTCATAACGATGATGGTGAGGGCGCATATACGATTTTTTCTACACAGCAATTGTTCGGCGCTGACTGCGTTCCACTTGGTGACATGAGTGTTCAGAAATTTGCTGTGCTCTGGGAAGGGCAACCCGATACGAGGGTAATCGACTTGATCGAGCAGTCGATTATGTTGACCATCCTTTCTCCAGTGAAGCTATTGAATGCTTCCAAAGGTACGCTCGTCGTTGTGCATGACAGCAAATTGGTCGGAGAGAATTACAAGCTGTTCTGTCTTGTCTGGGAGAAGATTGCGGCTGGTGTAATGTACGACGAATGGACTGTCCTGTTTGTCAGAGACACCGGTGCAGGATTAGGGCTTGTGGGGGGCAGGATCTTCAGAGAGTTCGCTCGTGGCATCTTGGACAGCAACGAGATCGGGATCGTTGAGTTTACGCCTGACATGTTTCTGTTCAAGAATGAATGGGCACCTGAGAACATCTTTGGGCCACCGCCTGGTGAGGAACCCGAAGCGGAGCCGGAGCGGACACAACATGCGCCGGGTCTCTTTGACGAGGACTTGGATTCGTGGCGGGAGTCCGCCGCTGGTTTAAAGCCTGTTCTATAGACGCTGGTGCTGACCCGCAAGGGTGGGAATGCAGCTTTTGCGTGCTTGCCCTGCCGGCTGTCGTAAATCAGGCCCGGCGATGCTCGCCGTTATCCTGCCCCTGCCGGGCTTCCATCCTCACGTCTGTGCGCTCCGCTTGCTTGGAGTGATCAGACTTTGGATTGGATGGCCCCCCGCCTACAAAAAATTTCGCATCAGGCTCAAGGTTTTCCAAAACCAACCGTTTGTCATAGGTATGTATCCCTTCGAGCGAATCGCTTTGATCTCACCCGATGACTACGCACAGCGTTTGAGTGCCGCCATTTCGTTTCCTAAGACGATCCTGGGCAACCGCCAGCACGGTGCCTGGCAACGTCGGATCAGCATCATCAAGTCTTCAGAAACCCTTTCTGCATTTGATAAAGCAGCAGCCTATGTAGAGGGCTACGCACATGCTTTGGTCGACAGCGACCAGGTCGATATCTCCATCGAACGAGATGTGTTGATCATCGAGACTATCGACGCCTGGCGATGCGCCCGTATTGACTCCAGCACCTCCCCTATATGTAGCCATCAGTGAGTACCATGACTTCTATTTTTCAACGCTATGCCGACGAAGAACCGTCTGAACTACGCATCCAGATGCCGCAGCGGGTTCTGGCTACAACCGTCAGTCATTACCCAATTGATGTTCTGGTAGGTCACTGGGAAAAGTATCTGGTTGACCCCTCCTCCGCTCAGGATAGGTTTCCGTGGGCTGCGCGATTTGTCATGGGCATGCCCGTACCAACGTGGGCGCGCGGATTGGAGTGGAACGTAGGCCAGCAGGCTCGTTTTATTAGCGCTGTTTGGTCAGGGGCGGACTTGGGAAGTTACCTTATAAACGACTGGTGCGAGCCGGCGAGCACTGGCAGGGCATTGGCGGAGAACAGCGAGATTCTGGTCGATGGCCAGCAACGGCTCCACAGCCTTGAAGAGTATTTCCTTGATCGTCTTGCGGTGCCAGATGCACAAGGTCAGCCGAGGGTCTGGTCTGAACTCGGCAATGGCGAGCGGAAGCGGTTTTTGTCGACGATCTTTACCCAGACGAGGGTGTCTTCTGGGGACGAAGGAGCATTGCGAAAAACATATGACCTTTGCGCCCAAGGCGTTGTGCCTAGGTCATTTGAACAGCGCGCCTTGAGGTAGTATTCGACGCTGCGGTTGTCGTGGCATGCCCTAGCAGGGACGGCTGTCGTTAACCAAGTCCTGTCTACGACAGGTCTTGGCCCTTCGGGCTTCCATCCTCATGCCCTTCGACCCTCCTGGTCTGCGCGCTCCGCTTGCATATGATCGGACTCAATTCCGCGCTTGGACATTTCCTCCTGCTCTCACATACTTGCCTCATCCAATCCGGAACGAGGCTGAGCAAATGGCGTGGTCATTTTGGAAGGACAACCGTCCTGAATGGGTTCAAGCAGATGAGCGAGCGTTCATCAAAGCTGCGAACGGCTTGAAGACACTGCAGGTGACACCAAGAGGCGGTATGCGAATTGACCCAGAGGAGATTCGAGACCAAGTTGTTTCCGCCCGAGAGCTGTATAAAGGCTTGGTGAAAAAATAGCTTTCGCTGGGGTCAACCATCTTATGGTGCAGATAAAGGCCTGCGAGTCAGGTACAAGACGTCTACGACCTGAGGTCATACCATGCTCCACCGATATGCACGTGGACGAGATGAGTTCGCTAGGCCCCGTGCATACTGAGTGCTCGATACGCTGGGGCCTAGAACCGCTAAATCAGATCAATTGCGCCCAACCTGCCGCTGCCCAATCGAGATTCTCGGGTATTAGGTAACGATTACTAGCACCGGCGAGCCGGTTATTAGCGATTTCCTCTGCGGTAAGAAACAGAGATTTGGATACATCCTCTTCAGGGGTGTGGGTACTGCTTTCAGCGGGAGTGAGTAGCCACTTAGTTGCTGTGGGAGGGTTCATCTTGGCCCTACCATCGGTAATCTGGATAGCCACAAACTCTTGGCGCATGCGTTTGCCCTGCGGGCCCTGCCACCGTAACATCGCCCCAAGCATCGCTCCATCGCCAAGCTCAGGAGCCTTAATTGTCGCAGCCATACCGCCAAAGTCATATTCGCAGGCTTTGCCCAGCAGGTATTGCATCAGCTTGGAATTGAGATCGAGCATATGAGTGCCGGGCCGGTTTGCAGCCAAAATACGATCAAGGGTGACGTCCATACGCTGAGGAGCTTTCCGCGAAAAACCCATCTCACGCATCACTTGGTCAGAAAAGCGAATCCGCAGCAGCCTTTCTTTATGGCTTCGCTCTCCGACTTCGATGCCTAATTGATCGAACATGCCCAAGACAAAGCTGTAGAGGTGATCAGTAGTGATTTCTAGCTCATCACGCAATTCGCGTGGGTCGCTGGTAGCAGCGTGGACGAACAATTCCCGCTGCTTGGCGGCAGCAGAACGCGCCTGATTTAAGGCTTCATCAATCCGCTCACGTGTGCGATCAATACCAAGCTTCGTGGCCTCTTGGAGAATGCTTTCGACATCAATCAACTCTGCAAGCTGACCAAGGATTTCGTCTTTCAGGCCATCATTGAATTCATGCTTTTGAACCCCGGCCAAGTCGGCCACCACACTATCGATGCGCTCATACATCAAGTCGACGATATTCTGATCCAAGCTATCGGCCTGCTGGATGCTGAACACGACAACTTTCTTTTTTTGCCCATAGCGATACAAACGACCGATCCGCTGAACCAGGCGCATAGGGTTCCATGGCAAATCATAGTTAACCATGACATGGCACTTGCTCTGGAGGTTAATGCCCTCCCCGCCTGCTTCAGTTGAGATCAAGAAGCGACCCTGCTCCTCAAAACGCTTGATAGCTTCTCGCCGGTCAGCGTGCTGCATCGAACCGTTGATGAGATCGACGCGGTCAATTCCGTAGCGATCAGCAAGAGCATCTCTTAGGTAGCTCTGGGTCGTGCGATATTCGGTGAAAATCAGCACCTTCTCGTTAGGATTGCCAGCGTTGATTTTGCCGATGATATCCTCTACGAACAGTTTAAGTTTTAGATCGTTTGCCTTCAGCAAGGCGGCCTCGGCAATAAGATCCTTGAGCAGTTGAACCTCGCCAGTAAAGAACTCGCGAGCATCGGTGGCAACTTGCTCTTCCCACTCACCTAGATAACGCTCATCGCTAATCTCAACTTCGATAGCGATGGTCGCGTGATCGTCTAAAAGTCTTTGTAGCCGGTTGCATAGGGCTCGATGAATGGCAGCCGCACTGGATGCAGCAAGCTTTCGATAAACCGTCATCACGAACCCAATGGCATTGCCAGTACGACCTAACGATTCGCCGGCGTCATACCCTTTGCGGAGATACGCCTGAAGCGTTTTATCGAAGTCTATGGATTCTCGGCTGCTTGGCACCTGTAAAGCGCTAGTGATCTTGCCCTGGAAAATAAAATTCCCTTCAGCATCTGTCACATCCGCCTTGTGATTACGGAACACCATGTCGTGCAGAATTTCAGGCTTCAGATTCAGCGCCATGAGCTCTGTGCGCCGCTCAGGCCGCAGCAGCTCTAGCAGCGCTACGAATTTGTCTTGCATGCCTTGGTGTGGGGTGGCGCTCAACAGCAGCATGTGTTGGGTATGAGTGCGAAGATTCTTCGCCAAATCGTACCGCTCTGAGCTATCCAGCTTTAGCCCGTACTGACGGCGACTCAGCCGATGAGCCTCATCAAAAATAACCAGATCCCAAGGTTCAGCCTGAAGCAGGCTTTCCAAGTGATCTCCTTGCTTCAGTCGATCCATCGAACCGATCACGCAGTCGTACATCTTCCACTCGCGGGGCTCATCAATGAGGAAGTCCTCTCCATAAATCCTGAACTCATCAAGCTGAAATTTATCGTAAAGCTCCTCCTTCCATTGTTTGGTCAAGCCCGCAGGCGTGATGAGGAGAATACGCTTAGCCAGATCGCGCTGCCGCAAGGCATGCAACAGCATCCCGGTTTCAATCGTTTTTCCTAGCCCCACATCATCAGCGATCAACCAACTGAAGTTGCACGATGCAAGGATACGGTGCACCAAATGTATCTGGTGCGGCAAAGGATCAATTCCGAGGTGTGAAAGGGCCCCGGTATTCTCGTTCCACACCTTGATGGCGTAGGCCAGCATTCGCAGCCGCATGCGCTCTGCATCACGCGCTTCGCCTTTCTGTGCAGTGCAAAAGCGATGCTTAACGCCCTTCACTTGTCTCAAATACTGATAGGGAAGCCAATGGCGTTCACCGCGCTCAGGAAAATCAACCAACACTTGTTCGCTACCCGCGAGAATCCGCTGTTGCATTACTACGCCCTGCCCCAGCGAGCGCCCCCCTGTGGATGGATTTTCATCCACTACATCCATACCGTTTTTAAAACCCGAGCGCACGGCGGATGCATCTACATATGCCAACCTCCTTTCTGGAGTAAACCAATGAACCTGAAGCTCATCACCCGAATCCTTAGTGACCGCCAACTTGACGATCCCCCGGCGTTCGCTACCGCCACCTGGTAGGGTTTGGCTGACCCAGCAGCCTGGAACGTGGGTAAGTCTAAGGGGCTTCATGCGCAGATCCTTCTTCTAGCCGTTCAATGCCAGGCTTGGGTTGGTCGAGAGTGAGCGCGTGCATAGGCACGAGTGGAGCATTCGAGGATTCAGGGATCGTTAAATCATCGTCGTCGACGATCTCATCTTCCAGACTTTCTGTTTCCTCCATGCCTTTCTGCTTTCTGCTGTTCTTGGGCGGCGGTTCCTCTATCACACGGGGTGGTTTGTCGCTGAAATAGCAACTCGGCTCTTGCGGGTGCTTGGTCGCACTCACGCCGCGACGGCGAAGAATCTGGGCCTTCTCGATGTCCAGCAAATCGTAGAACCCTAGGTCGCTGTATTCTTCAGCAGGTAAGCTACGCGGATCACAAAAATCAAAATGCTGATTGGGGGGCAAACAGCCTGGCAGACCAGAGAATTTGAACCACAAGTATCGTGCAAAGGCCCTGAATGCCCGGCGCAGGATGTTGTTCTCGTACCAAGAAGCGAAAAGCCCCTCCAAGAACACCTCAAGTTCCTCCATCTGTGGCAGCAAATCAAATGATCGAACGATCAGCAACGCTGTAGGCCATGAGAGCACCTGGTGAGAAAGACGGCTGCTTCCGGTCTTGTCAAAAGCGATCCAGTAAATGTCGTTTTCGGCCCAGATAACCTTGATGTGTGACGCCAGGATCAGCTCCTGAGGAGTTAGGCCTTTTTCGATCTCTCTTTCCAGTGCCAGACGAGTTGCGCCCCACCCGCTCATCACAAATATCTGTTGAACCAATGGGAGAGCGCTGAACGGCCAGTTAGCGCTCCCGATCAATTCGGCGGCTTTCTGAAGTGCACGATCTTGACGCGAAAGACGGTCAGAATGACCATTGGTATCTTCGTAGGCTAATTCGCCAAAAACCTCATCCGGATCAAATGCATAAGCCGCGTAGTCGTCATCAACATCTCGGAAGTCATCTCCAGAAACAGCACTCTCCGGTTCGTACTCTGTTTCCAAGTAAATGATCGAAAGCCCCTGCAAACCATAATCCACGCCATCGTCATCCTGGACAGCGTCATCGGCGAAGGTCGCAGAGACGGTCGGAAAGACTAGCCCCGAATCAGGCAATCCATAGCGTTCGCTTTCCTCATCATCGTCATCGTCATACTCCTCCTCATACTCAACGTAATCTGAGTTTTGAACCGTTGGCGGATCTACTCGAAGGGATGGGGACGGAGTTGCGTCTGTTGAGAAACTCTCAGGCTCCGAAGGTTGCTCCAACGATGGGACAACGTGCCAAGAACGCGTAAATCGAGTGACCATCTTGACGGTAGGGAGGCCGCCATCAGAATCGGCTGAGCTTCTGGGCCGGGCAAGTTTGAGGATATTTTTGGGAGCAGGCGCCTCCTCCTCTTTCTCCCTGCCTTCCGCCGCAGCGCTTTGGGGTATGCACGCTGTGGGCTCAGCACCTACCCCCTCCTCCCCCCTGTCATCGACGGCATCTGGGAGCTCGTCGGATGTTAATTGCGAGGTACTGCCCCAAGAATGGTGGTCACGACGTGGCAAGTCCAGGGAGGGAGTCTGCTCGACGAAGTTCAGGGGGCCTGTGATTGCCATCGCCAACGTTTTCACCAGAGAAGGTGCAGCAGTCCCATCCAATTCAGCCAGAACACTCGCGGAGCCATCGAGAAATGCTAGGTCGCTAATAGTCGGAAGGTCGTCCTGTAGCGACTCTGCCGAAATAGGTTCGACGAACGCCTGCCGTTGGCGCTTCAACATCAGACCACGTTGCTCAGCCTTGGCGCTATCTGTAGCTCGTCCCTGGAGCTGATAAACGCGACTGAGCAGGACAAGATCGTCAGGCTCCTCAAACTGACTGATAGATTCCTGGAGAAGGGTTTCTGCCGCGTGCAACTCACCCGATGCAACGAAGCTGTTGACGTCTTTGAGCAATACCTCATTGCCGCCAAGCTTGCCCTTCATCGGTACTCTGTCAGCTGTTCGATGCGCGTGCGAATCTAGACTGAGCTCAAGCCTTTGCCGGATGACGTCCGCAGCCTGATGGTTTCGCAGGAACTCGTTAAGGAGTCTCTTTGCCGCCTCATTTTGATTTTGTGCCACCAATAGGGAGATTGCTTCGAGCAGACCATCCGAAGAATGGCCATCAAGGCATGCGCGGATTCTGATGGCTAGCATATCCGGATCTGAGGCGGCATCAGCCCAGAGTCGGCCTAGGAGGGGATCCCAATCCATGTTAAATAAACTCCATGATTCCGCTGCTTCCGCCTTGTGAACACTCAAGGCACACGAGCGATAACTGCGTCACAGCACTTTTAGGCTTACTACACTCACAGTATCGAGATTGCACCTGCGGGTAAAGGCAAACAGCCATCACTACGTCGGCTTTTCACCCAGGAATTGATCTAGAACTAGCCACTGCGTAACCACCTCTCTCTCGGCCATATTGCTGCTGAAAGAGGCCATGGTAATGATGGCCAAGCGTCTCCTCGAGATTCCTGCTCCCCATCGCGTCTAGACAAGATTCAGTTCGTATCATGCTCCACTGTGGCAACGGCAACGGCAGCGGGAGCCTGGGCCCCCTCTTTCAGCTTCGTACGATGTCGTCGATCTTGACCGCGTTGCCGCGAGGTTTGGCGTATCGCATGCATAGCTTGAGTCGCGGTTACAATACCTGCTGGTTGACCACTCAAGTCCAGGCGTGGAGCATTCTCCACCATACTTGCCCAGTACCGAGTTCCCCGGCACCACGTTGAGATACCTAACTTCAGCTGTTCAGTGGTCAACCCGAGCAGCTCCAGGTGTTGCTCAGCATCCCTGAGAATGCCTTCTTTCAGCGGAACCTTTGGGGCCGGGTTTACAGGGAACGCTAGTGGAAAATGCTTCTGTAACGGCCAGATCGCTTCCACCGCTGGATCCTGAATACGAGGCTTAACTTTCGAGGAGGACTTGCGCTTAGGCTGTTTCGCGCTATCTGACTTTTGCGGCTCTTTTTCAGCCCGCAGGCGGTCACGAAGCTCAGCTAGTTGTTCAAAACCCATCGTTATATCCACTGCTGGAAGGTTGATTGCGAGGTGCAAGGATATTCCATGCAGCGCTCGGGAGCAGCTGAAGCAAGATCAATCGCTACGAGTTTCGTAGCCGCTTCGCGTCATCGTCCCCAAAGTCCCGGCTGTTGATAAGGACGATAATTTTCAACCATTAGTAGGCAGCCGAGTTGGCTGACCTGAATGGCTGGTTGTGCGCGCCCTTCGGGACGGCTGTCGCGAACCGAGCCCCGCTACGACGGGGCTCGGCCCTTCGGGCTACCATCCTTCCGCTCTCCGACCATCATGGTCTGCGCGCTCCGCTTGCAGAGCGATCCGACTCACCTCCTTGCTTGGACATTGGCTACCGCTACCACATACTGCTGAGCATCCGATCAAAGATGAGGCCGGGCAAATGGGTTGGCTATTTTGGAAAGACAAGCGCCCCGCGTGGATTCAGGCGGAAGAACTGGAATTCATTAAAGCTGCAAACCGCCTAAAGACGCTTCAGGTAACGCCTCGCGGTGGCATGCGCATTGACCCCGAGGAACTCAGGAATGAGATCCTTGCGGCCCGTGAGTTATACAAAGACCTGGTTCAGAAATAACGGCAGCGTGTAAGCAACCTGCTTGCAGCCACAGCCCATTCGCATGGGTTCAGAAATGTAAAAATGGTGCTCAAGGGATGTCTATTCGCTGACTCCATGGCCCCCAGTTCGGTGGGTTCTCAATGATATCAACTGAGTTGCTGAGCTCATCCTGCATGCGCTCAAAGACTCTATCTAGGGTCGGATAGGCTTTTGACTCCCTGAGTGTTTACCAACTGCAGAAGCTCTCTGCCCTGCGCCAAGGGCATTTGAATGTCGCAATACACTGTGTCGTCATCATCTGCGTGAATCTATGAGATAGCTGAGCATTCGCCAAACTATAGCAGCGCATGTGATCTAGCTCGAGCAAAAATCGCGGACACTTAAAACAAAGCGATGTCAAAGCGGACTAAAATCTCATCCCCTGAGTGGAAGCCACCGAACATCTAAACTGGATTTCACAAATTATCGCCAACATAAATAGCTCCACCCTCCATATGTAAAACTTTAAATGTAGCTCCCGGCATGATCAATACCTCTCTCTCAGGAGGGGTAGTGGTCAGAGCCCCGAGATAGCGAGCTTGCTGTGAAGGCAGAAAAAAATTCTAGGGTCGCTCGCATGCACAAATTTCGACCCTTTGGCAGCGCACCCCATAAAACTATTTAATGTAAAGGTGTCACCCACTTGGTACCGCTTAGCCCAACCAACGTCTTTGGAATAATGAACAAACTCATCTAAAATAATCGGCAAAAGATGCACAACCTCAAAAAAATTAGAAATCAATTCTTCTAATTTTTTGGGCATGGCACCACTCTCTTGGGCATGGCGAATATCTTCGTAATCTCCTCCAGTCCACGATGCTATAAAATCGTGCAACGCTGGCCGAACATACTCGAGAATACCCATGCACCAATTTTCCTTACCCTCTCGTTGTTCGTGAACCAGCACCCTGATAATTCTCTCGGCCTCTTGATCAGAAGTATCACCAAGGACTTCGGCTCCCCCTTCTTGGTTGTACAATCCCCAGAGCTCATCTACAGACCCAAACAATGCATCACTCCTACTCGAGCCCAGTCTAATCAAGCACTCCATGACTACTCACACAAAAAACAAAGAGATCATCGCAAGAAAACTCGTACCGATGCGGGCCGATTTTTAACCGTCATATCTCCTGCTCCAACTTTTCGATGATCGCCTTGGCTTTTGCCAGATCAAATTCTTCGGCCATGGTTCTGAGCACCTCAAGCCGTTTAACTTTAAGAGGCTTCATCTTTATACGAAAAAAACTTTCCAAATTCTTCTCAGCTACTTCACTGTCACCGGGGAGAAAATGGCCGGCAAGTCGGGCGGCATTTAGATAGTTTATCCCACAAATGAGGATGGTGTTGACTCCTTTCAGGCTGGCGGTTTTGGCTACTATTCGGCCAATTAAGTCATACTCCAAATATTCGCCCCACTCATCGTGATGGGGATGCACTAAAATATAGTTAAGCGTTTCGCTAGGAAAGTTAACAATCGATACGCCAGGTGCTAAAACCGGTTTATTGCTTTTAGACCCATTACAGCTCTTGCAAACCGCCGCTATATTCTCGAAAAAAAACATAAACTCCGGATAACCATCTTTATCCAGTATATGCTCCGCATCATAAGACCCCTTGTGCGCGTCGAGTTCCTTGGAGCAATAGCAACACATATTTTGCTGGCGGAGATAATAATGCCCCTTAACTTCGCTTCTGAATTTAGCGACCAAAGCACCGACTTCACCATCCGTCTCCGCCCATAGAGCTACGTTTGCTGCGCCATCTACTTTCAACTTATCGTGCTGAGCCTGTGTCAGCTCTCGAAAACCACCAAAAATCTCTGCCTTTCTTCTGATATCACGCATTATAGCGCATGTCCATGTTTACCAATTCCACGGCTTCCTGAATAAGCTTTAGGGTTTTCTCATCCCGGTATTCGCCATCTGAATACAGAAGCTCCAAACGATTAAGCTCTGCGAGAGAATTTTCCCTGACGAGACCACCTTCTGATTCGGCCTCTGTGATTAGCGTGAAAATCTCATTGGCAAGATGGACACTTCCAGTTACCGGAGTATCAAATACGTTCTGAAGAGTCGCCTCTACTGACGCACCTTCTTGAAGTAGCGGCTCAGAAACAGACTCTTTTTTCACCTGAACAACTCCAGCACCCGAGGCATGACCGCGCTGAACAATCAATGGCGAGTGAGTAGCCACCAATACGTGACACCCCTTGAAGGGCTCTAAAGTCGCATAGAGATTATCCAGATATTGCTGCTGCCATCGAGGGTGAAGGCTTAGCTCCGGCTCGTCAATGAGGACAAGGCTGTCGTCTCTGAGAGCTGTTGCCAGACCTATAACCGAGCAAAGCATCTGCTGCTGGCCGGAGCTGGCGTTGGCAACGTCGAAAACATCTCCTGAAAAACTTGTAAGCTCACACCGTCGTAAAGTGAGGAGGTCTAAACGCCTCAGCAATGACAATGATTGGAAGGCGGCATACTCATACCGATCACTCCGCCCAATAGAGCCAATTCCACGCCTCAACTGGCCAAAATTTTGCAGATCGTCCCCAAGCAAATTAAATGCCTCAACGACCAATTCGGCGAGCTTCACGGGATCCTCTTTTCGCAGTTCCAGTAGCAGTCCGGAGCGTGAGTATCTTCGACGAAAAGACTCTTCTTGTTGACGCTCCAAATAACTAACTACGTATCCACCGCGCACAGCGTCTTGCAGATCCTGCAGGCCAGGCCTAGGCTCATAGGTAAAATAAAAACTATCTGAAAGTTTTAAATTTTCCATCACGCGGCGAATTGATCCTACACTTTCAAGCGACTCACTTAGGCGATATATTGCCTGCTCAAGGGTATTCTTTGATAAGCTTGAACTCACCACTCGCGTAGACTTATGAAGACCAGCACACACATACAAAGAACCTGCATCCACGCCTTCCGAGTAGACCTTAGTAAGAGAGGACTCATGAGTCAGCGGAGGTGGAAAGCGGTTAAACGGACTATAAGTCTGCGCAATAACTCTAGCAGGCTCATAAAAATCCTTATGTAGGGAGATGTATGGCGAATCATCAGACTGGCGCGCGTATTCAATACTGCCTTGCAAACCTTTGCGCTTGCTCGATTTAAAAGCGTTGGCCAGAAAGCTCAGAATCTCTGACTTCCCAGAGCCATTTGGGCCTGTCAGGAGATCAACTCGATTACTGCCACTGCCGATTTTAGGTTCCAGATCAAGCCAAACACGTTTAGCTTTGACACTACGAATCTCCAACGATAATGCTCCCTGCAGATGCCTGTCGAACAACTTATCAATAGTTTTCGAGATTACAATTTCGCAAACCAGAATTCCATACATGTATACTTCACGTATTCCGTTTGGGTCTATGACCACTGAACGCTGAAGCGCTCAAGGAAACGTCGGATCAGCCAACCTCTGCCGGTGGTTTTTACTGACGACACTCATGTCCGAAGGTGACAATCGTCGCCATATAGATCTGAGCGCCACGCTAGTCTGCCCGAGTAAAATTGCAGCCGATCACAGTGTCGATTGCGCTCCTAGAAGGGAATTCGGACGGTAAACCGGGTACAGATCGTAGGCGCGGTAATCTTTAGTCCCGGCGTAAAAATGATCGAACAAATATCTAGCCAGATGGCGGGCATTGTCGCGCCACCCCCTAGTATTTCCGTTCGCCCCGAGGATCGGTGTACTGCAAGCCGCGTAGAGCGACATGTACTCTCCGTCAGCAAACTCTTCGCTACTGGTACAACTGGTAATAGCCGACACAAAAATCGCAAGGACAGAGCCAAAATCAGCCAGGTAAGGGTAAGACTTTGCCCAACCTGGATATTGCAGGTTGAAACTGCTTACTCCCTGAGGATCAGCTCCAGCGCCCTGAAAGCGACTGTACATCTGGGCGTCCTGCAAGGCGTCGTGAACATATCTGAATCGGTCGTACCAATCCTTCGGAACCCGGTTGGTCGAGAAGTCCCAGCTCAATAAAAAATCAATCGATTGTTCGATTGGGATGTATTGAGCTACCAAATTTTTGGCCACATTCTCCGGCAGCGCAGCCTCATATTGGGTAGCCATGACTCGTTGGACAGCGGCATCCACGGCGCTTTGGATACCTGGCAATCCCAAATACCACTCCTTGAGCATGGGATGTGAATTGATTTGCATCTCGATATCTTGCCAGCCGACCAGCTTTACCGGGAACAGCCCCTGCGCCACGCGGGCGTTGCTGAGCCGCCAGACTTCATTCGACAGATCAGTGCTTCGGTCACACGCAACGAAGATGTGATACTCCGAGATTGGATGCGGGAAGTCGACAGTTTTACCCATCTCAGTAACCGCTTCGCTAAAGCTGAATGACTGAACGTTCTTGGCCTGAATGGCGATCTGAGAGCCCGTGAAGTAGTGATCGACGCCAAACTGCGCTTGTCCCTTGCGCCCGTAATGCTCAGCCGTCGCCGGTAAGCCCAAGATCAGAGGTGATGTCCTCCTGACCAGCTCTTCAAAATTATCTTCGTGCTTCGGACGTGGAAGTGTGTAGTACAAGACGCGGGCTCCTGCTGATGAAATCTTCCTTCACTGATGTAGTTTGACTGCTACCGAGCAGCCAAGGCAAGGGAGGTTTGCCAGGCGGAAGCAGGCGGGCACTAATTCCGAGGAGCTGTCCCCTCCTCTTAGGAAAGAGAAAGCCTCACGTTGTCGGCGCTGATTGAAAACTGACCTACCCTGCCGATCAGCGGACAGAAGAAGGGATGACACCTTAGCAGACGTGAATTGCTGGGCTAATGGGACGTGGAGTTCCAGACATCAAAGGGCTCAGCTGTTCTAAGACCCTCCTCCGTGCAGCCGATAAGCTGGCAGCATGGATCACCTACTTGGTGCTAGCCCTCAGCTTACTAAGCATCGCCATTTCCATCGGCTATTGAGCCAAAGAAGGCCGCCCTCCATTTGTACTCAAATGCCTTACTGGGCCAGCCAGCTCTCGACTGTGTCGGAACCATGTTCCGCTTTCCATTCCTTCAGCACTTTGTGATTGCCACCCTTGGTCTCAACCACTTCACCCGAATGAGGGTTCTTGTAAACTTTAACTGCGCGAGCCTTTCGGGTGCCCTTGGTTTCAGCGGCTGCAGGAGCGCGGCGGCTAGAAGATTGCGGGTCGAGAATCGCGACGATGTTGCGCAAGCTGTAGCCATACTCGCCCAAGAGATCGCGGAGCTTCTTTTCAAACTCGATCTCGCGCTTCAGCCCATCATCGTTTTTCAATGTTTCAAGCTCGGCCAACTGGGCAGCAAGCTGCTGTTCAAGCGCGCGGAATTCAGCAAGACGGGACATAAAGCACCTCAGATATTCAGTGGTGGCAGTATAGTCAGCGTGGTCAACTGTAGACAATCGAAGGTGCGTCTGAGGCTAAACGCTGGATGCTCACCTTGCTGACCTGTGAGCATCCACGTGCCGCATTTCAACCTGCCACTGAGCCAGAAATTTGTCCCAGTCATGGGCGTATGGGCCATCGACCAAGCGCGTCGATCCGATGCTCGCTTGCAGAAAGCGCTCACGCCAAGGCTGCGGAATACTAGCCTCGTTCACAATGTCGATGCCTGAGCTATGACGCTCAATCTGAACTGCTTTACGGGCAGCATCGATATCAAGGCGTGGATGACTATGGTTCAGGTCGACGCGCTCCTGGCCTTCGATGTCGTCGAGAACATCCACAATCGCGGCAGCCTTTGGATCACCCGGTATCAGGTGCGACAGTGTCCAGAGCGCTTTGCGCCTGACAGACTCGCGCGAACGAAGATTATCGACCATGTCCAATGCCTCGATTGGAACCCGTTGCTAGCCGACGATAAAGGTCGGCCAGGAGACGAGCATCTAACAATGCGTGGTGTGGAAGTTCTGGCAGCACCACCTTGCCGATATCATCCCCATCTAGATGCGCGAACAGCAGGATCAGGTTGGTTGCGCGATTGGCAACGTGAGCTGGCCAACGGTTGTTGACGTAGGCCAGATCGCAGAAAAAATCCCAATCCCATTCTGGAGCATCGGAGCAAACCTCGAGCGGGCCTTCCAGATCAGTCAGGAAAGCGAGCAAGGAGGATTGGGCTTCGACCAAGGTTTGCCCGTGCGCAGCCAGGTTGAGCTGTGGCAGGACATTTTGAATTACAAAGTCGCTGCAGTCTTGAGTCACGTATGTGTCTGTGAGCTCGACGTAGTATTCGTGGCCGGCTTCGGACACGAGTGCCAAGGAAATCAGCTTCGTATCTCGGTTGAGCTGCGTGAACTCACAGTCCAAAAAAAGCTTCATCTTCTTCTCCCTGTTAGCACCTCGTTCATGCATGCCGGTGTATCTTTGACGAAATGATCAACGCCGGCTGGTTTCTTTTATGACTTCAACCGATTGCCCTGACCAGTCTATGCCAGCACTCACGGCAAGGGAGGTTTGTCAGGTATTGCGCGAAGTCGCATTTGGACGGCGCATGATGGTTAGGGCATGCGCTCAGACTTGGAGCGAGGTCTACGCCGGGATGTTCGTGGTGGAAGTTGAGGGATGGAGCATTACGATATTCAACGACTGTGGTGAGCTCGACTATTGCGAAGGGTGCCGATGCCCAGATGGTAGACTCTGGTCATTTGATTCTGGTGATCGTTTCGGGACTGACCCAATCGCCTTGCTGTCTACATGGGAGCACCAAACAATAGAAAGGATGCTGCACAAGCTTTAATTTGAAAGTTAGGTGCGCGCCCTGCCGGGGGCCGGCTGTCGTGAACCAAGCCGCTAACCGCCGCGTCTTGGCCCTCCGGGCTTCCATCCGCGCGCCTGCGCGCTCCGTTTGCGATCAGTGGACGTCCGTGAGGACATCGATGACATGCAATCCGGTCACAGAGAGGAATGCACAGCTTGTCACTCCCCCTGGGCTGCTGAACGGTGACCCAATTGGAACCGTCGACACGTCAATCGGAGATGACGAGGTGATTCAACGTCAAGCGATGCTGCCCTCCTCGTTCGAATGTGTAGCTTGTCGGTTGAAGATCAGCGGATTCTTCAAGCTTTCAGCATGCGGAATGGGCAACGCTTCACCGAGACTCATTCTACACAACAACTGAGTATTTCAACCTCTAGGCAGAGGATGATCTTTGAAGACGCTAGGCGTGACGGACAGGGCTACGAGGTGGACAATAACGAGTAAGACGATCTCAAGATCCAATGGAGATGGTATGGTCGGTGGCCCAATGTGATCAGCCGCAAGGGTGCGAGGACTGACTACCCAGTTTTTACGTACCATCACAAAATAAAGTTTTTTTGCCAACATAAAGTGGGCTGAACCATCCAAAATTTTTACGCCAGACCGGGATAGCAATGGATTTTTCAAAATTTATGAAGCCGCACTCTCTTGAAGGAGTCAATCCTGGCCAACCCTTGCTTGGATTCGGCATACATGAGTCCATTACACACTTTAACAATAGCTTCTTGCAAAGCGGCGCAAAACTTCTTGACGACTTCATAAAAGAACATGAAGACACTAAAAAGTGGATTCTGTCGTCAGACTATGCCTTTTATGACTCCGAAAAAAATAGCGATGTAGTAACTTTCTCTCTCTTCCCGCACCTAGCATCCTTTGAGACAATGTCAGAGTGTATAAACATAATGGCTCCATCAGACCTTAAAAAAGTAAGGTCAGTTAACGACACGTTCATTTCATTCCTTAAAGAAGGGCCGGTCTTCAATATCACCTTGATACTAGACCGTGAGCGCAGAATGCACAGTGATGAAAAGCTCTATCACATAAGCCGAATTGATGCCATGATTGGCATGCTTGAATACTGGTGCACGTCAACACCTAATGCAGAACAGAGATATAAAAAAACCATCAAAGAGCTAAAGCAGCTCAAGCAACTGGTCAAGTCCTCAAAATTAAATTTACGCTTACTCCGAGACATTGAGATTATCGCAAGCCTAGCTGCTTACTTCCTTACAGAAGTAAGCGAAAGGGCCAATGTTGAAATTATAGCCTGGCTGTCAGACCGTGACAGCATGCTTACGTTCAAGCATAAATTTATAGGCGACTACATGCTTGAGCAAGTCAGCAAACTTTACCATACTCTTTGTGTAAACAGCGACGTAGATCCTAAAGGAAAATTAATTCTAACAAAGCCTGAAACCGTAGGAAAACTCGCTTACGATAGCTTCGTTAGAGTTCCTGACTACATTGCCGGAACCTTAGCGGACTTTGATTTTGACAAACAAAAAGCATCACATCCAAAATTCGATACGATCCGCGACGGAGTGTTTGCTGCAGAAAAAAGAAATATATTCTACAAGGTGTTTTTCCATCCAAACTTTCAAGCCCACAGATTGATGTGGGGAGCGCAAGAGGGCGACACTTCAAAGCCTTAAGGCACTGATTATTCTTTCGCAGATTATAACAAGCCCTTTGTTAAAGGGCTTTCGTAGCAAGCGGAGCGCGCCGGCCAGGAAGGCCGAAGGCGTGAAGAATGTCAGCTCGAAAGTGGCCGAGACGATGCGAAACGCGGAGGCTCCGTTTGCGACAGCCTGGCCGCGAAGCGGCATGCCTCCCCCCCTCCCGGACGCAAGTTATATCTCCATCCCCGGCAAAGACACGTTCTACGAGCAACTGCAAGGAGCGCTTTAAAAAAAGCGGCACTGGAAACAACTGTGCAAAAACACAGTTAATCATCTTTTTTTCAATATCTCACAAAGCCAGCGTGGCCTACTGCCATTATTCGCGGTAAATTCGTGTATCAACGCGGCCTAAGCTTCGTCTATCCGGCGCGACATGGACGCCCAGTGCGATTATCCAAGAGAAGGACACATGGACAACACAGAAGCCAGTGCAAGCATTGCTGGGTATGGCTACCAGTTCGAGCGTGCGCTTTATAGAATATTTCACAGTTCACATAGGGATGCGCTCTTCGGGATAGAAACAACGGATGACGTCGAGGAAGTGATTCCTACGGCAACAGGAACTATTTCAATCCAAGAGCAAGACAAACTAACGCTCTCTGGAAAAAATCCGCTGCAAGACAGCAGCAAAAACCTGTGGAACACCTTCAAAAACTGGCTTGAGAAGCTCGAGCAGTCCCAGGCAACTCATGAGGAGATCAACTTTATTCTAGTGACCAATGGAGTGGTCGGCAGCAACAGCCTCGTACATCTGTTGTCAGCAGCGTCATCCCCAAAAGACGTAGAGCACGCTATTAAGACCCTTCGTACTCACGCACTCACCATGGATGGTGCTACCGCTGAAATTGCAGCAAAGGTTACTGCGTTTGATGATGAATCAATTGCCTATGTTGTCGGTCGTTTCGAGGTCATTCACAAGCATGAATCTGCTTCGATAACCGATGCGATGTACGCCGCATTGCAGCTGCCAGAGGGTCTGGACGAGCATAAGAAAGTCATATTGGATAGTCTCACGGGCCACCTTTTCAACATGGCGCGTGAGACATGGAGACGCAGGGAGCCCTTCTGGACTACATCCCTGCCACTTTTCAACCGCAAGCAGCTCCTTTTCGAAAAATTCCTCAGCGAAGCTTGGACTGCGCGAAGTCAGGACGAAACCGAATATCGCGAGCTGATAGCGCTCAACCAAGAATTGAATCTGCCTTTCATTTTCCAGCTCAAAGAATTGGGGCTAATGGAGCGAACAATCGAAAAGGAGCTTGGACATTACTGGGCTGGGTATGCCGAGCGGTCGAGACTTTTACTCAAAGGTAAGGTACTCCCGGAGCACTTTAACGAGCTTGAGAACACACTTCATGGGAGGTGGGACAGCCTTCGCGAAGCCTACTCAAACCTGAAAGGCATTCCTTTCGAAGATTTCTCCGGTGACGATCACAAGCAGATCTACATCAGTACGACCACTCCAGAAAAATTCACCATAGAAATTGGCCGTTTGAAGTCAGACCATCGTTACCTTTACCTAGGCACATATCACCATCAAGCAAATGATGACGGTACAGATCACCCGATTCTCTGGCATCAGGTCAAAGGTGAAAGTAAGTGAGCGGGCCATATTTGGATACCTATGTAGTCCACAATAGCGCGCTGGCGTGCTTCTTATTGACCGTATTCGTACAGCAATACGAACTGGAAGCTTCCGAGCACCCGCTGGATATGTTGAAACTCGAACTCGTTTTACCGTTTGTCTGGGATGAGGCTTCCCGGGAAGCATTGTGTTCAAGGAATGCTAAAACCAGGCTAGACAAGGTTTTTAGAGAGGCACCAGGTCTTAAGGTTGACTTGGAGCAACGCGTCGCATCTCGGGCGCCAGTAGCTCTGCAGGGCTTGAACCTCGCAGTTTCGGCCAATCTGTTGGCAGTGGCTCATCGCACAGATGAACTGCCAGTCTTCAGCAACAAAATTGATCGCTGGCCGCGTGGAACAAAGTCTGCCCTACCCAAAGACATGGTGATGACAGTCAACCGTCTGGCCAATTGGTACGCAAGTGTTGATACCCCTACCCTCCTGAAGCTTCTGTTCGGTATTCCCAATGAAATTTCAAATTGACTCAATTATTCTCTGGCCAAAAAATCAGAACAACGAGATTCAAGAGATCCAATTCAAGCCAGGAAAAATAAATATTATTCACGGACTGAGTCGAACAGGTAAGTCATCCGTTCTTCATATCATCGATTACACGATGGGGGCAACCAAATGCCAGATCCCCATCGGCACGATTCGAGACAAGGTCATGTGGTTTGGGGTGAAGGTAACTTTGCGAGGGGAAAGCTGGTTAATCGCACGCAAAGGCCCAATAGACAGTACCCCTTCGAACGACTACTACTTTGAACCGTTTTCTGGCTCGATCCCAGAGATTGTGCCTACCAAAACCAACAGGTCGACTTTCAAGGATAAGCTCAACAACTTGATAGGCGTGAGCGACCTTCCGCATTCTGATGCAGAAAAACCAAGCAAGCTTGATGCCCGAACTTCTTTCAGGGACTTGGCCGCGTTCAATTTTTTGCCACAACACATCGTGGCCAATCCAAACACGCTATTTTTCAAAGCAGACACATGGATCCACCGTCAAAAGCTGACCAGGGCAATGCCTTACGCTCTAGGCATTGTAGATGCGCAATACGTTATAAATGAACGCAGACGGGACGACGCGCAAAAAGAGCTGGATGGTCTCGAAAAAGAACTCAAGGTTGTCGAGAAAGCAAAGCTTCACTGGCGTCATGAGGTAAACCGGATGATCGACAGATGCATCCAAATCGGTCTCCTCGAAGCTGACATACCTGACGATCTAGACATCAAAGTCGCGAAGCTAAAATCGGTCATGGATGCATACCGAAACAAGCGGCTGGAACAAACACTGATCGCGCCAAAGCGCCTACATATCAACGAACGATTTGATGCTGCTGTCGCCAAGGAAACTGCACAGCAGCGACTGGTAGACGAGCTAGGGGAGGAGATCAGTGGCTACAGCAGCTTGGCCCAGAGTAGCCAGCAGTTCGTCAAAGCGGTAAATGAAGAAAAGAGCCATGTCGTCGGCTTGGATTGGCTGAAAAAAAGTCTTCGGGATGAGGGCAAATGCGTAGCGTGCGGATCCACATCGGACACAATGAGCACGGTAATCACCAACCTCGAAACGAAGGTCAAAAAAATCACGCGAGTGGCTGAGATATTGGAACAGAATCCTGCTTTTGATAGCAGGATATCCAACCTTAAACGAAATCTGGCAAAGGAGGAGAAGACGCTTCATACCTATCGCGCTGACAAAAATGCAATTTTGGCGGAGGACGAAAGGCTTCGTAGCGTAATTGGTGATATCTATTATGTTGCTGGGAAAATTTCTGAGGTACTCAAGAAGATCGGCCATACATCAGCAGACGAGGCGATTGCCCAACGCATGAAGGCCGAAAGCAAAAAGATCAGCGATTTCAACAGACTGATGGCCGGCGGTAACCGCGCTGCTAGAGAACGCGAGGTAGATGCCAAGCTTACCGAACTCATTGAGCATTACGCAGATCAGTTTGGCGCCCTTGAAGGTGCGGCTAACTCAGTTCTCAGGTTGGATCAGAAAGAATTGACCATCCGATTCGACAAAGAATTCGATCAGTTTGACTACCTTTGGGAAGTCGGTAGCGGGGCTAACTGGATGGGATATCACGTGGCTGCGTTTCTCGGCATTCATGAGTTTTTGCTTCAGAAAGAAAATCTACACCTGCCCACCTTGAGCTTTCTGGTAATAGACCAGCCTAGCCAAGTGTATTTCCCGAGCAGCGATCTTGGGGGCAATGCACTGGACTTGGACATGGCCGTATTGCGTAGGCACAGAATCGAAGACCTGCAGGCCACGCGACGAATTTTCGAGGTACTTGGAGAGGCAATCTCACGGACGAATGCCAACCTCCAAATTATCGTACTTGAGCATGCAGGGGAGGAAATCTGGGGTGACATAGAGCACACACACTCAGTAGCCGCTTGGAGTACAAAAGGCGACGGCCTTATCCCAGCAACGTGGGATTAATCTCACACCGTGAGTACAGCCATGTGGAAAAAGCCACCGTTATCAAGGTGGCTTTTCTGAACCTCCAGCGGTTACGTTATGCTTTTTTATATAGCCCCCCCTTCTGTAACAATATCCAAGCGAGATGTGCGGGAATGCTCTTGCAGTTTTGTAGGAAAAAGCCTCCATGGTGGCTCCCAGCGACATCAAGTGGGATTACGCGAGACGAGGAAGGACTCCATGCCCCAACCACTGTTCGACTTTGACCTCAAACGTGTCTCCCGAAAAAACTACATAACAGGGAAAGCCGCCATCAATTTCCCCCATCTTGGAAGCACCACGGGTGGATGGCATTTCCTTTCTTATTTTGATCGGGAGTCCGGGGTGGCCAAGGTGTCGTTGGCAGGCATTCATTACCCTGAAACCACCGTCTACTTTGGTGACCTTGGCATTATTGACGTGACCGAAGAGCTAGCAAAGTGCGGATGGTCTGTTGAAGGATGGCAGCTGTACATGGCGGATCACTACAGGGCTGCTGCAGACATGATCGTGAGATGGCTACTGAGCGACTCCAAACACTGTAACGTCGAGGTTGCTGAATGGTTTCCCTCCCCCGCTGACAGACAAAAGCTCCTCAGGCTTTTAGAGTTGGCAAAGCCAAAGCTTCTCGCGGTGGGCAGGCTTGAAAAAATGGAAGCATGGCTCAGCTCGCAATAATTTCCTCTTAGCGGTTTGTGCAAGAACATCACCTGCTGACGGTTGGCAGTAGAGGCAATCCCAATTTTGAGGACGACAAATGTGTCCACCTATGGCGAACCCCAATCTTGAAATCTCAGCAACCGAATTCGAGCGGTTAGTCAGGGACTGGATCGTCAAGCAAGGTGGTGAGCTGACATCCCTGGAGGTTACTCACGACGCAAAAATCGAGGCCTACGACTCGATCTACCAGATCGATGTGCTGGCAAAATTCCAAGCCTTTGCGGGCGCCGAATTTATCGTCCTGATTGAGTGCAAAAAATACCGTAATGCAGTCGAGCGGGAGCTGGTTCAGGTACTGCACGACAAGGTGAGATCCGTCGGTGCTCATAAAGGCATACTGTTCACCACGACAGGTTTTCAATCCGGCGCGATAAAATACGCCAAAGCGCACGGCATAGCGTTGGTGTCGATAATTGAAGGTGCAGCTACCTACCAAACCCGCTCAGCCTTTCCCGTTGCGACGAAGCCAGCGGCCTGGCTCAACCTTCCGAAGTTTGCCCTCTACCATGTCGGTGAGGGCGAGGCTGGTAACATCTCGATGAAATCTCTAGGCCGTGCCGATACGGAAATCAATGAGATGTTTGGTTAGGCGGAGCGATAGGCGTTGGAACTGGGGAAGTTTTGCATGTATGACATTTATGAGCACCGGCATCGTCTAGCTGTTTGGGGTGCAGGTAGGGCTTACTCCCGACAAGGGCCTGGCCATACCATTGCGGTGGCCAACCATTTGATTGAGAAATCTGGTTTGGGAGCTATATCCGTCCGCCCAAACTCCGCGATCAGGCAAAAGCCCCCTCTCAGGAGTCGAAGCGCAATTCCTCTTCCTGAGTTTCAATCCTGAGCAGCCCTTCTTTAGGGACTTCAATGGTGTGGAAGGTGACACTCGACTCATCGACATGACTACGCTTGAGCAAGAACAACATGTCGTCCGATTCGGCGATCTGGCAGCCCTGTATCCGATCTAGATTTTTGTAGATCACAGTCCGCTCCCTGCATTTCGCAGCTGTGCTCAATGCTGCCTTCCGACCGACTTGGGAAGGGATCGTCATCGTCAGATACCACGAAATCAGCGCGAAGCTAGCGATGGCCAACGCAGCTGCTGTGATCTTCAGAGGCGTACTCAGCTCACTGGCGCGAGTAACGAACCGAGCCATCCATGAAGGCAGAGATTGAGGTGCCGGAGATTGCTTACCTGGTCGTTCAAGCAATGCCAGCATGACAGCGATCAGCAATGCCGCAGCAATGCCGAACAGCACGGCTGCTATCCATGTGACGATGCTCGCCCCTCCATAGATCGCATACTTCTGAGCTCCAAAATTCAGCCGATCAATCGAGACATTGAGCGTCTGATAATATTTCTCCAAGTGCACGTAGCCACTCATGGTAAAAGCGCCGAGCGTGCCTGCTATGAGTAGCGCAGCTTCAATGCGTATAAACTTTCGGTAGCGAGACCGCCCGGCCCCAGCATCCTCACCAATTAATCCCTCGTTCAAAGCTTATCTCCATACAGATTCTCTAAGCACTCAGCTGGCGATGTGCTTTCCACGATTGCCAACTTTAACGCAGGCAGCGATGCTGATGGTCAACGAATAGCTCGCTCGCCTAGCCTTCTCTAGGCGTCGGGGCTCCTGGTCATGAATCATCGGAGTATATCTCTACCGGGCATGGACGCGCTGAGAAGCGTTGGTACAGCTCGGTAAGAAGCAGGGCATCGAGCAAAACATGATGAGGAAGCTTCGGAAGACCTACTCCTCCGATATGGCTGGTTTCAACGCTCCTGACCAGATTAATCAGGTTATGAATGGATGAGTGTCCGATTGATAAGACATGTCCGATTGATTCGCCATGGGGAAAGTGCCGCTAACGCCGTTGCAGCGAGTATGGAGCACGCGCCGATCCCCCTCACTCCAGAGGGCGTGGAGCAAGCCCGTCTGGCTGCCATGTCGTTTACGCATGCGCCCGATCTCATCATTGCCTCGCCGCTTTCCCGAGCTCAGCTGACTGCGATGGCCACCGTAGCGGCCTTCCCGGGTATCCCTATTGAGACTTGGCCCATCCAAGAATTCACTTACCTCGAACCTGCCAGGTGTGCAAACACGACTGTCGACCAACGCAGGGCTTGGATCGACGCTTATTGGTCGAGGTCAGATCCTACGTACGTGGATGGTGCCGGCGCCGAGTCGTTCAGGGACTTCGTTCATCGAGCCCAGTCATTTGTTGATCGACTTGCAGAGCATCCTGCGCGGGACGTAGCAGTGTTCTCCCATGGACAGGTTATCAGTGCCGTCGCATGGCTGATCGAGCGTAGGCCGCAGCAGATAGATGGGCGAGCCATGGCTGACTGGCGTGAGTACGAGATCACCAACCATGTCCCCAATGGAGGTGGCTACATCCTCACGAAAGATTCAGATGATTCTGCCTGGAGAGTACGCCGGGAGTCTCCTGGAGACCCATCAGTGGGCGGAACTCGGCGCTTGCAAGACAGAGTGGCAGCTTGTTCTGCCCAGGTGGCTAGTGTCAGCGAATGCACTCCGGCTGAGCTTTCAGCGAGAGAGGTTTATCAGGTATTGCTAGAGGTCACGTTCGAGCGACGGACGATGACCAAGCTAGGGCAGGAATCGTGGGATGAGGTTTACGCCGGCCACTTCCTAGTTGATATAGACGGTTGGCAGGTTTCCATCTTCAACGACTGCGACACACTCGACTACTGCGAGGAATGCGTGAGCCCTGAAGGGCGCCGTTGGTCATTCGACTCGGGTGATCGCTTCGGTACAGATCCGGTTGCGTTGCTGAGCACGTGGGAGCATCAAACGCTCGAACGGTTGTTAAAGGAGTTGTGATGGAGGCTAAGCTGGGGCGTACCCCCTTGGGGCCGGCTGGCGTAAACCAAGCCACCGGTGCCCGATGTCTTGGCCCTACGCGCTTCCATCCTCACGCCTCCGGCTACGCCTGCGCGCTCCGCTCGCTCTTATCGCCTACACAATCACACAGATGAAGTTGGCACCTTTCGGCTTGATAGTGGAAGACTGGTCAGTCTGTCGACGGGAGTTCATCGGAAGCAGCCATATCTTTTTGCCGTCCTGTGGGCAATGGGGAAGAAAGATACGCCTCATGCCCCGGTACAACCGAGCGTCCCGAGCACGCCAAATACGCTAACGTCAATTTCGCCAGCTCAGTCACCGGCGCCGGCTCCTGGCTCTGCGACTGAGCACTTTGTAAGTGCTGATAATCTTAATGTCCGTGATCAACCAAGCGGCAAGGTCGTCTCGAAGCTGAAGCGTGGTGAAAAGGTTCAGGTTGGTTTTGCGTTAATACTGCTCTCGTTCGGGTGCGCTCGACGTCATTCATGGCAAGGTAAAAAAGGCGTCGGCGCTTTCGCCTACTGAACGCACGAAAATTGGAATCCACGCTTCGCCCACGCAGGAGGCTCAATTGAAGAGCCGATGCTTGATCTGGTTTGGTTCCAATGCCAGTTACTGTCCGGCGGCCGCAGAGAAAGTTTTCCTTTTGTACCGAGACACAAATTCTGGTTTGTCGCTTCCCCCGAAGCTAGTAACTATGGCCGGCCGTGCTTCACAAAAAAGTAATTTGGAAAACTCAAAATGTCTGCTTCTCGGATGAATCCGAACATCTTGCGCCTCACACTTGCCCAGGCTTTATCCGGTGCCAACTCAGTGGTGGTGTATGCCACTGGAGCAATCATCGGTAACATGCTTGCGCCAAGTCCGACCTTGGCAACGCTTCCGATCTCAGTATTTGTCATCGGAATGGCTTTGGCCACCTTACCTATAGGCCATATATCCCGCCGCTTCGGTCGTAATTCTGCGTTTGCCGTCGGAAATATCTGTGGTGTTATCGTCGGCCTCCTTGCCGCCTACGCCCTGTATGTCAGTTCGTTCATACTGTTTTGCATCTCAATGCTTTTCGGCGGTGCTTATGCTGCGGTTGTACTGACCTTCCGCTTCGCTGCTGCCGAATGCGTCAATTCAGATGATCGTCCCAAAGCGCTGTCAACCGTACTGGCTGGTGGTGTCGCCGCTGGGGTGTTGGGCCCTCAATTGGTCAGTGCGACCATGGATCTCTCTCCTCATACTTATGCACTGACGTATATCGCGGCCGCTGGTCTTGCTGCGCTGACGGGCTGGATTCTGTGGGGCGTTCGCTTCAGCCCGCAGATAGCACATAGTGAGGCCCGGCCTTCTGGCTCCATCGCAGAGGTGCTTCGCCAGCCTCGCTTTGTCATCGCTATGGCATGCGGGGTTGTCAGTTAGATGATGATGAACTTCATGATGACATCCGCTCCATTGGCGATGGAACTGTGTGGAATTGCCAGAGTGCATTCGAACACCGGCATCGAACTACATGTAATCGCCATGTACGCACCAAGCTTTTTTACAGGCAGGTTGATCAGCCGTTTGGGGGCTCCATTGATCATCCAATTAGGGCTAGCGATGATAGGCATGGCTGCACTGGTTGGGATGCTAGGGATGAGCGTTGGCCATTTTTGGCTTGCACTGGTATTGCTTGGCGTTGGCTGGAACTTTGGTTTTCTCGGGGCCTCTGCCTTGGTGCTGACCTGCCACACCTCAGAAGACGGGCCGCGCGTACAGGCGATCAACGACTTCGTTGTATTCGGCACTATGGTTTTCGGTTCATTTCTATCTGGCGGACTGCTCGACGCCTATGGCTGGACGACCGTCTCCTGTCTAATTCTGCTTCCAGTGCTGCTGGCTATGTTCGGGCTCCTTTGGCTACAGCGTCGCCCATCTAAAGCAGGCGTCCAGCCTCAAACGTAACAGGTCGGCTCGGCACTGGCCTGCTTGCAGCCAAGAGGTCAATGCCATGTGGTTCAGCCTGTTAGGTGGTAAAGCACTTCGAGGCGAGCACCGTCTTCAAGCGGCTATCTATTGGTAGCCGCTCCGAATGTCAGCTCGTTTACTTCGACGCTGCCTCCTCGAATAGCCAGTCTCGGAAAGCGGACAGTTTCGGCAAGCTGGAGCACTCCGCTCGATATACGACGTAATAAGCCAATGGCGACATGCATGATATCTCCGGGAACAAACGTATTAAACGTCCTGCGGCGAGGTCATCGGCTGCCATCACGCTTCGAGCCAGGGCTACACCGTGACCGTCTATTGCAGCCTGTAGAACAGCCGCTGAGTTGTTGATTTGCATGCCGCGTGTCGCAGTGTTGGTGATGCCAGCCGTCTGCAACCACATCTCCCAAGACGGAAAGCCCGTATGCCTATCCATCGACAAATCATGAATCAAGGTCTCGCTTGCCAGATCGCTTGGCTTTTGCAAACGCCAATGTTCGCTAAGCAGTCTTGGTGAACATACAGGGTAGACCTCTTCGCCCATCAGCTTATCTGCCACCAGGCCTGGCCAACTACCTGCGCCGTATCGCACCCCGATATCAATACGCTGAGCGAGGAAGTCCACGGGCTTTAGGTTGGTATCAAGTCTTACATCAGTATCAGGTCGGGCGTTGTGAAAGTGCTCAATCCTTGGCAGCAGCCACTTGGCAGCAAACGCAGGACTTATCGCCACGGTGAGTACGCCTGAAGGGGATGCCTCCTGAAGTCTCTCCATGCCGAGAACCAACCTGTCGAAGCCGGCCCGAATATCCGGCAGCGCACGCTCAGCAGTTTCAGTAGGTATTAACCGCACGCGTCCACTGCTACTGCGCAGAAACAGTGGTGCACCCAGCCAATCCTCCAAGGTGCGTACGAGCTGTCCGACCGCGGCGGGTGTGACATTCAACTCCGCCGCTGCCGCTGAAAAGCTTTGATGGCGGGCGCTGGCTTCAAAGGCGCGTAGGGCATTCAGGTGAACGGGCGATTTCATATCGGTAAAGAATTTCTTTCAAAAAGGAACACTTTATCTCGTTTGTCGGCGTATGCAAATCAGAGAAGAATCCATCCCATATCGAAGCCGGAGCAAAGTCTCTGCTCAGGAAATGCGCCTTGCTGACGTAATGAATCTGTCAGACAAGCGCATCCATCGATGAAGCAGTAAATGGACGCACGAGTGCTACGTGCAGTTTAGCGCAAGGGCGTGAGCTGGATGCTCCGAGATATTTTTTCTTTTACTGAGTCCTGTCATCGACGGGCGAAAATCGAGGTTTTCAAGATGAGCATTGAATTCAAAGGCAAGAAACTATTGGTCGTCGGTGGCACCAGCGGCATGGGTCTGGAATCGGCACGCATGGTGCTGGCTGGCGGTGGTAGCGCTGTAATTGTAGGCAACCGCCCGGATAAGACCGAAGCAGCGCGCCAGGAGCTGGCGAAATTGGGTCAGGTATGGGCGGTGACTGCTGACCTATCCAGCAGCGAGGGTTTGAATGCATTGCTCAAAGCCATTGATGAGCAGCATGCAGATGTCGATCTGCTGGTGAACGCGGCTGGCGTTTTCTTCCCTAAACCATTTCTGGAACACGAGGGTGCAGATTACGACCAGTACATGAAGCTGAACAAAGCGTTCTTCTTCATCACTCAGAAAGTAGCCGCCAATCTGGTCGCCAAGAGCAAGCCAGGTGCGATCGTCAACATCGGTTCGATGTGGGCCAAACAAGCCATTGCAGCCACTCCGTCGTCGGCCTATTCGATGGCCAAGGCCGGTCTGCACTCGCTGACCCAACATCTGGCGATGGAATTGGCTCCCAAGCAAATTCGCGTCAATGCGGTCTCCCCTGCGGTCGTACAAACCCCGATCTACGAAGGCTTTATTCCCAAAGCTGAAGTTCATAGCGCACTGCAAGGTTTCAACAGTTTCCACCCAATCGGTCGTGTTGGCACTCCACAGGACGTAGCCGAAGTCGTCTCCTTCCTGCTTTCGGATAAAGCAGGCTGGGTCACTGGCGCGATTTGGGATGTCGACGGCGGCGTGATGGCTGGCCGCAACTGATACACCTCGGGCAGGCGCTCGCGCCTGCCTACATTGCTGCACCACTGGTAAGGAGAAATGCATATGGTCTATCTGCAAATCAACCTCAAGATTGCCGCTGCCAAACGTTCTGAAGCCGCCGGCATCTACCAGACGTACAAGGCGCCCTTCCTCGAAACCATCAAGGGTGCGCAGTCCAAAGAGTTACTTGTACGCGATGAGGATGTGCAAGTGCTGCACGGCTTTGACACCACAGAAAACGCACGCGCATACCTGCAAAGCGAGCTGTTCACGGCGGACGTCGTCGAAGCTCTGAAACCACTGCTCGATGCCGCGCCAGATGTGCGCATCTACCTAGCCGCCTAAGCCGCGTTACAAGCGCAGCACGGCGACGCATGCCCAAATTTTCAAGAGGAATACCGTCATGATGCAAGACTGGAACGCTTACCGTGAAACCCTTCTGGAACGCGTAGGCGATTACGCAAAACAGAGCCCCGACGTTATACGCGGCCTGATGACTATCGACAACGCTGCCGCCAAGACTGGTCATTTGGAAGCCAAGTTTCATGAAATGATCGCCCTCGCTGTGGCCGTTACCACGCGCTGCGACGGCTGCATTTCAGTGCACACCAAAAAGGCTGTCGATGCTGGTGCCACTCTCGAAGAAATCTCCGAAGCCTTGGGCGTCGCTATTGCTCTCAACGCTGGTGCAGCGCTGACCTATTCGGCGCGTGTTATCGAGACCTACCAACAACTGCCAAAAGACTAAGCCGCAGCGACAGGTGCCCGCGTTTCTAGGGGGCACCTGTCAGCGCGTTATTTGGAGAATCCCCATGCTGATCAATTCAGATTTCTCGCGCCGCGCGTTCGTGGCACCTCACAAGTATGAATGGGTCTCCTCCCCTCAAAACGGTGTCGAGCGTGTGATGCTGGATCGCGTGGGCGCAGAAAAAGCTCGTGCAACCAGCATAGTGCGGTATGCACCCGATTCGTACTTCCCACACCACATGCATCCAGGCGGTGAGGAAATTCTTGTGTTGGCCGGTACTTTTTCTGAGGACAACGAACATTATCCTGCTGGCTGGTATCTGCGTAACCCACCCGGCTCTGGACACCGCCCCTCCAGCTGTGAGGGCGCGACTATCTTCGTCAAACTTCAGCAAATGCGCGACGACGAAGCCCAACACGTGCGGATTGACACCAGCGACCCAAACAATTGGCTCCGTCATGGTGATCGTGAGATCTGCCCCTTGTTCTCAGACCAATCTGAGGAAGTCTGTTTAATTCGACTGCCAGCATCTGAAGCGCTCCTCTCAACGCCCGTACAAGGCGCGGAGTTGTTGGTGCTGGAAGGTGAAGTGGTTGTGAGTGAGTGCTCTTTTACCTCCGGTAGCTGGGTGCGCACACCCGCTGGAGAAATCCCCCCAATTACCGCCGGCGAACAGGGTGCCACCGTCTATCTCAAGACAGGCCATCTGGCCGATCTAACGGCAGAGGTCTAAATGCGACACGTACACACTGTCATCGTCGGAGCAGGTTTGAGCGGCCTGTATGCCGCTTATCTACTCGAACGTCAGGGTCGCCAGGATTACATCCTTCTGGAGGCGCGTGATGTGCTCGGAGGCCGAATCGCATCAGTCAGAGCGCCCCACGACCGGGCGTCGACAAATACCTCTGATCGATTTGATTTAGGGCCTACTTGGTTCTGGCCCGACTTCCAAATTGAACTGCATCAATTGATTGTGCAGCTAGGCCTGGAATACTTCGAGCAGTTCGACACTGGCGACATGATGATGGAACGCGCGTCGAGTGATTTGCCGGCACGCATGCGTGGCTATGCCAGCTCACCGGCCTCTATTCGCTTGAAAGGTGGCATGTCGGCACTCATCGATGCACTGAGCCGAGCGCTGGACTCAAAACGAACGCTTACCGATCAGACCGTCCTCTCGATTCGCGCCGCACCGGCCAATGTAGAAGTTGATAGCACGGACTCTGCCGGAAACCTCACGACCTGGTGCGCAGAACAAGTCTTGCTGGCAATGCCTCCGCGTCTCGCAGAGCGCAACATCAAGTTTGAGCCAGCATTGCCAACCGAGCTGGCTCGACAGTGGCGAGACACTGCCACTTGGATGGCGCCTCATGCCAAATACCTTGCGATCTACGACAAACCATTCTGGCGTGAGCAGGGGCTGTCCGGTGCCGCGCGGAGTGCGCGTGGCCCATTGGGCGAAATACACGATGCGTCCATGCCTGATGGTAGCGCGGCGCTATTTGGCTTCTTCGGTGTACCGGCGTATGTCCGTAAAGCGGTTCCCGAGGATGTGCTGCGCGAACACTGCCGTGCACAACTCGTACGTCTCTTTGGATCACAGGCAGCGGAACCACGCGCTGACTTCATCAAGGACTGGGCGCAGGATCCTTTGACCGCTACCGAAGCTGATCTTGGCTCGGCTGGCCACCCCACAAACACTCCCCAAGCTGCGGCGAGTTCAGGGATTTGGAAGGGGCGACTCACCGGCATCGCCAGTGAATGGTCACCACAGTTCCCTGGATACGTTGCCGGTGCCATTGAGGCCACGTCGCTGGCAATTCGGGCCTTATCGCCATTGCCGGACTAAACGAATACCTCCCCATTCGTTGAGGAAGAGAACATGCCAGATCAACGTTTTGACTTTCACGGAGCACTTGGAACAGTGCTGTCTGGACGAATTGAGCGTCCACAGACCACACCTCGTGGGTGGGCTATTTTTGCCCATTGTTTCACTTGTGGAAAGGAAAGCCTCGCGGCAGCGCGGATTGCACGAGCCCTTGCACTGAACGGGATTGGTGTACTGCGTTTTGACTTCGCAGGACTCGGGGGTAGCGAAGGAGAATTCGCTGACTCAACTTTCGCCGCTGATGTGGGTGATCTCATCGCCGCAGGCCGCGCTATGACTGAAGCAGGCCATCCTCCTTCATTACTGATTGGCCACAGTTTGGGTGGGGCGGCAGCGTTGAGTGCCGCCGCCGAAATGCCCTCCGTGCAAGCAGTGGCAACCATCGGTGCTCCTGCCGATGTGAAACATATCCTTCATCAGTTCGACGATGACGCTCTCGCGCAGATCGAGACAGAGGGCGAAGCGCAACTTCTACTGGGTGGTCGCCCTTTCACAGTACGCAAATCATTCGTAGACGACGCTCGACAGCAGAATCTCGAAGAGCGTATTGCCCAGATGGGCAAGCCATTGTTGGTCTTGCATGCTCCTGGCGACAACGTGGTCGGAATCAACAACGCTTCTAGGATCTTCCTCGCGGCGCGCCACCCGAAGAGTTTTGTTTCGCTGGACGATGCCAACCATCTGTTAACACGCCGGGCTGACTCGGACTATGCAGCATCAGTAATCGCTGCTTGGGCCGCCCGCTACCTGCCCAAATTGGTCGATGACATCGCCGATATCTCTACGGGCGAAGGTGTAACCGCAGAGGAGACAGGAGCGGGATTGTTCCAGCTCAGATTGAGCACCGGTGCTCACCATTTGCTCGCGGATGAACCGAAATCCGTGGGAGGGCTCGCAAGCGGACTGTCACCCTATGAGCTCGTTTCTGCAGGTTTGGCGGCATGTACGGTTATGACCATGCGCATGTATGCCCGCCGCAAAGGAATTCCGCTCCAACGTGCCAGTGCCCACGTCACGCACGCCAAGCGAAACGACCAGTCACCTGCGGATCTTTTCACTCGTTCGATCACTTTGAACGGGCCTCTCGACGATGAGCAGCGCCGAAAGCTTCTGGCCATCGCCGATAGATGCCCCGTCGATATGACGCTGGTTCGCGGTTCAGATGTCAGCACTTCTCTAGTTGAGAGCGACGCTTTAGTGGATGACGAAGAGCCCCTCTCTAAGCCGATCTCCTGAGGAACTGAACATGAGACTACGAGGCAAAACTGCTTTGATCACTGGCGCAACCAGTGGCATTGGTCTGGCGACTGCACAGCTGTTTGTCGAAGAAGGAGCCCGGGTGGTCATTACTGGTCGAGACGCAGAACGTCTTAAACGGGTTGGAGCAGAACTGGGCGGCGCAGTGACAACAATTCAGGCCGATGTACGCAGCCTCAATGATATGCAACGCATGGCTCGAAAAGTTGCCGAGACGTTTGGTGAAGGTGGTTTGGACATTTTCTTCGGCAATGCTGGCGTGGCGTTCTCCACACCCCTGCTGACTACTGAAGAGGCTCGCTTTGACGAGCTTATGGCCGTCAACGTCAAAGGCCTGTTCTTCTCCATGCAAGCCATTACACCTGTGCTGCGTGACGGCGCCTCAGTTGTACTCAATTCCGCCTGGCTAAATGCGGTCGGCATGGGTGGTTTCTCTGCCTTGGCCGCGACCAAGTCAGCCGTACGCTCATTTGCTCGTTCGTGGTCATGCGAATTAATGGATCGAAAAATTCGCGTCAACGCCGTAAGCCCTGGTGCAGTAGACACGCCAATCTTCGAATTGGAAGGTGCCGCGCCTGAACAATTGGCCGAGACAAAGCGGCAAATGGCGCTTCGAATTCCTGCTCGCCGGTTAGGGGATCCACACGAGATTGCCCAAGCCGTCCTGTTTCTTGCCAGTGATGAATCGCGCTACATGTTGGGTGCGGAGATTGTTGTTGACGGGGGCTTCGCCCAGCTTTGAATCGATGAAGCGCTGAACCGACTCACGTCAAATCTGACCTAACCATAGGACACAAGACCATGAAAAATACTTACCAAGCAATGCAAGTGACCCGGCCTGGAGTCCTCGAGATGGTGGATCGCCCGATACCTACTCCATGTACCGGAGAGGTATTGATTGAAGTCGAGGCGTGCGGCATCTGTGGTGCCGACATAAGCGACATCGAAGGTGCAGATCCAACGCTGCAACCACCACGGGTACCAGGTCATGAGGTGGTTGGCCGTATAAAGGCGCTCGGCGCACACACCTCGTCCATCTGGAAGATTGGCCAACGCGTAGGGGTGGGCCGACTCGGCGGACACTGTAACGAGTGCGCCCAATGCCGTCAGGGCAACTTTCAACTTTGCCCTAACCAACATTTCGTTGGTGCTACCTGTGACGGTGGCTATGCCGAGCTGATGATCGCTCGCAGCAGCGGACTGGTGTCGATCCCCGACGAGCTCGACGCCGTGGAGGCCGCCCCGCTCCTCTGCGCAGGTATAGCGACCTTCAATGCCCTAAAAAAATGTGGTGCCAACGCGGGTGAAACCGTGGCCATTCTTGGTATAGGAGGCCTCGGACACATGGCGCTCCAGTATGCGCGCCGCATGGGGTTTAGAGTCATCGCCGTGGGCCGAGGTCAAGATATTGCAGATGATGCGCTGGCATTGGGGGCGCATCTTTATATCGACACCAATAACGAAGATGTTGCAGCAACGCTCAACAGCTTGGGCGGTGCTCAGGCCATCGTCAGCACCGTCGGTCATCCCGACGCGGTGTCTGCGGTGATGGGTGGATTGGCACCTCAAGGAAGGTTGATTCTGCTTGGAGCACACAAGTCCCCCCTGCCCGTGTCGTCTGGACAGTTAGTCGTCGGCGAACGCAGTGTGTGCGGATCCCTCACAGGCACACCCTACGAAAATGAGCGCACCTTGGATTTCAGCGTGCTCACGGATGTACGTCCGAGAATCGAGGTCATGCCACTCGAACAAGCCAATGAGGCCTTTCAGAAGTTGAAGTCTGGTGAAGCCAAATTCCGGATTGTATTGACTGTCGCAGGTGAAAGTGAGGCACAGAAAGGTTTGTCCTCAGCGTCATCGCTCTCGTGCGCTAACACCTAGCGCACATTGTCGCACTTGCGATTGCATTGAAATCGGTGATGGAGATTCAGAATGACGTTCAAGAGCTCAGGCCAGAGCACTGACACAGCGGCTAGCAACGCATCAGTCGCGCCTTTTATCGTTCTGATGACGAGCCTTGCAATGATTGCGTTCGCAGCCAACTCATTGCTCACCAGGGCAGCTTTTCAAACGACCGACATCGATGCGGCTTCATTCAGTGGCATCCGAGTGATATCGGGCGCACTGACATTACTGATAATTTTCCTGGCTCAGGGCGGAAAAATTAAACAGCTCAAAGCGGAGTGGTGGGCCGCAGTCTTTCTCTTCACATATGTCGCCGCCTTTTCCTTCGCCTACCGTGACATCAGTACCGGCGCAGGCGCATTGATACTCTTTGCATCTGCACAAGTCCTTATGATTTCTTATGGGCTCCGGAGGGGGGAACGCACAAGCATCTTCGGGCTGTTCGTTGCTCTCGGCGGAATGATCGCTTTTCTCGCCCCATCCGCATCGGCACCACCTGCGTATGCTGCCGCGTTGATGGCGGTTGCAGGAATCGCGTGGGGCGCTTTCTCAGTGGCCGGAAAGGCTAACGAGTCTCCACTCGTCAAGACTGCGAGCAGTTTTCTTGGGGCAATTCCCTTTGCTGTTGTACTCGTGCTTTACCAACATGATCATCTGCGTGTCGATACTACCGGGGCGTGGTATGCAGTGATTGCTGGCGGTTTAACGTCAGCCGTTGGATACGCGATCTGGTATTGGGCACGGGTTCGAATGACCACTATTACTGCCGGGGCCGTTCAGCTTTCAGTCCCCATCTTGAGCATGGTACTTGGCGTCCTCATCCTCAGCGAGGACATCACAATGCTCAGCGGCATTTCGGCCTTAGTGACATTGAGCGGTGTCGCGTGGGTCTCATTGACCACCAAGCAAAAGAAACTCTGACGACGCACCGATACGGGTGTTCCCCCCCGTCTTTCAAAAGTCGGTGACGGTGATTAGGCATGCCCAGCCACCGGAGGTAGCTGGACACCGTTCATCAGCGAAGATTGATCAATCCGTCAATACAGGTAACGGCTTCGCCTCCGACCTTGATGACCTCATCGCTCACTTCGAGATTGATGAAACCCGCGCGGCCCAAAATTTGACCCTGACTGGCTCGAAATTGACTGCCAAATGCTTCGGCCTGCCCGGTATGTCGGATAAAAGCCGCCATGGCTCCGTTTCCACTGCCGCAAACGGGATCTTCGCTAACACCGCAAGCTGGAGCAAAAGCGCGTATTTCTACATCTGCAGTGCCGTCAACCGGGTACTTGCCGAAAACAATTACCCCAGTTGCTCTATCGCGTAGATTGCTTACCTTCATACTCTGCAAATCAGGCTTATTCGCAATCACCTGCTGAGCACTGGCGAGCTGGACGACAACCCAACGTGCACCGACGTCAACAAGAACAGGTGGATACTCACGTGATATGGATGTGCCCAAACAGGCCTCCAATTCATCAATGCGTTGAGTATCAAATGGCTCGAACTTCGGATGGGGGAGCTCAAACGAGATTAACTGCTTTCCGGCCTCGTCAATGGTGACATCAAGCCGCACCAACCCAGCACCGCACTCTTGAACTACGACGCCGTCGGTGGGAGCGATGGCGCCGGCCTCTATGAGAGCGTGTGCGGTGCCGATAGTTGGATGGCCCGCGAACGGGAGCTCTGATCCAGGCGTGAAAATGCGAACGCGATAATCGGCCGGCTCTTGAGTTTTCGGTAATACGAAAGTGGTTTCTGAAAGGTTCGTCCAATTGGCAATCTGTTGCATCTCGGCGTCCGACAGCTCCTTCGCATCGAGAACGACTGCCACAGGGTTACCTTTGTATCGCTCAAAAGTGAACACATCAACTTGCTTAAAACTGACGCTGTGCATGATTGGTCGTCCAATAGGGTTGAGAGTCACTGAATTTTAGTTTCCTACCCTTTTTGGATACAGCTACAGTCAGCACATTGATTTATGAGTACAATTTAAAGCCCCTCATGTGCATGTCTTTTAGATATCCTGCTAGGTACCGCAAATAGCATCGAAGAGTCGAATTATTCTATCTGCGAGAAGCAATTTGCCCGGCGCTCCCGTCATGTCTGTCAGCTCAAAGCTCGATTCATTTAGCTCGTTCAACACATAGTGGATCTCTTAGGGAACCCACGACCTCATCGTACAGCGTATCTACGGCACGAGATCCCTTTGAGTCCCGGCTCCGCATCAGCACGACTTCAATTACTGGAAGCTCGGGTAAACCTTGCCGCGCATCCAGCATCTTTAGAGTGGGTGGAAGGCTGCACCGCGTAAGCACAGCAACTGCCATTCCGCTTTGAGCAGCAGCAATCTGCCCGCCGACATTAGGACTGTTGTAGACAACTCGATACTCACGTTGCTGAGCCTCAAGCGCTGCCAGTATCTCGGTACGCAACCGTCCGCCTAATTCATGCACTGCAATCGGTAGCGGGCTGCGCTTCCAGATCTCGTGCTGTTCAGCGGCGCCCCACACCAAGGCCTCCCTGAAGAGCAACACACCACGTGAAGGCGCATCACGGGTTACCAGCGCCAAATCGATCTCACCCCGATCAACCTTTGCCAGCAGCGCTGTGGACTCTTCACATACCAAAGTGACCTCGACCTCACCGAAGCGCGCAGCAAAATGTCTGAGCACTGGCACCAGATACGGCACTGCATAGTCGTCAGGAACCCCAAGAGACACCCGCCCTGAAAGAGCCCCACCATGCATAGCAAGCACCAGCGTCGAGTGAGACGCCAGCAACCTGCGCGCATGGCCCAGTAGATCGAAGCCAGCGGGCGTCAGAGACAGTTGCCTAGGCTCGCGGTTGAGCAACGGCCGACCGATACTATCTTCTAGCTTCTTCAGCTGCATGCTCACCGCTGACTGCGAGCGCGCTACCTGTCGCGCCGCCGCCGTCATGGAACCGGTATCAACCACCGCCAGGAAGGTTCGTAGCCAGTCAATTTGCAAATCTTTGGAGTGCATCATTAAACCTTGGCCATTCGATATTCGAATGGAGATTATAAAACTTATTCGCTTTTCTTGGCTCTCGCCACGCCCCCAAAATGACACCTCAGTGGGACAACATGAGCCATGAGGTGGAATGGTGTTAAGTGTCGACGCAAGCTCGATAGAGCTGGATAAAAACGAAATATGGAGCGGCTTCAAACAGCTCTTGCCGATTTCCATGTTCGTGTTGGTCTTTGCGATTGCCTTCGGGCTTGCTGCCGCGCAGACAGGGCTGAGCGAAGCGTCAACGCTTTTAATGAGTATTCTGGTCTTCGCCGGCGCAGCACAATTTGCCGTGCTTGACCTTTGGGGACAGCACGTCCCGGTAATGCCGTTGGTGATCACGGTATTCGCGATCAATGCCCGGCATTTGCTGATGGGAGCAACTTTGTACCCCTGGTTACGCGAACTGCCACGTGCCAAGCGCTACGGCGTGATGATGGTGGTTTCCGACGCCAACTGGGCGATGTCGATGCAGGCGTTCAACAGCGGCAAGCGAGGCATGGGACTGCTGTTTGGGGGCGGTCTTGCGCTGTGGTCGGCTTGGTCGCTTGGTAGTTGGCTGGGGCTGAAGTTTGGAAGCTTCATTCAAAACCCAGTGAGTTTGGGCCTCGACATGGTGATGGGCTGTTTTCTTCTCGCGATGGTGCTCGGAGGTCAAAAAAACCTGCGTATGTTGATCATCTGGAGTGTGGCAGCCGTAGCGTCCTTATTGGCCTATTTATATTTGCCTGAAAACAGTCACGTTGTTACCGGAGCATTGGCCGGCGGTTTACTGGGCGCCTTCTGGCCGGATAAAAAGAATGAGCATTGAAACTTCAGGCTTCGGCACGCTGTACATCATTCTGATCATGGCAATTGTCACGCT
>Ga0160436_1000101_pt1 | contig 44307 bp, 45 predicted proteins | sample HID1973M_E0MG_FD_108264 | JGI IMG/M metagenome (GOLD analysis project Ga0160436, IMG submission 108264) | Enriched mosquito-associated microbial communities from UW Madison campus, WI, USA - HID1973M_E0 MG | ecosystem: Host-associated > Arthropoda: Insects > Digestive system > Unclassified ...
CTCCTCGAGGAATCGGGTGCCGGCGCGCGCGAGGGGCGCCACCATCGCGCCCACGTGGTCGAAGCCCGCGCCGACCGTCTCGCCCTGGTCGTGCCGCAGCTGGATGCCTTCGAGGATGATCGCCAGCTTCAGGGCGGCGAAGGCCCGGTACCAGCCGAGCTCCGGCATCCGGATGCCGCGGGCAGCGGCGTAGGCATCGGCCAGTTCGTCGAACCCCGGGTACCCGGCCGCGGGGTCGACGGCGCTCACCACCGCGCCGGTCTCGTCGGCGATCTCGGCGATGTCCCAGTAGAGCGCGAGCAGCCCCACATCGGTGAGGCTGTCGCCGAGGGTCGCCATCTCCCAGTCGAGCACGGCCGCGATGCGCGGGCCCGTGGCGGTGCGGGCGACGAGCACGTTGTCGAGGCGGTAGTCGCCGTGCACGATCGAGGTGTGGCGGGTCTCGGGCAGGCGCTCGCCGAGGCGTTCGAGCAGGGCGTCGAGTTCGGGCAGCTCGCGGAACCGGTTGCCCTCGTACTGGGTGGCCCAGCGCCGCAGCTGCCGCTCGATGAACCCGTCGGGCCTGCCGAAGTCGTCGAGGCCGATCTGCGCCGGGTCGAGCGAGTGCAGCTCGGCCAGCACTTCGGCCAGCGCGAGGCTCAACGTGCGCAGCTCTGCGGGGGTGTAGCGCGCGTTGTCGGCGGGGGCGTCGAGGATGTCGCCGTCGACGTGGTCCATCAGGTAGAACGGCGCGTCGACGCCGGTCGCGGGGTCCTCGGATGCCTCGAACAGCCGGGTGCGCGGCACCGGCACGCGCGTGCCCTGCAGTGCGGAGAGCACGCGGTACTCGCGGCCCATGTCGTGGGCCGTCGAGAGCACGTGGCCGAGCGGCGGGCGCCGCAGCACGAGGGGACGGGCGCCGCCGTCGATGCGGTAGGTGAGGTTGCTGAGGCCCCCGGTCAGCAGGTCTGCGGTGACGGGCGCGTCGCCGCGGAGTTCAGGGGAGCGGTGCGCCAGCCAGTGGTCGAACGCGCGGATGTCGAGTCCCGCGAGTGCGGCGCCGTCGCCCATGCCTTCGACCTTCCGCGATCCCTCGCGGAGGCGCCGTCGCATCCGGGGTGATCGTCAGGCGAGCGTACCATACCGGCTGGTCGGTTTCTATCGATCTTCGACGACCAGCTCCCGCTCGATCGCGGCGCGCAACGCATCCGGGATCGGCACCGGCCGGCGGTCGTCCCGGTCGACGAACACATGCACGAACGTGCCGGTGGCCAGCAGCTCGTCGTCGGATGCGCGGAAGATGCCCGTCTCCCAGGTGACGCTCGTGCGCCCGACGTGCCCGGCCCGCACCCCCACCGTCAACGTGTCGGGGAAGCTGCCCGACGCGCGGTACTCGCACGACGACGCCGCGCACACGCCGATCACCTCGCCGTGTTGCGGGTCGAGCCCGCCCTGGGTCATCATCCACGCGTTGACTGCCGTGTCCATCGCGGCGTAGTAGACGACGTTGTTGACGTGCCCGTAGACGTCGTTGTCGTTCCAGCGTGTGGGAAAGGGGTGGAACCAGCCGTAGCCGCTCATGGTGCTCCTCGGTCAGGCGCCCAGCACGAGGGCGAACGCCGCCCGGGCGCGTTCGGCGCTGGGCTCCTCGCCGGCGATGAGGTCGGCGTAGGAGAAGGTCTCGGAGATGCGCACGATCAGGTACGCCAGGTCGTGCTGGGGGAGGCCGGGGCTCCCCGCCGCGGGTACGTGCGTTGCGAGCAGTTCCTCGACGGCGGCGACGTACCGACGTTGGATCTCGGACACGGATGTCGTCATGAGCCGCAGGGCTCGCTGCGGTTCGCGGGCGAGGAAGCGGCGGAAGTAGTCGGCGGTCACGAGCCCGTCGACGAAGCGACCCAGGATGTCGACGACACGCGTTGCGCCCTCGCCGGCGCTCGCCGACTCGGCGTGGTCGAGGCTCGCCTCGGCGAGCGACCAGAGCACCTCGGCGAGCAGTTCGTCGCGGTTGCCGACCCAGCGGAAGAGGGAGGTGCGGTCGACGCCGAGCTCGGCCGCGAGGGGCCCCATCTCGATCTTCTCGCCGGCGAAGAAGGCGTGGCGGGCCGCCTGGAAGGCGCGGGCGGCCTCGCGATGCGGGGGGTCGGCGTTCAGTCGCGTCGAGAGCGTGCTCGGCACCAGCCGGGTGGCGCGAGACCCGACGCCGAGCACGGCGGGGGCGTCGGCGATCTCGGGCATGTCCGGAATGCTAGCCGGAAACCGAGGGCTTGCAACATTCTTGAATATGTTGCATAGTCGTGTCTCGCCACGACCGGACGACCGCGATGGAGCGACGATGACGACCGCGACCCTGGAATCCACCCTGCTGGACGCCGACTTCTACCACGTGCAGGAACTGCTGAGCGATGAGGAGCAGGGCCGCGCCCTGCGCATCCGCGACTACCTCGACCGCGAGGTGACGCCGATCATCGAGGACTACTGGGAGCGGGCCGAATTCCCCCACCAGATCAAGCCGGGCTTTCCCGAGCTGGGCGTCTACGGCCCCCTGTGGGAGGAGTCGCGCCTGTGGGAGAACACGGCGCTCTACCGCGGCTGGGTGGCGCTCGAGTTCGGCCGCAACGACGCATCCGTCGCCACCTTCGTGGGCGTGCACTCCGGCCTCGCCATGAACGCGATCGGGATGTGCGGCGACGCCGCCCAGCGCGCCGAATGGCTGCCGAAGATGGCCCGAGGCGAACTGATCGGCGCGTTCGGCCTCACCGAGCCGCTGCACGGATCCGACACCGCCCGCGGACTCGAGACCACCGCCCGGCGGGTGGGCGACGAGTGGATCCTCAACGGCTCGAAGCGCTGGATCGGCAACGCCACCTTCGCGGATGTCGTGGTGATCTGGGCGCGCGACGTGGCCGACGACCAGGTCAAGGGCTTCATCGTCGAGACGGCCACCGCATCCGGCTTCACCGCCACCAAGATCGAGCGCAAGCAGAGCCTGCGGGTGGTGCAGAACGCCGACATCACGCTCGTCGACGTGCGGGTGCCGGAGGAGCGCCGGCTGCAGCTCGGCAACGGCTTCCGCGACACCGCCAAGGTGCTCGCCCTGACCCGTGCCGAGGTGGCGTGGCAGGCGGTCGGCAACGCGGTCGGAGCCTACGAGGCGGCCGTCCGCTACGTGCTCGAGCGCGAGCAGTTCGGCCGCAAGCTCGGCTCGTTCCAGCTCATCCAGGATCTGCTCTCGAAGTCGCTCGGCAACATCACCGCCTCCATCGCCATGTGCACACGGCTCTCGCAGATGATGGACGAGGGCCGCCCCTACGACCAGCAGGCGGCGCTCGCGAAAGCTTTCGTCACCGCTCGCGGCCGGGAAGTGGTCGGATGGTGCCGTGAGGCGCTCGGTGGCAACGGCATCCAGCTCGACCAGGGGGTCGCGCGCCGATTCGCGGATGCCGAGGCGCTCTACACCTACGAAGGCACCTACCAGATGAACAATCTGATCGTGGGTCGCTCGATCACCGGGCTCAGCGCCTTCGTCTGAACCACGTCCACAGCCAGCAGTCTCGAAGGAGAGATCATGCCCGACGCCGTCATCGTCGCCGCCGCGCGCACGCCCATCGGCCGCGCGTTCAAGGGGTCGCTGCGCGAGGTGCGCCCCGACGACCTCGCCGCCTTCGCGGTGCGGACCGCGCTCGATCAGGTGCCGGGCCTCGACCCGACCACCGTCGACGACCTGCTGCTCGGATGCGGCCTGCCGGGCGGCCAGCAGGGCATGAACATGGCCCGCATCGTGGCCGTCATGCTCGGCCTCGACACCGTTCCGGGTGCCACCGTCACGCGGTACTGCTCGTCGAGCCTGCAGACCACCCGGATGGCGCTGCACGCCATCAAGGCGGGCGAGGCCGAGGTGATCATCTCGGCGGGTGTCGAATCGGTGTCGAGCTCGCAGTTCGGCAACAGCGACTACATCCCCGGCATCGACGTCGAGAACCCGGTATTCGCCGAGGCGAAGGCGCGCACCGCGGCACGCGCGGCATCCGGTGAACCGTGGCACGACCCGCGCGAGGACGGCCTGCTGCCCGACGCGTACATCGCGATGGGCCAGACCGCCGAGAACGCGGCCGGCCTCTACGGGGTGAGCCGGCAGGAGCAGGACGAGTTCGCCTGCCTCAGCCAGAACCGGGCCGAGCAGGCCATCGCATCCGGGTTCTTCGCGCGCGAGATCACGCCCTACACGCTCGCCGACGGCACGGTCGTGGCCGTCGACGACGGCCCGCGGCCGGGCGTCACGATGGAGGCGCTCGCAGGCCTCCAGCCCGTCTTCCGTGAGAACGGCACGGTCACGGCCGGCAACGCCTGCCCGCTCAACGACGGCGCTGCGGCGCTCGTGATCATGAGCGACACGAAGGCGAAGCAGCTGGGCCTCACCCCGCTCGCCCGCATCCTCTCGACCGGCGTCACGGGCCTCAGCCCCGAGGTCATGGGTCTCGGGCCGGTCGGTGCGAGCCGTCAGGCCCTCGATCGCGCCGGCCTCGCCATCGACGACATCGACCTCGTCGAGATCAACGAGGCGTTCGCCGCCCAGGTGATCCCGTCGGCGCGCGAACTCGGCATCGGGTGGGAGAAGCTCAACGTGCACGGCGGCGCGATCGCCGTCGGCCACCCCTTCGGCATGACGGGCGCGCGCATCACCAGCACCCTGCTCAACGGCCTGCGCACCACCGACGGCACGCTCGGCCTCGAGACGATGTGCGTCGGCGGCGGGCAGGGCATGGCGATGGTGATCGAGCGCCTGAACTGATGCGGATCCAGGGGGCGGTTCTCGAGCGGATGGGCGATCCTCGCCCGTACGCGTCGTCGCGCCCGCTCGTGATCCGTGAGCTCGAGCTCGATGCTCCGGGGCCGGGTGAGCTGCTCGTGCGCATCGAGGTGGCGGGCGTCTGCCACTCCGACCTGAGCGTCGTCGACGGCAACCGCCCGCGACCCCTGCCGATGCTGCTCGGCCACGAGGCGGCCGGCATCGTCGAGGCGCTCGGCGAGGGTGTCACGGATGTCGCGGTCGGCGACCGCGTGGTCATGACGTTCCTGCCGCGCTGCGGCGACTGCCCCGGATGTGCCACCGACGGACGGATGCCGTGCGAGCGCGGCTCGGCGGCGAACGCGGCAGGGGAGCTGCTCGGTGGCGGGCGACGCCTGTCGGCGGATGGCGCGACCGTGCACCACCACCTCGGTGTCTCGGCCTTCGCCGACCACGCCGTCGTCTCGCGCCGGTCCGTCGTGCCGGTCCCGGCCGACGTGCCGGCCGAAGTCGCGGCGCTGCTCGGCTGCGCGGTGCTCACCGGCGGGGGAGCGGTGCTGAACGCCGCCCGACCGGCGCCCGGCGATGCGGTCATGGTCGTGGGCCTCGGCGGAGTCGGGATGGCGGCGGTGCTCGTCGCCCGCGCCCTGGGGCACCCCGTGGTCGGGGTCGACGCGCGGCCCGACAAGCTCGCGGCGGCACGCGCCCTCGGAGCCGAGCAGACGATCCTCGCCGACGAGCTCGCCGCATCCGGTGTTCGCGCTCCCGTCGTGATCGAGGCGGCCGGGCACCCCCGGGCGTTCGAGGCGGCGTTCTCCGCCACCGCGCCGGGCGGCACGACCGTCACCGTCGGCCTGCCCGCGCCCGACGCGGTCGCCGGCATCTCCCCGCTCGTGCTCACCGCCGAGGCGCGCACCATCGTCGGCAGCTACCTCGGCAGCTCGGTGCCCGAACGCGACATCCCGCGCTACATCGAGCTGTGGCGCGCCGGGAAGCTGCCCGTCGAGGGCCTCGTGAGCGACCGCATCCGCCTCGCCGACATCGCCCGCGCGATGGACACGCTCGCCGACGGCGCGGCGCTGCGCCAACTCATCGTCTTCTGACCCACCCGCACGTCGACCCGGTCGACCGCACCCGAGAGGAACCCCATGACCGAGAGAGTCGCCATCGTCACCGGAGCCGCGCGCGGCATCGGCGCGGCCATCGCCCTGCGCCTCGCCGCAGACGGCAACGCGATCGCCGTCGTCGACCTCGACGAGGCCTCGACCGCCGAAACCGTCGACGCGATCCGTGCCGCGGGCGGTCGCGCCGCCGGCATCGGCGCCGACGTGGCCGACGAGGCGCTCGTCGCATCCGCCGTCGAACGCACCGTCGCCGAGCTGGGCGCGCCCACGATCCTCGTCAACAACGCCGGCATCCTGCGCGACAACCTGCTGTTCAAGATGACCGTCGACGACTGGGATGCCGTGATGAACGTGCACCTGCGCGGTGCCTTCCTCACCACGAAGGCCGTGCAGGCGCACATGGTGGAGGCCGGATGGGGCCGCATCGTGAACCTGTCGTCGACCTCCGCGCTCGGCAACCGCGGCCAGGCGAACTACTCGGCGGCGAAGGCCGGCATGCAGGGGTTCACGAAGACGCTCGCGATCGAGCTCGGCCGCTTCGGGGTCACCGCGAACGCGATCGCGCCCGGCTTCATCGAGACCGAGATGACGGCCGCGACCGCACGCCGCGTCGGCATGGAACCCGCCGAGTTCTTCGCGCTCATGGCGAAGGAGGTGCCCGTCGGCCGTACCGGCACGCCCGACGACATCGCCGCCGCCGCATCGTTCTTCGCCTCCGAGGAGACCGGCTTCGTCTCCGGTCAGGTGCTCTACGTGGCGGGCGGTCCCCGCGCATGAGTCTCGCGTTCGCGAGTCCCGGCGAGCTGCTGGATGCGGTGGGCCGCGAGACGGGTCCGGGAGAGTGGCTCGAGATCGACCAGGCCCGCATCGACGCCTTCGCGGATGCGACCGGCGACCACCAGTGGATCCACGTCGACCCGGTGCGCGCCGCAGCAGGACCGTTCGGCACGACGGTCGCCCACGGCTACCTGACCCTGTCGCTGCTCCCGGCGCTCGCGGCGGGGCTGCTGCAGATCGACGGTCTCGGCATGGCCGTGAACTACGGGCTCGACAAGGTGCGCTTCATCCAGGCGGTGCCGTCGGGTTCACGCGTGCGCCTCTCCGCGGTGATCACGGATGCGGTCGAGACGCCCATCGGCATCCGCCTGCACCAGCGCGCCACCGTCGAGATCGAGGGCCACGACAAGCCGGCCCTCGTCGCGGACACGATCGCCCTCTTCGCCTCGAACTGAGGGGTCGCAGAGTGTCCTCAACACGCCGTGTTGACCGCACTTTGCGACCCCTCAGGAGAGGTCAGCGACCGTGCACGCGCGCCAGCACGCGCGCGGTGGCGAGCACCGCCTCGGCGGCCTCCTGGCCCTTGTCCTCCTTCGACCCCGGGAAGCCCGCGCGGTCGATGCCCTGCTGTTCGTCGTCGAGGGTGAGCACCCCGAAGCCCACCGGCTTGCCGGTGTCGAGGGCGACACGGGTGAGGCCGTCGGTGGCCGCATTCGACACGAAATCGAAGTGCGGGGTGCCTCCCCGGATGATCACGCCCAGCGCGACCACGCCATCCGCCCCCGCATCGAGCACGGCCTTGGCGACGACGGGCAGCTCGAAGCTGCCGGGCACCCGCACGACCTCCACCTCGGCACCGGATGCGGCGAGCGTTCGCAGCGCACCCGTCAGCAGGCCTTCGGTGATCTTCTCGTGCCAGGTGCCGGCGACGACCGCGATGCGCAGTCCGGTGCCGTCGTGGTCGAGTTCGGTGGGGCGACCCTCGCCGCTCATTCGGTTCCTCCAGGTGTCACGGTGGTGAGCCTCTCGACGAGAGCCTCGTGGTCGGGCAGCGCGTGGCCCATGCGGTCGCGCTTGGCGTCGAGGTAGCCCTCGTTGAACTCGCCCACGCCGACGACGAGCGGCACCAGCTGGTCGACCTCGATGCCCCGCTCGACGAGCTGGCGCGCCTTCTCCGGGTTGTTCGACAGCAGGCGGACGCGCTGGATGCCGAGGTCCTTCAGGATGGCGACCGCGGCCCCGTAGTCGCGGGCGTCGGCGGGCAGGCCGAGTGCCAGGTTCGCGTCGAGGGTGTCGAAGCCGTCCTCCTGCAGCCGGTAGGCGCGCAGCTTGTTGATGAGGCCGATGCCGCGGCCCTCCTGCCCACGCAGGTAGATCACGACACCGCCTTCGGCCTGGATCGTCTCGAGGGCGGCGTCGAGCCGCGGGCCGCACTCGCATTTGAGTGAGCCGAACGCCTCGCCGGTGAGGCATTCCGAGTGCACGCGGACGAGCGCACCGTCGGCGGGCTCCCCGGCGATCCAGGCGACGTGGTCGGCGCCGGTCGAGCGGTCGCGGTAGGCGCGCACACGGAACGAGCCGTGCTGCGTGGGTACCGTCGTCTCCACCTCGAAGCTCACCCGCTGCCATTCGGGGATCACGACCTCCGCCTTCGGGTCGGCCTCGCAGCGGCGTTCCTCCATGAAACGGATGAGGGCCTCGATGGTGATCACGGGCACGTTCTCGCGCTCGCCGAGCCGGATGAGGTTCGGCAGGCGCATCATCTCGCCGTCTTCGTCGACGATCTCGACGATCGCGGCGACGGGGGTGAGGCCGGCGAGCTTCATGAGGTCGACGGACGCCTCGGTGTGGCCGTCACGGGCGCGCACGCCCCCGTCGACCGCACGCAGCGGCAGGATGTGGCCGGGCCGGCTGAGGCTCGACGGGGTCGACGCCGGGTCGGCCAGCACGCGCAGCGTGTGCGCGCGATCGGATGCGGAGATGCCGGTCGAGAGCCGGTTCGCGGCATCCACCGACACCGTGTACGCGGTGCCGCGCGGGTCCTCGTTCTTCTCGACCATCGGCGGCAGTTCGAGCCGGTCGGCGATCTCGTTGGTCATCGGCGCGCAGATGAAACCGGAGGAGTGCTTGACCGCCCACGCGATCCACTCCTGGCTGGCGGTCTCGGCGGCGAGCACCACGTCGCCTTCGTTCTCGCGGCCTTCGTCGTCGGCGACGATCACGGGCCGCCCTTCGCGCAGTGCCTGCAGGGCGGTGGGGATGTCGGCGATGGTCATCGCACTTCCTCCTTCGTTGCGACGGCGGCCAGGGCGAGCAGGCGCTCGACGTGGCGGGCCAGGATGTCGGTCTCGAGGTTGACGCGGTCGCCGGGGGCGAGCGCGCCGTGGGTCGTGGCGGTGAGGGTCTCGGGGATCAGCGACACCTCGAACCACTGCGCCGGCTCGTCGGCGTCGGAGACGGCGCTGACGGTGAGCGAGGTGCCGTCGATCGCGATCGAGCCCTTCCGGGTCACGAGGGATGCGAGCTCGGCCGGCAGCGCGAAGCGCACGACCCGCCACGCCGATCCGTCTTCGACGGAGAGCACGGTCGCGGTCCCGTCGACGTGCCCTTGCACGATGTGCCCGCCGAGGCGGTCGCCGACGGCGGCCGCGCGTTCGATGTTGACGCGGTCGCCGGGCCGCCGATCGCCGATCGTGGTCACGTCGATCGAGATGCCCATGACATCCGCCGTGAACCAGTCGTCGCCCTGGTCGACGACGGTGAGGCACACGCCCGACACCGAGATGGAGTCGCCGTGGGAGGCGTCCGAGACGGCGAGCGGCGCGCGCACGGTGATGCGTGCCGCATCCCCGGTGGGCTCCCAGGCGATGACCTCGCCCAGTTCCTCGATGATTCCGGTGAACATGTCAGCTCCCTTGGTTGGCAGGTGGTTGAGGAGCGCCGCCGGAGGCGACGCGTCGCGAAACCGCCGATTCGGTCGTGGGTCGTGCGAGCACCAGCAGGTCGTCGCCGAGCTGCTCGATGCTGGTGATGCGGAGGCGGCGAGCGTCGCCGATGGTGCGGATGCCGAGGTCGCCGACCGCGAGCCGGTCGCCGCCGAGCAGCGCGGGCGCCAGGTACACGGCGTACTCGTCGGCCAGCCCCGCGGCGATGACCGCTGAGGCGAGAGTCGGTCCGCCTTCGACGTAGACCCGCCGGATGCCGCGGGCGTCGAGGTCGGCGAGCACCCGCTGCAGGTCGCGCGTGCCTGTCTCGAGGAGCCCGGCCGGATGCCGCCGCAGCGCCGCATCCGCCGGCACGGGGCGTTCCCCGACGACGACGGGCAGCGGTTGGTGGGCGAGCAGTTCGCCGCCGTCGCCGCGGGCCGTGAGCGAGGGGTTGTCGGCGAGCACGGTTCCACTGCCGACGAGGATCGCATCCGATGCCGCCCGCTGCTCGTGCACGCGCTGGCGTGCGGCGGTGCCGGTGATCCACTGGCTGGTGCCGTCGGATGCGGCTGCGCGGCCGTCGAGGGTCGACGCCCATTTCACGGTCACCCACGGGCGGTGGCGGCTCACGGCGGTGAGCCAGATGTGCAGGAACGCGGTGACCTCGTCGGCGAGCACCCCGGGGATCACGTCGACGCCCGCAGCACGCAGCCGTTCGGCGCCGCCCGAGGAGTCGTGCCCGGGATCGGAGACCGCGTACACGACGCGGCTCACCCCGGCGGCGATGAGCGCCTCGCTGCACGGGCCGGTGCGGCCGGTGTGGTTGCACGGCTCGAGCGTGACGATCGCGGTGAGTCCGCGTGCGTCTGTCAGATGCGACAGGGCGTCGACCTCGGCGTGCGGGGTTCCGGCGCCGCGGTGCCAGCCTTCGGAGACGATGGCGCCCGACTCGTCGACGAGCACGCACCCGACCTGCGGGTTGCCGCCGGTCACGGGACCGCGGGCCGCGAGTTCGAGCGCGCGACGCATGAGCGCGTCGTACGAGACCTGGCCGGTCATCCGCATCCTCTCCGGTTTTCTCCGGGGATGCGCGACGTGAGTCGAGCCGTCGACGGATGCGGGGAGCATTCCCTCGACGCGTGCTTCCTCTCATCCGGACTTTAACCGTCGGTTCCGGATTTCCACCGGATCGGCCCCACCTCGCGAGAGGAGGGGTTCGCGGACTATGACCGCCGGCGCGGAATTTCACCGCCCCCGGAGCACGTGCTTCGTGTTACGGAGTCTACAACGCAGCTCCCGCACCACTATTCCCGCCCGTCATCGGGCGACGTCGGGCGCCGTCGCTACCCTGACCGCATGGGCACGAGGCTCGACCGTTCCGCGCACCGACTGGTCGTCGACGAGCGCTTCACCCACCTCGACGACCAGCGCTGGTGGCCTTTCTACACACCGCACTGGGCCAGTCGTGACGCGTCCGCCGCGCGCTTCGAGACAGGCGCCGACGGCCTACGTCTTCGCATCGAGGCCGACACCGAGCCCTGGTGCCCCGAGTTCGACGGCAGCATCCGCGTCTCGCACCTGCAGACGGGGCAGTTCTCGGGCGCCCTCGGCAGCGCGGTCGGGCAGCACGCGTTCCGCGACGGGTTGGTCGTGCGCGAGGAGCAGCCCGAGCTCGAACTGCTCACCGTGCACCACGGCATCATCGAAGCGCGTGCGAGGGCGATCGCGCATCCGGATGCGATGGTCGCCCTGTGGCCGATCGGTTTCGGCCGCGACCCCCGCGACTCGGGAGAGCTCTGCATCTTCGAGATCTTCGGTTCCGAGATCGACGCCGACGGCGGGCTGGTCGGGGTGGGTGTGAAACCGCAGCGCGATGACCGTCTCGTCGAGGACTTCGAGAAGGTGCGCGTCGAGGGCGACCTCACCGACTTCCACGACTACGCGGTGCTGTGGACCCCCGACACGATCGACTTCTTCATCGACGACCGCCTGGTGAAGTCGGTCGCTCAACGCATCGACTACCCGGTGCAGCTCATGCTCGACGTGTTCGAGCTTCCGCCTGCTGCCGGCACCCGCGATACGGCGGCGCTCCCGCACGTGTTCGAGGTCGCCCACGTGCGCGTCTGGGTCTAGCCGAGCAGTCCGGGCAGTTCCGCGAGGGTCCGGATGACGGGCACGCCTTCCGCGTCGGCCTCGGCGAGCTGCTCGTCGGTGGCGATGCCGGGCCGGTCGAGCCACACCCCGAGCAGGCCGGCACGCGCCGCCCCGATCGCATCCGTGTGCAGGCGGTCGCCCACGTAGCAGGCCTCGGCGGGTTCCGCGCCGAAATGTGCGGCCGCGATCTCGAAGATGCGCGCATCGGGTTTCGCGACACCGACCTCTCCGCTCGCGATCACATCCGCGATCGGGATGCGCGCGTCGAGACCGGTGCCCACGATCTTCGCCGACTGGAACCCGAGGTCGCCGTTCGTGATGATGCCGAGGGCGCGCGGTGCGATCGCGGCGAAGCATTCCTCGACGTCGGCGTGCAGCGCCCAAGTGCTCTCGTAGTGCACCAGGTAGTCCTCGAACCAGGCCTCGGCGGATGCGTCGTCGAGTTCGATGCCGTAGGGGGCGACGAACCCACGCGCCCGCGCTCGACGCTGCCCGTGGAAGTCGACCTCCCCGGCGAGGTAGCGGTGATAGTGCTCCTCCTCGAGCGCGTTCCAGCGCGCGAACTCGGCCACCGGGTCGGCCTCCCCGAGGGCCCCGCCGAGCACCGTCCGGTGGGCGCGGATGCCGGCCTCCACCGACTCGCGGTGCGCGAACAGCGTGTCGTCGAGGTCGAAGAGCACCACCCGGATGCCGGTCACAGCGGCCACCCCGGCTTCACCGAGCGGTCGGCGCGTTCGAGCACGGCATGCCAGCCCATCGGCTGCGTCCCGTCGCGGAACGGCAGCTCCACAGGCCGGTCGCCCGTGTACCGGAAACCGGTGGCGCGGGCCACGCGCGCCGACGCGACGTTTCCGAGCACGGCCTCCCAGCCGATGCGTTCGGCCCCCTGCTCGGTGAACACCCAGTCGCACACGGCGGCCACGGCCTCCGTCATGTAGCCGCGGCCCCGCGCTCCGGCGTCGAGCCAGAACCCGATGTCGCCGCGTTCGCGGCGCCAGCCGATCGATCCGAGGTGCGGCCCGCCTTCCGTCTCGCGGATGCCCCACACCGGCGAGTCGCCCGACGCCCACCCAGGCGGCACGATCTCGCCCACGAAGGCGAGCGCGTCGTCGCGGGTGTAGGGCCAGGGCAGGGATGCGAGCGTGTCGCGCAGCAGCACGTCCTGGCAGGATGCGGTGATCGCATCGACGTCGTCGAGCGTCGGCACCGAGAGCACGAGGCGCTCGGTGTGCAGCACCAGCGGATCCATGGGCCGACCTCAGCGCCTGGGCAGGAAGCCGACCCGGTCGTAGACGCGCGCGAGCGTCGCCTCGGCGATCGTGTCGGCACGCTCGGCGTTGCCCGCGAGAACACGGTCGAGCTCGGCGGGGTCGGCGAGCAGCTCGAGCGCCCGCTCCCGCACCGGGCCGAATTCGGCGACCACGGCATCCGCCACGGCACCCTTCAGGTCGCCGTAGCCGCGGCCGGCGAACTCGTGCTCGAGGCTCTCGATCGAGGTGCCGCCCAGCACCGACAGCAGCGTGAGCAGGTTCGAGACGCCCGGCTTGGCCACCGGGTCGAAGTGCACCGAGCCGTCGGTGTCGGTGACGGCCGACTTGATCTTCTTCACCAGGCGGTTCGGCTCATCGAGCAGCCAGAGGATGCCGTTCTCGGTGTCGCCCGACTTCGACATCTTCGCTGTCGGATTCTGCAGGTCGTAGATCTTCGCGGTCTCTTTGAGGATCGACACCTCGGGCACCACGAACGTCTCGCCGAAGCGGGTGTTGAAACGCTGCGCGAGGTCGCGGGTGAGCTCGATGTGCTGCCGCTGGTCTTCACCCACCGGCACGATCTCGGCGTCGAACAGGAGCACGTCGGCCGCCTGCAGGATGGGGTAGGTGAAGAGGCCGACGGATGCCGCATCCGCACCCTGCTTCGCCGCCTTGTCCTTGAACTGGGTCATGCGGCTCGCCTCGCCCATGCCGGTGATCGTGTTGAGCACCCACGCCAGCTGGGCGTGCGCCGGCACCTGCGACTGCACGTACAACGTCGACGCGGACGGGTCGATCCCGGCCGCGATGTACTGCGCGGCGGTGCGGCGGGTCTTCTCGCGCAGCGTCGCCGGATCCTGCGGCACCGTGATGGCGTGCAGGTCGACGACGCAGAACACCGCGTCGTAGTCGCGCTGCAGCTGCTTCCACTGCAGGAGGGCGCCGATGTAGTTGCCCGCGTGGAGCGAGTCGGCAGAGGGCTGCATGCCCGAGAACAGTCGGGGCTTGGTCATGGTGTGGTCCTTCAGAGCTGGTAATCGACGACGACGGGAGCGTGGTCGGACCATCGCTCGTCGTAGGCCGCAGCGCGGTCGACCGTGTAGCTCACGACCTTCTCGGCGAGGGCAGGGGTGGCCAGGTGGTAGTCGATGCGCCATCCGGTGTCGGTGTCGAAGGCCTGGCCGCGCTGCGACCACCAGGTGTAGGGGCCGGGCACCTCGCCGGCGATGCGGCGACCCACGTCGACCCAGCCGAATCCGGCGCCCGCGTTGTAGCCCTCTTCGCCTTCGGCGCCGAGGAACCGGTCGAAGTAGACGCGCTCGTCGGGCAGGAAGCCGGCGCGCTTCACGTTGCCCTTCCAGTTCTTGATGTCGAGGGTGCGGTGGCCGACGTTGAGGTCGCCCACGACGAGCGCGAGCGGGTTGTGCTCGGCGAGTTTCGGCAGCCGCTCGGCCATCGCGTCGAGGAACTTGTACTTCTCGACCTGCTTGGGGGTGTCGGCCTCGCCCGAGTTCACGTAGGTCGACACGACGGTGACGATGGCGCCGTCGACGTCGTAGTCGGCCTCGAGCCAGCGGCCCGCCGAGTCGAAGTCGTCGGGGCCGAACGTGACCCGGTGGATCTCGGCCTTGCGGCGGCTGGCGAGGGCTACGCCAGCGCGGCCCTTCGCGGTGGCGGGGTCGTGCAGCACGTCCCACTCCTCACCGAGAAGAGCTGCGAGGTCGTCGGTCTCGGCGCGCACCTCCTGCAGTGCCAGGATGTCGACGCCGCGGGGTGCGAGCCATTCGCCCATGCCCTTGCGGTACGCGGCGCGCACACCGTTGACGTTGACCGAGGCGATGCGAAGGGGGCGAGACACCCTCGAAAGTCTAGTCAGCGCCTCGGACGCTCAGGCGCCCCGGCGGCCGAACAGGCGGCCCCAGAAGCCCGGCTTCTCGGCCTCCAGCTCGGCGCGCAGCTCCTCCCGGAGCTTCTCGCGTTGCGCCTCCTCGGCCCGCGCCTGCTCCTCGGCGAGGTGCTTGTCGAGCGGCACCCCCGCATCCTTCATGCTCACGAACACCCAGCAGACGGCGATGAGGATCACCTGGCAGATGAGCGTGAACCAGATGAGCAGACCGATGATCACCGCGAATCCGGCCAGCAGCGGGTTGTTGGTGGCGCCGCCGAGCAGAGCCGTCCCGAGGATCTTCAGCACCCCGAGCGCGAGCGCGCCGAGCAGCGCGCCCTGGGCGAGGAAGCGCATCGGGATGTGCACGCCGGCGAGGATGCGGTAGAGGCCTCCCAGCACCACGGTGTCGAGGGCGAACATGAGCGCCACCGACAGCAGCCGGGCCGCGATCGTCGCGACCTGGTCGTCGCGGATGCCGAGCCAGTCGAGCACGCCGCCCAGAGCCTGGGTCGAGAAGACCGACAGGGCCGCCGAGACCAGCAGCAGGGCTCCGAACCCGATCGCGAGGCCCAGGTCTTTGAGCTTCAGCAGGAAGAAGTTCATCCGCGAGCCGGGCAGGTCGCCGATCACGCGGATCGCGTCGCGCGCGGATGCCAGCCAGCCGAGCGCCGTGAAGAACAGGCCGACGAGGGCGATGGCACCCGTCCACCCCAGCACGGTCGTGTTGATGAGGTCGTCCGGGTTGATGGCGCCTTCGCCGTCGCCCGTGTCGATGAGACCGGGCACCGCGGTCGAGATGAGGTCGAGCAGCGCCTGCTGCAGCTCGGCGTTGCCCGCCAGCACGATCCCGAACACCGAGAACGCCACCCAGAGGGCTGCGAAGACGGCGAAGATCGCCTGGTTCGAGAGCCCCGCAGCGAGCAGGGGCCCACGGTGCTGCCCGTAGTCGGTGAAGACGCGCACCGGCTTCAGATGCATGACCCAGTCGACGACACGCATCACCCACGCGATCAGCGCGGGTGGCTGTTTCGCGGGCTTGGCGGCGGACTCGGTCACCATCCCACGCTATCTGCGAGGTCGCCCACGACGAGGGGCTTGACGCCGTTTACTTCTTCGGGATGTCGGGCTTGCCGCGGAGAACGGCCTGCTTGACCTCGGCGATCGCCTTCGTCACCTCGATGCCGCGGGGGCACGCCTCCGAGCAGTTGAAGGTCGTCCGGCAGCGCCACACGCCCTCCTTGTCGTTGAGGATGTCGAGGCGCACCTTCGCCGCGTCGTCGCGCGAGTCGAAGATGAAGCGGTGCGCGTTGACGATCGCCGCCGGGCCGAAGTACTGGCCGTCGGTCCAGAAGACGGGGCAGCTGGAGGTGCACGCGGCGCACAGGATGCACTTGGTGGTGTCGTCGAAGCGCTCGCGCTGGGCGACCGACTGGATGCGCTCCTTCTCGGGCTTGCTGCCACCGGCGATGAGGAAGGGCTGGATCTCGCGGTAGGAGGCGAAGAACGGCTCCATGTCGACGATGAGGTCCTTCTCGAGCGGCAGGCCCTTGATGGCCTCCACGTAGATGGGCTTCGAGATGTCGAGGTCCTTGATGAGGGTCTTGCAGGCCAGCCGGTTGCGGCCGTTGATGCGCATCGCATCCGATCCGCAGATGCCGTGGGCGCAGGAGCGGCGGAAGGTGAGCGAGCCGTCGACCTCCCACTTGATCTTGTGAAGCGCGTCGAGCACGCGGTCGGTGGCGTACAGCTCGACGTCGAAGTCCTGCCAGTACGGCTCGGCGTCCTTCTCGGGGTCGTAGCGCCGGATGATGAGGGTCACCGTGAAGGCCTGGATGGGCGCCTCCCCACCCTGTGCGGGCGCGGGTGCGTTCTCGACGGCTTCGAGCACGGCGGCCATCAGTACTTCCTCTCCATGGGCTGGTAATTCGTGATGACGACCGGCTTCCAGTCGAGCGTGATGTGGTCGGCGGCGTCTGCGGAGTGCGGGTCGCCGGTGAGGTAGGCCATCGTGTGCTTCATGTAGGTCTCGTCGTCGCGCTTCGGGTAGTCGTCGCGCATGTGTCCGCCGCGGCTCTCCTTGCGGTTCTTGGCGGAGAACACGACCACCTCGGCGAGGTCGAGCAGGAAGCCCAGCTCGATCGCCTCCAGCAGGTCGGTGTTGAAGCGGTGGCCCTTGTCCTGGATCGACACGTTCTTGTAGCGCTCGCGCAGCCGGTGGATGGTCTCGGTGACCTGCTGCAGCGACTCCTCGGTGCGGAACACCTGGGCGTTGCGGTCCATCTCGTCCTGCAGCTCCTTGCGCAGCGCCGCGATCCGCTCGCCGCCGGCGGCGCCGCGCAGGTTCTCGACGAGCTCGCGCACCTCCTTGGCCGGGTCGGAGGGGAGCGGGGTGAACTCGACCGTCTTCGCGTAGTCGACGGCGTTGTTTCCGGCGCGCTTGCCGAACACGTTGATGTCGAGCAGCGAGTTGGTGCCGAGACGGTTCGAGCCGTGCACCGAGACGCAGGCGCACTCGCCCGCGGCGTAGAGGCCGGGCACGACGGTGTCGTTGTCGCGAAGTACTTCGGCCTTGACGTTGGTCGGGATGCCGCCCATGGCGTAGTGGGCGGTCGGCATCACGGGCACGGGCTCGTACACCGGGTCGACGCCGAGGTAGGTGCGGGCGAACTCGGTGATGTCGGGGAGCTTCGTCTCGAGCACCTCCGCACCGAGGTGGGTGCAGTCGAGCAGCACGTAGTCCTTGTGGGGGCCCGCTCCGCGGCCCTCCGCGACCTCCTGCACCATGCAGCGCGAGACGATGTCGCGGGGCGCGAGGTCTTTGATCGTGGGGGCGTAGCGCTCCATGAAGCGCTCACCGGATGCGTTGCGAAGGATCGCGCCCTCACCACGGGCGCCCTCTGTGAGCAGGATGCCGAGGCCGGCGAGGCCGGTCGGGTGGAACTGGAAGAACTCCATGTCCTCCAGCGGCAGGCCCTTGCGCCAGATGATGCCGACGCCGTCTCCCGTGAGGGTGTGGGCGTTCGAGGTGGTCTTGTAGATCTTGCCGAAGCCGCCTGTGGCGAAGACGATCGACTTCGCCTGGAAGACGTGCAGCTCGCCGGTGGCCAGCTCGTACGCGACCACACCGGAGGGCTGCTGCACGCCGTCGACCTCGGTCATGACGACATCGAGGGCGTAGAACTCGTTGTAGAAGTTGACGCCGAGCTTGACGCAGTTCTGGAACAGCGTCTGCAGGATCATGTGGCCCGTGCGGTCGGCGGCGTAGCAGGCGCGGCGCACCGGCGCCTTGCCGTGGTCGCGGGTGTGGCCGCCGAAGCGGCGCTGGTCGATCTTGCCCTCGGGGGTGCGGTTGAACGGCAGGCCCATGTTCTCAAGGTCGAGGACGGCGTCGATCGCCTCCTTGGCGAGGATCTCGGCCGCATCCTGGTCGACGAGGTAGTCGCCGCCCTTGACGGTGTCGAAGGTGTGCCACTCCCACGAGTCCTCTTCGACGTTCGCGAGCGCTGCCGCCATGCCGCCTTGCGCGGCTCCCGTGTGGGAGCGGGTGGGGTAGAGCTTGGTGATGACGGCCGTGTTGGCCTTCGGCGCCGCTTCGATGGCGGCGCGCATGCCGGCGCCCCCCGCACCCACGATGACGACATCGTGCTGGTGGTAATGGACTCCGTCGATCTTCTCGCCGTCGGCCACGGTGGTCCCGTCGACGAACTGCAGGTAGTCGCTCACGTTCTCTCTCACTACTGGGCTTCGCAGATGGCGATCAGCTCGGCGTTGTCGGTGGGTGCCAGGCACGGGTCGAAGGTGACCAGCACGAGGGTGCCGAGCACGAGCAGGACGACCGTGGAGACGCCGAGCGCCCACATCAGCACGGTACGGAAGCGTCCGTGGGCGTAGTCGTTGGCCAGGGTGCGCATGCCGTTCGCACCGTGGATGAGGGCGAGCCACAGCAGCAGCAGGTCCCACACGATCCAGAACGGGCTCGCGAACTTGCCGGCGACGAACGCCCAGTCGAGCACGCTCACCGATCCGGGGAAGATCAGGTTGTAGAAGAGGTGGCCGAAGATCAGCACGACGAGCACGACGCCCGAGACGCGCATGTAGATCCAGCCGGCCTTCTCGATGTTGAAGCGCTTGCGCCGGTGGCTGAGGTGCGGGCTGCGGGGCGCGGCGATGTTCTGCGTGGTCATGTCGTCAGCCTCCGAACACGTGCATGAGGTGCCGCGGCACGAATCCGATGAGGAGCACGGCCCACAGCCCGATCACGATCCAGAACATGACCTTCTGGGCTCGCGGGCCCCAGGCGAACATGTCGATGCAGATGATGCGGAGGCCGTTGAGGGCGTGCAGGCCGATCGCGGCGACGAGGGCGACCTCGCCGAGTCCCATGATGGGCGTCTTGTAGGTGCCGATGACGGCGTCGTACGCCTCGGGGCTGATGCGGATCAGCGAGGTGTCGAGGATGTGCACGAGCAGGAAGAAGAAGATCGCGGTTCCGGTGATCCGGTGCAGCACCCACGACCACATGCCCTCGCGTCCGCGGTAGAGCGTGCCCGCAGGCAGCTTGCGCTTCTTCGGGATGGGGATGGATGCCGTGGTCTCAGGTGGTGCGGCCTGGCTCGTCACGGCGCTACTCCTCGCGATTCGCTCGTCGTCGGAACGGGCTCCAGTCTATGCCCGCGTTTCCGCCGGCACAGGTGAGGGGAGCCTTACTTGTCTTGATGTCGAGATATCCGGGCCGCATCCGAGGGCTCCTCCGTAGGCTGTGGGGCATGTCAACCGCGAAGGACCGCTTCTACGGCGTCATTCCGGCGGGCGGCGTCGGCTCGCGGCTGTGGCCGCTCTCCCGCGCCGACGCCCCCAAGTTCCTGCACGATCTGACCGGATCCGGGCGCACGCTGCTGCGCGGCACGTGGGAGCGGCTCGCACCGCTGGCCGGACCCGACCGCATCCTCGTCGTCACGGGCCGTGCCCACCGCGCGGCCGTCGAGGAGCAGATCCCCGAGCTGGCCGACCACAACATCGTGCTCGAGGCCGCACCCCGCGACTCGACCGTCGCCATCGGCCTCGCGGCCGCGATCCTGCGCCGCAGGGAACCGGATGTCATCGTCGGCTCGTTCGCGGCCGATCACGTCATCACCGACGAGCCCGCGTTCCGTGCCGCCGTCGAGCAGGCGATCGAGGCCGCCGACGCCGGATACGTGGCGACCGTCGGCATCCAGCCCACGGAGCCCGCGATCGGCTTCGGCTACATCCGCTGCGCACACGCGCTCGAGATCGCCGACGCCCCGGACGCGCTCGTCGTGGAGAGCTTCGTCGAGAAGCCCGACCTGGAGACCGCGCAGGGCTACCTCGCCGACGGCGGCTACCTCTGGAACGCCGGCATGTTCGTGGCGAGGGCCGACGTGCTGCTGGATGAGATCGGTCGCTTCGACCCCGAGCTGCGCGCCGGACTCGAGGAGCTCGCGGCGGCGTGGGACGACCCCACGACCCGCGGCCCGGCCGTCGACCGCCTCTGGCCGAAGCTGCGCAAGATCGCGATCGACTACGCCGTCGCCGAGCCCGCCGCGGCCGCGGGCCGCCTCGCCGTGGTGCCGGGGCGCTTCGGCTGGGACGACGTGGGGGATTTCGCCTCCGTCGCCAAGCTCAAGTCGGGCGGGCGTGCGAGCGACCTCTCGATCATCGGCGAGAACGCTCGCGTTCTGGCGGATGCCTCGAGCGGCATCGTCGTGAGCCACAGCGGTCGCATCATCTCGCTCATCGGCGTGCGCGACATCGTCGTGGTCGATACACCGGATGCGCTGCTGGTCACGACGACCGAGAACGCCCAGCGCGTGAAGAGCGTCGTCGACGCCTTGAAGCTCTCCGGACGCGACGACGTGCTCTGACCCGCAGGGGCGGGATGCATCCGTGCTCATTTGAGCATGAACATTTCCTAGGTGTTTCGGACGCCATGCGCGTGTGTAACTCTTCTGTTGCGAGCGCCGGTGCTCAGGTATCGGCGTGCGACACAGAAGGTAATCTGGTGCGCAATCCGCCGGCATCCTGCCCGGCGACATCTTGGAGGACACAGTGACATTCACGACCCGAAAGGCCGCCCTCTCCGGCCTCGGCATCATGGGCGCCGCCGCCCTCGTGCTCAGCGGCTGCGCCGCTGCACCCGAGGCGGGCCCGAGCGAGAGCGCCGCTCCCGATTTCAAGGCCTGCATGGTCTCCGACGCCGGTGGATTCGACGACAAGTCGTTCAACCAGCTCGGCAAGCAGGGTCTCGAGGCGGCAGCCGACGAACTCGGCATCGACATCCAGACCTCCGAGTCCAGCACCGAAGACGACTACGCGCCGAACATCGAGGCGCTCATCGGTGAGGGCTGCAACCTCATCGTCACCGTCGGCTTCCTGCTGAGCGGCGCCACCATCGAGGCGGCCAACGCCAACCCCGATGTCGAGTTCGCGATCGTCGACGACAGCCTCGACGCCGACTTCGACGGCAAGAACGACACCGAGAACGGCAAGCCGATCCTCTTCAACACCGCCGAGGCGGCGTTCCTGTCCGGCTACGCGGCCGCGGCCTACTCGAAGACCGGCATCGTCGGCACCTTCGGTGGCATCCAGATCAACCCCGTCACGATCTTCATGGACGGCTTCGTCGACGGCGTCGCGTACTACAACGAGGTCAACGGCACCGACGTGAAGGCCATCGGATGGGACAAGGAGTCGCAGAACGGCTCCTTCACCGGTGGATTCGCCGCCGGTGTCGAGGCCAAGACGGCCGCTCAGGCGCTGCTCGACCAGGGCGCCGACGTGCTCCTGCCGGTCGGCGGACCGATCTACCAGAGCGCCGCTGAGGCCATCCGCGAGAAGGGTGGCGACATCGCCCTCATCGGCGTCGACGCCGACGTGTACGAGACCGACCCGACCGTCGCCGACCTGCTGCTCACCTCGGTGCTCAAGGGCGTCGACGCGGGTGTCCACGATGTCGTCGTGGCCGCTGCCGGTGGCACCTTCGACACCACCCCCTACGTGGGAACCCTCGAGAACGGTGGAGTCGGCATCGCGCCGTTCCACGACTTCGAGTCGAAGGTCCCCGCCGACCTCGGTGCTGCGCTCGACGACCTGAAGGCCAAGATCCTCTCCGGAGAGATCAAGGTCGAGTCGCCGGCGACGCCCAAGTAATTCGACATCCGCTCCACGGCACGGGGAGGCCGGCATCGCCGGTCTCCCCGTTGCCGTGTCGCGGCCCGATTCCTAGATTGAGACAATGAAGCTCGAACTCCGCGGCATCACCAAGCGGTTCGGTGCCCTGGTCGCCAACGACCACATCGACCTCACCGTCGAGGCCGGTGAGATCCACTGCCTTCTCGGTGAGAACGGCGCCGGCAAATCCACGCTCATGAACGTGCTCTACGGCCTGTACCAGGCCGACGAGGGCGAGATCCTGCTCGACGACGTGGTCCAGCACTTCTCCGGCCCGGGCGACGCCATGAAGGCCGGCATCGGCATGGTGCACCAGCACTTCATGCTGATCCCCGTCTTCACCGTCGCCGAGAACGTCATGCTCGGTCACGAGCAGACGAAGGGTGCAGGCGTGCTCGACCTCGCCGCCGCCCGTGCGCGCGTGAAGGAGATCTCCGACCGCTTCGGGTTCGACGTCGACCCGGATGCGCTCGTCGAAGACCTCCCCGTCGGTGTGCAGCAGCGGGTCGAGATCATCAAGGCGCTCTCCCGCGACGCCCGCGTGCTCGTCTTCGACGAGCCGACCGCGGTGCTCACCCCGCAGGAGACCGACGAGCTCATGGCGATCATGCGCCAGCTCAAGGAGACCGGTACTTCGATCGTCTTCATCACCCACAAGCTGCGTGAGGTGCGCGAGGTCGCCGACCGCATCACCGTCATCCGCCTCGGCAAGGTCGTCGGCGAGGCATCGCCCACCGCGACCAACACCGAGCTGGCGTCGATGATGGTCGGGCGCGCCGTCGAGCTGACCGTCCACAAGGAGCCGGCGCGCCCCGGAGCGGACGCGTTCGTCGTCACCGATCTCTCGGTCATCGACGCCCTCAACCAGTACGTCGTGAAGGACGTCTCGTTCACGGTGAAGGCGGGTGAGATCCTCGCCCTCGCCGGTGTGCAGGGCAACGGGCAGACCGAGCTGACGGAGGCGATCCTGGGTCTCCAGGCCCGCACCACCGGATCCATCACCCTCGACGGCGTCGAGCTGCTCGGGAAGTCTGTGCGCGGCGTGATCGACGCGGGAGTCGGCTTCGTTCCGGAAGACCGGAAGGAAGACGGGCTGGTGGCGGAGTTCACCATCGCCGAGAACCTCATGCTCGACCGCTCGCAAGGTGCCCCCTTCGTCAAGGGCGGCACGCTGCAGCTCGACCAGCTGACCCGGTTCGCCGACGAGAAGCTCAGCGAGTTCGACATCCGCGCCCAGGGCATCCAGACCCACGTCGGAAGACTTTCGGGCGGCAACCAGCAGAAGGTCGTGCTCGCTCGCGAACTCAGCCGCGAACTGCGCCTCTTCGTCGCCGCCCAGCCCACCCGAGGACTCGACGTCGGCTCGATCGAGTTCGTGCACAAGCGGATCATCGCCACGCGCGACGCCGGCATCCCCGTGATCGTGGTGTCGACCGAGCTCGACGAAGTCGTCGCGCTCGCCGACCGCATCGCGGTCATGTACCGCGGGGGGATCGTCGGCATCGTGCCCGGCGACACACCACGCGATGTTCTCGGCCTCATGATGGCCGGCGAGACGACGGGAGCGGCCGCGTGAGCGACGAGCAGATCCCCGCAAAGGGGCAGGAACCCGAGACCGTCGTCGAGCCCGATCAGGTGCCCGCCGAGCAGAAGGCGCCGGAGGTGGCTGCCGCAGAGGTGGCCCCGCCGCCCGCCGGCAACCGCATCCTGCACGAGATCGGCACCTCCAGCTGGCTCATCTCGGTGCTCGCGGTCGTCGTCGCACTCATCGTCGGCGCCATCCTGATCGCGGCCACCGACCCCGACGTGCAGGCAGCGACCGGCTACTTCTTCTCCCGGCCCGGCGACACGTTCGGCGCGATCTGGGAGTCGATCACGGGTGCCTACGGCGCACTCCTGCAGGGCGCCGTGTTCAACCCCAACCGCGGCGACTTCATCAACGGGATCAAGCCGCTCACCGAGACGTTGACCTTCGCCACGCCGCTCATCGCGGCCGGCCTCGGTGTGGCGCTCGCATTCCGCGTCGGCATGTTCAACATCGGTGGTCGCGGCCAGATCCTGATCGCCGCCGCCGCCGCGGGATGGGTCAGCTGGTCGTTCGAACTCCCGGCGCCCCTCCACATCCTGCTCGCCACCGCCGCGGCCTTCGCCGGCGGCGCCATCTGGGCCGGGATCGCGGGGTTGCTGAAGTCGCGCACGGGTGCGCACGAGGTGATCGTCACGATCATGCTCAACTACGTCGCCTTCTACCTCATCTCCTTCCTGCTGAAGACCCAGGGGGCCCTGCAGGCCCCCGGCTCGAACACGCCGAAATCCCCGCCGACCGGCCCGACGGCCGTCTACCCGACGCTGTCCGACCTGCTCGGGGTCGGGTCGTACCGGCTCCACCTCGGATTCGTGTTCGTGATCCTCGCCACCATCTGGGTCTGGTACCTGCTCAACCGCTCCAGCATGGGCTTCCGGTTCCGCGCGGTCGGTGAGAACCCCAACGCCGCGCGCGTCGCGGGAATCGACGTGAAGCGGGTCTACGTGCTCGCGATGCTGCTCTCCGGCGGTCTCATCGGTCTCGCGGGCGCCTCGCAGGTGCAGGGCACCACGACCACCGGCTTCGCGTCCGGAGTGGACGCCGGCATCGGCTTCGACGCCATCACCGTCGCACTCCTCGGCCGCTCCCGGCCGTGGGGCGTCTTCGGGGCGGGCATCCTGTTCGGCGCGCTCAAGGCAGGCGGCTACACCATGCAGGCCAGCCAGAGCATCCCGATCGACATCGTGCTGATCGTGCAGTCGATCATCGTGCTGCTGATCGCGGCGCCGCCCCTCGTGCGCACCATCTTCCGGCTGCCCAAGCCGGACGAGGCGGCCGCACCCCGACGAACGAAGAAGTCCGCTGAGCCCCAGGTGGTGACCAAGTGACCGACACCACGCAGGCCCCCGCGGCATCCGCACCGATCGTGCACGAGAAGGCGCTGATCCGCAGCTGGAAGGCGCCCATCGCGCTCGCCGTGTTCGCGGTCGTCGGCCTGCTCATGGCCTTCGTCTTCCCGAACGACGGCGAGACCACCTTCCGCCTCTCGACGGAAGCCGATGCCATCCAGCTCGCCCCCGTCGTCGTGCCCACGCAGCTGACCGTCGCCATCACGGCGATCCTGCTCGTGCTGCTGGCGCTCGCGGCGTTCGCCTTCGTGCGCTTCGGAGGCGGCCGCGCGCCGCTCTGGATCTCGATCGTGTTCGCGGTGCTGTTCCTGTTCGCCTTCCTCACCTGGGCGGCTGCCGACAAGACCCTGCCGGTTCCCGGCCTGCTGGTCGGAACCCTCGCGCTCAGCGTGCCGCTCATCTTCGGTGCCCTCGGCGGCGTGATCTCCGAGCGCGTCGGTGTCGTGAACATCGCGATCGAAGGCCAGCTGCTGTTCGGGGCCTTCTCGGCGGCCCTCATCGGGTCTGCGACCGGCAACCCCATCGTGGGTCTGCTCGCGGCGATGATCGGCGGCATGCTCGTCTCGTTCGTGCTCGCCGCGTTCTCGATCAAGTACCTCGTCGACCAGGTGATCGTCGGCGTCGTGCTGAACGTCCTCGTCGTCGGGCTCACGAGCTTCTTCTACTCGAAGGTGCTCGTGCCCGACCCGACGCTCAACGCGCCCGTCAAGTTCCCGATCATGCCGATCCCGCTGCTCTCCGACATCCCGATCCTCGGCCCTGTGCTGTTCCGGCAGACGGCGATCGTCTACCTCATGTACATCGCGGTGTTCCTCGTCTGGTTCGGGCTCTACAAGACCCGCTGGGGCCTGCGCCTGCGCTCGGTCGGCGAGCACCCGACGGCGGCCGACACGGTCGGCATCAACGTGACGGGTACCCGGTTCTGGAACGTGTCGCTCGCGGGTGCGATCGTCGGTGTGGGTGGGGCGTACTACACGCTCGACGTCGTCGGCCAGTTCGGCAAGGAGATGACGAACGGTGCGGGCTTCATCGCCCTCGCGGCGGTCATCTTCGGCCGCTGGGATCCGATCCGGGCGACCCTCGCGGGCCTGCTGTTCGGATTCGCGACCAACCTGCAGAGCGTGCTCGGCATCATCGGCTCGCCCGTGCCATCCGACTTCATGCTGATGCTGCCGTACCTGGTGACGATCTTCGCGGTCGCAGGCCTCGTCGGCATCTCGCGCGGACCGGCCGCCTCCGGCAAGCCGTACATCAAGTCATGACGACCACCGAGATCGACTGGCAGGCGCTGCGGGATGCGGCGAACGCCGCACACGAGCACGCGTACGTGCCGTACTCGAACTTCCCGGTCGGCGCGGCGGCGCTCGTCGACGATGGACGGATCATCTCCGGCTGCAACGTCGAGAACGCGTCGTACGGGCTCACCCTGTGCGCCGAGTGCGCGCTCGTGTCGAGCCTGCACATGACCGGTGGCGGCAAGCTCGTCGCGTTCACCTGCGTGGACGGCAAGGGGCAGACGCTCATGCCGTGCGGCCGTTGCCGCCAGCTGCTGTTCGAGCACTCGGCCGAGGGGATGCTGCTCGAGACCGTGTCCGGCATCCGCACCATCGACGAGGTGATCCCGGATGCGTTCGGGCCGCGAACCCTCGAGGAGTACCGCGCATGAGCACGATCGAACCGTTCGACACCGTCGACCTCATCCACCGCAAGCGCGATGGGGGAGCCCTCACCGCCGACGAGATCCGCTGGCTCGTCGACGCCTACACGCGCGGCTTCGTCGCCGACGAGCAGATGTCGGCGTTCACGATGGCGGTGTTCCTCAACGGGATGACGTCGGATGAGATCCGCGAGCTCACCCTCGCGATGGTGGCGAGCGGTGAGCGGCTCGACTTCTCGGGCATCGGCAAGGCCACCACCGACAAGCACTCCACCGGCGGCGTCGGCGACAAGATCACGCTGCCGCTCGCGCCGCTCGTCGCGTCGTTCGGGGTCGCCGTGCCGCAGCTCTCGGGCCGCGGTCTCGGCCACACCGGCGGCACGCTCGACAAGCTCGAGTCGATCCCCGGATGGCGGGCGCGGCTCACGAACGAGGAGTTCCTCGCCCAGCTCGGCTCGGTCGGCGCGGTCATCTGCGCTGCGGGCGCCGATCTCGCCCCTGCCGACGGCAAGCTTTACGCCCTGCGCGACATCACGGGCACCGTCGAGGCCATCCCGCTCATCGCATCCTCGATCATGTCGAAGAAGATCGCCGAGGGTACGGCGTCCCTCGTGCTCGACGTGAAGTTCGGCTCGGGTGCCTTCATGAAGGAGTACGACCGCGCGCGTGAGCTCGCCGAGACGATGGTGCGCCTCGGCAACGACGCGGGAGTTGCGACGACCGCGCTGCTCACCGACATGAACGTGCCGCTGGGCTTGGCGATCGGCAACGCCAACGAGGTGCGCGAATCGGTCGAGGTGCTCGCCGGCGGCGGGCCGGCGGATGTCGTCGAGCTGACGGTCGCTCTCGCGCGCGAGATGCTCTCGCTCGCGGGTCTCCCGGATGCCGATGTCGAGGGCGCCCTGGCCGATGGCCGCGCGATGGACACGTGGAACGCGATGATCCGCGCACAGGGCGGCGACCCGGATGCGGCGCTGCCGGTGCCGCGCGAGTCGCACACGGTGGTGGCGGAGTCGGATGGCGTGCTGGCGACGCAGGAGGCGCTCCCGTTCGGCGTGGCCGCGTGGCGGCTCGGCGCGGGTCGTGCGCGCAAGGAGGATCCGGTGGTGCACGCCGCGGGCATCGACCTGCATGCGAAGCCGGGCGACGCGGTGCGCGCGGGCGAGCCGCTCTTCACGCTCCACGCCGACGACCCGGCCCGCTTCGACCGGGCTCTCGAGTCGCTTGTGGGCGCCTACACGATCGCCCCAGTCGGCACGGTCGTGCCGCCGCGTCCCCTCGTGGCAGCCCGAATCGGCAGCTAGCTCCAGCTAGCCACGCTCGGACCCGGTTGCAACGGGGTCCGACCTTCCCGATCCGGGTCCGATCGCCCTCAGGAGGCGGGGTCGCCGATGCGCTCCAGCGCGTCGACGACGAGATCCCAGAAGCGGCGCTCGTCGAGGCCGAGCGACACCTGCGTCGTGCAGTCGGCGGGGGCGGGTGAGCGCAGATCGGCGACCGTCATGCCGAGGGTGAGCGTGCCGGAGAGCTCCACATCGAGCGGTGCCTTCACGACCGTGAGCACGGACGGGTCGATCACGTAGGCGACCGCCACCGGATCGTGAACGGGCGGGGCCTCGAAGCCCTGCGACGCGAGATAGGTGGCGCCGAAGAAGTCGAGCAGTTCGCCGACGAACACCGCAGGGCGCGTCCCGACGGCGGCGATGCGCTCCCGCACCTCGGGGGTGGCGAGGGCCTGGTGGGTCACGTCGAGCCCGACCATCGTGAGCGGCCACGGCTCGTTGAACACGATGTGGGCGGCCTCCGGGTCGATCACGATGTTGAACTCGCTCGTGGCGTTCCAGTTGCCCACGTGCACGCCGCCGCCCATGAGCACGACTTCGCGCACTCTCGGCACGATCCTCGGCTCGATACGCGCCGCGAGCGCGATGTTGGTGAGCGCGCCGGTCGGCACGAGCGTGATCGTGCCGGGCTCGGATGCCATCACGGTGTCGATGATGAGCTGCACGGCGCCGCGTGGGTCGACCTCGAGCACCGGCTCGGGCAGCACCGGCCCGTCGAGTCCTGAGTCGCCGTGGATGCCGGGCGCGTACTCGACGCTGCGCACGAGGGGCCGCCCGGCGCCGGCCGCGAACGGCACGCCCGTGATGCCGGCGATCCGCGCAACGGCGAGGGCGTTCCGGGTGACGTTCTCGATGCCCGCATTGCCGGCGACGGTCGTCACGGCGACGAGTTCGACTTCCGGGTTCCCGTGGGCCAGCAGCATCGCGATCGCGTCGTCGTGACCGGGGTCGCAGTCGAGGATGATGCGGCGGGGTTCGGGCATCCCCTCAGCCTACGGATGCCGTGAGGGGTCTCAAACTGCACCCAACACGCCGTCGAGAGGGCACTTTGCGACCCCTCGGCATTCAGCTTCGCCACGGTTTCGCGCGACCCCCGCGGACTACGCTTGAACGCATGAGCGACGCCGCATCCGCAGACCACCACGTCGACGACATCGACCTGCGGGCACTGCCCAAGATCTCCCTGCACGACCACCTCGACGGGGGTCTGCGACCGCAGACGATCATCGAGCTGGGCGAGCCTCTGGGGCTCGAGCTGCCCGCCTCGGATCCGGATGCGCTGGCCGCCTGGTTCGCCGAGAAATCCGATTCCGGCTCCCTTGTCGAGTACCTGAAGACCTTCGATCTGACGACGGCCGTCATGCAGACCCGCGAGGGGCTCACCCGGGTGGCGCGCGAGTTCGTCGAGGACCTGGCCGAGGACGGCGTGGTGTGGGGCGAGATCCGCTGGGCGCCGGAGCAGCACCTGTCGCGTGGGCTCAGCCTCGACGAGGCCGTCGAAGCGGTGCAGGAGGGCCTCGACCAGGGTGTCGATCTCGCCGCCGAGGCGGGGCACGGCATCCGCGTCGGTCAGCTGATCAGCGCGATGCGTCACCTCGACCGCGGCACGGAGATCGCGCAGCTGGCCCTGCGTCACCGCGATCGTGGCGCTGTCGGTTTCGACATCGCCGGGCCCGAGGCAGGGTTCCCGGCGAGCCGTTTCGCGGAGGCTTTCGACCTGCTGGCACGTGAATGCTTCCCCGCCACGATCCACGCGGGTGAGGCCGACGGGCTCGAGTCGATCCGCGGTGCGCTGGTCGACGGGCACGCCCTGCGGCTCGGCCACGGCGTGCGCATCGCGGAGGACATCGTCATCGAGTCGCAGGACGACGAGGCGAGCTACGTCAGCCTCGGCCGTCTCGCCCAGTGGGTGAAGGATCGGGGGATCGCTCTCGAGACGAGCCCCAGTTCGAACCTGCAGACCGGTGCGATCGCCGCCTGGGGCGACGACCTGACCGCGCACCCGTTCGATCTGCTCTACCAGCTCGGGTTCCGCGTGACGGTGAACACCGACAACCGTCTGATGAGCGGCACGAGTCTCACGCGTGAGCTCGGCCTGCTGGTCGACGCCTTCGGGTACGACCTCGACGACCTCCTGGTGTTCCAGCTGAATGCGGCCGAGGCGGCGTTCCTGCCGCTCGAGGACCGCGCCGAACTCATCGAGCTCATCGAGGACGGCTTCGGCGACGCCTGATGGACCGAGCCACCGACCTACCCGGGCTGCCCGATGCGGGCATCGTGCTGGCCGCCCGTGCACGGGACTGGCGTGAGGCGGTCGAGACCGCGGGCCGTGCTCTGACCGCGAGCGGCGCCACCGACGCCGGTTACACGACCGACATGGTCCGCATGATCGAGCAGCACGGGCCGTACGTCGTCGTGGCGCCGGGCCTCGCCCTGGCCCACGCGCGCCCCGGCCCCGCCGTCCGCCGCGACGGCCTCGCGATCGTGACCCTCGCCGATCCGGTGCCGTTCGGCCACCCCTACAACGACCCGGTCCGCGTGGTGCTCGCGCTCGCGGGCGCGTCGAGCGCCCGGCACCTGCAGCTCGTCGCCGAGATCGCGAACATCTTCAACGATTCGGATGCGGTGGAGCGTCTCGCCGCCGCCGGCACCGCGGACGAGGTGCGCGGCATCCTCGGGGTCGCCCCGTGAAGATCCTCACCCTCTGCGGTGCCGGGATCGGCACGAGCGGCATCCTGAAGGTGAACGCGGAGCGGGTCCTGCAGCGGCTCGGGATCGACGCCCGTGTGGTGGCGATCGACGCGTCGATGCTCGCGACGGAGCTCGAGGACGCGCAGGTGATCCTGACCGGGCCGGAGTTCGTCGACACGATCGGCAAGACCTTCGCCGACGTCATCGTGGTCGAGAACTACTTCGACACCGCCGAGCTGCAGCGCAAGCTCGAGTCGGCTCTGGGCTGAGCCGCCGCCTCACCGGCTGCGGGCGGCCCGCATGCGCGCGTACAGCCCGATGAGCCGCGGCACGACGAGGTAGACAGCGACCGGCACCACCACGAGGGTCAGCACGAGCGCGCGCAGCACGGGGTGCCAGTCGGCGCTGATCGGCGCCATGAGGGTCATGCCGAGCGCGACGAGCGGGAAGATCGCGAGCCAGGTGAGCGCTGCGCGGATGTGGATCGAGGGCGGGTTCATTTCGTTCTCCAACTGTTTGGTTGGGATGAAGCTACACCGCATCCGATCTGAATGCAACTAGTTGGTTGGAAACGCTAGACTGGCTCCATGGCCTGGGACACGGAACGCACCAAGGCGCTCCTACTCGAGGCCGGAACGGCCGAGTTCTCCGCCTACGGTCTGGCCGGTGCCCGCGTCGACCGCATCGCCGAGGCCGCCGGCGTCAACAAGGAGCGCATCTACTCCTACTTCGGCAGCAAGCAGGGCCTGTTCGGCGCGGTCCTCACCGACCAGCTGGCGCGAGTGATGGATGCGGTGCCGCTCGTCGGCGATGGCCCGGATGCGGTGGTCGACTACGCGGGGCGAGTGCTCGACTATCAGTGCGCGCACCCCGAGCTCGCCCGCCTCACCATGTGGGAGGGGCTCGAGCTGGGGATCCCGGTCGACGAGGAGGCGCGCGCGGATCGCACGGCCGCGAAGCTCGCCCGACTGCGCGAAGCGGTTCCCTCGCTCTCGCAGGAGCAGGCGGCGGAGCTGCTGCTCACCATCATCACGCTCGCCGACGGCTACCAGGCCCTCCCGCAGATGGACCACCTGTACACGCAGGGCGAGCCCCGCGACCCGGCGCGCATCGCCCGGCGCCGTGCCGCGATCACCGGGGCGGTCCGCGCGATCCTCGCCGACCTCGCCTGAACGCCGCGGCCAACGCCGGCATCTGCCAGCGGGCGCCCGGGCGCTCGCGCGCGGCCGGGCACCCGCCACGCGCCGCGGATCATCGCGGCTCCAGGTAGTTCAGTTCAGCAGCTCGCGCATGCCCGCCTCGAGGGCCGCGAGAGCGGCATCCGCTTTCGCCTGCCGTTCGGCGGCCGTGCCTTCGTCACTGCGCGTGTCGAGGTAGCACTTGAGTTTCGGCTCGGTGCCGCTCGGGCGCACGATCACTCGGCTGCCGTCGTCGAACCAGAGCCGCAGGATGTCGCTCGGCGGGAACGGCCCGAAGCCCTCAGCGAAGTCGTCGATGTGGTCGACCCGAAGGCCCCCCACCTCGCGCGGGGGGTTCGCGCGCAACCGCGCCATCAGCTCGGGGATGCGCGCCAGGTCCGACACGCGGATCGAGATCTGCCCGGATGCGAACGCGCCGAAGCGGTCGGCGAACGCCGCCCGGTGCTCGGCGAAGGTCGTGCCCGACGCCTTCAGCTCGGAGAAGAGGGCGAGCACCTCGACCGCCGCCGAGATGCCGTCCTTGTCGCGGATCTTGTCGGGGTCGACGAGGTAGCCGAGGGCCTCCTCGTAGCCGTAGAGGAGGCCGCCCGCGCGGGAGATCCATTTGAAGCCGGTCAGCGTCTCGACGAAGTCGAGCCCCTGCTTGCGGGCGACGACGCCGAGCGCGGGGGAGCTCACGAGCGAGCACGCGAAGGTGCCGTGGTCGACGTTCTGCTGCTCGATGCGGCGGGCGACGCGCCAGCCCAGCAGCCAGCCGACCTCGTTGCCCGAGAGCCGTTCCCAGCCGCCCTGGCCGTCGGGCACGCCGACGGCGACGCGGTCGGCATCCGGATCGTTCGCGATGACGAGCTCCGCATCGGATGCGGCGGCCGCGGCGAACGCGAGATCCATGGCCCCCGGTTCCTCCGGGTTCGGGAAGGCGACGGTCGGGAAGTCGGGGTCGGGTTCCTGCTGCTCGGCGACGGACGCCGGCTCGGGGAAACCGGCCTCGGCGAACACGCGTGACGCGGTCTCGTATCCGACGCCGTGCATCGCCGTGTACACGAATCGCAGGGGCTGCGCGTCGTCGGCGAGGGATGCCGTGAGGCGCACGTACTCGTCGACGACCGACTCGGGGGCCGTCTCGTATGCGCTCGAGCGGGGCAGGTCGGCGATCGACCCGGATGCGACGCGCACGATCTCGTCCTGGATGGCGGCGTCGGCGGGCGGCACGATCTGCGACCCGTGGTCGAGGCCGCCGAGGTACACCTTGTAGCCGTTGTCGGCCGCCGGGTTGTGACTCGCCGTGACCATGACGCCCGCGCTCACCTCGAGGTGGCGCACCGCGAACGCCAGAACCGGCGTCGGCAGCAGGCGCGGCAGCAGGATGGCGCGCACGCCGGCGCCCGCCATGAGCTCCGCCGTGTCGCGGGCGAAGACCTCCGAGTTGCGGCGGCCGTCGTAGCCGATCACGACCGAGGGATGCGGTTCGCGCGCGAGCAGGTACGCCGCGAGGCCGGCGGCGGCCTGCCCGACGAGCACCCGGTTCATGCGCAGCGGGCCGGCACCGAGTTCGCCGCGGAGTCCCGCGGTGCCGAAGGCGAGACGCCCGCCGAAGCGGGTGCCGACCTCGGCGCGCGCATCCGGGTCGCCTGCGTCGACACGGGCGAGCAGTGCCTCGAGCTGGGCGCGGGTGACCTCATCCGGGTCTTGCGCCGCCCACGCGCGGGCCGCCTCGACCGGATCCTGCGTCGGGCTCATCAGATGGCCGCCACGACCCGCGCGAGCAGCTCGCTGATCACGGGTTCGGCGTCGCGGCCGGCCTGCAGCACTTCGGCGTGGCTCAGCGGCTCGGGCGAGATGCCGGCGGCGAGGTTGGTGATGAGGGAGAACCCGAGGATCTCCATGCCCGCCTCGCGCGCCGCGATCGCCTCGAGCGCGGTCGACATGCCCACGATGTGCCCGCCGATGGTCTTCGCCATCTGCACCTCGGCCGGGGTCTCGTAGTGCGGTCCGCGGAACTGGCAGTAGATGCCTTCGTCGAGGTCGGGCTGGATGCTGCGGGCGATGCCGCGGAGCCTGCTCGAGTAGAGGTCGGTGAGGTCGATGAAGGTCGCGCCCTCGAGCGGGGACGCCGCGGTCAGGTTGATGTGGTCGCTGATGAGCACGGGGGTGCCCGGCGTCCAGTGCTCCTTGATGCCGCCCGCGCCGTTGGTGAGGATCATCGTCGTGGCCCCCGCGGCGGCCGCGGTGCGCACCGAGTGCACGACCCGCCGCACGCCGTGGCCCTCGTAGAAGTGGGTGCGGGCGCCGATCACGAGCGCCCGCTTGCCGTTCGGCAGCAGCACGCTGCGGAGCGTTCCGACGTGGCCTGTGAGGGCGGGGGCGCTGAATCCGTAGATCTCGGTCGCGGGGATGGTCGCCACGGTCTCGCCGATGAGGTCGGCGGCCTTGGCCCAGCCGGAGCCGAGTGTGAGGGCGATGTCGTGCTTCTCGACTCCGGTGGCTTCGGCCAGTTGGTCGGCGGCGATGCGCGCGATCGCGAAGGGGTCTGCCCCCTCCGCGTCGAGGGGGTGCTGCGTCTGCATCCCCTCACTCTATGCGCGAGAAACCGCTCGCCATATGCGGGAGAATGGTGCCATGCCCTACGAGTTCGAGCGGACCCAACGCATCGCCGTCCTCGGAGGGGGGCCGGGCGGCTACGAAGCAGCCCTGACGGGCGCTCAGCTGGGCGCCGAGGTGACGCTCGTGGAGCGGGCGGGCGTGGGCGGCGCGGCCGTGCTGACGGATGTGGTCCCGTCGAAGTCGCTCATCGCCACGGCGGGTGCGGCGACGGATGTGGGACAGGCCGCCGATCTCGGGGTGCAGTTCTTCACCCGCAACGACAGCGGGCGCGCGGTGCGGCCCGAGGTCACGGTGAACCTCGCCGCCGTCAACCAGCGGCTCCTGCTGCTCGCGCGCCAGCAGTCCGAGGACATGAAGTCGCAGCTCATCAAGGCGGGGGTGCGCATCGTGGCCGGCGACGGTCGCCTCGACGGCCCCGACCGGCTGGTGGTCTCGACCGGCAAGGGCAAGAAGCGCGTCGACTTCGACGAGATCGTCGCCGACACCCTCGTGGTGGCGGTCGGTTCGAGCCCGCGCGTGCTGCCGAGCGCGAAGCCCGACGGCAAGCGCATCCTCACCTGGACGCAGCTCTACACGCTCGACGAGGTGCCCGAGCATCTGATCGTCGTCGGCTCGGGGGTCACGGGTGCCGAGTTCGCATCCGCCTACCGCGCTCTCGGTGCCCAGGTGACGCTCGTCTCGAGCCGCGAGCAGGTGCTTCCCGGCGAAGACGCGGATGCGGCGGCCGTCATCCAGAACGTGTTCGTGCGCGGGGGTATGACGATCCTCTCGAAGTCGCGCATGCAGTCGGTCGAGCGTGCGGGCGACGGTGTCGTCGTGACGCTCTCCGACGGACGCACCGTCGAGGGCTCGCACTGCCTGCTCGCGCTCGGCTCCATCCCGAACACGGCAGGGCTCGGCCTCGAGGAGGCGGGCGTGCAGCTCACCGAGTCGGGGCACATCCGGGTGAACCGCGTGGCGCGCACGTCGATGCCGATGGTCTACGCGGCGGGAGACTGCAGCGACTTCCTGCCGCTCGCATCCGTCGCCTCGATGCAGGGGCGCACGGCGATGTACCACGCGATGGGCGACGCGGTCACGCCCACCGAGCTGCGCAACGTGACCTCGAACATCTTCACGCACCCCGAGGTGGCGACGGTCGGCTGGTCGCAGAAGCAGATCGAGGACGGCATCGCCCAGGGCGAGATCTACAAGCTGTCGCTCGCCTCGAACCCGCGAGCCAAGATGGAGGGCATCAAGGACGGCTTCGTGAAGCTGTTCGCCCGCACCGGTTCGGGCACCGTCATCGGCGGTGTCGTCGTGGCGCCGAAGGCCTCCGACCTGATCCTGCCGATCGCGCTCGCGGTCGAGCATCGCCTCACGGTCGACCAGCTCGCGCGCGCGTTCTCGGTCTACCCGTCGCTCTCCGGTGCGGTCACCGATGCGGCGCGCGCGATGCACATCGTCTCGTAGCCTCTCAGGGCAGCAGCACGTTCCACGGGCGGGCCCGCAGCACGAGCAGCTCGCCCACGACCGACGGGTCGGCCTCCGCACGCGCGAGGTAGTCGGATGCCGCTTCCGCGGGCACCCGGATCACCGTCTGCCCGGCTCCCGGCTCGTCGGGCAGGGGTCCGGCGCCCACGAGGACGCCATCGGAGGCGAGTGAGGCGAGGAACCCGCGGTGCTCGGCGAAAAGCGGATGCGCGAAAACGCCCTCGGGGCCGGCGGCGGGTCCCGCCGTGTGGCTCAGGACGAACCACAGCAGGCCATCCGGCGGCGCATCCCCGTCGGCGGCGGTCGCACCGAACCCCGCCAGCACGGCCGGCCACCCGTTGCGGTACTCCTGGCGGGCCTCGGCCGCCGCATCCGCGTACGTCTCCCATCCGCTGTGCACGAGGGTCACGAGCGTCTGCGACTCGTCGAGCGGGGTGAACGTCACCTCGACCTCGCCGCGCTCGGTGTCGTGCCCCGGGTGCCAGGTGAAGCGCAGACCCCGCGGCGGGTCGGCGGCCAGTACGCGACCCCACACGCTGCTCGCGCCATCCGCCGAGCGTTCGACGATCGCGTCGTCCTCGAACGCGACCGTGTTGTGGTGCTCGTACACGGAGAAGCGCGCGAGCGGCCACCACGTGCCGATGCCTTCGGTGAAGACGCGGTACGCGTGCTCGGGCGTCGCCCGGATCACGAGGTGGCGGCGGATCGGCGGCAGCGTCACGGCTCCTCCTTCTCGACGGGGGCCTCGACCGGGGCCTCGACCGGTGTCTCGGCGGCATCACGGAACGCGGCGAGGGCCGCATCCCAGTTCTCGGTGAGCCACACCTGCGCGGCGGCGTAGGCGCCCGGCGCGAGGGCGTAGAGGTTGCGCGTGCCGACGCTCACGTGGGTGACGATCCCGGCGCCTTCGAGCACGCCGAGGTGCTTGCTGACGGCGGGTCGCCCGATCGGCAGGTCGTCGGCGATGCGCCCGACTGGCTGTGGGCCGTCACGCAGCACCTCGGCGATGCGGCGGCGCATGGGGTCGCCGAGCGCGTCGAAGACGGCGTCGGCGGACGCGGCTGATTGGTTGCTCATGAGTAACCGTTACTCTAGAGCAACCGACGCCGTTCCGCGAGAGGTTCTCCTGCGGACCCGAGAGATCAGTCGGTGAGCGTCAGCAGCAGGTGCCCGGCCGAGACGGTGGTGCCGACGGGAGCGTCGACGATGCCCACCGTGCCGTCCTTGTGGGCGGTGATCGGCTGCTCCATCTTCATGGCCTCCAGCACGACCACCAGATCGCCCTTGACGACCTTGTCGCCCGCGCCGACCGCGAGCTTCACGATGGTCGCCTGCATGGGCGCCTTCACGGCGTCGCCCGTGGCCGTCGCCACGGCACGCCCGCCGCCCTTGCGGCGCGGAGGCGGGGGAGCGGACACGGTCGCCGACGGCAGCAGCGTCGTGGGCAGCGACACGGCGACGCGCTTGCCCTCGACCTCGACCACGACCGCGTGGCGCTTCTCGGCCGGGTTCGGCTCGGCGAGCACACCGCCCCAGGGCTCCAGCTCGCCCGTGAACTCCGTCTCGATCCAGCGAGTGAACACGCCGAAGTGACCATCGGGCGCCGTGAACGCGGGATCGCGCACGATCGCGCGGTGGAAGGGGATCACGGTCGGCAGGCCCGCGACCTCGAACTCGTCGAGAGCACGGCGGGCGCGCTCGAGCGCGTCCTCGCGCGAGGAGCCGGTGACGATGAGCTTCGCGAGCAGCGAGTCGAACGAGCCGGAGATGACGTCGCCGGTCGTGACACCCGAGTCGATCCGCACGCCGGGCCCGCCGGGGAAGCGGATCGCCTGAACGGGGCCCGGGGTCGGGAGGAAGCCGCGGCCCGGGTCTTCGCCGTTGATGCGGAACTCGATCGAGTGCCCGTGGGTCTCGGGGTCCGGGTAGTCGAGGATGCCGCCCTCGGCGATCCGGAACTGCTCGCGCACGAGGTCGATGCCGGTCACCTCCTCGGAGACGGGGTGCTCGACCTGCAGGCGGGTGTTGACCTCGAGGAAGGAGACGGTGCCGTCGAGCCCGATGAGGAACTCGCAGGTGCCGGCGCCGATGTAGCCGACCTCCTTCAGGATGGCCTTCGACGAGCTGTAGAGCAGGTCGCGCTGGGCGTCGGTGAGGAACGGCGCCGGCGCCTCCTCGACGAGCTTCTGGTGGCGGCGCTGCAGCGAGCAGTCGCGGGTGGAGATCACGACGACGTTGCCCTCGGCATCCGCCAGGCACTGGGTCTCGACGTGGCGGGGCTTGTCGAGGTACTTCTCGACGAAGCACTCGCCCCGGCCGAACGCCGCGACCGCCTCGCGCGTCGCCGACTCGAAGAGCTCGGGCACCTCTTCGCGGGTGCGGGCCACCTTGAGACCGCGACCGCCGCCGCCGAACGCGGCCTTGATGGCCACCGGCAGGCCGACCTCGTCGACGAACGCGAGCACCTCATCCGCTCCCGAGACGGGGTTCAGGGTGCCCGGAGCGAGTGGTGCGCCGACCTTCTCGGCCACGTGCCGCGCCGACACCTTGTCGCCGAGGCGCTCGATGGCGTCGGGGGTCGGGCCGATCCAGATGAGGCCGGCGTCGATCACCGCCCGCGCGAAGTCGGCGTTCTCGGCGAGGAAGCCGTACCCGGGGTGCACGGCATCTGCGCCGGAGCGTCGGGCGATGGAGAGCAGCTTCTCGACGACGAGATACGTCTCGGCGCTCGTGGTGCCGTCGAGCGCGTACGCCTCGTCGGCGAGGACCACGTGGCGTGCGCCGCGGTCCTGGTCGGCATAGACGGCGACCGAGGCGATCCCCGCGTCGCGGGCGGCGCGGATGACGCGCACCGCGATCTCTCCCCGATTGGCGATCAGGACCTTCGTGATGCGAGCCATAGTTACCCCAGCCTAGGGCGGCCCGGGGGGCACGCCGTTGTCGAGCATCGACAAACACGCCGCGCAGGATTGCGGCTGGTCGACAACAGGGCGGGCCGGGTCACCGGTTCCAGAGCTCGGGCCACTCGCCGCCCAGCTGCCGCACGAGGGTGCGCAGGAACGGCACGCTGAGGCCCACGACGGTGTGCGGATCGCCCTCGATGCGGTCGATGAAGCCGGCGCCCTTGCTGTCGATCGTGAAGGCGCCGGCCACCTCGAGCGGCTCGCCGGTGGCGATGTACGCGTCGATCTCGGCATCCGTGATGTCGGATGCGAAGTGCACGGTCGCCGAGGTCGCCCCGCCCACCGCGCGCCCGACCTGGCCACCGCGGGCGTCGATGAGCCAGTGGCCCGAGTGCAGCACCCCGGAACGCCCCCGCTGCGCATGCCAGCGCTCCCGCGCCACCTCGGGCAGGTGCGGTTTGCCGAAGATGTGGCCGTCGACCACGAACGCGGAGTCGCCGCCCAGCACGAGCCCGTCGACATCGCCCGCATCGACGAGCCGCTCCGCCACCGCCTCCGCCTTCGCACGTGCGAGCAGGGTGACGAAGTCGTCCGGTTCCAGGGGGCCGGCGGATGCGGCGACCGCATCCTCGTCGACGTGCGACGGCACCGGCACCGGCTCGATGCCGACCGCGCGCAGGGTAGCGAGTCGGGCGGGGGAGGTGGAGGCGAGGTAGAGCCGCACGCGTGATCCTTCCCGGTACGCGGCCGTCGCCGCCCGCCTATGCTCAGGAGGATGGGTGACATGCGCGGCCGCGAGGTCGAGGTCGAGGCTACCAACATCGCCCACGGCGGTTTCGGCGTGGCGCGGCTCGACGGCCGGGTGATCTTCGTGGCCGAGGCGATCCCGGGCGAGCGGGTGCTGGCGCGCATCAGCGACGACAGCAAGAAGAGCTTCTGGTGGGCCGACACGGTCGAGGTGCTCGAGGCGAGCCCGCACCGCCGACCCCACCTGTGGGCCGAGGCCGACGTGTCGCGCGACCCCGCGATCCGTCCCGGCGGCGCCGATTTCGGGCACATCGTCCCCGAGCACCAGCGCGCACTGAAGGCGCACGTGCTCACGGATTCGCTGAAGCGCATGGCGCGCATCGAGCGCGATGTCGAGGTCGAGGCGGTCGAGGGCCCGGCGGACGGCGGCGGCTGGCGCACCCGCGAGCGACTGCACGTGGCCGAAGACGGCACGGTCGGCCCGTACGCTGCGCGCTCGCACAAGGTCATCAAGGTGGCCGACCTGCCGCTCGGCACCGCGGAGCTGCGCGAGCTCGCCCCGATCGGCGACAAGATGCCCGACCTGGCAGGCGTCGAAGTGCAGGTACTCGCCCCCAGTGTGGGAGGGGCCCGGCTGATCGTCGGCACGCAGTCGCCCAGCGCGATCCGCGAGCGGGTCGGAGATCGCGAGTTCCGGGTCGACGACGCCGGCTTCTGGCAGGTGCACGCCGCCGCGCCGCTCACCCTCACCCGGGCCGTTCAGGATGCGATCGACGACGCCCTGTTCGATCCGAAGGCCGCCAACCTCGACCTCTACGGAGGCGTCGGTCTGCTCGCGGCGGCGGTGGGCGACAAGTTCGGACCCTCGACCCGCATCACCTCGGTGGAGTCGGATGCGGCGGCCACCGAGCACGCGTACGAGAATCTGGCCGACTGGCTCGGCGCGCAGGCCGTGACCGCCCGCGTCGAGCACTGGGTGCGCGGACTCGCCGAGGCATCCGCCCTCGAGAAGTCGCGGCTCGAGGCGGCGACCGTGGTGCTCGATCCGCCGCGTTCGGGGGCCGGGCGCGAGGTGCTGGAGGCGCTCGCGGCGGTGCGTCCCGCTCAGCTCGTCTACGTCGCCTGCGATCCCGTGGCCTTCGCGCGGGATGCGGGACTTCTCGCGGGGCTCGGGTACGAGCTCGCCGGGCTGCGTGCCTTCGACCTCTTCCCGAGCACGCACCACGTCGAGGCGGTCGGCGCCTTCGTGCGGGCATGACGCCGCGTCACGACCTCCGGGGCGCGGTTGCCCGCCCGCGGTACGATGAGCCACGGCGGGTGCCCGCCGATGATCGGGAGTCAGGATGAGCATGGTGATCGATCGCCCCGAAACCGCGGCCGAGCCGCGGCCCGCGCGTGTTGCAGTGGTCGATGACCACGAATCGGTCCGCGTGGGGCTGAAGGCCGCCTTCGTCGAGGCCGGCCACGAGTTCATGCTCGCCGCGTCGAACGTCGACGAGCTGATCGCGGGCCTCGACGGGCGTGAGGTCGACGTCGTCGTGCTCGATCTGTCGCTCGGCGACGGTTCGAGCGTCACCCGCAACGTGAAGAGCGTTCAGGCCATCGGTGCACCCGTGCTGGTGCATTCCATCGCCGACCGCGTCGACCTGGTGCGCGAGGCGCTCGCCGCCGGAGCCGCGGGCGTCATCCCCAAGTCGGCGTCCATGCGCACGGTGGTCACCGCCGCTGCGACCGTCGCCCGGGGCGAGGTGCTGAACAACCTCGAATGGGCGAGCGCGATCGACGCCGACCGCGACTTCGCGAAGGCGGAGCTGGGCCGGCGCGAGCGCGAGATCCTGCACCTGTACGCCTCGGGCCTGCCGCTGAAGCTCGCGGCCGAGCAGCTGGGGATCGGCTACTCGACCGCACGCGAGTACCTCGATCGCATCCGTGCCAAGTACGTCGAGGTGGGCCGCCCCGCGCCGACCAAGGTCGACCTGCTGCGTCGCGCCGTCGAAGACGGAATCCTGCCGGGGCTCGACCCCGACAGCGATGGCTGAGCCCGCGCGGGCGCGTCTCGCGCCGGTGCCCCGCGGGCGTCCCGTCCGCAACCCGCTGAGCCTCGTGCGCGTCGACACGGCGATCGCGCGCACCGCTGCTGGATTCGGCATCGCCTTCATGCTGCAGTCGATCCCGGCGATGATCGACCAGCTGCCCAACTCCTCGCCGCTCTGGTCGAGTGTGATGGTCTTCGCACTCGTGGTGTCGCTCGCGCTCACAGCCCTCGCATCCGCGCTGCGCCAGCAGGTCCGAGGCGCCCACGTCACGTTCGCCGTCGTGTACCTGGTGGCGCTCGTGAGCTGGCCGTTCGCGGTGGTCGACACGGGCGAGGCGACGCAGGACAGCTACTGGCTCTACTACCTGCTCACGATCGCGACGGCGATGGCCACGGTCGGCTTCCCGTTGCGGGTGGCGACCGCCTACCTCATCCTCGCGCCGACGCTGTACGCCGTCATCCGCGTGACGCCGGCCGGCGGCGGCGTGACCACGGCGCAGGCGGCGCTCGACTCCGTCTACGCGGTGATCCTGGGCGGGGCGATCACCATCATCACGGCGATCCTCCGCGGCGCCGCCTCGACGGTCGACCGCGCTCAGGCGACGGCGCTCGAGCGGTACGGGCACGCGGTGCGCCAGCACGCCACCGAGGCAGAGCGCGTCCAGGTCGACGCGATCGTGCACGACAGCGTGCTCACGACCTTCCTGTCGGCCGCGCGGGCCGACACCCCCGAGGCGAAGGAGCTCGCCTCCCGCATGGCGGGCAACGCGATCGGCTACCTGCGCGATGCGGTCTCCGTTGCGCCTCCCGGTGACGCGGATGTCGCCGTCGCGGTGCTCGCGAGCCGGATCGCGGATGCCGCGTCGGCCCTGTCGGAGCCGGTGGCGGTCGACACCACGCACGCGGGTGAGACCCAGGTGCCGGTGGCGGTCGCGGAGGCCGTCTACTCGGCAGCCGTGCAGGCGATGGTCAACAGCCTCCAGCACGCGGGTGCGGGCGCGACCCGCTGGGCGGCGGTGCGCCGCGACGGCGACGGCGTGATCGTCGAGGTCGGCGACCGGGGGGCCGGATTCGATCCGGCCATGGTGCCGAACGAGCGGCTCGGCGTGCGGGTGTCGATCCTCGAGCGCGTGTCGAGCGTGGGGGGCGCCGCGCGCGTCGACACGGCCCCCGGGGCGGGCACCGTCGTGACCCTGCGCTGGCCGGCGCCCTCGGACGACGACGAGCGGCAGGCGGATGCCGGGGAGGACGCCTCGTGAAGATCGGCGTGCCCCGGGCTCTCATCGTCGCGCTCGCGGCGCTCTTCTCCGGCTACCACCTGCTGCTCGCGGCGTACTCGCTCGCGTTCCCCTTCGCGAGCGAGCGGGCGCCCGTCGTCGTGGCGATGGTGCTCTACGCGGCCGTCACCGTGACGGTGCTGTGGCCGACCCGCGAGACCCGGATGCCGATCTGGATGGCGTCGTTCTCGCTCGGGGTGGCGGTGGCCCTTCCGCCGCTCATCACGACCGTGCTCGACCCGACGCGACCAGGGGGCAACGGGTACGCGACCTGGTACGTGGCGGCGGTCGGCACCCTCATGACGATCACGGCGGTGCGCCTGCGTCCGGGGTTCGCGTGGGCCGGCATCATCTTCCTCGTCGTGCAGACGCTCTTCTGGGCGGGGCCGGGCGCGCTCGGCACGATCGGTGTCATCGGGTCGGCGTCGTGGGTGGGGGTGGCGCACATCCTCACGAACACGCTCGCGAAGGCATCCCGCGACTCGGAGCGCTTCGCCCACGCCGAGCGCGAGGCGACGGAGTGGCAGGCCGCGCAGGAGGCCCACCTCAACGAGCGGCAGTTCCGTCTCGGGCAGACGAGCATCATGGCGCTGCCCATGCTGCGCACGATCCGATCGTCGCGGGGAGAGCTGACCGTCTCGCAACGCGCGGAGTGCCTGCACCTGGAGGCCGCCATCCGCGATGAGATCCGCGGCCGCCGCCTGCTCAACGACGCGGTCCGCGAGCAGGTGATGCTCGCGAGGCGCCGGGGCACCGTCGTGACACTCCTCGACGAGGGCGGCATCGACGAGCTGTCGCCGCAGGCCCTCGACCGCGTGCTCGGCCGGCTGGCCCTCGCGCTTCGCGACACGACCGCCGACCGCGTCATCGCGCGAACCGTGACCGAGGGCTCGGATGTGGCGGTGACGGTGGTCGGGCTCCGCACGGCCGACGACGAGACGGTGACGCTGCTCGGCGGCGAACCCGACGACGAAGTCGAGCTCTGGCTCGAGATCCCTCGCTAGTCGATTCCGGCACGTTGCACGCAAGTGCGGGGCGCGGCTTAAAGAAGCGAGGGGCCGGACGATCGTCCAGCCCCTCGCAAGATTCGAGTCAGGGCGACAACCCGAATATCGCCCTGACTCGCCCCCACATCATCGGCCTGCTTACCCTAGACGACCGGTGATGCTGTGTAACTCGATGAGATACACCTGCTAGTAGACAAGTATGTGCGGCTCCCGGCAACCCTCCAAGTCGTCATTTCGGGGGACTTTCGGGGTACATTTTCGGGTGACACAACCGAATTTTCGGGGTAGATGCCGCTGGTTCCGGGGTACATCCGCCGATTCGGCCGCGAAACGGGCGGCGCTTCGATCACTTCGCGACGGA
>Ga0160436_1000104_pt1 | contig 42546 bp, 41 predicted proteins | sample HID1973M_E0MG_FD_108264 | JGI IMG/M metagenome (GOLD analysis project Ga0160436, IMG submission 108264) | Enriched mosquito-associated microbial communities from UW Madison campus, WI, USA - HID1973M_E0 MG | ecosystem: Host-associated > Arthropoda: Insects > Digestive system > Unclassified ...
GACCAGGGCACCGGTGACCACCTGCAAGTTGGGTCGTTCGCGCGCCGGTTGCAGATAGGCCACGGCGGAGGAACAGCGCGCGCCATCCTTCTGGGTGACCTGGTAGAAGCCGAAGCCCTGCTGGTCATGGCCGTTGAAGTCGTCGTTGCGGCTGTAGCCGGCCTGCAAACCGGCCTGGATGAAGGCATCGGACAGGGGATTGGTGTAGCGCAGGTCCGATACGAACAGCGGGCCGGCATCACCATGCAGCTCGCTGGCGCCACGCTGATTGCGCTCGGATCGTTTGAAGTAGGGCAGCACGCTCTGCCAGTCCCAACCTTCCGCGCCGTCAGCCGCCCAGGCGTTGTAGTCCGCTGGCAGGCCGCGCACGTAGCACATGGCGTTGATGGAACTGGAACCGCCCAAGACCTTGCCGCGTGGCCACCACAGACGCCGGTGGTTGAGCAGCGGCTCCGGGGCGGTGTTGTAGTTCCAATTGACCGAAGTGTTGCCAACCAGTTTGGCCAGGCCGGCAGGCATATGGATAAAGGGATGCCAGTCGCGCGGGCCGGCTTCCAGCAATAGCACGCGGCATTGGGGGTCTTCGCTGAGCCGGTTGGCGAGGACACAGCCGGCAGAGCCAGCGCCGATGATTATGAAGTCGTGCACAAATGTACCTATTGCCGGAAGCGCCCGACCGTAGCGACCGTTCTTAGAGCATATGCTCTGCGTGGCTGACGATAGCTGGGCGAGCGAGGACGCCGGGGGGACAGGCGCATGCACTCGCGATATAGGGGTAGCGATGTTGCAGTGCATCGGATACCTTGCGCGCGTGATGGAGCCCGCCATGTCGCTGCAATCAACCCCCGCTTGGAGTCATGCATGATGAGCCTGGCCGAAGGTGCGCGTCGCCGCTCGGGTCGCCTGCAGGCCGCGCTGGGCGAATCGCCACCGCTGATCTGGGCTTTCCTCTATTTCTTTTGCCTGCTGAGCGGTTACTACGTGCTGCGTCCAGTGCGCGAAGCGATGGGCGCATCCGCTGACGTCCAGCAGGTGTTCCCACCGGCGATGATCGCGTTCTTTGCACAGCATGGGGTGGCCGTTGGCGAGCTGACCCTGCAGATCCTGTTCACCTGCACCTTTTTGATCATGCTGGTGCTGCAACCGGTGTATGGGGCTTTGGTCAGTCGCTTTCCGCGACGGGTGTTTCTGCCGGTGGTGTATGGCTTCTTCATTGCCACCTTGCTGATTTTTTATGTGGTGTTCGACAGCGGACTGCCCGGACGCGGCATGGCGTTCTTCCTCTGGATCACGGTGTTCAATCTTTTTGCGGTGGCCGTGTTCTGGAGCTTCATGGCCGATGTCTTCAGCAACGCCGAGGCACGCAAGTACTACGGCTACATTGGCGCCGCCGGCACCGTGGGTGCATTTCTGGGTCCATTCCTGACCCGCAGCCTGGTGGGTAGCGTTGGCATTGCCAATCTGATGCTGGTCTCGGCGGCATTCCTGTCGGTGTGCGTGGTCTGCCTGCTGCGTCTGCGGCTGTGGGCGGTGCAGCGCGAGCGCGAGCGCAAGCTGGCCAGCGGCGAGGTGCCGATGGGTGGCGAAGTTCTGGCCGGCTTGAAATTGATCGTGCGCGAACCGCTGTTGCGCTGGCTGGCGGTGATGGTGGTGTTTGGTGTGGGCGTGGGTACGCTGCTGTACAACGAGCAGGCAGCCATCGTGCGGCGTGCCTTTACCGATCCGGCGGCAGCCACCGCCTATTACGCAACGTTGGATCTGGCCGTCAACGCGTTGACCCTGATCGTGCAGTTGACCCTGACCCGCTTGCTGATGTCGCGCTTCGGTATTGCCCCGGCGTTGCTGATCCCCGGCTTTGCGATCATCGTCGGCTTCTCGCTGCTGGCGGCGTCTCCGCTGCCGATGATGGTGGCGGTGGTGCAGGTCGTGACCCGCGCCAGCGAGTTCTCCCTGGCCAAGCCTGCGCGCGAAACCATCTACACCCGGGTCGGACGCGAGTGGCGCTACAAGGCCGGCGCGGCCATCGACACGGTCGTCTATCGCGGTGGTGACTTGAGCTTTGTCTGGCTGCATAAGCTGCTGTCGGCGTTCGGTTCGCAGGCCGTGTTTGCCTTTGGCTTGCTGGTGGCCGGCGGCATGACCTTCGGTGCCTGGCGCCTGTTGCGCGAAGAGGCCCGCTTGCCGTCCGAACGCAACGCCGCCGCTACCTCCACCGACACCCAGGTCACCGCGTCGTGACCGCGATGACCCCGCTCTATTCGGAGATGCCCGCACCATGTTGATTGCCGCCTGCCTGACCGTGCTGGTCGCCCTGCTGCACGCTTATTTCCTGGTGCTGGAGATGTTCCTGTGGACCCGGCCGCTGGGCCTGAAGACCTTCCGCAATTCGCCCGAGAAGGCCGCCGCCACGCGTGTGCTGGCCGCCAATCAGGGCCTGTACAACGGCTTCCTGGCCGCCGGTCTGCTGTGGGGCCTGGCGAGTTCGCAATGGAACGTTGTGGTGTTCTTCCTGCTGTGTGTGGTGATCGCGGGCGCGTATGGCGCCTGGAGCGTCAACAAGCGGATCTTCTTTGTGCAGGGTGTTCCTGCGATTGCCGCTCTGGCGGCCATCCTGGTCGGCTGATCGACTGCATCTGACAGCTCAATACTGCATTGCGCTGCAAGGCTCCGCAGCGCGGACGTCCTCAGAGCCTTCAGCGCTTGCCCTTGGGCGACACCCACATGTCGATGCGGGCGCGGAATACGGCCTCGCCCTGGTCATTGCTGACAACCACGTCCACCGGCAATTCGTAGCCTTCTTCGGCTTGCTGCGGAACGAACGCCGGCGTGGCCACGGCGTGCATTGTGCCGGTCGCCTTCTTCAGATACTCCACGGTCATCCCCTTGGGAATCCAACGCATGCTGCGGGGAATGCTCACATCGGTGGTTAGGCCACCAATGAACTCGGCCAGGTTGCACAGCGCGATTGCATGCACAGTGCCGATATGGTTGGTGAGCTTGCGACGATGGCGGAGGCTGGCTTCGCCGCGATTGGGTTCCAGCGACTGGATGCGCGGCGAAATGCTGGCGAAGTAGGGCGCCTTCCAGCAGATCAGGCGCGCGAACAGCCAGCGGCCGAGCGGCTTGGAGGCCAGGCCGTGGTACAGGGCGAGTACGTCGGTGCTCATCGGCATTCCCTTATGAAGACGGCGAGCCTGAGCTCGCCGTCATGTGCTGTCGCGTACTGACTCAGGCGGCGGCGCGGGAGCCGTCGCTGGCGCGCGGGCCGTCGTAGTAGCTGGCTGCGCGCAACTCGTGGGCGTCGAAGTCGTCCACGGTGATCGTGTCCAGGGTGATGGCGCGCAGTTCTTCCAGCAGCTTGCGTTCGTCGGCGCTGATCCAGCCTTCAGCCACGGCTTCGTCCAGCTGGCTGGTGAAGTCCAGGGCTTCGATGCCCTTGGTCTTCAGCGCCTTGAGGAACTTGCGCTCCACCGGCTCGGCCAGCACGGCCTTGGCCAGGTAGCTGTCGATGCGGCCGCCCGGATTGTTTTCGCACGGCGTAGTGAACACGCCGCTGGCCAGGCGATCACGCGCCTCGTTGGGCGTCATCAGCAAAGCGGCGGCGCGATGGCCCAGGCGATCACCCGGGGCATGGGCGCGGCGACCGAGCGGGAAGATCAGCGCCCACATCAGCCAGCCGATCGGACGGATGGGGAAGTTGCGCAGCGCCGCCGACAGCGCCAGCTCCATCTGGTGGACGCTGTCGTGCACGGCCCAGGCCAGCAGCGTGCGATCCGCCGCCGGTGCGCCTTCGTCGTGGTAACGCTTGAGCACGGCGCTGGTCATGTACAGATGGCTGAGTACGTCGCCCAGGCGACCGGACAGCGATTCCTTGAACTTGAGCTTGCCGCCCAAGGTGAGCATGGAGATGTCGGCCATCAGCGCCAGGTTGGCCGAGTAGCGATCCAGCTTGCGGAAGAAGCGGCGGGTGTAGTCATCGCCCGGCGCGGCACCGATGCGTGAGGAGGTCAGGCCGAACCAGAACGAACGCACGGCGTTGGAGATGGCATAGCCGATGTGGCCGAACAGGTTGCGATCAAACTCGTTGATGCCGGCGGCGACGTCGGGGTTCTGCGCCGCTTTCATTTCCTTCAGCACCCACGGGTGGCAGAGGATGGCACCCTGGCCGAAGATCAGCAGGCTGCGGGTCATGATGTTGGCGCCTTCCACAGTGATCGCGATCGGCGAGGCCTGCCAGGCGCGACCGACAAAGTTGCGCGGTCCCAGGATGATGCCCTTGCCGCCGACCACATCCATCACGTCCTTGACCACGTCGCGGCTCATGCTGGTGCAGTGGTACTTGGCGATGGCCGAGGGCACAGCGGGCTTCTCGCCGCGATCCACGGCCGCCGCGGTGGCCTGCGACAGCGCGCTGATTGCATAAGCCTTGCCAGCGATGCGGGCCAGCGCTTCTTCGACGCCTTCAAAGCGGCCGACCGACAAGCCGAACTGCTTGCGGATGCGCGCGTAGGCGCCGGTGACCACGGCGCCCATCTTGGCGCCGCCACTGGCGGTGGAGGGCAGGGTGATCGAGCGGCCAATCGACAGGCATTCGCTGAGCATGCGCCAGCCTTCGCCGATTCCCTTTTCTTCGCCAATGATCTGCGACAGCGGCAGGAACACTTCGTGGCCACGCACCGGGCCGTTCTGGAACGGCGAGTTGAGCGGGAAGTGACGACGGCCAACTTCCACGCCGGGCGTTTCACGCGGCATCAAGGCCAGGGTGATGCCCAGGTCGCGGGTATCGCCCAACAAGCCATTGGGGTCGTACATGCGGAAGGCCAGGCCGATGATGCTCGCCACTGGCGCCAGGGTGATGTAGCGCTTGTCGAAGGTCAGTTTGATGCCGACCACCTTGGCGCCATTCCAATCGCCCTCGCACACGATGCCGTAGTCGGGGATGGAGGTGGCATCAGAACCGGCGAACGGACCGGTCAGGCCAAAGCAGGGCACTTCGCGGCCATCGGCCAAGCGCGGCAGGTAGTGATCCTTCTGCGCTTCGGTGCCGTAGTGCATCAGCAGTTCGCCCGGGCCGAGCGAGTTGGGCACGCCTACAGTGGAGCTGACCACGCTGGAGACCGAAGCCAGCTTCTGGATCACCTTGTGGTGGGCGAGTGCGGAGAAGCCCAGACCACCATATTCCTTAGGAATGATCATGCCGAAGAACTTGTTCTTCTTGATGAAGTCCCACATCGCCGGCGGCAGGTCGGCGTGAATGTGGGTGATTTCCCAATCGTTGGTCATCCGGCACAGCTCTTCCACCGGGCCATCGAGGAAGGCCTGCTCCTCGGCCGTGAGCACAGGCTTGGGCTGCGACAGCAGCGCATTCCAATCCGGGTCGCCGGAGAACAGCTCGCCTTCAAAACCCACCGAGCCCGACTCCAGCGCGATGCGCTCGGTCTGCGACAGCGGCGGCAGGATCTTGCGGTAGAAGGTCAGCAGCGGTGCGGTGATCAGCGGTTTGCGGATGGCCGGAATCAGCAGCGGCAAGGCAATCAACGCGACGATGACCGCAGCAATGATCGTCGCCGTGTGGTTTGCGCCCAACAGCCAGCACGCCACCAGCAGCGTGGCGGTGATCGCGGCCCAGTAGGCCAGCCGCAACCGATGGTAGGCGGCGAAGGCGCCCACCAGCAGGAAGGCAAGGAAGGGGGCGAGGATGCTCATGGGCTAGCTCCGGTTGCGGTTCCGCCGAGGGCGGAGGTTTCGATGGGGTCAGGCGGGGTGGCAATGCTGTCCGACCGCAGCTCGGCAAGGTATTCGAGCACGGTGGCGGTAAAGGTGTCGTTGTCGTCGCCGGCCACCATATGGGTGGCCTGCGGCAAGTGCACATGGCGGGCATGCGGGGCCAGCGTGCGGAATTCTTCCACGGTCTCGGCGCTCACCAGGTCGCTGCGACCGCCGCTGATCAGCAGCAGCGGGCAACGTACCTTGCGCGCGGCCTCGGCGATGCCGTTCTGGTGTTGCGCGCTGTCGCGCGCCAGCTCGTCGATCAAACGCGGATCCCAATGCCAGCGCCAGCGACCGTCTTCGCCGCAGCGGAGCAGTTCGCGCAATTCTTCCGGCGATTTGCGTGAGCGGCGGTGCGGCAGATAGGCAGCGATGGTGTCGCTGGCGTGTTCCAGCGAATCAAAGCCCTGCGGAAACGCGGTCATGAAGCCAAGGATGCGTTGCAGGCCGGCGGCTTCCCAGCGCGGGGTGATGTCGACCAGCACCATGGCCTGGAACAGCCCGGGCCAGCGCGCTTCTGCGATCAAGCCGAACAGACCGCCCATGGAGGCCCCAATCAACACCGGTGCTTGTGCTTGATCGCCGGCGACGATGATCAAGTCATCGGCAAATTGTTCGCCGGTGTACGGGACATCGGCGGCGTTGCGTTGTGAATCGCCATGGCCGCGAGCGTCATAAGCGAGACCGGCATAGCCGGCATGGGCCAAGGTTGCGCCAGCGCGCGCCCAGGCATGCCGAGTCTGTCCAAAGCCATGCGTATAAATCAGTGCGGGGGAGGCCTGCAGCGCAGCCGGTGCCAAGTAGCGGCTGGCCGCCAACTGCAACCCGCCCTCACCGCTCAGACGCAAGCTTTCACTGGCGGTGGCGGTCGACTCGGCGTTGGATGACAGTGTGACCATACGGGCTAGTATGGGAGTTCGTGATTAGAGTAGTCAATCGGGGCATCCCCCACGCTCCCTGCCGCGCAAGCATTTGATTATTCGAAAATTGTGTTGCGGCGCAGCAAACGTACCGCAACAAACCTCGCCGTATGGTTAAATGCGAGCTATGACCACATCCAGCCCCGATCCCGCCGCTTCCATTCCACCGCGCAGCACCCGTTTGAGCGCCGAAGACTGGGCGCAGGCGGCGCTGGATTTGATTGCCGAACAAGGCGTTTCCGCCGTGGCGGTGGAGCCGTTGGCACGCCGCTTGGGCGTGACCAAGGGAAGCTTCTATTGGCACTTCCCCTCGCGCGATGCCTTGCTGCAAGCGGCGCTGGAGCGCTGGGAATCGGTGGAGCAGGAAAGCGTGTTTGGCAGCCTGGAAGCCGTGCCTGATCCGCGCGAGCGCTTGCGCAAGCTGTTCCAGTTGGTCGGTCATGAGGTCAAGCCGCACATCATCTATAGCGAGCTGCTCAAGGCGCTGGATCATCCGGCCGTGCAGCCAGTGATTGATCGTGTGTCGCAGCGTCGCCTGGAATATCTGGTGGCGTCATTCCGCCAAGCCGGCCTGGTGCGGCAAGACGCCATCCATCGCGCGCGCCTGACCTATGCGGCGTACGTGGGCTTCCTGCAGCTGTCCTTGCAGCTGCAGCAACCGCGCATGACCCATGACGAATTCGAGACCTACCTCGAACATGTCATCTCCACGTTGATCCCGACCTGATTCGACGCTAGCCCGGCTGGTCTGGCGGGGCGATCGAAATGCTTCTGTCGTCGTCAAACTGACGTTGCACTGCTGCCTCACCGTTGCAGTGAACCCTTCCGTGCGTGTCCGCACTGCGCTGGCGAGCATCCGGCTAGCCGTTGAAGTGCAGAACCGCTGACTTGCTGCCCCCCTATTTCTTCGATGGCCTGCCTGAGCGTTCTCTTGGCGGGCCTTCCCGCAGAGCCCGCCAGCCCAGCTGCTCCGTCCTGTCAGTCCGTGACCTGCCCTTGACCCGCCCCGCGTTGTTCTCGTCAGCGGGACAGGACATTGGTATCATTTTGGTCTCTTCTGAGAGGGTCGGGCATGAACGCAGCGGTCGATGTTTTCAAAGGAAACAATTCAACCGGCCAGGAGGCCGCAGGCAGCCGGCTCAGCAGCCTCAATGCCTGGGTGGCCGAAGTGGCCGCATTGACCCAAGCCGACAACATCCACTGGTGCGACGGCAGCGAGGCCGAACACGCCGCCCTGATCAGCGCCATGCAGGCAGACGGCACCCTGCTACCGCTCAACCGCGAAACCCATCCGCACAGCTGGCTGCATCGATCACACCCGGGCGATGTGGCGCGTGTGGAGCACCTGACCTTCGTCTGCACGCCGGAGCGCGACGAGGCCGGCCCCAATAATCACTGGATGGATCCCGCAGCGGCCCACGCCAAGATGGATGCGCTGTTCGCCGGCTGCATGCGCGGTCGCACTTTGTATGTGGTGCCGTATTGCATGGGCCCGATCGACTCGCCGCTGGCGCGTTGCGGCGTGGAGATCACGGATTCGCCGTATGTGGTGGTCAACATGCGCTTGATGACCCGCATGGGCGCGCCTGCGCTGGCGCGGATTGAACGCGAAGGCCTGGAACGCAGCGCGCGCGGTCAGGTCGGCGACGCATACGTAAAGGGCCTGCATTCCATCGGCGATTTGGATCCGGAGCGCCGCTTCATCATGCACTTCCCGCATGAGCTGACGATCAAGAGCTTTGGTTCCGGCTACGGCGGAAATGCTCTACTGGGCAAGAAGTGCCATGCGCTGCGCATCGCATCGCACCAGGCGCGGCAGGAAGGCTGGCTGGCCGAGCACATGTTGATTGTCGGCATCGAGAGTCCGCAGGGCCAGACCCACTACATCGCCGCGGCGTTTCCCTCGGCTTGCGGCAAGACCAACCTGGCGATGCTGATTCCGCCGGAAAGCTATCGCCAAGCCGGTTGGAAAGTGTGGACCGTGGGCGATGACATCTGCTGGATGCGCCGCGGCCAGGATGGACGCTTGTACGCGATCAATCCGGAAGCAGGCTTCTTTGGCGTTGCACCTGGCACGTCCGACACGTCCAATCCCAACGCCTTGGCGACGATCAGTCACCACACCATCTTTACCAATGTGGCGGTGACTGACGATCAGGAACCCTGGTGGGAAGGCCTGGATCGGCGTACACCCGCGCTGGATTGGCAGGGCCGGCCCTATGTGCCAGACCAGGGCCCGGCCGCGCATCCCAATTCGCGCTTCACCGTTGCAGCTCGACAGTGCCCCAGCTATTCCGCGCGAGCCGAAGATCCGCAAGGCGTGCCGATTTCCGCGATTGTGTTTGGCGGGCGTCGCGCCTCGCTGGTGCCGCTGGTGTTCCAGGCGCGCGACTGGACGCATGGCGTGCTGGTGGGTGCCGCGATGGGGTCGGAGACCACTGCTGCCGCCACAGGCGCCGTGGGCGTGATGCGGCGTGACCCGATGGCGATGAAGCCGTTCTGCGGTTACAACTTCGCCGACTACTTCGCCCACTGGCTGTCGCTGGATCAGCCGGATGCGCGCTTGCCTGAAATCTTCCACGTCAACTGGTTTCGCAAGGATGCCGACGGCAAGTTCCTGTGGCCGGGATTTGGCGAGAACCTGCGCGTGCTGCAATGGATGATTGCGCGGGTGGAGGGCAAGGCCAGGGCGACCGAGACGCCGATTGGCTGGCTGCCTGCTGCCGAGGACCTGGAGTTGGATGGTGCAGGCGTCAGTGCGGCTGCGATGGAAGAATTGCTGCGCTTTGATGGCGAGGCCTGGCGCGAGGAAGTGCGAGATTTGGGCGCCTTCCTGGACGAGTTCGGTGAGCGCATGCCGCCGACCCTGAGAGCAGAGCAGGAGCGCCTCCTCGCGGCCCTTTGTGAACAGGCATAAGCGTCCCGAACTCACGAAAATGTGTAATATGATTTCTCTCGCGCAGTCTAAGTGCTTGTTCTGTATAGAGTGAGAGCACTTTCACACTCGTAAAATTTGCGTTACTCTCCTGGTTAAGCGGTAACTCACATTACTGCGCTCCTGGCCCGGCCTCATCAGCCGGGCCGTTTTCAACCTGAGAGAGAGACCAAATGGGTTCCAACTATTTGTCGAAAGGCATCAAGCGCACGGCCCTGAGCCTGGCGCTGGGCGCATGCTTCGTGGGCGGCGTCAGTGCGCAGTCCAACTCTGCTGGCGCGATTGTCGGCCACGCAGGCGCTGGCGACACCGTCAGCATCGTCAGCCCGGACACTGGCTTCACCCGCACCATCACCGTCGCTGGCGATGGCAGCTACCGCTTCTCGGCTCTGCCGACCGGCAAGTACAAGGTGACCCGTAACGGTGCCGATGGCACCACCAGCAGCCGTGACGTCGTCGTTTCGGTCGGCACCGCTGCCAACGTCGATTTTGCGCGCGCAGCTGCGGCTACCGGTGGCGCTGATACGACGCTGGACGCGGTCCAGGTCGTGGGCACCAATGCCATCAATCCGATCGATGTCTCGTCGGTCGAATCGACCACCATCCTGACTGCTGAGCAGATCGCCAAGATTCCGGTGCCGCGTGACATCACCGGTGTGGCCTTGCTGGCGCCGGGCACCATCAAGGGTGACGCCGCGTTCGGCAACCTGGCTTCCTTCGGCGGCTCGTCCGTCTCGGAAAACCAGTACTACGTCAACGGCTTCAACATCACCAACACCTTCAAGAATCTCAACTTCGCGCAGATCCCGTTCGAGGCGATTGCCGAACAGCAGATCAAGACCGGCGGCTACGGTGCCGAGTTTGGTCGCTCCACCGGCGGCGTGATCAATCTGATCACCAAGCGCGGCAGCAACGAATTCCACGCCGGCGGCAACATCTTCTGGGAGCCGGAATCGCTGAAGGAAACCAATCCGAACCTGGTCTACAACAATGGCCGCCTGGTTTCGGACAACTCCAAGGACAACGGCTGGGCAGCCACGGCTTCGGTATGGGCCTCCGGCGCGCTGATCAAGGACACCCTGTTCGGTTATGCCCTTTTGCAGTACGGCAAGACCGATGACGCCGCATATCCGAGCGTTGTCAGCGGCGGCAAGAACACCCAGTCCGAGCAGAAAGCTCCGTCGTGGTTGGTCAAGTTGGATTGGCACATCAACGACAACAACCTGCTGGAACTGACGGCGTTCTCCGACAAGCGCAAGACCGACACCGCCTACTACTACACCGACTTTGCCGCCAACTCGGTCAAGCCGGAGCGTGGCAGCTACGTCGGCACGCTGCATGAGGAAGACGGTGGCGAAAACTATGCGCTGAAGTACACCGGCTACCTGACCGACAGCTTCACCCTGACCGCCCTGGCTGGTCACGGCGAGTTCTCGCGTTCCAACCACGCCATCCAGGCCGACGGCTCGCGCATCTCCTACGACGGCAACCTCAACAGCGTCGTGGGCGGCTGCCCGATCGTGCGCGACCAGCGTCCGCTCGCCCGCAAGGATGCCACCGGCATCTACTCGGGTTGCGACTTCGCCACCTCGCTCAACCGTTCTGACGCCAAGGACACCCGCGACCAGTTCCGTATCGATGCCGAATGGCTGCTGGGCGACCATGTCGTCAAGTTCGGTTATGACCTGGACGATTTCGAAACGGTTGACGGCACCGCTTACTCCGGCAACTACTACTACCAGTACCTGTACAACGCCGCGGAAGCCTCGGATTACGTCCGTCGCATCAACATTCGTCAGGGTGCGGAAGTCAAGGTCGAACAGCGCGCCTTCTACGTTGAAGACACCTGGAACATCACCGACAACTTCCTGGTCTACGGTGGCCTGCGCTGGGATAGCTTCGAGAACAAGAACGGCGCTGGCGAAACCTACGTCAAGATCGACAACCAGTTTGCTCCGCGCTTGGGTTTCTCCTGGGACGTGAACGGCGACTCGTCGTTCAAGATCTTCGGTAATGCTGGCCGCTATGCGCTGCCGCTGACGGCCAACGTCGCCGTGCGTGGTGCTTCGGCTTCGCTCTATGAGTTCCAGGATTTCGTCTTCACCGGCGTGGGCCCGACCGGCGCACCGACCGGCATGGCTCCCTGCGAATTCGACGGCTGCTACACCGAACCGTTCTATGCCAATGGCGAGTACGGCGGTCCGAAGAATCCGAACTCGATCGCCTCGACCAACCTGAAGCCGATGTACCAGGACGAGTACATCTTGGGCTTCCAGGCGCAGCTGACCGATCACCTGTCGGCGGGTGTGCGCGGTATCTACCGAGAACTGAAGCGCGCCATCGACGACACCTGTGACTATCGTCCGCTGGTCAACTGGGCGCTGGACAATGGCTACACGGAAGACGATGTCTACGGCTCGCTGGGTAACCCCTCGTTCCCGTACTGCCGCCTGTACAACCCGGGCAGCGATGGCGTGTGGAATCTGGACGTCAACGGCGACGGCGCCACCGAAGTCGTGCGCATCGACGCCGCCGACCTCGGTCCGAAGGCCAAGCGCACCTACAGTGCCATCGAGTTCTTCTGGGAAGGCGCGTGGGACAAGTTCTTCGTGCAGGGTTCGTACACCTATGGCAAGAGCAAGGGCAACACCGAAGGTGGCGTGAAGTCCGACATCGGCCAGGGCGACACCGGCACGACGCAGGACTTCGACTATCCGGAACTGGCCATCGGCTCGTTCGGCTACCTGCCCAACGACCGTCGCCACACCCTGAAGATGTTCGGCAACTGGGATATCACTGACGAGTGGTCGGTCGGTGGCAACCTGGTGGTGCAGTCGGGTCGTCCGGTTAACTGCTTCGGTGTGTACGGCGACGACCCGGTCCACTACCGCAACTCGTACTTCTCGTGCGACCTGGGCACCCCCACCGGCGTGGACAACGGTTCGACCGTCGTTCCGCGTGGCACGGCCGGCCGCATGGCCTGGACGACCACTTTCGACATGAACGTGGCCTACCGTCCGGCGTTCGCCGAAGGCCTGACCTTCAAGGTGGACGTGTTCAACCTGTTCAACTCCGACAAGCCGACCTCGGTCGACGAAGAAGGCGAGAACAGCGTGGGCAATCCGTCGGTCCGCAACGAGACCTACCTGACCCCGCTGTACTGGCAGGCTCCGCGCACCGTTCGTTTGATGGTGCAGTACGACTTCTAAGCCACAGCGAAGTCGAGCAAGACAGAACGGCCGCCCCTCGGGGCGGCCGTTTTCTTTGGTTTATGCTGTCGGCCCAAAAAGGGGTAAGTAGATGCAGAACGACGAAATCAGCGCGCTGGTGGCGCAGGGCAGGCAGGCCTTGGGCGAACGCCGCTTTGATGTGGCGCGCCAGGTCTATCAGGACATGCTGGCCAAGGATCCAAGCCAGTGCCGAGCTTGGTTGGCGTTGTCCGCGCTGGCGCAGCAGGAAGGCAAGTTGCGCGAGGCGGTGGAAGCCGCGCGCTCGGCGGCCGATACCTGGCGCAGCAGCGATTCCAACGCGTTCCTGGCCGATGTATGCATGCGCCTGCTCATGCTGGGGGAATACCAGACCGTGCGCGATCTGATTGTCGGCGCGGATTGGGACGATCACGCGGTGCTGCGCGTCAGTCCGGGCCTGGTGCAATACCTGGGCCTGGTGGATGCGCACGAAGACGCGTTGCGCCTGGCAGACCACGCGGATGAGCGGACCTCGGGCGTCGTGCCGGCGCTGTTGTATGCACGCGCCACAGCGCTGCGCCATCTGGGTCGCATGGAGGAAGCCACTCGCGCCTTCGAGCAGGTCATCGCCGCCGATCCCCTGCATGCCGAAGCGCATTGGGCATTGGCCCATCACGCCCGCAGCGAACCGGCAGGTGAGCGGGTGCCACGTTTACGCAAGGCTGCCGCGCATATCGCGACTGACACGGAAGACGCTGTCTACCTGCAGTACGCGTTGTTCAAGGAACTGGACGATGCGGATCGCACCGAGGAAGCCTGGGCGGCGTTGGAGCGGGGCGCCGCACTCAAGCGCAAGCAGATTCGCCACACCCCTGCACAGGATGACGAGAGCTACCAGCAACTGCGCAGCCTGTGTTCGCGGGAGTTCGTGACCGCGCCGGGCGCCTCGCAGGCGCGCGCCGATCATGCACCGGTCTTCATCGTCGGCCTGCCACGCAGCGGCACCACGGTGATCGAGCGCATGCTGGGCAACCATCCGCAGGTGCGTTCGGCCGGTGAGCTCAATGACTTCCTGGCGCAGCTGTCCTGGGAAACCGACCGTTTCATGGGCGAGCCCCTGCGTCAGGCTGGCCTGGAAGCCGTACAAGGAATCGACTTCGAGGCCCTCGGTCGCGGCTATCTGGAGCGTACGCAGTGGCGTGCCGACGGTGCCAAGCTGCTGATCGACAAATTGCCCAACAACCTGCTGCATGCCGGCTTCATCCATCGCGCACTGCCGGACGCGCGCATCATCTGCGTGCGTCGCAATCCGATGGACAGCTGCTTCTCCACCTTCAAGCATCTGTTCTCGGGCCAGTCCTACCCTTACAGCTATGACCTGTCCGAGATGGCTGCGCAGTACCGCCGCTTCGAAACGCTGGTCGAGCATTGGAGCAAGGTACTGCCGGATCGTTGGCTGCTGGCCGACTACGAAGACGTGATGCGCGAACCCGAGGGCTGGGCGCGCCACATCGCGCAGTTCTGCGGCATTGAATACGACCCGGCGATGATCCAGATCGAGCGCAATACCGCGCCGGCGGCGACCGCCAGCAGTTCGCAGGTACGAGAAGGTTTGCATGTGCGCAACATCGGCAGCTGGCAGCGCTACGCGCGCTGGGTGGCGATGATGGGGATGTAAGAAAAAAGCCGCGGGTATCGCCCGCGGCTTTTTTTTGTTCGCGCTTGGCGGCAGGGATCAGCCCAGGCGCTTGGCGATGGTCTCGCGCAGAGACACCAAATCCTTGGCGAAGATTTCGATGCCGGTAGCCAGCTTTTCCTTGGCCATCGGATCGGCTTCGATGGCGGCGGCAAAGCTCTGCGCGTTGATCGCAGCCGCATCCACCGGCTGTACCGCGGACGGGCTGAGCTTGCGCGGCAATTCGCCGATGTCCTGATCCAGCTTTTCCAGCAGATCGGGCGAAATGGTCAGGCGATCACAGCCGGCCAGCGCTTCAATTTGCGCGGTGGAACGGAACGAAGCGCCCATCACCACCGTCGGCGAACCGCGGCGCTTGAATTCGTCGTAGACCCCGCGCACGAACACCACGCCCGGGTCCTCATCAATCGTTGCCGGGGTCTGGCCATTGGCCACGTACCAGTCCAGGATGCGGCCCACGAACGGTGAGATCAGGAAGGCCCCAGCTTCGGCGCAGGCGATGGCCTGGGCGCGGTTGAAGATCAGGGTCAGGTTGCAGTCGATGCCTTCGGCCTGCAACTGGCGCGCGGCTTCCACGCCTTCCCAGGTCGAAGCCACTTTGATCAGGATGCGATCACGGGAGATGCCGCGTTCGGCATACATCGCCACAAACTTGTGCGCCTTGGCCACGGTGGCGGCGGTGTCGTAGGCCAGGTCCGCGTCCACCTCGGTGGAAACGCGGCCGGGGATCAGCTCGCTCAGCATCGCGCCCACGCCGACGGTCAGGCGGTCGGCCACTTCGTTGACCAGCGCCTGCGCTTCACCCGACTGCGTACGTGCCCAGGCCAGCTCGCGCTCAATCAGCTCGGCGTAGACCGGCAGGTCCAGGGCTTTCTTGACCAGGGTCGGATTGGTGGTGCAGTCCACCGGCTTCAGGCGCTGGATCGCCTCGTAGTCACCGGTGTCGGCAACCACAACGGACAGTTCGCGCAGTTGCGCCAGCTTGGATGGGGCAGAAGCGGTCATCAGCTCACTCGTGGGGCGGTAGAAAAGGGGGCCAACAGTATGCCTTGCGGCGGCGGGCAGTTCAGCCGCCGCGGCGAAACGCTCAGTCCGGGCGGCGGATGGCCGTGACGCGCAGGCGCAGGTGGCGGCCGCCGGGGGCGTTCCAGTCGATGGTCTGGCCCAGCGACAATCCCAGCAGCGCGCTGCCGACCGGCGCCAGCACGGAGACGCGGCCCTGGTCGACATCGGATTCGTGCGGATACACCAGGGTCAGGCCGTGGCGTTCGCCGCTCAGTTCGTCGACGCAATCGACAAAGGAATGCATGGTGACCACGCTGTCCGGCACCTGCTCAGGCGGCAGCACGTCGGCGCGGTTGAGTTCTTCCATCAGCGCCATGGCAGCCGGTTGCTGGCGCAGGGCGGGTGAATCAAGCAAGGCTTCCAGGCGATTGAAATCCACGCTGGACAGAATGAGCGAAGGCGGCAGGCCGCTGGCGTGTTGTTGGGTCACGGAGGTGTCCTTGTTTCGTTTGAGGGAATGGCGAACAGCAAGAAAAACGGGCGCCGCGTTGCCGCGTCGCCCGAGCAGATTTCTTGTATGACTACCGTAGCCCGGTCGTCGTCCCGGTTCAAGTCATCGGCGCGTGCTGGGGCGTTGGTGCTTCCACGCGGGGCGGCAGTGGAGCGGCGTCGATATTGGGATCGAACAACGAGGCGGGCAGCTCACGGAACACCTGCGCCAGCTGCTGCAAGAACTCGCCCATGGCCGAACTCTTGCGCCAGGCCATGGCAATGCGCCGACTGGGATGGGAGTCGGTGAAGCCGAGCAGGTGGATGCTCTCCGAACGGGCCACTGGCGGCTTTACCGCCAAGGTGGGCAGCAAGGTGATGCCGACGTTGGCCGCCACCATTTGCCGCAAGGTTTCCAGGCTGGTGGCGCGGAATTCGGATTTTTCATTGGCGCCGGCCAGGCGGCACACATCCAACGCCTGCTCGCGCAGGCAATGGCCATCTTCCAGCAACAGCAATTGCTGTTCGGACAGTTCGCTCAAAGACAGCGCGCGACGCTGTGCGAGCGGATGCGCTTCGGGCACGGCCAGCAGGAAGGGTTCTTCAAACAGAAACTCGCTGTGCAACTGATCATCCTGCAAAGGCAGGGCGAGGATGCCGGCGTCGAGCTTGCCATCGCGCAATCGCGACAGCAGCACGTCACTCTTCTCTTCCACCAGCAGCAATTCCAGGTGCGGAAAGCGCTGGCGGATGCGCGGTACCACGTGTGGCAGCAGGTACGGGCCGAGGGTGGGGAAGATGCCCAGCCGCACCGTGCCCGCTTCGGGATCCTGGCTGCGCCGGGCGGCCTCTTTCATCTGTTCGACTTCAGCCACAATCCGGCGCGCGCGATCCGCCGCGTCGCGACCAGCCGGCGTCAGCATGACCTTGCGCGGTGCGCGTTCCACCAGCGACACCCCCAGTTCCTCCTCCAGCTTCTTGATCTGGGTGGACAGGGTGGGCTGGCTGACAAAGCAAGCCGCAGCGGCATGACCAAAATGCTTGTGGTCGGCCAATGCCACCAGGTACTTCAAATCGCGCAGGTTCATGTGCGTTCCCCATGCTGGCTGCGGCAAGTGGTGAGGCGGCGCCGTGCGGGCCGCCCCTCTTGGCAGGCGTTGATGGTATGCCAAGCCACGGCCACGTGTGCAAACGCCATTACAGCGCGCTCGAACGCAGGCCGGCGCAATTAAGCCGACATCGCCTCTTGCACTTCTGCCGGCGCCGATGTGCGGATCAGGTGATCAAAGGCGCTCAGTGCCGCCTTGGAACCCTCACCCATGGCGATCACTATTTGCTTGTACGGCACGGTAGTGGCGTCGCCGGCAGCAAACACACCCGGCACCGAGGTACGGCCGTGGGCGTCGACTTCAATCTCGCCGCGCGCCGACAGGGCCAGCGTGCCTTTCAACCACTCGGTGTTGGGCAGCAAGCCAATCTGCACGAACACGCCTTCCAGTTCGATGCGATGGGTGTCACCGCCAGCGCGGTCCTTGTAGACCAGGCCGGTCACCTTGCTGCCGTCGCCCAGCACTTCGGTGGTCTGGGCGCTGACGATGATGCGTACATTCGGCAGGCTGCGCAGCTTGCGCTGCAGGACTTCGTCGGCGCGCAACTGGCTGTCGAACTCCACCAGGGTCACGTGCTTGACGATACCGGCCAGATCGATGGCCGCTTCCACGCCGGAGTTCCCGCCGCCGATCACCGCCACGCGCTTGCCCTTGAACAAAGGACCGTCGCAGTGCGGGCAATAAGCCACGCCCTTGTTGCGATACTGATCTTCGCCGGGCACGTTCATTTGCCGCCAGCGTGCGCCGGTGGACAGGATCACGGTCTTGGCCTTGAGCGATGCGCCGTTGGCCAGTTGAACTTCAATCAGATCCTTGCCGGGCACCAGCTTCTCGGCGCGCTGCAGGTTCATCACGTCAACGCTGTAGTCCTTGACGTGCTGTTCCAGCGCCGCGGCCAACTTGGGACCTTCGGTGTAGGGCACGGAAATGAAATTCTCGATCGCCATGGTGTCCAGCACCTGGCCGCCAAAGCGCTCGGCAGCCACGCCAGTGCGAATGCCCTTGCGCGCGGCGTAGATCGCGGCTGCGGCGCCGGCTGGGCCGCCGCCAATCACCAGCACGTCGAAGGCTTCTTTCTTGGCAATCTTGGCGGCATCACGCGCAGCCGAGTTGCTGTCCAGCTTGGCCAGAATTTCCGGCACGCCCATGCGGCCAGCGCCAAACACTTCGCCATTGAGGAAGATGTACGGCACCGACAACACTTCGCGTGCTTCCACTTCCTGCTGGAACAGCGCGCCGTCGATGGCGACATGCTGGATGCGCGGATTCAGCACGCTCATCAGGTTGAGCGCCTGCACCACGTCCGGGCAGCTCTGGCAGGTCAGCGAGAAATAGGTTTCGAACTTGTAGTCGCCGTCCAGATCGCGAATCTGTTCGATCACGTCCTGGCCCAGCTTGGACGGGTGGCCGCCCACTTGCAGCAGCGCCAGCACCAGCGAAGTGAACTCATGACCCATCGGCACACCCGCAAAGCGCAGGTGGATGTCCTGGCCCGGCGAACCCAGCGCGAACGACGGCTTGCGATGCGCATCATCCTGGCTCTCGGTCACCCGGATCTGCGGCGACAGTGCGGCCAGATCGGCCAGCAGCTCGCGCGTTTCCTGCGAGGCGTCGCTGGCATCCAGCGAGGCGGTGATCTCAATCGGACGGGTGACCTTTTCCAGGTAGGCCTGGAGCTGGGTCTTGAGGCTGGCATCCAACATGGGTGACTCCTTGAATAAAGCGCTAAGGGGATCGGGGGGAGTGGGGTGCTGCATCGGCCACGTTCGCAAGACGAACGCACTGGCCGTAAGAGAGGGGAGGGCGTTTGCAGGAGCGGCCTGGGCCGGGGAGAGAGCCAGGGGGAGGGAACCGGCGCGGCGCAAGCCGCTGATGCAAACGTCCGTCTGCGGGGAAGGGCGCCCGGACGACAGTCCGGGCGCCGGTATTGCCATCGCACGCGAACGTGCGCGGGGAAACTTAGATCTTGCCGACCAGGTCCAGCGACGGGGCGATGGTCTTGGCGCCTTCCTTCCACTTGGCCGGGCAGACCTGGCCAGGATTATTGGCAACGAACTGGGCCGCCTTGAGCTTGCGCAGCGACTCGGAGACATCGCGGGCAATGGCGTTGTCGTGCACTTCCAGCGTCTTGATCACGCCTTCCGGATTGACGATGAAGGTGCCGCGCAGGGCCAGGCCTTCTTCTTCAATGTGCACGCCAAAGGCGCGGGTCAGCTGGTGGGTCGGGTCGCCGACCAGCGGGAACTGGGCCTTGCCCACCGCCGGGGAGGTTTCGTGCCACACCTTGTGCGAGAAGTGCGTGTCGGTGGTGACGATGTAGACCTCGGCGCCGGCCTTCTGGAACTCGGCGTAATTGTCAGCGGCGTCTTCGACTTCGGTCGGGCAATTGAAGGTGAAGGCGGCCGGCATGAAGATGATCACGGACCACTTGCCCTTCAGGCTGGCATCGCTCACTTCGACGAATTCGCCGGCGTGGAACGCGGTGGTCTTGAAGGGCTGGACTTGCGTGTTGATCAGGGACATCAGGTTTCCTCGTTCATTGGGAAGGTGAAGCAGCGGGAGCAAGGTTAATAGGCGTTGCCTAATAAAGCCAATGCATTGATGGCATGAATTCGATAGACGTTGACTATAATTATGTAAAGCACATAGGGTCTACCTATATGGGGTCGGCAGAATTGGCACCAAGATGGCGGCCGCGTCACGGGAGCCGGTACTTTCGGCAGGGGCCGAAGGCCCCAGGGACGGCCGTAAGCTGGCTTTTTGCCCAGGGGATTCCATGATCGTTCTTCGTCGCACCGCGCTGGCCTGCGCGGTGATGCTGGCCGCAGGCCTGCCAGCCGCCTACGCCACGCCTGCCACCACCTCGATCACCACTACCGCCGCCGCCAGTGCTGGCGACGCTGTTCCCAAGGGCCCGCTGCCGCGCACGGTCGTACCGACCCTGGTCCACCTGGAACTCAAGCTGGATCCCAAGCAGGAACGCTTCAGCGGCACCACCCGCATTGAAGCCGAAGTGAAAGAAGCCACCCGCATCGTCTGGATGCATGGCCGCGACCTGGATCTGAAGACCATCAGCGCGGTCCTGCCCAATGGCAAGCGCATCGCGCTGACCGCCGAATCGGTGGATGTGTCCGGCGTGCTCAAGCTGACGGCCACGCAGGTGATTCCAGCTGGCAAGGCCAATCTGGAAATCAGCTTTGAAGCGCCCTATGGCCAATTGCAGGGCGCCTACCGGGTCAAGCCGGACGGCAACGACTACGTGATCACGCAGATGGAACCGCTGGGCGCGCGCAACACTTTCCCCGGCTTCGACGAACCCAGCTTCAAGCAGCCCTGGGACATCACCCTGATCGTTCCCGAGAACGACGTGGCCGTGGCCAACAGCACGGAGACCAAGACCGAATCACTGGGCGACGGCTGGAAGAAGGTCAGCTTTGCCCGCACGGAAGCCTTGCCGAGCTATCTGATTGCCTTTGCCGTGGGCCCCTGGGACGTGCCGAAGGGGCCGGATATTCCGGCCACCGACATCCGCAGCACCCCGGTCACCCTGCGCGGCATCGCCGCCAAGGGTCAGGGTGAGCGCATGCGTTACACCCTGGACAACACGCCCGTCATCGTCACCCAGTTGGAGAAGTACTTCGGCACGCCGTATCCGTTCGACAAGCTCGACAACGTGGCCGCACCTGATTTTTGGGCAGGCGCGATGGAAAACGCCGGCCTGATTGTCTATCGCGACACCCTGATGTTCCCCAACGAGAAATCCACTCCGCGCGAGCGCCAGGGGTATTGGGGCGTCAGCGCACACGAGCTGGCGCACCAGTGGTTTGGCGATTTGGTGACCATGAAGTGGTGGGACGATCTGTGGCTCAACGAAGCCTTCGCCACCTGGATGGGCACCAAGATCACCGGCCAGTTGCAGCCGGGCTTCCATGCCGACCGCGGCCTGCTGGAAGGCGCGCTGGAAGCGATGAGCGAAGACAGTCTGGTCAGCACCCGCCGCGTGCACGAACCGATCAACGACTTCACCGAGATCCAGTCGGCCTTTGACGGCATCACCTACCAGAAGGGTGGTGCGGTGCTGTCGATGTTCGAAACCTACATTGGTGAAACCCAGTTCCGCGACGGTGTACGCAACTACCTCAAGGCGCATGCGCGCGGCAATGCCACCAGCGGTGACCTGATTGCGGCGGTGGCCGCGCAGAGCAAGGACCCTGCCGGCGTGGATGCGGCGTTCAAGAGCTTCATCGACCAGCCGGGCGTGCCTTACGTCAAGGTGGATGTCGATTGCGCCGGCGACACGCCATCGCTGCACATCGAACAGCAGCGCTATCTGCCGCTGGGTTCGGCCGCCAGCGCCAACCAGAGCTGGGGGCTGCCGTTCTGCGTGCGTTACCAGGATGGCCAGGAAGTCCGCGAGCAATGCTCGCTGGTCAACCAGGCCAAGGCGGTGGTGCCGCTGACCCAGGCCAAATCCTGCCCGGCGTGGGTGATGCCCAACGCGCACGGCAATGGCTACTACCGCTACGCCCTGGGCGGCGATGCTGGCGCCAAGTTGGGCGCCGCGTTTGCCCAGCTCGACGAACGCGAGCAGCGCGTGTTTGCCGATTCGCTGCAGGCCGCCTTCAGCGCCGGCAACATCGACGCCGCCACCTACCTGGCATCGGTGCCGAAGTTGGCCGCCGCCGACGTGCGCCAGACTGCCGCCGCGCCGATGGGCCAGCTGGTGTGGATGAAGGAAAAGCTGGCCAGCAACGAAGCCGAACAACAGGCGGTGGCCGCGTACGCCCGCAAGATCTACGGTCCGCGCCTGCAGGCAATCGGCGTGGACGCCAAGCCGGGGGACAGCGATGACACCCGCATCCTGCGTCGTGCACTGGTCGGCTTCCTGTACCACACTGGCGAAAGCCCTGAGCTGACCAAAGAGCTGGTCGCGCGTGGTCGCTCGGTGCTGGGCTTGAAGGCCGACGGCAGCCTCGGCAGCGGCGTGCTCAATCCGGAAGCCACCCCGCGCGATGTGCGGGCGCTGTCGGTGGAAGCAGCGGCACGGGCCGGCGACAAGGTCACCTTTGATGTACTCGAGAAACACCTGCGCGCCACCCAGGATGCGCAGCTGCGCACTGAACTGATCTACGCCTTGGGCAGCGTGAGCGATCCGGCCCTGGCCGAGCGCGCACGTGGACTGGTGCTGGAGAAGGGCGTCCTTCGCCGTAACGAAATCTCCTCGGTGTTGTATGCGCAGGTCGACGAGCCGGCCATGCGCCCGGCCATGCGGCAGTGGGTGGATACCCACTTCACCGCCCTGGAGGCATCGCTGTCGCCTGCCGGCGCAGGCCTGATCAATCTGTACGGTGGCGGTATGTGCGACAAGGCCGATGCGCAGACCCTGCAGGCCAAGTTTGCCGAGCGCATGAAGACCATCGAAGGCGGCCCGCGCGCGCTCAAGCAGGAAGCGGAAAACATCGGCCTGTGCGCCGATCTGCGTGACGCCCAGCGCGCCAAGGGCTTTGGCAACGCCTTGAAGTAAAGCGATGCAGTAAGCTGCGCGCCCGCATTGTGCGGGCGCGCAGGATCGTCAATGGCCGCCAATCCAGACTCCACTGTCAGTCACTGCCTGGCCCAGGCGGTCGCGCAACTGCCCGCCGAGGATGGCCGCCACGTGGCCGAGTTGCTGCTGGGGCACGCTTTGCAGCGGGATCGCGCCTGGCTGTTCGCGCATGCGCGTGATCCGATGCCCACCGACGCGTGGACGGAATTCAACTCGCTGCTGGCCCGTCGAATCGCCGGCGAGCCGGTCGCCTATCTACTGGGCAGGCGCGGTTTCTGGACTTTGGACCTGGAGGTCACACCGGCCACGCTGATTCCGCGCCCCGATACCGAGCGCCTGGTCGAGCTGGCGTTGCAGCGCCTGCCCATCGATCACGCCGTGCGCGTGGCCGACCTGGGCACCGGCAGCGGCGCCATCGCCCTGGCCATCGCCAGCGAGCGGCCCTTGGCCGAAGTCATCGCCACCGATGCCAGTGCGGCCGCGCTGGAGGTGGCGCGCACCAACGCCGCAGCCAACGAGTTGGCGCGCGTGCACTTCAGGCTCGGCTCCTGGTGGCAGCCGCTGGCAGGTGAGCGCTTTGATTTGGTCGCCAGCAATCCGCCCTATATCGCCGCCGGCGACCCGCATCTGAGTCAAGGCGATCTGCGCCACGAGCCGGCCTCGGCGCTGGCATCAGGCGTTGACGGTCTGGACGACATCCGCGCAATCATCGCCGCTGCGCCACGCCATCTGCATGGCGACGGCTGGTTGCTGCTGGAACACGGACACGATCAAGGCGCTGCCGTGCGCGAATTGCTGGGCGAGGTGGGCTTCATCGAGGTCGCGACCGAACAGGATCTGGAACACCGCGATCGGGTGACCCTGGGCTGCTGGCCGGGCTGAAGCCAACAAACGCGTGCAGGGCGCTGTCATCCCCAGGCGCTAGAATGAGCGCCCGCTCTCCCCTGGAAGCCTGGCCATGCGCACGCTGTACCCCGACATCGAGCCCTATCAAACCGGCACGCTGAAGGTCGACGATCGCCACACGCTGTACTTCGAGCAGTGTGGCAATCCCGATGGCCAACCGGTGGTGCTGTTGCATGGCGGCCCGGGCGGCGGCTGCAGCCCCAAGATGCGTCGCTTCCATGACCCCGCCAAGTACCGGATCATCTTGTTTGATCAGCGCGGCTCCGGTCGTTCCACCCCGCATGCGGATTTGATCGACAACACCACCTGGGATCTGGTGGCCGATATCGAGCGTCTGCGCCTGCACCTGGAGGTGGATCGCTGGCAGGTGTTTGGCGGCAGCTGGGGCTCGACCCTGGCGCTGGCCTATGCGGAAAAGCATCCGCAGCAGGTAACTGCGTTGGTGTTGCGCGGCATCTTCATGCTGCGGCGCTGGGAGCTGGAGTGGTTCTACCAGGAAGGCGCCTCGCGCCTGTTCCCCGATGCCTGGGAGCATTACCTGCGACCGATCCCGTTGGTCGAGCGGCATGACCTGATCTCGGCCTACCACCGCCGCCTGACCTCCAGCGATGCCGCTACCCGCCTGAGCGCGGCGCGCGCCTGGAGCGTGTGGGAAGGCGCCACCAGTTTCCTGCACGTCGATGCGGATTTCGTCAGCGGCCATGAAGACGCCGAGTTCGCGCTGGCGTTTGCGCGCATCGAGAACCACTACTTCGTCAACGGCGGCTTCTTTGAAGAAGAGAACCAGCTGCTACGCGACGCCCATCGCATCGCCGACATCCCCGGCGTGATCGTGCATGGCCGCTACGATGTGGTCTGCCCGGTCGCCAATGCCTGGGAATTGCACCAGGCCTGGCCCAAGAGCCAACTGGTGATCACGCCGGCCTCGGGCCATTCGGCGTTTGAGCTTGAAAACATTGATGCATTGATTACGGCCACCGACGCGTTCGCTTGAACGCCACGTGGCTTTGACCGCTCAGCAACAGACGAGTTTAGGAACGGAAATGTCGGACGAAGAAATCCAGGTCAAGGACAGCAATGGCACGCCCTTGGCCAACGGTGACTCGGTCACCTTGATCAAAGACCTCAAGGTGAAGGGCACCTCAGTCACGCTCAAGCGCGGCACCCTGGTCAAAGGCATCCGTCTGACCGACGACGAAGACCTGATCGAATGCAATGTCGACAAGGTCAAGGGCTTGGTGCTGCGCACCGAGTTTTTGAAGAAGGCCTGAGCGGCCAGCGATGGCCGCCGTGATCCGATAACGCGCGGTCAGCTGCGCGGCGTGCCGTCCAGTTGATGTTCGATCATCCACAGGCCGGCCCAGAGCTTGGCATCCAGTTCGTAGCCTTCTCTCATCTTGGCGGTCAGCCAGGCGGCGGCTTCGGCGCGCGCAACCTCGTGCACGGTGATGTCTTCGTCGCCGTCACCGCCGCCTTCTCCGACCTTGCGCAGGCCGGTGGCGCGTACAAAGGCGATCTTCTCGTTGCTGCTGCCGGATGAGGTGGGGCCAATCAGCAATACCTCGGCGTGATCGGCAGTCCAGCCGGTTTCTTCTTCCAGTTCGCGGATCGCCGAGACCTCGATGGTTTCGTCGGCATGGATGTCGCCGACCAGGCCGGCGGGCATCTCGATGGTGCGCGCCTGCAGCGGCACGCGGAACTGCTCGACAAACAACACGCGATCCTCCGGCGTCACCGCGATGATGATCGCGGCCAGACCGCCGGCATGGGTGCGTTCGGCGTATTCCCAGGTGCCGCGTTCGATCATCCGCAGGTAGCGGCCTTCGTAGACCGTGCGGGGGGCGGCTGTCTTGCGTGCGTGTGCGTCGTCCATGTCGCCGATGCTAGCAGGCCGGCGATGACGATACGTAGCGTCTAGAACTCACCCAGGCCGGCGGCTTCGCGCAGGCGGCGGCGGGTCATGGGGCCAAAGCGCAGCGCTTCGGACAGGCCGTGCAACATGTCCGCGTCGGCGCTGGCGCGGGTAAAGCCCGCTTCCACCGCACCCATCGGCGCATCCAGGGCGATGGTGGTCAATTGCCGCCAGAGCAAGGCGTGTTCGCGTTGTTCGCGCAGTCGCAGCGCCATGCCGGAGGCGCCGCGCAGACGCAGGAACTTCACTTCGTCGACGCGCTCCAGCAACGTATCCAGGCTGCCGAAGTGGGCCAGCAGGATCGCCGCACTCTTGGCGCCAACGCCGCTGATGCCGGGAATGTTGTCGACCGCATCGCCGCACAGTGCAAGGTAATCGGCAATCTGCCGCGCCTCCACGCCATGGCGCGCCTTGACTCCGGTCATACCCCAGCGCTGGCCGCGTGCGTAGTCCCACTGCTCGTCGTGTTCCCACAGCAACTGCGACAAATCCTTGTCGGCGGAGATGATCACGCCGCGAAAGCCATCCGGTCGCGCGCTGTGCAGAGCGGTGCCGATCAAGTCATCGGCTTCGTATTCGTGGTGGGCCAGCACATTCAGCCCCAGCGCCGCGCACAGCGCCTTGCAATGGGCGAACTGGCGGCGCAGTTCCTCCGGCGCCGGATCACGGTTGGCCTTGTAGGCCGGATACAGGCGATGGCGGAAACAGCTGTCCAAAGCCTCGTCAAAGGCGATGGCGATGTGCTGCGGGCGTTCGCGTTCCAACAACTCGAGCAGGAAACGGGCGAAGCCATGCACTGCATTGGTCGGCCAGCCGTCGGCATCGTGGAACTCGTCCGGCATCGAATGCCAGGCACGGAACACGTACAGGCTGGCATCGACCAGATAGAGCGGACGAAGCGGCGGCGCGGTGTCGAGCATCTGGCTCAGCTCTCCGGCTGCCACTCGCTGAGCAAGGCATCCACATCGGGGCGCTCGCGCTCGGGCGCATCCAGCTTGGCGGTGCCGATATGGATGAAGCCGACTACGCGCTCATTGGCGGCCAGCCCCAGCAGCTTTGCCACCTCCGGGTCGTAGGCCATCCACGCGGTCAGCCATTGCGCACCAAAGCCCAGCGCCTGCGCCGCCTGCAACAACGCGAAGCAGACGCTGCCGGCGGTGAGCAGTTGCTCCTGCTCCGGCACCTTGTGGCCGGGGGTCAGGCGGGCGATGACGGTGATGACATCAGGGGCGTGCGAGAAGCGGGCGCGGTCTTTTTCCACCGCAGCCGCTGGCGCTGACGGATCACGCCGCAGAGTCAGCTCGGCCAGGGCGTCGCCCAGGCGCTGGCGAGCGCGACCATGGATGTGCAGGAAGCGGAACGGCACCAGCTTGCCGTGGTCGGGTACGCGCGCGGCGGCGACGAGCATGCGCCGCAGGGTGGCGGCATCCGGGCCGGGTTCGCCCAGCTGCTTGGAAGGAATGGATCGACGCTGGTCGAGGAACTGCAGGGGGTGGGATTCGGACATGCCGTCAGTTTAGCGGGGATGCCCACGGCCGGCTTCGCCAGCACGCACTGGACTGGGGCGATCATCGACTTGTCTTCCGCGCTGCGCCGCGCCAAAGTGCCGATCTGGTCACGTCGCCTTAGCGGCGGATTGCCTACGATGTGAAGGCGACCCCGACCGGGCGCTTTCCGAGACACCTTTTTCGCCTGCCAAGGCGGGGAACCTTGCGCATGTCGAGCACCCCTCACGCCGCCACAGTCCGCCGTGGTCACGACCCGCACCTGCTGGGACAGGCGCGCGATGCCGTGATTCCGCCGCTGACCGATGTCTTTGCGGTGGCCTTGGGCCGGTTTGACGATGCCTTGTTCGATCGCGCAGAGCGCGCCGGTCCCTCGCAGATGGCCTTCCTGGACGCCATGCGCGAGCTGCGTCGTCGGCGCGAGGAAATCATTTCGCGCTTCCGGGAAGCGCTGCTGCTGGCCTGGCGCTCGCTGGAAGCCGGCGAGCCGCTGTCAGCGGAAGACTCGCTGATCAAGAACGAATCCAACAGCCTGAGCCTGGTCAGCGACCAGGAGCTGGAATCGCGTCTGGCCGCGCGCAACCTGGCGGCGGTGCTGGCACGTGACTGCAAGTCGGTGCTGGCGCGACTGGAACGCCGCCTGGGCGTGATTGCCGGCAACCTGAGCCTGGACGGCGAGCACAACCCGATTGGCGCCGAGCATATCGGCACCGCCGTGCACTCGGCCTTTGCCACCTGCGACCTGGCGCTGGACGTGCGGCTGGTGGTGATCAAGCTGTGCGAGCGCGATCTGGTGCCCGCCATCGCGCGCCTGTACGAAGCCCTGGACCAGCGCCTGGTGCGCGCCGGGGTGATGCCGGAGATGGAAAGCCCACGCCGCCCGGCCGCGGCACCGGCGCCGCGCAGCCGCCAGGAAAGTTTTGATGAACCGCTGATGCCCGAGGACGAGGCGCAGGCGCCCGCCTGGGCCGCGCGTTTCGTCAACCGCATGGCCGGCTTCCGCGCCGAGCGCGAGGCCATGGGTTCCGGCTCCGGCTACGAAAGCACGCCGGGCGCGCAGGGCGTGTTGCTCGAAGCCTTGCATCATCTTTTGCAGGAGTCGCGCGGCCAGCGCGAGTCCTCGCCACAGCGCGGCAACGCCGGCAGCCGTGATCTGTCGCAGCGCGAAATGCTCTCGGTGCTGTCGCTGCTGCAGGCCACGCCCAGCGCCACCTTGAATGCCGCCATTGGCGACACCGGCGAATCGCTGGCGCAACGCTTGAAGAACGAAGTGATCAGCAGCGCCATGCAACTGGGCGTGGATCCGTCGACCGCGCGCCTGGCGCCAGTGGACGAGGACGCCATCGACCTGGTCGGCATGCTGTTTGATGTGATGCTGGACGAGCGCGATCTGGAAGGCCGCCCGCGCGAACTGATTGGCCGGCTGGTGGTGCCCTTCGTCAAGGTCGCGCTGCTGGATCGTCGCATGTTCGTGCAGAAGACCCATCCGGCACGCCGCCTGCTCAATGCCCTGGCCGAAGCCTGCGAAGGCAACCTGGGCGAGAGCGCGGCCGAGCGCACGCTGCTGACCAAGGTCGAGGAAGTCGTGGGCCGGCTGGTGGCCGAGTTCAACGAGAATCTGGCGATCTTCCTGACTCTGGAAGAAGAGTTCCGCGCCTTCCTGGATCAGCATCGCCGCCGTATTGAAATCGCCGAGCGCCGCGCCGCCGAAATCCAGCGCGGCCAGGAACGCCTGGAAAGTGCACGCAGTCGCATGACCCGCGAACTGGATGCGCGCCTGCACGGCCGCGAATTGCCGCAGGCCATCGAGGATTTCCTGCGTCAGCCCTGGGCCCACCACGTCACCATGACCGTGCTGCGCGAAGGCGAGGAAAGCGCCGCGCTGACCGAAGCCCTGACCCTGGCCGACGGCGTGTTGCAGGAGCTGGCCGAAGCGCAGCGGCAGATTGTCGGCAAGCCCTGGTTGCAAGCGTGGCGCCCCGGCCTGCAGCAGGTGTTTGCCAGCGTGGGCATGAACAACGACGCTGCCAACGGCGCGGTCGACGCGTTGCACGACACCTTCCAGGCCATTGCCGCCTCGCGTCCGGATCTGGCCAAGCCGCTGCCTGAGCTGCCGCAGGTGATCCTGCCCAAGCCGGCCGAAGACGACAGCAGCGCCATGCACCTGGTCGGCGGCACCGACACGCTGGAGTTCGATCACACCGATGCGGATCACTTCCGCGGTCTGCCGATTGGCACCTGGCTGGACTTCATCGACAAGGACAACAAGGTGCAGCCGGGCAAGCTGTCCTGGGTCAGCCCGATTTCCTCGCGCCTGCTGTTTGTGAATCGTCGCGGCGTGCGCTTCTGCGTGGCCTCGCCGGAGGAACTGGCGGCGATGGTGCGGCTGGGCCGTCTGCGCAAGCATGTGGAAGAAGACGCCTTCGACAGCGCCATGCAAGGCGTCATTGATCGCCTGGAACCCGGCAAGGACGCACCCGCGGTTCCCTGATCACCGCTGCTGCGCCGCGCCGCGCGGGTGATCCATTTGCTAGCATCGGTCCGGTCAACACCCAACCGGAGTGCGCATGGCGGTCGAGGTCCTGGTCCTGAAAGAAACGGCAATCGGCGAGCGCCGCGTGGCCGCCACCCCGGAAACGGTCAAGAAACTGATTGCCGCGGGCGCTGACGTGCGCATCGAAAGTGGCGCGGGCCAGTTGGCTGGCTTCCTCGACCAAGCCTATCTCGATGCCGGCGCGCGCCTGGCCGACGCCGGCACGCGCGCCAGTGCGCAAGTGGTGCTGGCCGTGCAGGCGCCATCAGCAGATGTCATGGGTGGCTTGGCCACGGGTGCCGCGCTGGTGGGCGTGCTGCAACCGCAAGCCGATGCGGCGCGAGGCGACGCTATCCGAGCACGCGAGTTGCTGGCTTTCCCGCTGGAGCGCTTGCCGCGCACCACTCGTGCGCAGGCGATGGATGTGCTCAGCTCGCAGGCCGGCATGGCCGGTTACAAGGCGGTGTTGATTGCCGCGCAGCTGACGCCGCGCTTTTTTCCGATGCTGACCACCGCAGCGGGAACGATCCGTCCTTCCAAAGTGCTGATTGTCGGTGCGGGTGTGGCCGGCTTGCAGGGCGTAGCCACGGCCAAGCGTCTGGGCGCGCAGGTGGAATGCTTCGACGTGCGCCCGGAAACCCGCGAGCAGATCGAATCACTCGGCGGCAAGTTTCTGGACCTGGGCGTGAGCGCAGCGGGCGAGGGCGGCTATGCGCGTCAGCTCACCGATGATGAGCGCCGCGAACAGCAGCGCCGACTGGCCGAACATCTGAAGACGGTGGACGTGATTGTCTGCACGGCTGCGGTACCGGGCCGCCCGGCACCCAAGATCATCACCACCGCGATGGTGGAAGGCATGCGCGCCGGCAGTGTGATCGTGGATCTGGCCGCCGAGACCGGTGGCAACTGCGAGCTGACCCAGCCGGGCGAGACCGTGGATCACAACGGCGTAACCATCGCCGGCCCGCTCAATCTGGCCAGCCTGGGTGCGGTGCATGCCAGCGAGATGTACGCGCGCAACGTCTACAACTTTGTCTCGCTGTTCCTGCGCGAGGGTGCACTCAACTTTGACTGGCAGGACGAACTGCTGGCCAAGACCCGTTGGCCGGAGCTGGCGGCGCCGTAAGCCGTCAGGCAGCACCTTAAGTCATCAGGCGACGCCGCAAGTTACGGGCGTCGCTATCCAGTCGGAGTTGAAGGGGAAGTGCGCTCAGCGCTCCGGCGGCGGCAACGGCGGTCCGTGGCGCTCTCTGGGCGGGTGCTGATCCATCCAGGCCTTGCGCTGCTCCGGGGTCATCTTCTGCCACTTCTCGCGCAGTTGTTCGCGCTGCTCTGGCGTCATGTCGCGCATCTGCGAGAACAGCGCCTTGGCGCGCTCGCGCTGCTCCGGATTCATGTCCTCGAAACGGCGTGCACCCTTGCGTGCCTGCTCGCGCTGCTGCGGCGTCATGTTCTGCCAGCGGCGGCCGTGTTCGAGCATGCGTTCGCGCGCCTGCGGATCGCTGTTCCAGCGATCCCGTAGCGGCGCGATCAAGGTCTCGCGCTGCTGCGGGGTGAGCTTGTCCCAGTCCGGCAGCGTCGCCGCAGCGGGTGTCGGCGACGACGAGGGGGAAGACTGCGCGCTTGCCGCACCGCTGGCGAGCAGCAAGGCGAGCAGGGCGGGCAGCATGGCAGTGCGAATCTTCATGGCATTACTCCATCGCCAGCGGCTGTGCTTCGGAGGAAGCCAGCCACAGGTACAGGTCGGGGTTTTCGTCCAGCAGGGTGACCGAGCCATTGGCATCGGTCGCGGCGGCTTGTGCAGCCAGTTGTGCCGGTTCGCCGGTGGGGGCTTTCGCAGCGGGCAGGAACTGTGCGCCCAAGCCAATGGCCAGCAAGCCGGTGAAGGCGGTGGCGGCCAGCCAGGGCCAACGGCGCGTGCTGCCCGCTGTCTGCGCCTGCGTGCGCGCGCCGCGCAGGCGTGCCAGGGTCTGCGGCGACAGCTGCTGCAGCGAGGCGTGGTGCAGCGACCGCGCGTGGGCGTCGAAGTCGTGATCGCGGTGGTTCATAGCGTTTTCTCCAGGTGCTTCTGCAGCGCCTCGCGGGCGCGCGACAAATGCGTCTTGACCGATCCTTCCGAACAGCCCATCACCTTGGCGGTGGCAGCCACATCCAGTTCTTCCAGTACGCGCAGGGTGAAGGCTTCGCGCTGCCGCGCCGGCAACGCGCGCAGGCCCTGCACCAGCTGCGCATAGGTTTGTTTTTGTTCGTGCGACTGCGCCGGCCCGTGCCCGGGATCGGCCCAATCCACCGAGCTTTGCTCGACCTCTTCGCCGGCCGGTCGCAACCAGCGCAGGCGGAAATTGTTGCGGCGCTGCACGTCGACAATCTTGCGTCGCAGGATGCTCCAGAACAGCGGCGTCCACTCTGCGGCGGGCCGCTGCGCGTAGGGCAGCATCTTCATCATCGCTTCCTGCACCGCGTCCAGCGCGTCGTCGCGGCTGCGCAGTCCGGCTTCGGCAAAGCGGAAGGCGCGCGTGCCAATGCCGGCCAGAAACTGCTCCAGCGACACCGCCGCCGGAACCGGCGACGGTGATAGCTGCAGATCCTGTTCGGTGCCTGTACTCACCAGCACAGCTTAGCTCCGACGGTCCCAGCGGCGGTCAAAGCGATCGCCGCGGCGGTCCCAACGCGCCTCGCGGCGGTCGCCCTCGCGGTCCAGGCGCTGGTTGGCGCGTTCGCCCCGGCGCTCCAGTCGCTGGGACAAAGCCGGCTTGCCATGCGCAGCGGCCACATCGGCAAGGCGATCAAAGCGACGCTCAATCCGGTCGCCGCGCAGGTCCAGGCGCTGCTCAACGCGATCGCCTCTCCGATCCAGGCGATGATCAACACGGTCGCCAAAGTCACCGGCGGCGGCGGTTCCCACAACAGCCAACAGCAGTACGGCCAGACTCAACGCGGGAGCAAGTTTCATGGCGAAGTCCTCGGGTGGCAGGGGTGCTACAGCCACACAAACGCGCCAGCGTCACCCGCGTTGACAGCCACCAATGTGACTGGCGCCGGATTCAGGGAAGGTTATGATGCCGAAGCCGCCCTGCGGTACCAACCAAGACTGGGAGAGTGTGGATGAGCGACGGTTTCGTGGCCCTGTACATCTTCATGCTGGCGGCCATCGCCGGGCATGTGATCATTTCCCGGGTGCCGGTCATCCTGCACACCCCGTTGATGTCAGGCTCGAACTTCATCCACGGCATCGTCCTGATTGGCGCCATGGTGGTGCTGGGGCACGCTGACACGACCCTGGAAAAGGCCATCGGTTTCGTCGCGGTGCTGCTGGGCGCGGGCAACGCCGCCGGCGGCTACGTGGTGACCGAACGCATGCTGGAGATGTTCAAGTCCAGCAAGTCTCCCGGCAGGGAGGCCAAGTGATGAGCTGGAGCTTGCCTGAGGTGTTCTCGATCCTGGTCAAGACCAGCTACCTGGTGGCCGCCACGCTGTTCCTGCTCGGCCTGCAGCGCATGGCCTCGCCCAAGACCGCCAGCAGCGGCATCCGCTGGGCCGGCCTGGGCATGCTGATTGCCACGGTCGCTACCTTCTTCCTGCCCGACCTGCACAACGTGCCGCTGATCATCGCGGCCATCGCCATCGGTACCGCTGCGGCCTGGGTGTCGGGCAAGCAGGTGCCGATTACCGACATGCCGCAGATGGTGGCCTTGTACAACGGCATGGGCGGCGGTTCGGCCGCGGCCATTGGCGCGGTGGAACTGCTGCGCTTCTCGCTGCTGATGCAGCGCGACACCACCCATTGGAGCGAATCGGCAATCGCCGCGCTGGCTGCGCGCCAGCCGGACACCATCACCCTGGCGTTGGCGGTGATTGGCTCGGCGATTGGTGCGGTGTCGCTGTCAGGCTCGGTGATTGCCTGGGCCAAACTGGACGGGCGCCTGGACAAGCGCGTGGTGTTCCCCGGCCAGCAGATCTTCAACCTGCTGGTGTTTGTCGCGATGGTGGTGCTGGGCGCATGGGCGGCGGCCACCTTGTCGGTGCCGGTGATCATTGCCTTCTTCGTAGTCGCATTGGCGCTGGGCGTGTTGATGACCCTGCCCATCGGCGGCGCCGACATGCCGGTGGTGATTTCGCTGTACAACGCCTTCACCGGTCTGGCGGTGGCGTTTGAAGGTTATGTGCTGGGCAATGAGGCGCTGATCATCGCCGGCATGATGGTCGGTGCGGCCGGCATCCTGCTGACCCGCTTGATGGCCAAGGCCATGAACCGGCCCATCCGCAACGTGCTGTTCTCCAATTTCGGCGGCGGCGGGCAGGCGCAGGAAATCGCCGGCACGCAGAAGCCGATCGAAGCCGGTGATGTGGCGGCCATGATGGCCTTTGCCGAACGCGTGGTGATCGTGCCGGGCTACGGCATGGCCGTGGCCCAGGCGCAGCACAAGATCTGGGAGCTGACGCAGCGCCTGATCGAGCGCGGAGTGAAGGTGAAGTTCGCCATCCATCCGGTGGCGGGGCGCATGCCAGGCCACATGAACGTATTGCTGGCCGAAGCCGGCGTGCCCTACGACCTGATCGCCGACATGGACGATATCAACCCGGAGTTCGCCAACACCGATGTGTCGCTGGTGATTGGCGCCAACGACGTGGTCAATCCGGTCGCCAAGACGGATCCGGCCTCGCCGATTTACGGCATGCCGATCCTGGACGTGGTCAACGGCAAGAACACCATCGTGATCAAGCGCGGCAAGGGCACTGGCTTTGCCGGCATCGAGAACGCGCTGTTCTACGCCGACAACACCCGCATGCTGTACGGCGATGGTGCGGAAATGGCGGCGGCGCTGGTCAGCGAACTCAAGGCGCTGGATGGCGGGCACTGATCGACAACACCGCTTTGCGTGCAAATGCCGCGCAAAGCAGTCCGATCAGCAGATGCGCCACGATGCTCGCAGCTATCCAGAGCGGATTGAACTGCGGCATGTTGGTGCGTGACAGCGGCACCACCACAAAGGTCATGGCCACGTAGAGCGTGCCGCCGTAAAGCAGGCCGAAGAACCAGGGTTGCTCAATCAGGCGCGTCCAATGGCGCGCCGCCAGGCCGTAGACCAGCACCATCACGATGGCGATGAAGTAGTGCAGGCCGGCGCCCACCCAGGCGGTGTGCGCGCCGCCGTTGAAGCTGGCCTTGCCATAGATGCCCGCCGCGATGGCCTGCAGGATCCGTTGCGCCGGTACTTCGTTGCTCAGCCGCCAATAGCTGGTAGCAAACAACAAGTCGAAGCTGGCCACGACGATGCCGCCCAGCAGCAGCCAGGCCAGCCACGCCCGATCATCCACCACCGCACTGCGCCCCATGTCGGCCCCTCCGCCGTCCAGGTGGCGCGAGTCTACTTCGCCAGCCAGGCCGCCAGCAGGGGGGCCAGGCCCAGGCTCACAAGATCCCAAGCTCCGTTGGCCAGCTGGGCCAGGGTCCAGGCATGCCCGGGGCGCAGCAGCAGGGCCGATTCCCACGGCAGCAGGCCAAAGAAAAAGCCGAGCTGGCTGGCGATGATCAGCCAGTTGGCCAGCACCGCGGTCAGCACCGTGGCCAGCGCCGCCCAAAGGGCGCGGCCGCGACCGGGTCGCATGCCGCCAAAACGCAGCAGGATGGCGGCATCCACGGCCGCCAGCCAGGCCATCCAGCCCACTTGCTTGCCCTGATAGATCGCCAGCAACACCCAGATGGCGGTGACGAAGGCCACGCCGAGCAGCAGGATGAGCGGCGCCAGCCAGCGCGGCGAAGACGACGACAGAGTGGGCAAGCGCATGGCAAATCCAGGGGAAGGCCGCCAAGGATAAGGCCTGCGGGGCCGCGCCGCGTAAGCCGGGCTACAATGGCGCTCTTGCGCGGCTGGCTCGCGCCCCCCATGTCAGTGCCATGTATTCCCGCAGCAGTGAACCCGTCCAGTTCGAACGCGATTGCCCGGCCGTTTTGGTGCCGCAAGGCGAGAGCGTGACCCTGCCAGCCGGCACCTATGGCTACATCACCCAGGCCCTGGGTGGCAGCTATACGGTGTTCGTGGAAGGCAACCTGTTCCGCATCGCCGGCAAGGATGCCGACGCCATCGGCAAGGAGCCGGTGGAATCCTTGAGCCTGCCCGACAACGCCAGCGACGACGAAGTCGAGGCGATGGTCTGGCAGCAGTTGCGCACCTGCTTCGACCCGGAAATCCCGTTCAACATCGTCGACCTGGGCCTGGTGTACGAAGCCAAGCTGGATCACCGCGACGATGGCAAACGCCAGGTCGAGGTCAAGATGACCCTGACCGCGCCGGGCTGCGGCATGGGCGAGATCCTGGTCGATGACGTGCGCAGCAAGCTGGAAATGATCCCCACGATCGCCGAGGCGGACGTGGAACTGGTGTTCGACCCGCCGTGGGGCCGGCACATGATGTCCGAGGCCGCCAAGCTGGAAACCGGCATGCTCTGAGCCTGCCGCTCACATCCTTGAGTTCTGGAATACAGGAAAAGCCAATGAACGTTGCCACCGCCACTCCCCTGGTCTATCGGGTCGAATCCTCCAGCAAGGCGCGCAGCAGCGCCGAGCGCGACGCCATCCTTGCCGCGCCGGGCTTTGGCGTGCACTTCACCGATCATATGGTCGCCATCACTTGGGACAAGGCGCAGGGCTGGCACGACGCCGAGGTGATTCCCTATGGTCCGCTGTCGCTGGACCCGGCCGCCTCGGTGCTGCATTACGGCCAGGAAATCTTTGAAGGCATCAAGGCTTATCGCCATGCCGATGGTTCCATCTGGACCTTCCGTCCCGATGCCAACGGCCTGCGTCTGCAGCGTTCGGCCAAGCGCCTGGCGCTGCCGGAACTGCCGGTGTCCGAGTTCGTTGAATCGCTGCGTCAGCTGGTCGCCGTGGACAAGGACTGGGTGCCATCGGCGCCGGAAACCAGCCTGTACTTCCGTCCTTTCATGATCGGCACCGAGGCTTTCCTGGGCGTGCGTGCCGCGCACAAAGCCGGCTACTACGTGATCGCCAGCCCGGCTGGCGCCTACTTCGCCAAGGGCGTGGCGCCGGTGGCCATCTGGTTGTCCACTGATTACGCGCGCGCGGCCAAGGGCGGCACCGGTGCGGCCAAGTGCGGCGGCAACTATGCCTCCTCGCTGCTGCCGCAGCAGGAAGCCCAGGCCCAGGGTTGCTCGCAGGTGCTGTTCCTGGATCCTGTGGAAGGCAAGTATCTGGAAGAACTGGGCGGCATGAATGTGTTCCTGGTCTACAAGGACGGCACCGTGGTCACCCCGGAACTGTCCGGCAGCATCCTCGAAGGCGTGACCCGCTCCAGCATCCTGCAATTGGCCAAGGATCGCGGTCACAAGGTGGAAGAGCGCAAGGTTTCCATCGATGAGTGGAAGCAGGGCGTGGCCTCCGGCGACATCGTTGAAGTCTTCGCTTGCGGCACGGCAGCGGTGATCACGCCGATCGGCCAGCTCAAGGGCAAGGATTTCAGCGTCGGCAGCCTGGACGCGCCGGCCGGCGAACTGACCATGTCGATCCGCAAGGAACTGACCGACATCCAATACGGCCGCGTACCGGATCGCCACGGTTGGTTGGTCAAGCTGCACGACTGAGTGGTCGATTCGAAAAAGAAAAAGCCGGGGCATGCCCGGCTTTTTCTTTGCAGACTGCCCTGCGTTGGGGAGAGCCAGCCGGCTTCAGACAGCTTCGAAGCGATTGGCCGCCACGTTCTTGCGCACGCGCGCCGGATCCCAGATCCGCCCATTCATGGCGATGTACACGCCCGGCGCCAACGACTGCACTGCGCCCACCGCACAACCGATGTTGAACTCCGCATCCGAGCCGCGGAAGCGCGCCGGATTGAGCGCGCCGGTCAGCACGATGGTCTTGTCGCTCAGTCCGGTCAGCACCTTGGCGGTCTCGACCATGCTGTCGGTGCCATGGGTGATGAGCACATGCCGCGCCGGTTGCGCAGCAATGGTGGCGCGCACCAGCTCGCGGTCGGCATCGGTGATGTGCAGCGAATCCTTGCGGATGATCGGAATGACGCTGAAGCGAAACGCCACGCCCAGCTCCTGCAGGATGCGGCCGATCTGCGGCTCGCCCACCTGGAAGTCGGACTTGTCGTCAAAGTAGATCTTGTCGATCGTGCCGCCGGTGGTGACGATCAGCAACTCTTCCATCTGGGTACTCCTGCACAGGTGCGGCAATTATCGCCGCTTTCCGCCGAAACGCGCGCTCAGGCCGGGCCAACTCGCGCTCATCACGATCACCAGCGCCAGCACGATTTCCAGCCACGCAAACCAGGCCTCGGCCGGACGGCTATAGGCCACCATCACCCCGTGCGCGAACCAGAACAGGCCGAACACGCCCGCCCAGAACCCCGCCTGCCGGCGCCGTAGCAGCACGCCGATCAGGCACAGCAGCGGCGGCAGGGTGAACACCAACTGCGAGGCAATCAGGTGTTTGTCAGCGCGGAACCACAGCCCAAACACCACGGCGAGCAAAGCCAGCGCCACACTCAACGCCAGCCGCGATGCAGGCAACGGGATCATCGTCCCGCCTCCAGCCGCCGCGTGATCTCGGCGACCCGCTTGCCTAGTGCGCGAGCCAGGGCGGCTTCGTCTTCGGTCGGCTGAGGATCGTCGCTGGTGCCGGCCACGTGACTGGCGCCATAGGGCGTGCCACCGCTGCGAGTGCTGCTGAGCAGGGATTCGGTAAAGGGAATCCCGACGATCACGCAGCCGTGATGCAGCAACGGCAACTGCATCGACAACAGGGTCGATTCCTGGCCGCCGTGTTGGGTGGCGGTGGAGGTGAACACCGCGGCGGGCTTGTCCACCAAGGTGCCGCTGGCCCATTCGGCGCCCAGGCCATCGATGAAATGCTTGAGCGGTGCGGCCATGTTGCCGAAGCGGGTGGGGCTGCCCAGGATGAGGCCGGCGCACTCGGCCAAATCGCTGGCCTGCACATAGGGCGCGCCGTCTTCGGGCACCGGCGGCGCGGCCTGTTGGGTGACGGCGGCCACCGGCGGCACCGTGCGCAAACGCGCGCTCATGCCCTCCACTTCGCCAATGCCGCGCGCGATCTGGCGCGCCAGCCGGGCCACGGAACCGCCGCGGCTGTAGTAGAGCACCAGGATCTCGGCCATGCGGGGTTTCCACGTGAAAGGTCGCTAGTATCCCCGCGATGGGCGCGGATGTCGCCTTCCGGGCGCATCGGTTACCCTTCGGCGCATGGAGCCGCTGGATTCCTTGAATCGATGGACCGACCGCCTGCGCGACCGCGCGCGCGCGGGCACGTTCGCGCGCTTTCTGGCGGTGCGCTTCCTGGATGACCGCTTGTTTCAAGCCGCGGGCTCGTTGGCGTACACCACCTTGTTTGCGCTGGTGCCGCTGGCGATGGTGGTGTTTGGCGTGCTGTCGGCGTTCCCGGTGTTCGAGCGCTGGAGCGATCAGCTCAGCGATTACATCTTCTCCAACTTCGTGCCCAGTGCGGCGCGCTCGGCGCAGATCTACATCAAGCAGTTTTCCGCCAGCGCCGGCCAGCTGACCGCAGTGGGCGTGATCGTGCTGGTGATCTCGCTGTTGATCACGCTCAACAGCATCGAGTCCACCTTCAACCGGATCTGGCGGGTGGCCTCGTCGCGGCCCAAGTTCGGCCGCTTCCTGGTGTATTGGACGGTGCTGACTCTGGGCGCACTGGTGGCGGCCGCCTCGCTGGCGATGTCGGCGCGCTTCTTCGAGATGTCGCTGTTCGCCACCCAGGAAGGTCGGCTGCTGCGCACCGTGCTACTGACCCTTACGCCGTTGCTGATCGAGTTCGCCGCCATCACCATGATCTACCGGGTGGTGCCGCACCGGACCATCAAGATCCGCTATGCGGTGGCGGGCGCGCTGCTGGCTACGGTGCTGCTGGAAATCGTCAAATGGGGGCTGGGCCTGTACCTGGGCAGCTTCAACACCTACCAGAAGATCTACAGCACCTTTGCTGCGGTGCCGATCCTGCTGATGTGGATTTACCTGTGCTGGGTGGCGATCCTGATGGGTGCCTCGCTGGCCTCGTCGATGGCGGCCTTCCGCTACCAGCCCATCGCCTTCCGCCTGCCGCTGGGTTACGAGATCTACGGCTTGCTGCGCATGCTCGGCCGCTTCAACGAGGCGCGTCGGCAGGGACGCGGCTTGCACAGTGATCAGATCCTGGCGATGGAACCCATGCTCACCGATTCGCTGATCCAGCAAATGCTGGGCCAGCTGTGCGAGATCAACGTGCTGCGCCGCGCCGAAGATGGCGAATGGTTGCTGGCCCGCGATTTGGATGACATGACCATGGCCGAGTTGTACGAGGCCTGCCAATTGCGCGTGCCGATTGCCGAGGCGCACCTGCCGTTCCATGACGATTCGCTGGGCATGGCCGCGCGCAACACCCTGGATGACCTGCGCGTGCCATTGCGCGAACTGCTCAAGCGCAAGGTCAGCGATATCTATACAGACACGCCTTCGGAGTCACGATGAAAGCAGTAGCCGGTTTTGGTTTTGTCCTCATGCTGGCCCTGGCCGCGTGCAAGCCCGCCGCGCCCGAGGCGACGCCGTCCAAGTTGCCTGCGGCCACCCAGTCAAAACCTGCGGACGGCGCCGCCGGCAACGAGACCGGTATGCAGATCCGCGAGAAGACCGCCGATCAACCTGGCCTGGTCGTGCTGACCGTGGCTGGCAAGACCTTTGATCTGGCCGAGCATCGCGGCCAATGGGTGGTGGTCAATTTCTGGGCCACCTGGTGCGCGCCGTGCCTGAAAGAAATGCCGGAGCTGTCGGCGCTGGATGCCATGCGCGAGGACATCCAGGTGGTCGGCCTGGCCTACGAGGATATTGAAGCGGCGGACATGCAGGCCTTCCTGAAGGATCATCCCGTGGTGTATCCCATCGCCATAGTCGATGTGATGGCGCCGCCGGCTGATTTCGCCACGCCGCGCGGCTTGCCCATGACCTATCTGATCGCCCCGGACGGCAAGGTGGCGAAGGACTTCGCTGGCCCGGTCACCGCCAAGATGATCGAAGAACTGATCACCGAAAGCCGGGCCAAGGCGGCGGAGCGCGGCTGATGCCGGCAGCGCGCTTCCTGGTGACGGGCAAGGTGCAGGGCGTGTTTTTCCGCGCTTCCACCCGAGAGGCGGCCGCGCGTTGGGGACTGGATGGGGTTGCGCGCAATCTGGCCGATGGCCGCGTGGAAGTGCTTGCAGCGGGCGATGCCGCCGGGTTGGAGCAGCTGGCCCACTGGCTACGACGCGGGCCCCAGATGGCGCATGTTGAGTCAGTGCAGCGGTTTGATTGGAACGAGCCGGTAAGCCCGGGCTTCACCATCGCTTGAAAGAAAAACGGCGGCCATTGGCCGCCGCTTTCGTGGCGCTGGATGCGCGCCTACTTGCCCTTATCCTTGCCCTTTCCATTGTTGCCGTTATTGCCCTTGTTGCCATTGTCGCCCTTGGCCTTGGCCTTGCGTTCGCCGTGATCCGCATGACTCTGGCCCTGGCCTGAGCTGCCGCCACCCTTGCCCTTGCTTTTGCCCGGGCCATGTTGCGACCAGTCCACATGCACGTTGCGGTCCACCGCCACCGGATAACCCCAACGGTCATAGGTGCGCGAGAAGCCGTTCTTCAGATCGTGGAACTGTTGGGAACCCGGCTTGATGCCCATGCGCTTGGCCAGCGCGCCCCAACCCTGGCCTGGATTGCGCTCGTACTCGTGGACGACATTGACGCAGGGAACACCGAGGATATGGGCAATGGCACACGCGTAGTAAATATCACCGGCCGACCAGCGCTTGCCGAACAGATCGGTCACCAGCGAGCGCGGCGCGCCGTAATAGCCGGTCATCTCGTCAATGAAGGGATCGCGATAGCGCGAGCCGTAATCGTTGATTTCCCCCAGACGGGTGTCGACCCATGCATCGCCGGTGCGGAAGTTGTAACCCACCACCTGTGCCTGCGCGGCCGTAGCCAATACCGCGGAGATCAGCAGGACAGAGAGTCGCGCGAAACGAGTAGTGATGGACATGCCTGACTCCAAAGCAGGGGTGGCGTGAGTCTCGGCAGCATGCGGTGAACTGCTTATGAAAATCCCGGACGCGGATCGCGTTGCCAGCAATTGCCAGTGCAAAAAGTGAAGGTGGTGAGAAGAACGCTAAGGAATGGGGAACGCCGGCAACGGCTTGACCACCGTGTACTTCTCTTTGTGCGGCTTGCCCTTCAACGGTGGCAGCGAAGGCGAGGGCAGCGCGACGTGGATGTCCGGCAGCCGATCCAGCAGATCCCGGATCAAGGTCAAGCGACCGAGACGCTGATCGTTGAAGTCGACCAGTGTCCACGGTGACTGCTCGGTGTGGGTGGCCTTGAGCATGGCTTCGCGTGCTCGGGTGTAGTCCTGATACAGCTCTCGCGCCTGGATATCGATGGGTGAGAGCTTCCAACTTTTCAGCGGCTCCTCGGCACGTTCGGCAAAGCGTTCTTCTTGCCGGGCCTGATCCACGCTCAGCCAGTACTTGAACAGCAGGATGCCGTCGTCAATCAGCAACTGCTCGAACACCGGCGCCTGCTGCAAGAAGCTCTGGTACTCGTGGTCGTTGCAGTAGCCCATCACTTTTTCCACGCCGGCGCGGTTATACCAGCTGCGATCAAACAGCACGATTTCGCCGGCCGCGGGCAGCTGTGCCACATAGCGCTGGAAATACCACTGGGTGGACTCGCGCTCGCTGGGCTTGGGCAAGGCGACCACCCGGCATTGGCGCGGATTGAGGTGTTCGGCAATCGCGTTGATGGCGCCGCCTTTGCCGGCGGTGTCGCGGCCTTCCATCAACACCACGATGCGTTGGCCGTGGTGCGAGGCCCAGCGCGCCATCGCGGCCAGCTCAAGTTGCAGCGGCTTGAGCAATTCCTGGTAGTGCTTTTTCTTCAGCGGCTTCATGCGCGGCTTCCAGTTTTGCGGGGCTTGCGGCGTTGTCCGGCCATGCTGCGTGCAACTTCCAGCAGGGCGCCTTGCTGGCGCGTATC
>Ga0160436_1000116_pt1 | contig 39726 bp, 43 predicted proteins | sample HID1973M_E0MG_FD_108264 | JGI IMG/M metagenome (GOLD analysis project Ga0160436, IMG submission 108264) | Enriched mosquito-associated microbial communities from UW Madison campus, WI, USA - HID1973M_E0 MG | ecosystem: Host-associated > Arthropoda: Insects > Digestive system > Unclassified ...
ACGGGCACGCTCTCGGTGGCGCGCATCCACGCCCCTCCCTCGAGTGTGTCGAGGTCGTCGATGAGCGCCTGCCGCACGCGGGTGTCGAGCGTGTCGGGCGAGTTCATGACGACCGCGAGGTCGTTGAGCACCGTGTCGTGCACCACGGCCGTCGTGCGGCGGGCGAGATCGGCGCTCGCCGCGAGGCGGCGCGTGGCGCTCTCCAGCTCGTCGAAGCGCGGGAGCTTGCGGCGCTGCCTCGCCTGGATGGCGAAGAGCGTCAGATTCATCACCACGGCGAGCAGCAGCACCATCGTCGGACCGAAACCGGGACGGAAGTCGGTGCCGGTGAGGCTCGCCGAGACCGCAGCCACGGCGATCGCGGCCGCGTACCCGAACAGGCACCAGATGATGCCGCCGACCACCGTGGTGGATGCCACACCGATCGCGACGAGGGCGAGCGTCGGACGGTTCACCAGGAACAGCTCGTTCTCGAGCAGGGTCGGGTCGGAGGTGATGAGCGAGACCTCGTACGCCACCGTGATCACGCTCGCCACCACGAGGTAGCCGAGCACCACCGGCGCGGTGGTGCGCCAAATGCACACGCCGATCGAGGCGAGCAGGGCCACCAGCAGCAGCAGGGGAACCGGGATCGCATCCGCGTGACCCTTGCGCACGAGCGTGTCGATGAGCACCGGGATGGTCAAGGCGACCACCGTGAGACCCGCCGACCATGCGAGTGTGGCGAGGGATCCGGTGATCACCCGGGCGGCGACCTCGCGCGGGAGCAGCGTCACGCGCATCGGGGCCTCCTCGCTGGTCTGAGGTGATTCTGCCTGATCAGGCGGCCATCGCCCCGCTCAGTCGCGCGCGCGCCCGCCGAGGGCACGGGCGTCCGCCTTGCCGGAGGCGTCGCGGCGCAGCTCCTTCGGCAGCGAGAACATGAGGTCCTCCTCGGCCGTGCGCACCTCTTCGACGGTGCCGTAGCCGGCGTCGGCGAGATCGGCGAGCACCTCCTGCACGAGCACCTCGGGCACGGATGCGCCGCTCGTCACGCCGACGGATGCGACCCCGTCGAGCCAGGACTGCTGGATCTCGCTCGCGTAGTCGATGCGGTAGGCGGCCTTCGCGCCGTGCTCGAGCGCCACCTCGACGAGCCGCACCGAGTTGGAGGAGTTGGCGGAGCCGACGACGATCACGAGGTCGGCTTCCGGTGCGACCTTCTTGATCGCCACCTGGCGGTTCTGGGTGGCGTAGCAGATGTCGTCGCTCGGCGGGTCCTGCAGCTTCGGGAAGCGTTCACGCAGCCGCCGGACGGTCTCCATCGTCTCGTCGACGGAGAGGGTGGTCTGCGAGATCCACACCAGGTTGTCGGGGTCGTCGACCTCGAGGGTCGCCACGTCGTCGGGGGAACCGACGAGGATGGTGCGCTCGGGCGCGTGACCCATGGTGCCCTCGACCTCCTCGTGCCCGGCGTGGCCGATGAGGAGGATCTGCAGGTCCTGCTTGGCGAATCGGGTGGCTTCGCGGTGCACCTTGGTGACGAGCGGGCAGGTGGCGTCGATGGCCTGCAGCTCGCGGTCGGCGGCGGCCTGCACGACCATCGGCGAGACGCCGTGCGCCGAGAACACCAGGTGGGATCCGGGGGGCACCTCGCCGACCTCGTCGACGAAGATGGCGCCACGGCGTTCGAGCTCGCTCACGACGTGCACGTTGTGCACGATCTGCTTGCGCACGTAGACGGGGGCGCCGTAGTTCTCGAGCGCCTTCTCGACCGCGACCACCGCACGGTCGACCCCGGCGCAGTATCCGCGGGGAGCGGCGAGCAGCACGCGCTTCGGGGCGGCGACGGGGAGGTTCTGCAACCGCCCCCGAGCAGAGGGCATCCGAGGGGTCTCGAGGGTCACCCCGATGGCTCCGTTGGTGATTCCGCTCACCCGTCGAGTCTATTCGCCCCAGCTGACCGGGGGCCGGGACGGTCGTCGCCGCTAGCCTTGCCACATGACCGACCCCGAGGCCCCCTCCGCCGAGAACCCGTGGCCGGTCGCGATGCTCGGCTCGAAGATCAAGGGCTACATCGACCGCCTCGGGTCGGTGTGGGTCGAGGGCGAGCTCACGCAGTGGAACAACGCGCGCGGCATCGTCTACGCGAAGCTGAAGGACCTCGACCAGGACGTCACCGTGTCGCTGACGGTGTGGTCCTCCACGATGCAGCGCCTCACCGAGCAGTTCGCGCAGGGCGACCGGGTGGTGGCGCTCGTGAAGCCCGACTACTGGATGCGCGGCGGCACGCTCTCGATGGTGGCCTCCGATCTGCGGCACGCGGGCATCGGCGACCTGCTGGCGCAGCTCGAGCGACTGAAGGCGACCCTGCGCGCGGAGGGTCTGTTCGATGCGCAGCGCAAGAAGCCGCTCCCCTTCCTCCCCCAGTGCATCGGCCTCGTCACCGGCAAGGATTCGGATGCCGAGAAAGACGTGCTGCGAAACGCCCAGTTGCGGTGGCCGCAGGTGGAGTTCCGGGTGAAGCACGCGGCCGTGCAGGGCGACCGCGCGGCCCGCGAGGTCGCCGCCGCCATCCGTGAACTCGACGCCGACCCCGAGGTCGACGTCATCATCGTCGCCCGCGGCGGGGGCGACTTCCAGAACCTCCTCGTGTTCAGCGACGAGCAGCTGGTGCGCACCGCCGCGGCATGCGACACCCCGCTCGTCAGCGCCATCGGGCACGAGGCCGACAGCCCACTGCTCGACCTGGTCGCCGACCTGCGCGCATCCACCCCCACCGACGCGGCGAAGCGCGTCGTGCCCGACGTCGCCGAGGAGGCGGCCCGCGTGCAGCAGGCCCGCGGGCGCATGGCGATGCGGATGTCGTCGCTCATCTCGGGCGAGATCGAGAGGATCGCGGCACTGCGCTCGCGCCCCGCCCTCGCCGATCCGGGCGTCATGGTGCAGCAGCGGGCCGAGGACCTCATCCGGATGGTCGACCACGGGTCGCGTCTCATGCAGCTGCGGGTGGAGCGGGAGGAGACGGCCGTGCACCGGCTCGCGGCCGAGCTGCGCGCGCTCTCGCCGCAGCGCACCCTCGACCGCGGGTATGCGGTCGTTCACGCGGGCGACACGGTCGTGCGCGATCCGGCACAGGTCTCGCGCGGCGACGCACTCCGCATCCGAGTGGCGGCCGGCGAACTCACCGCGAGCGCCGACTAGCCGATCGCGGCCGTTGACGGTAGGAAGAGCCATGCTTTCTTCTCCCGTGCTCGTCATCGGCGCCGGGCCCGCCGGTCTCGCGGTCGCCGCATCCCTCGGCCGGCGCGGCATCCGCGCCGTCGTGCTGGAGCGCGCCGACGCCGTCGGTGCTTCGTGGCGGCGCCACTACGAACGCCTCCACCTGCACACCACACGTCGCTGGTCGGGCCTGCCCGGCTACGCGATCCCCCGCCGCTTCGGGCGGTGGGTCGCCCGCGCTGACGTCGTCGACTACCTCGAGCAGTACGCGGCGCACCATGGGATCGAGGTGCGCACGGGGGTCGCCGTGACGCGCATCGCGCGCGGCGACGACGGCGAGTGGATGCTGGAGACCGAATCCGGCGAGATCTTCTCCAGCCCGACGGTCGTCATCGCGACCGGCTACAACCACACCCCCGTGCCGCCGCAGTGGCCGGGAGTCGAGAGATTCCCCGGGGAGCTCCTGCACGCGTCCGACTACCGGAACGCCGCGCCCTACCGCGGCAAGGATGTGCTCGTCGTCGGCGCCGGCAACACGGGGGCCGAGATCGCGGTCGACCTCACCGAGGGCGGCGCCTCCCGGGTGCGCCTCGCGATCCGCACGGCCCCGCACATCGTCAGGCGCTCGAACCTGGGGTGGCCGGCGCAGGGCACCGGCATCCTCGTCCGGCACCTGCCCGTTCGGGTCGTCGACCGCATCGCGGCCGTGACCGCCCGCCTCGAAGTGCCCGACCTCTCGGCGTACGGCCTTCCGAGGCCGACGACCGGCCTGTACTCCCGAGTCATGGAGGGGTCGGTCCCGCTGCAGGATGTCGGACTCATCGCAGGCGTGCAGGCCCGGCGGATCGAGCCGGTCGCGGCGGTCGAGTCGTTCGACGACGACGGCGGCGTGCTGCTCGCGGACGGCTCGCGGGTCACCCCGGACGTGATCATCGCGGCCACCGGCTACCGCCGGGGGCTCGAGCCGCTGGTCGGCGAGCTCGCCGTGCTCGACGAGCGCGGCCTCCCGCGCGTGCACGGGCCGCGCACATCCGCGTCTGCTCCCGGCCTGTATTTCACCGGGTACACCAACCCCATCAGCGGCATGTTCCGTGAGCTGCGGATCGATGCCGACCGGATCGCCGGCGCGATCGCGCGCTCGGCCGGGAATCGAGCCGCCCGGACGTCTTAGACTGGACACCATGACCGACGTCACCCCCTCTGACGTCGCCTCCCTCAGCTACGAGGAGGCGCGTGACGAGCTCGTGCAGGTGGTCTCCCGGCTCGAGCAGGGCGCCGCGACCCTCGAGGAGTCGCTCAGCCTGTGGGAGCGCGGCGAAGCGCTCGCCCGCCGATGCGAGGAATGGCTCGTCGGCGCGAAGGCACGGCTCGACGCCGCACGCGCGGCAGCCGAAGAATCGTGAGCGCGCGCGAGCCCGGACGCGACGAGAGCGGGCGGCCGATCGTCGCCGAACTCGGTCGCGCCGAGACCCCGCAGGAGACCGCCGATCGCAAGGCGGCGGCGAGCAAGAAGCGCCGCACCAACCAGACGGCGTTGAATCTCGCGATCGCGACCGTCGTCTCGCTGGTGGCGGCGATCGCGCTGGTGCTCACCGTCGGGCTCGTCGACAGCGGATCCCGCATCGAGCCGGTCGACTACGTCGCCGCCGCGCAGGCCGCGCAGCAGGTCGTCGACGAACCGCTCGCGGTGCCCGAGCTGCCCGAGGGGTGGAAGGCGAACCGCGCCGCGCTGGTCACCGGCTCCGACGGGGTCGTCTCGTGGCAGGTCGGATTCGTCACCCCCGAACAGGACTACATCGCCCTCGTCCAGGGCATCGACGCGAACGCCAGCTGGCTCGACGACCAGGTACGCGGAGCGAAGGCGGGCCCGCAGGTCGCCATCGACGGCACCCGCTGGACCAGCTACGACCGACGCGACGCATCCGACCCGGGCAACGTCGCCTACGCACTCGTCACCGAGTCCGGCGCCTCGACGATCGTGCTCGCGGGCACGGCCGACGACCCCGAGTTCGAGGTGCTCGCCACCGCCGTCACGAAAGGCCTCGCAGGATGACCGAGACCATCACCCAGCGCACCCCGGCCGACGTGTGGCGCGAGATGCGGCGTGGCAACCGCCGCTTCGTCGACGGAACCCCGAACCACCCGAGGCAGGACGTCGAGCGGCGTGAGGAGCTCGCGTTCTCGCAGGCACCGCACGCGGCCCTCTTCGGATGCAGCGACTCGCGCCTGGCCGCCGAGATCATCTTCGACAAGGGCCTCGGCGACCTCTTCGTGGTGCGCAACGCCGGTCAGGTGATCTCCGACTCGGTGATCGCATCGCTCGAGTACGCGGTCGCCGTGCTCGACGTGCCGCTCATCGTGGTGCTCGCGCACGACGCCTGCGGTGCCGTGCGCGCCGCGATCGACCTCGACTCGCCCACCGCGGCACCGCTCCCGCCGCACATCGCGGGGCACATCGCCGCCATCCGCCCGGCCGTGCGCGCCGCCCCCTCCCGCGACCCCGAAGACGTCGGGCGCACCCACCTGGAGTACACGGTCGGTGCCCTGGTCGCCCGATCCGAGCTCATCGCCGACGCGATCGCCGCGGGCACCCTGGCCGTCGTCGGGGCCAACTACAAGCTCCTCGAAGGCACCGCCATCGCATCCGTCGTCGTGGGCGACGTCGGCGCCGACGACAACTGAACGTCTCCCTCTCCGACCTGCACCGAAAGGCACACACTCCCATGGGCACCGACGCCGAGTACCGCATCGAGCACGACACGATGGGCGAGGTGCGGGTGCCCGCATCGGCGCTGTACCGTGCGCAGACCCAGCGGGCCGTCGAGAACTTCCCCATCTCCGGCACCGGTCTCGAGGCGGCGCAGATCGTCGCGCTCGCCCGCATCAAGCGCTCCGCAGCGATCGTGAACGCCGAACTGGGCGTGCTCGACCAGCAGATCGCGGATGCCATCGTCGCGGCCGCCGACGAGATCATCGCCGGCAGCCACCACGACCACTTCCCGGTCGACACATACCAGACCGGATCGGGCACCAGCTCGAACATGAACATGAACGAGGTGCTCGCGACCCTCGCCACCGAGAAGCTCGGCTCGGCCGTGCACCCGAACGACCACGTCAACGCCTCGCAGTCCTCGAACGACGTGTTCCCCACCTCGGTGCACGTCGCGGTCACCGGCGCCCTCATCCACGACCTCGTGCCGGCGCTCGATCACCTCGCCACCGCGCTCGAGAAGAAGGCCGCCCTCTGGAAGGACGCGGTCAAGCCCGGACGCACCCACCTCATGGATGCCACCCCCGTCACGCTCGGGCAGGAGTTCGGCGGCTACGCCCGCCAGGTCCGTCTCGGCATCGACCGCATCGAGGCGGCGCTCCCCCGCGTCGCCGAGGTGCCGCTCGGCGGCACCGCCGTCGGCACGGGCATCAACACGCCGAAGGGCTTCCCGCAGAAGGTCATCGCCGAACTGGCTGCCTCATCCGGGCTGCCCGTCACCGAGGCGCTCGACCACTTCGAGGCGCAGGGTGCCCGCGACGGCCTGGTGGAGGCATCCGGTGCGCTGCGCGTGATCGCGGTGTCGCTCACCAAGATCTCGAACGACCTGCGATGGATGGGATCCGGCCCCAACACGGGTCTCGGCGAACTGCACATCCCCGACCTGCAGCCCGGTTCCTCGATCATGCCCGGCAAGGTCAACCCGGTGATCCCGGAGGCCGTGATCATGGTCGGCGCGCGCGTCATCGGCAACGACGCGACGATCGCGTGGGCGGGCGCCACCGGCAACTTCGAGCTCAACGTCGCGATCCCGGTGATGGGAACCGCGCTCCTGGAGTCGATCCGGCTGCTCGCCAACTCGTCCCGCGTGCTCGCCGACAAGACCATCGACGGCCTGGAGGCGAACGTCGAGCGCGCTGCCGCTCTCGCCGGCATGTCGCCGTCGATCGTGACGCCGCTCAACAAGTACATCGGCTACGAGAGCGCGGCCAAGATCGCCAAGCACGCCGTCGCGAAGGGCCTCACGGTGCGCGAGGCCACCATCGACCTCGGCTTCGTGGAGCGAGGCGAGCTCACCCTCGAGCAGCTCGACACCGCACTCGACGTGCTGTCGATGACGCACCCGGGCTGAGCCACCGGGTGCGCCGTCAGGCCGCCTGCTGCTCGTCGACCGTCACCGGGCGGATGCGGGTGGGCAGGAGGCCGACGAGCACCGCGGCGATCGCGTAGCCGATCGCGATGACCATCAGCACGAGCCCGCTCCCGGCGGCGTCTCCGCCGCTCGTCATGAAGGCATCCGCCATGCCCATGCCCATCCCGAAGCCCGCGATCCAGACCCCGCCGGCGGCGAGGGCCACACCCAGCAGCCCGGCTCCAGCCAGCCGGCGGGCCGTGAGGAAGCGGCGGATGGCGCGCGGCGGCACCGCAGCGAGGACGAGCAGCGTGAGCGCGAACAGGGTCCAGAAGCCCGCCCACGCGACCGGGATGACGGGACTCGGCAGCTCGCGCGCGGCCGCCAGACCCGCGTAGATCTCGTCCAGGGTCATGCCGGGCATCCGGGCCAGCGGATTCCAGACGAAGATGTGCAGCAGCCCGCCCACGACGACCGCCAGGATGGCACCGGCCGATGCGAGGGCGATGCCCACCCGTGACCCCGCGCGCAGCGGGGCGCCCTGGGCACGCGGATCCTTCAGCGCGACGAGCACGAGGGGGGCGATCAGCAGCGGAAGCACGAGGACCGCGCCGAACAGTGTTACCGATGAGGCTGCCAGGAGCACCACGAACAGCCCGGGCACGCCGACCAGCAAGGCGATCCGGATGCCACGAGCCGAGGGTCTCCCCGCGGTCGCCCGGATGGAGGCGCGCACCACCCCGACGAGCGCGATCGCGGCGACGAGCCCGGCGCCCCACGCGATACCGAGCAGCACCGTGCCGGTGATCGCCATGGGCCCGTCTCCGCCGGTGTCACCCGCCCACACCCAGAAGTACGCGAGCAGCAGCAGAAGGCCGATCGCCGCCGCCGCGAGGGCCACGCGCAGCCGGCGGGCGGCGAGGCGCCCTGCCGGGATGCCGCTCACGACCGGGTCCTCCCGATCGAGGCGGACTGCGACGCCGAGTGCTCCGACGACCACGCCGATCCGCGAGACCCCGAGCTCGGAGGCTCCAGCGGCATCCGCGGTCCATTCCTCGCGGTACCGGTCGCGAACCCCCGCGGGGAGGGTCGCGGCGACTGCGCGCACGACGGATGCGGCGATCATGACGTCGCTCCGGCGATGCGGGGCGACGCTGCGCCGTGTTCGCGTCGGCTGCGTGCGACGGCGGCACTCGCCGCCGGCACGGCGTCGGAGGTCAGCTGGTAGAGCCGCCGCCGCGGTCCGGACCGCTCCGGGGCGTGCTCCCATTCGGAGGTGACCCATCCCGCTCGCTCGAGGCGTTCGAGGATCGGGTACACGGTTCCGGTGGGTCGGTCGGCTGCGCGCACGATGCGGAGACCCCAGGTGGGTTCCCCGGCGTCGAGCAGCGCTTCGAGCACGTCGGCGGTGGCCGGAGTGAGGCGGCTGAGCGGGTCCATTCGCCAAATCTAGCTATGTAGAGATAGCTCCGCGTCATCCCCGAGGATGATCACCACGTGACGGTCGAGAAGAAGAAGATCGTGCAGAGCCCGAGCGCGATGAGCCCTGCGAGATTGATGAACCGCAGGCTGCGGTAGAACGAATCCGGTTGCGGGTCCTCCGCCGGCGGAGCGCCCCAGTATCCGAGCCAGCGCCACTGCATCCGAGGCAGGATGAGGCCCCACGCCGTCAGCAGCAGGCCGAGCAGCAGAGGGAGCAGCAACCATCCGGGCACGCCCTCACCCTAATCGGTGGGGGCGTGCCCGCAGGTTCAGGCGAGCTCGTTCGACTCCAGCATCTCGGTCACGAGGGCGGCGATCGCGGACCGTTCGCTGCGGGTGAGGGTGATGTGGGCGAACAACGGATGCCCCTTCAGCGTCTCGATCACGGATGCGACACCGTCGTGGCGGCCGACCCGCAAGTTGTCGCGCTGCGCGACGTCGTGGGTGAGCACGACGCGCGAGTTCTGCCCGATGCGCGACAGCACCGTCAGCAGCACGTTGCGCTCCAGCGACTGCGCCTCGTCGACGATCACGAACGCGTCGTGCAGCGAACGTCCCCGGATGTGGGTGAGCGGCAGCACCTCGAGGATGCCCCGGTCGACGACCTCCTCGAGCACGTTCTCGGAGACGAGCGCCCCGAGCGTGTCGAAGACGGCCTGACCCCAGGGGCTCATCTTCTCGTCCTTGTCGCCGGGCAGGTAGCCGAGCTCCTGGCCGCCGACCGCGTACAGCGGCCGGAACACCATGATCTTGCGGTGCTGCTGCTTCTCGAGCACCGCCTCGAGGCCCGCGCACAGGGCGAGCGCCGACTTGCCGGTGCCGGCCCGGCCGCCGAGCGACACGATCCCGACCTCCGGGTCGAGCAGCAGGTCGATCGCGAGCCGCTGCTCGGCGCTGCGGCCGTGCAGGCCGAACACGTCGCGGTCGCCGCGCACGAGCTTCAGCTCGCCGCGGCTCGAGACGCGGCCGAGGGCCGACCCCCGATCCGAGTGGATCACGAGACTCGTGTTCACCGGGAGGTCCTGAACGGTGCGCGAGGTGAGCTTCTCGTCGTCGTACAGCTCGGACATCTGCTCGCTCGAGATCTCGATCTCGGCGACGCCCGTCCACCCGGAGTCGACCGCGAGTTCTGCGCGGTACTCCTCGGCGGGCAGGCCGATCGATGCCGCCTTCACGCGAAGCGGCAGGTCCTTCGACACCACCACGACATCCAGGCCGTCGTTGGAGAGGTTGAGCGCGACCGCGAGGATGCGCGAGTCGTTGTCGTTCAGCTGCAGCCCCGAGGGGAGCACCGACATGTTCGAGTGGTTGAGCTCGACACGTAGCGAGCCACCGGCATCCCCGACCGCGATCGGGAAGTCGAGGCGTTCGTGCTCGACGCGCAGGTCGTCGAGGATGCGAAGGGCCTGCCGGGCGAAGTAGCCGATCTCCGGGTCGTGGCGTTTCGCCTCGAGTTCGGTGACCACGACGACCGGGAGGACGACGGAGTGTTCTGCGAAGCGGTAGATCGACTTCGGATCCGACAGCAGCACGGAGGTGTCGAGCACGTATGTGCGCTCCCCCTGCTTCCGCTTCTCCGTGACGCCGGTCGTGGACTTCTGCTGGGGCTTCTCGAGCGCGGGCACTCCCACTCCATCCCCGGGTGGGCGTGCCACCCGGATCCTGTCGCGGATCGGCCAGGGGCTCAACGGATGCGAACTTGTGTGGCCGCTCCGATCAGACGCGGTGTCTGATGTGCCGACGCTAAGCCCGCGGCGCCACCGGAATCCGGCACGACACGCGACGGACTGTTACAGCCCGATGAACTCTCAGCGACCGACGGCGGTCGAGAACGAGAGCAGCGCCGAGCGCAGCATCGCGAGCGTCTCGGCGGCGGTGGATGCGTGCGGGGCGAGGCGCACGGTGCCGCCGCGGGTGGTCGCGCTGACGCCGTGGTTGTGCAGGGCGGCGACGAGCACCGTGAGCTGGTCGGCATCCGGTTCGAGCACGACGATGCCCGCGCGCTCCGATTCGGCGCGCGGCGAGACGACGGGGATGGCGAACTCGTCGGCGGTGTCGATGACGTCGCTGACACGCTCGGAGATGCGGCCGTTGATCTGGGGAACGCCGACGTCGGCGATCTCCTCCAGCGCGGCCGAGAAGCGGGCCATCGCGATCGGATCGGAGTGCGAGACCGCGTACGCCCGGGCATCGGATGCGGGGGCCGGCACCGCGTCGACGGGCAGCCCGTCGTGGGCGGTTCCCGTGAAGCCCGACCACACCGGCGTGAGGTGCTCGAGCGCCCGGTCCGACAGCGCCAGGAACCCGGTGCCCCACCCCGCTCGCGGCCACTTCTGGCCGCCCGCGGCCACCACATCCGCGAGCCCGTAGGGGGCGTCCACGACCCCGAAGCCCTGCGTCGCGTCGACGATCAGGAGCCGGTCGCCCACCACCTGGCGCACACCCTCCAGGTCGACGAGGTACCCGGTACGGAAGTCGACGAGGCTCACCGCGACGGCGACGACGGATGCGTCGAGCTGGTCGCGCAGGTTGCCGGGGGTGATGCGTCCGTGGTCGGGCTCGAGCCACACCGGCGACACGACGCCGAGCGCCTGCTGGGCGCGCACCGTGGCGAAGGTGAGCGACGGGAACTCGGCGGGCGACAGGGCGACTCCGCCCGTGATCCCGAACAGGGCGTGCATGAGCCCCTGGCTGGTGTTCGGCTGGAACACCACCTGGTCGGCGCGGAAACCCGTGAGCGCCGACACCGCGGAACGCACCCGCGCATCCTGCTCGTAGATCGGCGAGTAGGAGCCGAACCGCGCACCCTCGTGGAGCGACGCGAACGCCTCCATCTCCTGACGCACCGTGTCGCCGATGGGGCCGACGCCGGCGAAGTCGAGGTAGCCGGGCTCCTCATGGAAACGAGCCGCGTAGTCGTCGATGGAGAGACGCGCGCTCACTGCCCGAACCGCCGGTGACGGGTGGCGTAGGCACGCAGTGCACGCAGGAAGTCGACCTCGCGCAGGTCGGGTCCGAGCGCCTCCACGAAGTAGAACTCGCTGTGCGCCGACTGCCAGAGCATGAAATCCGACAGCCGCTGCTCGCCCGACGTGCGGATGATGAGGTCGGGGTCGGGCTGGCCCTGCGTGTAGAGATGCTCGCCGATGAGCTCGGGGGTGAGGATGCCGGCGAGCTCCTCGATGGTGCCGCCGGTCTCGCCGTGGCTGCGCACGATGCTGCGCATCGCATCCGCGATCTCGCGCCTGCCGCCGTATCCGACCGCCAGGTTCACGTGCAGTCCTGCGTTGCCCGCCGTGCGGTCCTCGGCGGCCTTGAGCGCCCCCGTCAGCTGCTCGGGCAGCCCCTCGGAGGTGCCGACGTGCTGGATGCGCCAGTCGGCGGCGCGGGAGAGGTCGTCGGCGAGGTCGGCGATGATCTCGAACAGCGGACCGAGCTCCTCGGCCGGGCGACCGGTGAGGTTGTCGGTGGAGAGCAGGTAGATGGTGACGACGCGGATGCCGAGGTCGTCGCACCAGCCGAGGAACTCACGCATCTTCTCGGCGCCCGCGCGGTGCCCGTGCTCCGCCGTCTCGAGTGCGCGCTCACGCGCCCAGCGACGGTTGCCGTCGATGATCATGGCGACATGGTGGGGCAGCTGCGAGCCGTGCAACTGCCGACGCAGGCGCGCCTGATACAGGCCGTAGAGGAGGCCTGTGCCCCCGGGTTCCTGCCGCGCTGTCACGGAGTAACGGTAGCCGAACCGCCGACCCCGCTGCGATCCGCTCGCCTCTCAGGCTCCGTCGACTGCCCCGCAATATGATCGCGACATGAATGCCGCGTCTGCCCAGACCGAGCCCGAATCCGCCGCCGAAGTCGAGGCGGAGAACGAGCCGGGCGCGAGCCTGCCCAACCTGCCCCTGCTCGAGGACGAGCTCGAGCACCATCCGGCGGAGAAGAAGCCCACCTGGCGCGGCTGGCTGCACGCCGCCACCTTCCCGATCGCGATCGCGGCCGGGATCGTGCTCATCTGCCTCGCCGACGGCGCGCCGGCGAAGTGGGCGTCCGCCGTGTTCATGGCCAGCTCACTGCTGCTGTTCGGCATCTCGGCCGTGTACCACCGCTTCAACTGGTCGCCGAAGGTGAAGGCGGTGTTCCGCCGCCTCGACCACTCGAACATCTTCCTGCTGATCGCGGGCACCTACACCCCGCTCGCGGTGTGCGCCCTGCCGCCCGACAAGGCGGTCGTGCTGCTGTCGCTGGTCTGGAGCGGTGCCCTGCTCGGCATCGGCTTCCGCATCTTCTGGCTGAAGGCGCCGCGCTGGCTGTACGTGCCCCTGTACATCGCACTCGGCTGGGCCGCGATGATGTACATCGTCGACCTCGTGCAGGCGAACGTCGCCATGATGGTGCTCGTGATCGTCGGCGGCGTCGCCTACACGGTGGGCGCCGTGTTCTACGCGCTCAAGCGGCCGAACCCGATCCCCGGGGTGTTCGGCTTCCACGAACTCTTCCACGCCTGCACGGTGCTCGCGTTCCTCTGCCACTGGACCGCGATCCTGCTGATCGTGATGAATCCGGTGTACTGAGCCGCGTCAGGCCTTCGGGTCGGTTGCGTCGCGCTCGGCGGCGGCTTCCTCGGCGTCGAGTCGCGCGGCGATCTCCGCCTTGTAGTTGACGCGGCGGGTGCGCCGGTTCATGTCGATCAGGATGAGGATGGTGGCCACGATCAGCCCGAAGGTGACGACGAAGCCGACGACCCCCGGCGTGACGAGGTTCGCGTCGAACGGGAGCGGTGTGGGGGTCGGGGTCGCCGCCCAGATCGACTGCAGCACTGTCACCCTTCCGAGAACGAATAGCCTGGAACTCAGCTTAATCGCCCCCGGGAGCCACAGATGACCGCGAACGACCTCGACGCGAGGTACGGCCGCACGCCCGCTCGCCGTGCACGGTTGCGGTTGTTCGCCATCCTGGCCGCCGTGGCCGTGGCCATCGTCGTGATCGGGTGGGTCGTGTGGGCGGGTCTGTTCGCGCCGGCCGCGTCGCTCGAGGCGAAGGATCTCGGATTCGAGGAGCTGTCGACGTCGTCAGTCGAGGTGCGCTGGCAGCTCACCGCACCCGCCGGATCGGATGTGTCGTGCGCCGTGAAGGCGGTCAGCGAGAAGCACGCGGTGATCGGCTGGAAGGTGGTCGAGGTGGAGCCGTCACAGCAGACGACACGCAACCTCACGGCCACCCTCAGAACCAGCGAGCCCCCCGTCGGCGGCTTGATGTACCGTTGCTGGCTGACCTAGGCTGTCCCGAACGCATCACCCTGCAGAGACCGGCCGAGTGCCGGTCTCGATTGTTTGTAAGGAGCACCATGTCCGACGTGACGACCTGGCTGACCCAGGAATCGTATGACCGCCTCGCCGCCGAGCTGGCCGAGCTGGAGGGTCCCGCGCGCGTCGACATCGCGAAGAAGATCGAGGCGGCCCGCGAAGAGGGCGACCTCAAGGAGAACGGCGGATACCACGCCGCGAAAGACGAACAGGGCAAGATCGAGGCGCGCATCCGTCAGCTCACCCAGCTGCTGCGCACCGCCACCGTGGGCGACGCCCCCGAGTCGGATGGCACCGTCGCCCCCGGCACGCTGGTGACGGCCACCATCGCGGGCGACGAGTCGGTGTTCCTGCTCGGCAACCGCGAGATCGCGGCCGACGCCGAAGACCTCGACGTCTACCCGGAGTCGAGCCCCATCGGTCAGGCGATCATCGGCCTCGCCGTGGGCGCGAAGACCACGTACACGGCGCCCAACGGGCGCGACATCGCCGTCGAGATCGTGAAGGTCGAGACCTACCGGGGCTGAGTCCGGCTTTCCCTGCTTCCTACGCGCTCCGGGCGTCCTTGTGGGCGCGCGCGTGCTTGCCACGCGCCACCTCGGTCGCGAGAGCGTCGAGCGGATTCGCGAGCGCCGTGAGCGGGTCGGCGGTGAGGGCGGCGAGCCAGTCCTGGGCGGCGCCCACCGCATCCGGATCGAGCGCGTAGATGCGCCGCGTGCCTTCGGCGCGCACGCTCAGCAGCCCGGCATCCCGGAGCACCTTGAGATGCTGCGAGATGGACGGCTGCGAGATGGGGTGCACCTTCTGCACGCCCTCGACGATCGCGCCGGCGGGCTGTTCGCCCGCGGAGGCGAGCAGCACGATCATCCGGCGCACCGGGTCGCCGAGGGCGTCGAAGACCGGGGCGACGGCGACGGCACTCACTGGCCCATGTCCTCGGGCAGGGTCGTGTAGAACGCGTAGGCGCCCTCACCGGCGGCGCGCATGGTGTCGGCGTCTTCGCCTGCGGCGATCGCCGCATCCGTCCAGCCGTCGGCCGCGGTGCGGTAGAACGACCGGCCCTCGTCGGTGAACGGGAAGCTCGCCGCCTCCTCCCCCGTGACGGACGCCCCCGACGACAGGTGCGCACCGAGACCCATGAGCGCGCCGTCCCAGCCGATTCCGACCGCGCCCGGACCGTAGACGCCCCAGAACTCTTCGGGGACGTGCGCTTCGTGCACGAGTTCGAGTTCGGTGCCGCCCGCGGTGGGCGTGAGCGTGATGGTGAGCCATGATGGGGCGCCCATCATCTCCCAGGTGATCGCGAAGCGGCGGGGGGCGTCGCAGCTCTCGACGACACCGGATGCGTTGCCTTCGAGGGTGTAGCGGCCGCCGACGCTGAGGTCGCCCGAGATCGGGAGGAACCAGCGCGGGATGCGGTCGGCATCCGTGAGGGCGCTCCACAGGTCGGCGGGGTCGGTGGCGTACTCGCGGCGCGCGACCGCGATGCGGGTGGGCGCGCCGTCGCGCTCTCCGGTGCGCAGTTCGCGGGTGACGAGCCGGGCGGCGGCGACGGGGTCGATCGTGAAGGCCATGACGGCACCTTTCTATAGGTTACCGCTTATATTACCCTTCGCTGGCGCGCTGTCAATCGACGACCCCGCGGGGCGCCGTGGATCGCGGCGAGGTCAGACCGCTTCGACGGTCGGGCGGTAGCCCGCGTCACGCAGACGGCTCAGCACGAGATCGGCGTGCTCCGCACCGCGCGTCTCCATGTGGATCTCGATCTCGACCTCGCTGATCGCCAGCCCGAAACCGTGCCGCGTGTGCAGCACCTCGACGACGTTCGCGTTCGCCTCCGCGATGAGCTCCGCGATCCGCGCCAGCTGACCCGGCCGGTCGGGAAGCGGGATGCTGACCTTCAGGTACCGGTGCGAGGCGGCGAGACCCCGGCTGATGACGCGCTCCATCACCATCGGGTCGATGTTGCCGCCCGAGAGCAGGATGACGGTCGGGCCATCCACCTGGATCGCACCCGTCAGCGCCGCCGCGACACCGACCGCGCCCGCAGGCTCGACCACGAGCTTCGCCCGCTCCAGCAGCAGCACGAGCGCGCGCGCCGTGTCGTCGTCCTCGACCGTCACGACCGTGTCGACCGCATCCCGGATGATCGCGAAGTTGAGCTCGCCCGGGCGCCCCACGGCGATGCCGTCGGCGATCGTCGGCGAGGTGGTGATCTTCACCGGCTCGCCCGCGGCGAGCGACGGCGGGTACGAGGCGGCGTTCGCCGACTGCACGCCGATGACGCGCACGCGTCGCCCGATCTCCGACTCCAGCTGCGCGAACGCGGATGCGACACCCGCGATGAGACCGCCGCCGCCGATCGGCACGACCACGTTCGCCACATCCGGCACCTGCTCGAGGATCTCGAGCGCGAGACCGCCCTGACCGGCCACCACATCCGGGTGATCGAACGGGGGGATGATGACCGCTCCCGTGCGCTCGGCGTACTCGGCCGCCGCTTGGAGGGTCTCGTCGACGACGTGCCCGTGCAGCACGACCTCGGCGCCGTAGCCCCGGGTGGCCTGCAGCTTCGGCAGGGCGACACCGATGGGCATGAAGATGGTGGCGCGGATGCCGAGCTCGCGGGCGGCGAGCGCCACACCCTGCGCGTGGTTGCCCGCGGATGCCGCGACGACGCCGCGGGCGCGTTCCTCGGCGGTCAGCTGGGAGAGCCGGTTGTAGGCACCGCGGATCTTGTACGAGCCGGTGCGCTGCAGGTTCTCGGCCTTCAGGAAGACCTGCACCCCGAGCACCTCGGCCAGGAAGCGCGAGTTCTCCATCGGGGTGACGATGGCCACCTCGGAGGCGCGCTCGCGCGCGGCGCGGATCTCGGCGAGGGAAGGTCCGGGCAGGTCAACGGTCACGGAACGCGGGGCCTCTCGTCGGGGGGACGACATCCGCGACGCTCGGATGCGGATTGGTACGCCAGTCTCCGCGCGCGATGTAGACGATCATCGCGTTGAGCGTCGCGACGACGGGAACGGCGAACAGGGCACCGGGGATGCCGGCGAGGAATCCGCCGGCGGCGACGGCGACGACCACGGCCAGCGGGTGGACCTTGACGGCGTTGCCGACGAGGAAGGGCTGCAGCACGTGGCCCTCGAGCTGCTGCACGCCGATCACGATGAGCAGCATGACGAAGGCCTGCCAGGGGCCCATGAAGACGAGGGCGATGAATACGGCGATCGCACCGGAGACGACGGCACCCACGACGGGGATGAACGAGCCGAGGAACACCACGATGGCGATCGGGATGACGAGCGGGAACCCGTCATAGAAGAGGCCGAGGATGAACGCACCGAGACCGATGCCGACGGCATCGATGAAGGCGACGAGCACCTGCACGCGCACGAACGTCGACAGCGTGATCCATCCGGCCTCGCCGCCGCCGATCATGGCGGCGCGCGCCTTGCGCGGGAAGATGCGCACGATCCAGTGCCAGATGCCGCGGCCGTCGATGAGGATGAAGAGGGTCGCGAAGAGCACGAGCAGGAACCCGGCCAGCACGTGACCCACGCTGGAGCCGAGCGAGAGCGCACCCGACCAGATGGAGCTCGTGTCCTCCTGGAGCCCCGCGAGCAGGTTCTCAGCCCACGCGTTGATGTCGGCCTCGGACAGGTGCAGCGGCGAGTCGAGGAGCCACTGCTTGAGATCCTCCCAGCGCACCAGCGTCTGGTCGGCGAGCGCCGGGTAGCCGTTGATGACGGTGCGCACGGTGAGCCAGATGAGGCCGGCGAGGATCGCGATCACCCCGAGCTCGCTCACCGCGACGGCCGCCCACTTGGGCCAGCGGTGCCGCTGCAGCCAGTTGGAGAACGGCACGAGCAGGGCCGACAGCAGCAGCGCGACCATGATCGGGATCACGATGAGGCGCAGCTGCACGACGAGGAAGAGGAAGAGGGCGAGCACCCCGGCGACGACGAGCAGTCGCCACGACCAGGCGGCCGCGATGCGCATACCCGGTGTCACCGAGTCGTGCACCCGGGCGTCGACCTGACGGCGCGCCTCCTCGTCACGAGCTCGATCGCTGCGGAATCCGAAGGCCACCAGCCCAGTCTAGGCACGGCGTATTCCGCGTGAGGTGTCCTCCCCCACACGCACCGGACTGCCCGCGAACACGAACCGGATGCCGTCGCCGGCCGTGAACGCCTGGCCGACATCGTGCTGGACGCTCAGCAGCACCCCGTCGTCGAGGCGCACGACCGTGCGGCGGAGCGATCCGAGGAAGCTCGACGAGACGACGGTCGCCGGGATGCCGTCCGCCGCATCCGTGAAGCGCACGTCTTCCGGCCGGACGGCGACACGCACCGCCCCATCCGGCACCGTCTCGCCCGGAAGCACGGGCAGCCGCGTGCCGTAGAGCTCGACGGTGTCGCCGTGCAGCTCGCCGGGCAGCCCGGACGAGAGACCCACGAAGTCGGCGACGAATGCGGTGGCCGGTGTGCGGTACAGCTCCTCCGGGGTTCCGATCTGCTCGATGCGGCCCGCGTTCATGACGGCGACACGGTCGGCGACGGCGAGCGCCTCCTCCTGGTCGTGGGTGACGAAGAGGGTGGTGATGCCGAGCTCGGTCTGGATGCGGCGGATCTGCTCGCGCAGCGACACCCGCACCTTCGCGTCGAGCGCCGACAGCGGCTCGTCGAGCAGCAGCACCCGCGGACGCGTCACGAGGGCACGCGCGAGCGCCACCCGCTGCTGCTGCCCGCCGGAGAGCTCGTGCGCGAAACGTCCGCCGCGTTCGTCGAGCCCGACCAGCGCGAGCGATTCGAGGGCGCGGGCGCGGCGCTCCGCACGGGCGACTTTGCGCATCCGCAGCCCGAACTCGACGTTCTCGAGCGCGGTCAGGTGCGGGAAGAGCGAGTACGACTGGAACACCATGCCGATGTCGCGGCGGTTGGTGGGCAGGTCCTGCACGTCGCGGCCGTCGATCTCGATGCGGCCCTCGTCGATCGACTCGAGTCCGGCGAGGGCGCGCAGGGCGGTGGTCTTCCCGCATCCGGAGGGGCCGAGCAGGGCCACGAACTCGCCGGGGCGCACGGCGAGGCGGATGCCGTCGAGGGCCCGATGCGATCCGTAGCTCTTGACGACCCCGTCGAGCTCGACGGCGGCCGAGCCGGCGGGCGCGAACGTGGGGGTGAGGGTTGCGGCGGTCATTCGGTTCTCCGTCGGGTGGGCGCCCCGAATCTGCCGATGAGGACCAGCAGGACGAAGGCGAAGAGGAGCGCGAGCAGGGCGAAGACGACGGCGATGAAGGGGTCGTCCTTGTTGAGCACCACGAGCGCGGTCTGCAGGTTGTTGCGGTTCAGCAGCGACGCGATCGTGAACTCGCCGAGCACGACCGCCACCGCGATGACGGCCGCCGCGAGCAGCCCGCGCCGAAGGTTCGGCAGCAGCACCCGGATGAGTACGGTGCCCCACGAGGCGCCGAGCGAGCGCGCCGCCTCGGTGAGGGTCTTCACGTCGACGGCGTCGAGGTTCGCCTGGATCGAGCGGTAGGCGAACGGCAGCACGAGGATGCCGTAGGCGAAGGCGAGCGTCCAGGTGCCGCTGCCGAAGATGCGCGCGACGACCGAGTAGACGGGCGCGAGGCCCACCACGATGACGATCGCGGGGATCGTGATCGGCAGCAGGCAGAGGAACTCGAGCGGGCGCCGCAGCCGCGGGAAACGCAGATGTACGAGCACCATCGTCGGCACGAGCAGCACGAGCACGATCACGACGGTGACGGCCGCGAGCACGAGCGAGTTGCCGAGCGCCGTCCACAGGGGCTTGTACGAGGCGTCGAGGCCGCCCGTGAAGACGAGCACCCAGCGGTCGAAGGTGTGGCCGCCCTCGAGGCCGCCGCGCAGGGTGAACTCGATCATGCCGACGATCGGCACCGCCCAGAGCAGGCCGACGAGTCCGAGGATGAGGCCGCGCGTGAGGCCGCGCGGGGCGAGTTCGGATGCGGGACGACGCCGGCTCATCGCCGCCACCTCTCGGCGCGGCGCTGCAGGAGGCCGTACAGCGTCATCACGATCGCCATCACGACGATCATCCCGAGCGCGAGCGCTCCGGCGAGGTTCTCCCGACCGAGCAGCGTCTCGCTCGTGAGCGCCGCGCGGATCTGCAGCGGCACGATGCCCGACCCCTGGCTCGACAGCGCAGCGGCGGTCGCGAACGACGAGAACGCGTTCGCGAACAGCAGCAGCGTGGAGCCGAGGAACGACGGCGCCAGGATCGGGAAGCCGATGCGCAGCCAATAGCCGGCACGGGATCCGCCGAGCGTCGCGTTCGCCTCAGCCCACTGCGGCCGAAGACCTTCGAGTGCGGGAAGGAAGGTGATGATCATGAGCGGCACCTGGAAGTAGAGGTACGGGAGCAGCAGGCCCGGCACCTCGTACAGCCAGACCCCGTCGGCGAAGATGTCGACACCGAAGCCGTCGCGCAGGGTGACCGTGATGATGCCCTGGATGCCGATGATGGCGACGAAGGCGAACGCGAGCATGACGCCGCCGAACTGCGCGAGCACCCCGCTCGCCGCGTCGATCGCCGTGCGGAGCGCACCCGAAGGGCGGGTGCCCATCAGGGCGTAGCAGACGAGCGCACCGATCACGGCGCCCGCGAGCGCCGTCACCGCCGAGATCCACAGCGAGCTGACGAACCGCGACACGATGAGCGGATCGGCGAGCGCGGTCAGGTTCGCCCAGGTGAAGGCGCCCTCGCCATCCACGAATCCGGTGCCGAGCGCGAGCAGCGTCGGCACGGCGAGGAAGAGCAGCACGTACGCCGAGAACGGCAGCAGCCCGAGGGCCGCTGCCGTTCCGGCGTGGCGCCTACTGGACAGCAGTCGCCCACTTCTCGCCGAGGAGCGCGGCAGCGGCCTCGCTCTGCGCGGCGGTCGGCACGACGGTGTCGGCCGGGGTCTCCGGCAGGGCGTCGAACAGCGCCTGGTCGATCGTTCCGGCCTCGGCCATCACGTCGGCGCGCACGGGACGGGCGCCACCCTTCAGCCACAGGTTCTGCACCTCGTCGCTGTAGAGGAACTCCTGCCAGAGGCGAGCCGCCGCCGGGTGCGGGGCGTCCTTGTTGATGGCCTGGTTGTAGTAGCCCGCGTAGCCGGTGCCGTCGAAGACCACGACCTCCCAGTTGCGCTGACCCTCGAGCTCCTTGCCGTATCCGACGTTCAGGTAGTCCCAGTCGAAGACGACCGGGGTCTCACCGGATGCGATGGTCGCCGAGGTCGGGTCGATCTTCACGAAGTTGCCGGCCGCGTTGAGCTCCTGGAAGAAGTCGATGCCCGCCTGGAAGTCGTCGACCGTGCCGCCGTTCTGCACGGTGGCGAGGCCGACCGCGGCGAACGCCGCGCCCGCCTGGGTCGGGTCGCCGTTGATCGCGACCTTGCCCTTGTAGTCGGGGCCGAGCAGGTCCTCGAGCGACTCGGGTGCGGGAACCGCATCCGGGTCGTAGCCGACGGCCATGTACCCGCCGTAGTCGCCCACGTACAGGCCCGAGGCCTCCTTGAGCGCGTCGGGGATGTCGGCCCAGCCGGCCACCTGGTACGGCGCGAACTGGTCGGTGCTGGCGAGCGCCACGGAGAGGCCGATGTCGAAGACGTCGGGGGCCGTGTCCTGGCCGGCGAGGTTCTCGGCCGCCTGGATCTCTTCCGCGCTGGATGCGTCGGGCGAGGCCTCGTTGAGGGTGATCTCGGGGTACTTCGAGGCCCAGAGGTCGAGGATCTCGCCGTAGTTGGCCCAGTCGCGGGGCAGCGCGATGACGTTGAGCGCGCCTTCGGCCTTCGCGGCCTCCTCGAGGGCGGCCAGGTCGCCGAAGGCGTCGAGGCTGGTGGCGGTGGCCGCGTCGACGTCGCCGGCGGCCGCGGGGGTGCCGGTGTCGCCGGCGCACGCGGTGAGGCCCGCGACGAGCAGCGCCGCGGTGGAGAGGCCGAGTACGGCCTTCGTGGTCTTCACAATTCCTCCGAAGTCTGCCGGTCGGCCGCCCGCGCTGTGGGACGGGCAACCCTGCCGGCCGGCGATGCCGAAGCTATGGAGCGGAAGCATCCCGCAGGCGACCCGTCGGTGAACGCCGGACCGCCCCCAGGTGACCGCCGAGGTGTCGGCGGGCGCCGGTAGTGTCGCTCGGGTGGCCGACTCCCTCTCCCCCGCAGCCGCTCGCCGCATCGCCCTCGCCGCTCAAGGGTTCGGCCGTCCCCGGCCGGATGCGGTCGGCACGCGGCAGCTGAACCTGCTGCTGGAGCGCATCGGCCTGCTGCAGCTCGACTCGGTGAACGTGCTCGAACGCAGCCACTACCTTCCGGTGTTCGCGCGACTCGGCAGCTACGACAAGGCGCTCCTCGACAAGCTGACCTTCGCCAGGCGGGGTCCCTACCGCGAGTACTGGGCGCACGAGGCGGCCCTCATCCCGCTCGAGGACTGGCCCCTGTTCGGCTTCCGCAGGCAGGACTACCGCGACTACTACGCCCGCGTCGACGACCCGTGGCTCGAGGCGCACGCCGACACGCTCGTTTGGCTACGCGCCGAGCTGGCCGCGAAGGGCCCGCTGCCGGCATCGAAGATCGAGCGCGACGCCGCCGCCCCGCGGCGCGGCAGCTGGTGGGACTGGGATGAGGTGAAGCGCGGGCTCGAGCGCATGTTCCGCTTCGGCGAGGTGGTGTCGGCGGGGCGCACCCGCTTCGAGCGCATCTACGCCCTCCCCGAGCAGGTGATGCCCGACGGGCTGCACGGGCACGAGATCCCCCGGCCCGACGCCGTGCACGCGCTCATGGAGCGTTCGGCGCGCGCCCACGGCATCGGCACCCTCTCCGACCTCGCCGACTACTACCGGCTGAAGACGGCGGATGCGAAACCCGCCCTGCAGCGGCTCGTCGACGAGGGCGTCGTGCGGGAGGTGACGGTGCCGGGCTGGAACCGCACGGCGTTCCTGCACCGCGACGCCCGCGTCCCGCGCCGCATCGAGACCACCGCGCTGCTGTCGCCCTTCGACCCCGTGGTGTGGGAGCGCGACCGGGCGCTTCGCATGTTCGGGTTCCACTACCGCATCGAGATCTACACCCCCGCACCCAAGCGCAAGTTCGGCTACTACACGCTGCCGGTGCTCGTCGACGAGGCGCTCGTCGGGCGCATCGACCTGAAGAACGATCGCCAGCGCGGCGTGCTGCGGGTGCAGTCCGCGTGGCGCGAAGAGGGCGCCCCTGCCGGCATCGCGGAACGCATCGTGCCGGCGCTTCGCGAGCTGGCCGCCTGGCAGGGGCTCGGCGAGATCGAGGTGGTCGACCGCGGAGACCTGGCGCGCGAGGTCGCCGCCGAAGCCGGCGTTCCGCTGGTCGCCGGCAGCTAGAACTTCGTGGCGTTGGTGCGCAGACGCTCGATGCGGTCATCGAGCGGCGGGTGCGTCGCGAAGAGACGCTGCATGAACCCCGGCTTGTTGGGGTCGGAGATCCACAGGTGCGACATCGACGTGTTGGTGTGCGCGACCGGACGGCCGTAGACCTTCAACTTCTCGAGCGCCCGCGCGAGGGCCTCGGGGTGGCGGGTGGTCATCGCGCCCGTCGCGTCGGCGAGGTACTCGCGCTGCCGCGAGACGGCCGCCTGCACGACCGCGGCGATGAGCGGCGCGAGGATCGCGGCTGCCAGGCCAATCACGAGCATCACGATCGCCGCGGGGCCGCCGTTGCTGTTGCTGCGACCACGCCCACCGAAGATCGTCACCCGGAGCGCGATGTCGGCGATGAGGCCGACCGCGATCACGAGACCGAACACCACGAGCGACACCCGGATGTCGTAGTTCTTCACGTGACCGAGCTCGTGCGCCATGACGCCCTCGAGCTCGGCGTCGTCCATGATCTCGAGCAGCCCGGTCGTCGCTGCGACGACGGCGTGCTCCGGGTCGCGCCCGGTGGCGAAGGCGTTCGGCGCGGGATCGTTGATCACGTACACCTTCGGCATCGGAATGCCCTCGGTGATCGACAGGTTCTCCACGATCCGGTAGAGGCGCGGGTTGTCCTGCTTCTGGATCTGGATCGCACCCGAGAGCGCGAGGGTTTCGCTCGTCGCGGCGTAGTACTGGATCAGCGCGTAGACCGCCGCGATCACCAGCGTGAGCACCGCGATCCACCAGTTGCCCGCGATCCACGCCGTGAGCGCGCCGAGGGCACCGATGATCACCAGGAACAGGATGATGATCAAGACGGTGTTGCGCTTGTTCTTCGCGATCGCGGAGTACATGTCGGGTGACCTAGTTCAGAGGACGGGTGCGGGGTTTCGAGACGCGGCGCTGCGCGGCGCTCCTCGACCTTGATCGCTTCGGATTCCGGAGGATATCCGAAGCGATCAAAACTGCACCCGCGGCGGCTCGGCGATCGCTGCCGGCTCGTCGACCTCGAAGAAGTCGCGCTCGTGGAAGCCGAGGCCGCGCACGAACAGCGTGTTGGGGAAGATCTTGATCTTCGTGTTCAGCTCGCGCACGCCGCCGTTGTAGAACCGGCGCGACGCCTGGATCTTGTCTTCGGTGTCGACCAGCTCGGCCTGCAACTGCAGGAAGTTCTGGTTCGCCTGCAGCTGCGGGTACGCCTCGGCGACCGCGAAGATCGACTTGAGGGCCGACTGCAGGTGGTTCTCGGCGGCGGATGCCTCAGCCGGGCCCTGCGCGCTGATCGTCTCGGCGCGGGCCTTGGTGACATCCTCGAAGACCGTCTTCTCGTGGGCCGCGTAGCCCTTCACGGTCTCGATGAGGTTGGGGATCAGGTCGGCACGGCGCTTCAGCTGCACCGTGATGTCGCTCCACGCCTCGTCGACGCGCACGTTGAGCTTGACGAGCCCGTTGTACGTCGACCACAGGTAGATGCCCACGATGACGATGAGCAAGACGATGATGCCGATGATGACCCATTCCATACCTCGCATCTTATGGCCGCACGCCCGTACCGCCGCCGTGAGTTCGCTCTAGGCTTCGAGCGTGAGCGAGGCGGATGCCGCCCCCCGGCGCGGCCGGCGGCGCAAGGGTGCGGGCGACGCGCGTGCCGCGATCCTGAAGGCCGCGAGCGCCGAGTTCCTGGCGAACGGCTACGACGACACCTCGCTGCGGGCGATCGCCCGCCGTGCGGAGGTCGATCCGGCGCTCGTGCACCACTACTTCGACGACAAGGCCGCCCTCTTCGCGGAGTCGCTGGAGGCGCCGGTGCGCCCGCAGGACATCGTCGAGCTGGCGCTCGCGGGTCCGCGGGACATGATCGGCGAGACGGTCGCCCGCGCGGTGCTGGAGGCGCTCGATGCGCCCGCGAACCGCAACCGCATGCGGCAGCTCGTGCGCACGGCGCTCGGGCACGATTTCGCGGCGCGGATGCTGCGGCAGTTCATGGTGCGCGAGGTGCTGCAGCGCATCGCGAAGGCGATCGACGCCCCGGATGCGGAGTTCCGTGCGACGCTCGCCGCGTCGCAGATCGTGGGCCTCCTGGTGGTGCGGGCCGGCATCCAGGCGGAGCCGCTCGCATCCGCTCCGATCGAGGACGTGGTGGCGCGGGTGGGTCCGGTGATCCAGTGGCACCTGACCGGCTACGGCACCGTTGACAGTGTGGGCGGCGCGGGCGAATAATTCATCGCGTGATGAATTCTTCGGATGCCGTCGTCATCGCGGGGCTGAACGTGCGCCGCGAACGCACCGACGTGCTGCGCGACATCGACCTGCACGTCCCGACCGGGCAGGTGGTCGGGCTGCTCGGCCCGAGCGGCTCCGGAAAGACCACCCTCATGCGCGCGATCATCGGCTCGCAGCGCACCGCATCCGGAACGATCCAGGTGTTCGGCCAGGCGGCCGGCCACCGCGCGCTGCGCCGCGAGATCGGCTACATGGCCCAGTCGGCGGCCATCTACGACGACCTCACCGTCGAGCAGAACCTCGACTACTTCCGGCGGGTGCTCGGCTCGCCGCGGGCGGATGTGGAGCGGGTGATCGCCGAGGTCGGGCTCGACTCGGTGCAGCGCAACCTCGCATCGAAGCTCTCGGGCGGGCAGCGCAGCCGCGTGTCGCTCGGCATCGCTCTGCTCGGCAGGCCGCGACTGCTCGTGCTCGACGAGCCGACCGTCGGCCTCGACCCCCTGCTGCGCAAAGAACTGTGGGGGCTCTTCGCGCGGCTCGCGGCATCCGGCACGACGCTGCTGGTCTCGAGTCACGTGATGGACGAGGCGCGGCGCTGCGACCGGTTGCTGCTCGTGCGAGAAGGGCGGATCATCGCCGACGACACCCCCGACGGCCTGCTGAAGGCGACCGGCGCATCCGACCACGACGAGGCGTTCCTGGTACTGCTGGAGCGCGCGGCGAAGGAGGCGGCGGCATGACCCCGCGGCTGACGCTCGCCACCGCGGGTCGTGTGCTCGCGCAGATCCGCCACGACCCCCGCACGATCGGCATGCTGCTCGTGGTGCCTGCGCTGCTCATCGGGCTGCTCGCGTGGATCTTCGACGACACCCCCGTCTTCGAGACGGCCGGCCCGGCGATGCTCGGCCTCTTCCCGTTCATCGTGATGTTCCTCATCACGAGCATCACCACGCTGCGCGAGCGGCGCTCGGGCACCCTCGAACGACTGCTCGTGATGCCGCTCGGCAAGGGCGACTTCATCGGCGGCTACGCGCTCGCGTTCGGGCTGCTCGCGGTGCTGCAGGCGATCGTCGCGGTCGCCTATGCGGTCTGGGTGTGCGGGCTCGAGGTCGAGGGGAGCGTCTGGCTGCTGATTCTGGTGGCGGTGATGAACGGCCTGCTCGGCACCATGCTCGGCCTGCTGGCGAGCGCCTTCGCGACCACCGAGTTCCAGGTGGTGCAGTTCATGCCCGTGTTCGTGGCGCCGCAGATCCTGCTGGGCGGCATCTTCCTGCCGCGCGACCAGATGCCCGAAGTGCTCGAGGCGATCTCGAACTGGCTGCCGCTGTCGTACTCGATCGACGCGCTCAACACGGTGACGACGGATGCGGATGCCACGGGCGAGGTGCTGGTCGACGTCGCGATCGTGGCCGCGTTCGCGGTCGGCGCGCTCGTGCTCGCGGCGCTCACCCTCAGGCGGCGCACCGCCTAGAAGAAATGGCGGGTCGCATGGCCCCCCGACCTCGCGACCCGCCTACCGAAACCTGAGCTATCGACCGAGGACGCGCTCCAGGTACGGGTTCTGGAAGACCCGATCCGGGTCCAGCTTGTTGCGAGCCGACACGAACTCGCCGAACTTGGGGTACCGCTCGGCGAAGGTCGTGTGGTCGAGGAAGTGCATCTTGCCCCAGTGCGGGCGACCGCCGTGGGCGAGGAAGATCTGCTCCGCGGCGCGGAAGTAGTCCTCCGGGTCGTCCTTCACGTAGCGGTGCACGGCGATGTAGCCGGACTCGCGGCCGTGGGCGGTCGACATCCAGTTCTCGTCGGGCGCGGCGGCGCGCACCTCGACCGGGAACGAGATCGACCATCCGGAGGCGTCGATCATCGCGCGCAGCTCGTGCAGCGCCGCAGGCACCTCATCCAGCGGCAGCGCGTACTCCATCTCGCGGAAGCGCACATTGCGCGGGGCCGTGAACACCTCGTAGGAGAAGTCGGTGTACTCGCGGTCGCCGTAGACCCGCGTCGCCAGGCGGTTGATGCCGGGCGTCGCCTTCGGCGCGATGCGGCCGATGTTGCACATGAGGCCGAGCGCGCCGTTGGACATGAGGCGCTCCTCGACCCAGTTCGCGACGGGTCCGACCGGCTTGCGGCCCGACTCCACCGGCAGGCGCGTGTTGGTCTTCGTCATCACCTTGTCGGTGTGCGGCCACCAGTACAGCTCGAAGTGATCGGCGTTCTCGGACCGCGCACGGAACTCGTCGATCACCTCGAACGGCTCCGGATGCTCGACCGCGTGCAGCAGGAACGCCGGCACGCACTGGATGGTGAGCTCGACGAGCACACCGAGGGCGCCGAGTCCGAGACGAACGGCAGGCAGCAGCTCGGGGTTGACGGTCTCGCTCACCTCGAGCACCGAACCGTCGCCGGTCACGAGCACCGCGCGGGTGATCGTGGTCGCGAGGCCGCCGAACGCGAGGCCCGTGCCGTGGGTGCCGGTGGAGGTCGCCCCGGCGATCGACTGGCGGTCGATGTCGCCCATGTTCTGCAGCGCGAGACCGTAGGGCGCGAGCAGCTCCGGCAGCTGGAAGAGCCGCGTGCCTGCGGCGAGCGTGACGAGCCCGGCCTGCTGGTCGACGGCGCGCACGCCCTGCAGATTGTCGAGGTCGACGAGGATGCCATCGGTCGCGGCGATCGCGGTGAAGCTGTGCCCGGCTCCGACGACCTTCAGCGGCAGCCCGCGATCGCGCGCGGCACGCACGACCGCCTGCACCTCGGCGACGCTCGAAGGCGAGGCGCGGAACACCGGGCGCGAGGCTTCCGAGCGGCCCCAGTTGCGCCACAGCGACGAGGCGCGAAGCGACGCGTCGACCGTGCGATCGGGCGTGGTCGCGGTCACAGGAACGCCTTCCCTTCGCCTCGGTAGCTCGGGATGCTGCCCACGACGCTGCCGCCCTCGACCAGCAGGAACTCGTTGAGGTGCTCCGAGAGCTCCCCCGCCTTCACGTGACGGAACCACACGCGGTCGCCGACCGCGAGCCCGCGCGCGGCATCCCCCGTGACGGGCGACTGCACCTCACCGGCGGCCTCGCGCGGCAGGTACGAGAGCCCCTCAGGCCAGACGGGACGCGGCAGGCGGTCCTCGCCTGCGGGGCCGGATGCGATCCAGCCGCCGCCGAGCACCGTCGCGATCTCGGGGGTGGGGCGTCGCACGACGCTCATCGCGAACGATGCCGCGGGTGCCGGACGGAAATGCTCGTAGCCGTCGAAGAGCAGCGGACCGAACAGCCCGGAACCGGCCGCGATCTCGGTGACCGAGGAGTCGGCGTGGGTCGACTCGAGCGACCCGGTGCCTCCCCCGTTCACGAACTCCAGCTCGGCGACCTTGCGCACCGCGGCGACGGCAGCACCACGGCGCTCCCGCAGCTCGTTCGCGGAGGCCTTCTGCATCATCCGGATGGCGACCTTGCCCGCGCCCCGGTTGCCGACGCCGGCGATCTGCGCCTCGTACGCCATCATGCCCACGAGCCGGAAACCGGCGCGCTTCACGATCGCGGCGGCGAGCGCCTCGGCATCCGCGGCGCTGCGCACGGGCGAACGACGGACACCGACGTGACCCAGGAGCGGGTTGCGGTAGGAGGCGTCGAGCTCGAGGCACACGCGGATGACGGCGCGCTGCGACGGCGGCACCACCGCGTCGATCACGTCGAGCTGCGCGAGCGAGTCGACCATCACGGTCACACGTGAGGCGAGCCGCTCATCCGCCCCCAGCTGCGCGATCGCGACCCGGTCGACCGACGGATACCCGACCACGACATCGTCGTGGGTCTCTGCCAGCCAGAGCGCCTCCGGCAGCGTGTAAGCCAGGATGCCGTGGTATCCGGGCAGCGCGAGCACCGCATCCAGCACCCCGCGCACACGCACCGACTTGCTCGCCACGCGGATCGTGGTGCCCTGGGCGCGGGCGAGCATGTCGTGGGCGTTCGCGGCGAGCGCCTCGACGGCGATGACGCCGAACGGGGGCTCAGCACCGGCCGTGGCGGAGGCCAGGCGCGGCCACCACTCCGCGGGCTTCTGCCACGGCCGGTCGTTCTGAGGGGTGAGGGTGAAGGGCACGGTCGGATCTCTGGGGGTCGGAGGGATGGGAGGGTCGGGCTACTTGACGTCGCGCACGAGCGACACCACGAGCGCGCCGATCGTGGCGGCGACGGCCGACAGCATGAACAGGCCACGGAATCCGCCGAGCGCGTCGACGACGACCGCACCGAGCAGCGGGGCGAGCGCCTGCGGCACCTGGAACGCGATGTTCATGATGCCGAGGTCCTTGCCGCGGTCGTGCGGGTCGGGCAGCACCTGGGTGGCGAGCGCCTGGTCGACGGCGAGGAACGCGCCGTAGCCGAGACCGAGCAGCGCACCGGCGACGAAGGTGGCCTCGTAGCTGGTGACGAACACGAGCACGAACGCGGCGATCGCCTGCGCGAGCGAACCCCAGATCACGAAGATCTTGCGGCGCGCGAGACGGTCGGACAGGTAGCCGACGACGAGCGCCGTCAGCACCACGCACACCAGGTACACGACGATCAGCGGAAGCAGCGCCTCCTCGGCGTCGTCGATGCCGATCTCGAGGCCGAACGCCAGGTAGTAGAGCAGCAGTCCGGTGCCGAGGGCGTTTCCGGCGTTGACGAACACGCGGCTCGTGAGCGTCCAGGCGAAGTCGGGGTGCTTGCGGGGCGAGATCCACATGCCGCGGAAGAACGCCGAGACGGAGGCCTCGGGACGCTGCTCCTTCGTGATCGGGGTCTCCTTCGTGAAGAAGACGACCGGCAGCACGAGGATCGCCAGCCCGACGGCCATCGCGACGTAGCCCCACATGACTGCGGTGAAAACCTCGGTGATCAGCAGCACGCCGAGGATGATGCCGACAGCCTGCGGCGCCGACATCCACCCCGAAACGAAGCCGCGCTGACGCACCGGCACGAGGTCGGAGATGAGGGCGGTGAGAGCGGATGCGAGCACGCAGAATCCGACGATCGTGAGCGCCCAGAAGACGGCGATCAGCACGATGCCGTGCACGAGACCGAGCGCGACCAGCGAGACCGCGAACAGCGCCGCGCCGCCCAGCACCCACGGACGCCGACGGCCGAGCCGCGACGTCGTGCGGTCGGAGAGGAACCCGGTCACCGGGAACGCGATGATCGCCGCAGCACCCGCGATACCCGAGATGATGCCGAACGCGACGACCGAGTCGGTCCAGTCCTCCGGCTTGCCGATCTCGGCATTCACCTGAACGGGCAGCAGCACCTGGAACGGGCCCAGCTGCGCCATCCAGACGCCCAGCCAGGCGGCGGCGAAGGCGGCGATCCAGCCGCCGGTGACGGCGCGCTGCGGTTCAGCGAAGGCGGCAGGCGATGCCTTCGCCGTGGTGTCTGGTGCGGTCATGTCGTCTCCTGTGGTGGGGATGGTGCCGTCAGACGGCGGGTTCCGCGAACGGCGTGAGCGCCGCCGTCGCGAGGTCGATGGTTGCGAGAGCCGCCCGGTCGTCGCGGTCGGCGAGCCAGGCGAGGGTGATGCCGTCGGTGATCGTGACGGTGAGGCGGGCGAGGTCGGCGACGGGCACGGTCCAGCGGATGCCGAGGTGGGCCTCCGCGGCGCTCAGCAGCTGGGCTGCGGTCGCGTGGTAGCGGGCGTACTGCTCCGCCGGCAGGTCGTCGAGGTCGGGCGTGCGCAGCGCGTACTGGGTGAGCTCGAACATCGCCTGCTCGCGCCCCGGCGCCGTGCGCACATGGTCGAGGTAGGCGGTGAGGGTGCGGCGGATGGCGTCGCGCACGTCGACGGCGTCGGCCAGCAGGCCGGCTCGCGCCGCATCCGATTCGTCGGCGACGACGAGCTCGACCACATCGCGCAGCAGCTCGTCACGCGACGGCACGGCGTAGTGGAAGCTCGACAGCGGCATCTGGGCCTCGGCGACGATGGCCCGGGTCGTGGCAGCGTGGACGCCGTCGCGGTCGACCACGGCCAGGGCGGCGTGCGCGAGCGCGACGCGGCGTTCAGCAGCGGGCATGCGCGTCACGTCGGCCTCCTCTCATCCACGAGTCCCCCAGAGTTGGACAAGTGTCCCAGACGGATGTCTCGCGCGCCAACACCCCCGTTCTGGTGATGTGCCGATGCGGTTGTGCAGGACCTCCACCGGCTCGCGCCATCCGATCCCCGTCCTTCATGGGATCGGCGCGCGCACTGACGCCATGAGCCGCGCGATCTCCTGCACAACAGCGCGCACGGCAGAATGAGCACACGCCCTCGTAGCCCAATCGGCAGAGGCAGGCGACTTAAAATCGCCTCAGTCTGGGTTCGAATCCCAGCGAGGGCACGACCGGATCAGGAATCGTGAAAGGCGGGGTCAGCCGCAGGTGGTGTAGCAGACCTTCAACTTGCCGTAGCCGACACAGATCCGGTGGCAGCGGCGCGCGGCCGCGACATCGCCGTCAGCCGCCACGTTGCCCTCCCACTCGACCGTGATGTTGTCGAAACCGGTGAGATCGACTCCCGCTTCCGTGAGAAGGGCGACGTAGTCGACCCGTTCTGCGAGAAGCTCGTTGAACTTGTCGAATGCTGCCTGCTGGTCCTGGAAAACGAGCTCGGGGGCGCTCATGTGACTCTCCTTCGGGTCGCCGCCATCCCGGAGGGATCGCGGATGCGCCCAGCTTGGTGGGTCGCGCTGTCGAAGGCCAGCCTTTTCTTGCAGGGCTGCGTCGGGAACCGCGGAGCGCTACGCCTTCGGGCGCGAGGCGAACATCTCGAACTGCTCGCGCGGCTTGTCGCGCGCCGGGATGCCGATCAGGTCGCGGCGCAGCAGGAAGTTCGCGATCCAGTTGCCGAAGACGCGCAGCTTGCGCTCCCACATGGGGATCGCGAGGCCGTGGTAGCCGCGGTGCATGATCCAGGCGATGAAGCCCTTGATCGCGAGCGGGCCGCTCTGGAAGACGCCGTGGTACAGGCCGATGCCGGCGACGGCGCCCAGGTTCTTGTGCAGGTAGTCGACGGCCGACTCGCCCCGGATGTCGGCGACCAGGTTCTTCGCCAGACGCTTGCCCTGACGCACCGCGTGCTGCGCGTTCGGCACGCAGAAGCCGCCGACGCCGCCGCCCGAGAGGTCGGGCACGGCCGCGACGTCACCGGCGGTCCACGCCTCCGGCACGATCTCGCCGTTCTCGTCGACGATGCGCAGGTCGGCGCGGGCGCGAAGACGACCGCGCTCCTCGATGGGGAGGTCGGTGGTGCGCACCACGGGGTTCGCCATGACACCCGCCGTCCAGATGATGAGGTCGGACTCGAACTTCTCGCCCGTCGACAGCTCGATGACGCCGCCCGCGGCGCTCACCAGCTGCGTGTCGAGGTGCACGTTGTCGCCACGCTCGGCCAGGTTCTTGAGCACCCAGTGGCTGGTCTTCAGCGACACCTCGGGCATGATGCGGCCCATCGCCTCGACCAGGTGGAACTGCGTCTCATCGAACGAGATCGTCGGGTACTGCGCCACGAGCGAGCTCGCGAAGCTGCGCAGCTCGCCGAGCACCTCGATGCCGGCGAAGCCGCCGCCGACCACCACGACCGTGAGGAGTCGCGCGCGCTCGGCGCTGCCGACCGGCAGGTTCGAGGCGTCCACGAAGTTCTGGGTGAGGCGGTCGCGGATCGCGATGGCCTCCTCGATGTTCTTCAGGCCGATGGCCTCATCCGCGACGCCCGGGATGGGGAAGGTGCGCGAGACGGCACCGGCGGTCATGACGACGGTGTCGTAGTCGACCGTCCACGGCTCGCCCACCTCGGGGGTGATGGTCGCCGTCTTGTTCGCGTGGTCGACCTTCGTGACCTTCGCGGTGACGACGTTCGTCTTGCGCAGGTGGCGGCGGTGCGAGACGACCGCGTGACGGGGCTCGATGCCGCCGGCCGCGACCTCGGGGAGGAACGGCTGGTAGGTCATGTAGGGCAGCGGGTCGACCATGGTGACCTCTGCCTCACCTCGGCGGAGATGCTTCTGCAGCTTCAAAGCGGTGTAGAAACCGGCGTAGCCGCCGCCGACGATCAGGATCTTGCGCACCTTGGGGAGTCTCCTCGCTGGGGGAAAAGTCGACACCAATCTACCGCTTGCGGGAAGCCCCTCTGACCGCGAGTGCCGCACCCGTGATCGTACCGGCGATCACGAACGCCACGAGCAGCGCCCCGAGCAACGGTGCGCCGACCTGTGACAACATCATCGGGCTCGGAACCAGCACGCCGACAGGGTCGAACGTCCTCCCGGGATCGGATTCGGCGACCGGCGCCGGCCCCGCCTCGATCGGCTCGCCTGCCTCGTCGTGCGGCCGGTTCACGCGGATCCACTCCCCCAGGTCGCCCATGGGGTTCTCATCGACCGCCGGAACGTCGGCGGTGACGGCCGCGTACGCGTCGAGCAACCCGAAACCGTACGACACGTCGGGGCCCGGCTCCCCCGCATCCCGTGCGGTGGCGGTGAGGCGGTTGATCACGTTCGCGGCGTCGAGCTCCGGATGCGCGGCCATCACGAGCGCGACGACCCCCGCGACGATCGGGGTCGCACCGCTCGTGCCGTTCCAGCGCACGTAGCTGCCGTCCGGCATCACCCCGACGAGGCTCTCGCTGGGTGCGGCGACGCCGATCGTGACCCCCTGCGCCGAGGCCTTGTCGCTCGTCGCGCCCGCGCGGTCGACCCCGGCCACGGTCAGCACGCCCGGCATCGTGGCGGGGGCGCCCACCTCCACGGTGCCCGATCCGCGGTTGCCGGCGGCAGCGAGCACCACCACGTCGTGCTCGGCGGCGTAGGTGAAGGCGTCGTCCCAGCTGGTGGGCCAGTCGAGCGTGTTGCGGGTGAGCGACATGTTGATGATGTCGGCGTCGTGGTCGACGGCCCAGCGCACCGCATCCGCGATCTGCGCGTCCGAGTCGCCGCCGTCGAAGCCGATCGAGATGGCGAGCACGGACGCCTCGGGCGCGCTTCCGATGACGCCAGCACCGGCCCCCGTGCCGCGACCCGCGGCGAGCGATGCGACGAGGGTGCCGTGCTCGCTGTCGGACCCCACCGGCGTGCGGCCGTCGGAGGAACCGCGACCCGAGAGGTCGGTGCCCCCGGTGACGACGCCGCCCAGCTCCGGCGGCGAGCCGACGCCCGTGTCGATGACGGCGATCGTCACCCCGGCTCCCCGGGTGACGCTCCAGGCGTCGCGGATGCCGTAGTCGTCGAGCCAGTACTCGGCGTCGCGCACGGCGTCGGTGGAGGATGCCGCCGCCGGGGCGGTGCCCGAGGCGAGGGCCAGCACGACCAGCACAGCAGCCGGCACCACCGCGAGTCGCACGGTCAGCCTTCGCGGGCGGCGCCCGGCTCGGCGCAGGTGCAGCGGTCGGGCGACCAGCTCGAACGCTCGAGGGCGGCATCGCCGATCGGGTTCACCCCCGGACCGGCGGCGAGCGCGTGACCCGCCAGGGCGTGCAGGCATTTGACGCGGTCGGGCATGCCGCCCGCCGAGAAACCGGAGATCTCGGGCACGTCGTCGATGCTCGAGCGGTCGGCCAGGTACGACTCGTGGGCTGCGCGGTACGCGTCGGCGACCTCGCCCTCGAGGCTCGCCTGGAGCTCCGCCATCACGCCGGTCGCCTCGAGGGTCGACATCGCCGCGGTGGCGCCCGGATGCGACAGGTAGTAGAGCGTGGGGAACGGCGTACCGTCGGGCAGGCGCGGGCTCGTCGCGACGACCGTCGGGTTGCCGCACATGCACCGGGCGGCGATGCCGATCACGCCGCGCGCCGGCCGGCCGAGCTGCGCCGACACGACCGCGACATCCGCCGCCGTCGGCGGTTCGAACGGCGGCCGGGTCATCCGGCGCTCCCCGACTGGGCGGGGCTGTCGACGGTGCCGCCGAGTTGCTCCGGCGTCGCCTCGGTGAGCCCGGCCACATAGATCGACGACATGAGGGCGCTCATCCAGTCGATGCGGGTGGACTGGATGGTGGCGCTGATCGGCTGCTCGTCGGGGGTCGCCACGACCTGGTCGTCATCGATGACGAGGTAGCTGATGTCGCCCGGGTAGACGTAGTAGAGGCGGTCGCGCGCCTGCGATTCGACGTAGGCGGGATCGCTCCAGCGGGCGACCTCCTCGTCGAGCTGGCCCAGATGCTGCTGGGCGTCGTCGACCTGCTGCTCGAGTTGCGCGATCTGCTGGCGCTGCTCGACGAGGGTTTTGAAGCGCGGCGCGAGCACCACGAGCGCGGCGACCAGCAGCAGCAGCACCGTCAAGGCGAACCCCGACAGGCGGAAACTGCGCAGCCACGCGGCTCCCCGGGTGGGCTCCGCCATCGCGACGGGCACGCGTTCGGTGCGGGGCTGACGACTCACGCCCACCAGGCTATGCGAGGAAATGCAGAAGGGGCGGAGTGCACACGGCACCCCGCCCCATCCGGATGTTGCGGTTACGCGCGGCGGAACGCCGAACGTCCGGCGTAGACGGCGGCGTCGCCCAGCTCCTCCTCGATGCGGAGCAGCTGGTTGTACTTCGCGACACGCTCGGAGCGGGCCGGCGCACCGGTCTTGATCTGGCCGGCGTCGGTCGCGACGGCGAGGTCGGCGATCGTGGTGTCTTCGGTCTCACCCGAACGGTGCGAGATCACAGCGGTGTAGCCGGCGCGCTGGGCCTTCGACACCGCATCCAGGGTCTCGGTGAGGGTGCCGATCTGGTTCACCTTCACGAGGATCGAGTTCGCGACACCCAGGTCGAGGCCCTGCTGGAGGCGCTTCGGGTTGGTGACGAACAGGTCGTCGCCGACGATCTGCACCTTGCTGCCGAGCGAGTCGGTGAGGGCCTTGTAGCCATCCCAGTCGTCTTCCGCGAGCGGGTCCTCGAGGGAGATGAGCGGGTAGTCGGCGACGAGGGACTCGTAGTAGGCGGTGAGTTCGGCGCTGGAGAGGTCCTTGCCTTCGTAGCGGTACACACCATCCGAGAAGAACTCGGTGGATGCCGCGTCGAGACCGACCGCGATGTCGCGTCCGGGCTCGTAGCCGGCGACGGCGATCGACTCGAGGATGAAGTCGAGGGCCTCACGCGCGGTCGCGATGTCGGGGGCGAAGCCGCCCTCGTCGCCGAGGCCGGTGGCGTAACCCTTCTTCTTCAGCTCGCCCTTGAGGGCGTGGTAGACCTCGACACCCCAGCGCAGCGCCTCGCTGAACGTCTCGGCGCCGACCGGCAGGATCATGAACTCCTGGAAGTCGATGCCGTTGTCGGCGTGCGCGCCTCCGTTGATGATGTTCATCATCGGCACGGGGAGGGTGTGCGCGTTCGGGCCGCCGATGTAGCGGAACAGGGGAAGGTCGGCGGAATCGGCGGCGGCCTTCGCGACCGCGAGCGAGACGCCGAGGATGGCGTTCGCACCGACGCGCGACTTGTTCTCGGTGCCGTCGGCGTCGATCAGCTCGGCGTCGACGAGGCGCTGGTCGGAGGCTTCGAAGCCCTCGATGGCCGGGCCGAGCACGTCGAGCACGCCCTCGACGGCCTTCTGCACGCCCTTGCCGAGGTAGCGGTCCTTGTCGCCGTCGCGCAGCTCGTACGCCTCGAAGGCGCCGGTGGACGCACCGGACGGGACGGCGGCACGGGAGACGGTGCCGTCTTCGAGAAGCACCTCGACCTCGACGGTCGGGTTGCCTCGGGAGTCGAGGATCTCGCGGGCGCCGACGGCCTCGATTGCAGACACGGGGAACTCCTTAGGGGATGTGGCGGGGGAACGGGCGTCGTGCCCACCGCGATCCTACCGACTCCCCGCGACGTGTCGGATTGTGTCTCAGCCGAGCGGGCGGAGGTCGAGGTCGTCGAGGGAGGACGGCTCGGAGGGCACGAACGCGAAGGAGGTGAAGCCCTGGTCGGCGAGGTTCTCGAGCTGCAGCTTCGTGTTCTTCGCGCGACGCACGAGCCGCACGCGGTCGCCGCGGGCGACGAGCGCGGTCTGCAGCGCGAGCAGGGGCGCGAGCGCCGCATCCGCGTCGTGCAGCAGGGCGACCGCCGCCCCGCCCGTGCCCTCGGGCGTCTCGACGAGCTCGACGAGTCGCTCGAAGCCGAGCGAGAAGCCGGTGGCCGGCACCTCGCTGCCGAGGAAGCGCCCGATCATGCCGTCGTAGCGTCCGCCGCCGCCGAGCGAGTACGGCACGCTCGGGTGCGCGAGCTCGAAGATGGGGCCCGTGTAGTAGCCCATGCCCCGCACCAGGAACGGGTCGAACGAGAGCGGCGCGCTGTCGTCGCCGCGAGCCGCCGCGACGGCATCGCCGAGCGCCACCAGGTCGGCCACGACCGCGTCGTCCGCCCCCTCGGGCAGGCGCTTGCGGATGGCGGCCTCGCCGAACGGCAAGAACTCGCGGGTCTGCGGGCGCAGGAGGAACGCGCGGAACGCCTCGACGGCATCCGCACCCGATCCTCGCTCGGTCAGCTCGGCGATCACCCCGTCGGGGCCGATCTTGTCGAGCTTGTCGATCGTGATGAGCACCGCGTCGTGGTCGGATGCGGGGAAGCCGAACCCGGTGAGCATGCCGATGAGCAGGCGGCGGTCGTTGACGCGGATGGTCGCATCCGTGAGCCCGAGGGCGTCGACCGTGGCGAGCGAGGCGACGAGCAGTTCGGCCTCCGCCTGGATGCCCGGCTCGCCGATGATGTCGATGTCGCACTGCACGAACTGGCGGTAGCGGCCCTTCTGCGGGCGCTCGGCGCGCCACACGGGCGCCACCTGGATGCTGCGGAAGACGGCGGGCAGCTCGGCGCGGTGGGTGGCGTAGAAGCGGGCGAGCGGCACGGTCAGGTCGAACCTGAGTCCCAGGTCGACGAGGTCGAGCGGCTGCTGGGCCGCCTGCAGGTCGTCGTGGGTGAGCCCGCGCTTCTGCACCCCGAAGGCGAGCTTCTCGTTGTCTCCGCCGAGACCGGCATGCAGGCGGTCGGAGTCCTCCATGACGGGCGTCTCGATCTCGTCGAAGCCGTGCGCGCGGTAGGTGTCGCGGATGACGCCGAGGATGCGCTCACGGCGCGCCTTCTCGGCGGGGAGGAAGTCCCGCATGCCGCGGGGAGGGTTCACCTGGGATGCCACCCGACGATTCTGTCAGGCGCGCCGGAGCTCGGGGTCACCGGCGGCCGGCCACCAGCTCGGCATGAGGTGGCCGAGCAGGGCGAGCTGCACCTGCGGGTTGCGGGGTCGGGGCTCGTGGAGCCACACGGCGATGAGCCCGACGACCCCGTCGGCGATGTAGCGCACGGCGGCGTCCTCCACGTGCTGGGCGTCGACGCCCTCCACCTCGAACGGGATCGCGAGGCTCGACTGGGCCAGCAGCATCCGCGTCGAGGTCTGGAAGTGCTCGCTGAGGAAGGCGTGCAGGGTCGCCCCGGATGCGGCGTCGAGGTTGCGGTACACCGCGGCGTAGTGGTCGACGTGCGCGAACACGCCGAGGGTGACATCGCGCAGCGCCTCCCCCACCCGCTGGGGTGGCACGTCGCGCAGGTGCACCTCGCGCAGCACGTCGAGCTCTTCGGCGAGTGCGCGCTGCAGCACCTCGATCGGCGAGCCGCCGTGTTCGTACACGGTCGAGCGGTGCACGCCGGCGCGTTCGGCGAGGGAGGTGACGGTGATCTCGCCGGGGTCGCGTTCGGCGGCGAGTTCGAGCACAGCCGCGTACAGGGCCGCGCGCGTGCGGCGCTGTCGTGCGTCTGCGGGCTGCTCAGGCATCCGGTTCCTCTCCGTGCGGATGCTATCCGACAGGTGTAGGCTGAACACTAATCCGACAGGTGTCGGTTAGTGAAGCCCCGGGACGTCGCGGTCCGCCCCCTCGTCTCCGGGTGCGGAGAAGAAACGAAGGGCAGCACTCATGGCCACCTACGATGTCGCGGACCGTTCCGCGATCGTCACCGGCGGAGGCTCCGGCATCGGCCGGGCCGTCGCACTCACCCTCGCCGCCAACGGCGCGAAGGTCGTCGTCGCCGACCT
>Ga0160436_1000117_pt1 | contig 39529 bp, 29 predicted proteins | sample HID1973M_E0MG_FD_108264 | JGI IMG/M metagenome (GOLD analysis project Ga0160436, IMG submission 108264) | Enriched mosquito-associated microbial communities from UW Madison campus, WI, USA - HID1973M_E0 MG | ecosystem: Host-associated > Arthropoda: Insects > Digestive system > Unclassified ...
GATCGCGAATGCGATCTCGCCACCGTGCTCCGGTGCGTAGGGCGCCCAGTAGGCGGGCCCACCGAGGTCACGGGCGACTGGCGACTCCACTGCGAGATAGCCGGAGACCTCGGTGGTGGTGGGGGTCGCCGGAAACTGGGGCGACTCGGTCTTCGGCGCGGCGATGCTGCTGACCACGACCACGAGGCCGGCCAAGCCGACCGCACCGAGGATCCGCGCGGGGCCCCTATGGGCGAGCAGTGCGCAGCTCGCAGCGGCAGTGCCGCCGTACAGGCACGCCCGCAGCAGTTCGGGTGAACTGTAGATGTCGCCGAGCTCGCCGGCCGTCGATCCCAGGAACCCTGCGATCGCGGCGCCGAGCCACGCGAACACCGTGCATCCGAGCCAGATCGCCCGGCGGTCGCCCGTGAACGCGACACCGAGCCATGCGAAGAACGCGAAGCCGATGCCGCCTCCGACCAGACCGAAGATCACCAGACCGAACAGCCCGCTGAAGAGAACGCCGACGAAGATCGACGGGAGCCCGATCACTCCCAGGGCGCCGCTGGCGAAGGCGGCCAGCGCATGCACCCACGTGCGGACACGGAGGCCCTGGCGCACCCACCCGGACTCGTCGTCGCGACGGTCGGTGCGCTCATCCGTGGTCACGCCCTCACTGTGGCAGTGGAGAACGACTCACGTCTAGAGGTGCCGGTCAGCGAGCTCGGCCACGCCTCCGCTGGTCGGCTCACGCAGTGCGGACGTCGTCCTCGTCGAGTTCGTCGTCGTCCTCTTCTGTGTCTTCGGCTGCGTACTCCGGCCACTTCTCGAGGTCTTCCTCAAGGCGGGGGTTACCGCCGAGTTCGCGCTCGAGTGCGTGGTAATTGGTGTCCGGGCTGAAGTACTTCAGATCCCGGGCGACCTTGGTGTGCTTTGCCTTCTGACGGCCGCGCCCCATGCGTGACCCCCTCGTGATTCAGGATGCCTATCGGCTTGGAAAAGACTCGGCGGGAGTCTATCACGCAACCGTGTTTCGCCCTGGTCCGGGCACCTTCCGCGCACGCCGTTCCTTGAGCTTCGCGGCCCCCGCCTTGGCCGCCGCGCTCGCCCGATCCGACACCTTCTTGGCGCCCTCGAACTCGCTCCCGAGGATCGCGAGACCGCCGAGGGCGATGAGCGCGCCGGGCCCCGGGAGGGGGATGAGCACGACGCCGAGAGCGACCGTCGTGCCGCCCGTCACTCCGACGGCCGTACGGTACACGCGATCGACCTTCGGGTTGCGGCGGATGGCCTCGCGGACAGCGTTCATGCCGCATACCGTACGGGCATCGGCTGAACATCTCCTGCCTCTTCCGAGCCCGCGCCAGGTAACGTGGAGCGGGTGACCGACCGGCCCACCGACACCGCAGTCGTGATCGTCGGCGCCGGTCAGGCGGGGCTGTCGGTCGGGTACTACCTGCGGAAACTCGGCCTCGACGCCGGCAACGACTTCGTGATCCTCGATCGCGGTCCGGGCCCCGGCGGCGCGTGGCAGTTCCGGTGGGAGGCGCTGCGGCTCGGCTACGCGCACCGCGTCAACGACCTGCCCGGCATGGAGGAGCTCGGCGTGAGCTTCGACACGGCCGACCGCACGGCCCCTGCGCGCGACATCATCGCCGACTACTACGGCAAGTACGAGCAGCACTACGAGCTCCAGGTGGTGCGCCCGGCCGACGTGCGGCGGGTGCGGGCCACCTTCGACGGCTTCGAGGTGACCTTCGACGACGCCTACGGCGACCAGACCTTCTCCACCCAGGTGCTGGTGAACGCGACGGGCACCTGGGGTGCGCCCTTCGTGCCCTGGTACCCGGGCATGAACGACTTCCAGGGGCGGCACGTGCACACCGTCGACTACGCGGACGCCGAGAACTTCCGCGACCAGGACGTGGTCGTGGTCGGCGGCGGCACGAGCGCCATCGGGTTCCTCATGGAGCTGGAGAACGTGGCGAAGTCGGTCACCTGGGTCACGCGCCGCCCGATCGAGTTCCTCGAGGAGCAGGAGCTCAACATCGAGGGCGGCACCCGGGCGGTGACGCTGCAGGATGCGGCGGCGCGTGAGGGCCGGGCCCTGCCGAGCATCGTGTCGACCACGGGCGTGCCGCGTACGCGCCGCATCCAGTCGGCCATCGACCGGGGGCTGCTCACCGCGAAGCCGATGTTCGAGAAGGTCGAGGCGGATGGCGTGCGGTGGGCCGACGGAACCTTCCAGCACGCGGATGCGATCATCTGGGCCACCGGGTTCCGTCCGGAGCTGCGCCACCTGGCCCCGCTCAAACTGCGCGAGCAGGAGGGCGGCGTGACGGTCGCCGGTGGTGCGGCGTACCGCAACGCGAACGTGTTCTTCGCGGGCTACGGCCCCACGGCATCCACGATCGGCGCGAACCGCGCGGGTCGCACGATCGCGCGGCAGGTGGTCTCGGCGCTCAGCGCCCTCGGCTACTGAGCTCGGGCGGCAGGGGGCTCAGCTCAGGGCGTCGAGCACGACGATCGCGGCGGCCGCCGACCAGGCCTGAGGGCGGCAGGCGGCCGGGTACGGCACCGGCCGCGTGACGTCGCCGGATGCGTCTCCGCCGTGCAGCTCCGGCATCCGGTAGTCGAATGCGACGGCGGCGCGCAGCAGCCCTTCGGAGAGGGTGCGGGCTTCGGCCGTGTACCCGTCGCGGTGCAGGCCGCGGATGGCGATGGCGGTGTCGTGGGCCCAGATGCTGCCCCCGTGGTACGAGAGCGGCCAGTAACCCCCGGAGCCGGTTGCAAGGGTGCGGATGCCGAATCCGGCATCCAGCCGCGGCGACACGAGTCGGTCGGCGACGAGGCGCGACTCCTCGGCGTCGAGCAGGCCGGTGCCCAGCAGGTGGCCGATGTTGCTCGTGAGCGAGTCGACGGCGCGCTTGTCTGCGTCGAGTGCGATCGCCGGGTACCGGCCTTCGGCATCCGACACCCAGAACACCTCGCGGAATCGATCGGCGAGACGAGCCGCCCAGGTGCGCCACTCGGTGCCGTCGCGGCCGAACTGTTCGAGAAGGTCGGCGCCGCGGGTGGCGGCCTCGTAGGCGTACGCCTGCACCTCGGCGAGGGCGATGGGGCCCCGGGCGAGGGTGCCGTCGCGCCACTGCACCGAGTCGCCCGAGTCCTTCCAGCCCTGGTTGGAGAGACCGCGTCCGCTCTCGTCGACGTACTCGAGCAGCCCGTCGCCGTCGCTGTCGCCGAAGTCGCGCATCCACGCGAGCGCCGCCTCGAGCGCCGGCAGCAGTTCCTCGGTGTCGGCGTCGGAGAGCCCGCGTTCGCGCGCGTCGGCGAGCAGGCACACCCAGAGCGGTGTCGCGTCGACGGTGCCGTAGTAGTGCGGCGGCAGTTCGACGCCCTCGTCGGGGAGCTCGAGGGTGGCCCGTCGCACCTCGTGGATGATCTTGCCCGGCTGCTCCGCGGTGGCCGGGGTCGACTGCACGCCCTGCAGGGTGGCGAGCGTGCGCAGCGTGCCGTGCGTCATCGCGAGGTCGACGGGCAGCAGGAGGCGCGCGGCCCAGATCGAGTCGCGGCCGAACAGCGTGAAGAACCAGGGTGCGCCGGCGCCGAAGAACTCGTCTGTCGATCCGACCCGGGTCAGGCGCAGGGCGTCGAGGTCGTCGAGGGCCCGTGCGACCCAGCGCTGCAGGCGGTCGTCGGCGCCGTCGAGGTCGGGCGCGGTCCACGGGGCGGGGGCGGATGGCGTGGCCACCACGGCGAGACGGTCGCGCGCGTCGACCGCGAAGGTGCGTTCCACGGAGCCGGCCGCCGGGATGTCGACGGTCCACGACACGCGCAGCAGCCCGTCGGCGGATGCGACGAAGGCGCCCTCGGCGCGCAGCTCGACGCTGACCCCGTCGTCGCCCCACGCGGCCCCGCCCGGTGCGGCGTGCACGACCGCGGGCGTGGAGGCGCGGCCGGTCTTCACCACATCGACGGGCGTGAGTTCCGCCTGCAGCTCGACGACGAGCTCGACCATCGCGGGCCGCGGGAGCCGCGATTCGATGCGCAGTGTGTGGTCGACGCCGTCGCCGCGCACCCGCCGGTCGACCCAGAGGCGCACGTCGGGGTCGGCGCCGTGGGCGTCGAGGCCGCGCAGCAGCGAGGTGAAGCGGATGCGGTCTGCGCCGTCTTCGAGGGTTGCGATCGGCTCCGGTTCGGCGCCGTCGACGAGCACGCGGAAGGCGCTCGCGATGCGCACGTCGGAGACGTAGACGCCGTCGATCGGCTGGGACATGGAGCCCGAGGGGCGCGACCACACCTGGGTGGGTGCGCGGAGGGCGGCGACTGCGTCATGCAGGAGCGGCTGACGGCCTGTCGCATCGTGTGCAAGCATCCGGACGACCTTCGCTGCTCGTTCCTGCGGGGTGATCTCCGAGCCGACCCCGTTGACATGACCGGCTCGCCAGGTAACATAACACCGACAATTTGATCGATCAAACGGAAGTACCCGATTCCGCCTTGGATCGATCAAGACGACGGCCAAAGGAGGTCGATGTGGCACAGCTCCCCACTGTGGAAGACGTCGCCCGCCTCGCGGGCGTCTCACGTCAGACGGTCTCCAACGTGATCAACACCCCCGAGATCGTGCGCCCCGAGACGCGCGAGCGCGTCGAGCAGGCGGTGCGCGAACTCGGCTGGCGGCCGCACGCATCCGCCCGGCGCCTCCGCACCCGCACCAGCTCGACCATCGGCATCCGCCTCGACCCGCTGCCGCGCGGCATCTCGGGCGCCATCCAGGACCGCTTCCTGCACGCCCTCACCGAGCAGTCGGCAGAACGCGGCATGCGGGTGACGCTCTTCACGGCCCGCGATCCGCTCGACGAGATCGAGCAGTACCGCAGCCTCCGCGACGGCGCCGACGTCGACGCGTTCGTGCTCACCTCGACCTCCTACGACGATCCGCGCATCGACTGGCTCGCCCGCGAGCGCATCCCGTTCGTCTCCTTCGGGCGCCCCTGGGGCGCCGAGCGGCTCGACGACCCCGACCGGCTCTGGGTCGACGTCGACGGCCGCGCCGGAACCGCCCTCGCCACCCGCCACCTGATCGGCCGGGGACTGCGCCGGATCGGATTCCTCGGCTGGCCCGCCGGCTCCGGCACCGGAGACGACCGCCGGGCCGGATGGCGTGAGGCCATGCGCGAAGGACTCCCCGAGCTGAGCGACGCCGACCTCGACGCCCTCGCCTTCGAAGCGACGGAGGCGGTCGCCCCGGCCCGCGTCGCCGTCGAAGAGCACATCGCCCGCGACCCCGAGCTCGAAGCGCTCGTGTGCGTCAGCGACTCGATCGCCCTCGGCGCCATGATGGCCGTCCGAGAAGCGGGACTCCCGCACTTCCCGGTGATGGGCTTCGACAACACCCCCGTCGCGCAGGCGGTCGGCCTCTCCAGCGTCGACCAGCACCTCGGCGAGGTCGCCACGGCCATCCTCGATCTCCTGATGGGCGCCACCGGGCGTCGGGTGCTGCCGCACGGCAGCGGCACCGACGACGCCGGACACCGCCTCATCACCCCCCAGCTTGTCGTTCGCCGGTCGAGTCACCTGGCGCCCGTCGAGGAAGCCGATGGCACCGAGCCCGGCGATCACACACGAAAGGAAGATCAATGAGCAAGAAGACGTGGGGCGGCGCCGTCGCCCTCGCGGCGGCTTCGGCCGTCATGCTCGCCGGCTGCGCCGGCAACGGCGATACCGGTGACTCGGGCGGCAGCGAGCTCACCATCCTGATCGGTTCGAGTGGACCGGCCGAGACGGAGGCCGTGCAGGCCGCCGCCGACGCGTGGGCCGCCGACAACGACGCGACCGTGAAGGTCATCGCAGCGGATGACCTCAACCAGCAGCTCAGCCAGGGCTTCGCGGGCGACGACGCCCCCGACCTCTTCTACATGGGCTGGGACCAGTTCGCGAACTACGCCACCAACGGCTACCTCGACACGTACGCACAGGACCTGTCGAACGCCGACCAGTTCTACCCGTCGCTCGTGGACACCTTCACCTTCGACGGCTCGTTCGTCTGCGCACCGAAGGACTTCTCGACGCTCGGTCTGATCGTGAACACCGACATCTGGGCGGCCGCCGGGCTCACCGACGCCGACATCCCCACCGATTGGGACAGCCTCGAGGCAGTGGCCACGAAGCTCACCAGCGGCAGCACCGTCGGGCTCTCGTTCGGTCTCGAGTACGCGCGACTCGGCGTCTTCATGAACCAGGCCGGAGGCACCCTGGTGAACGATGACGGCACCGAGGCGACCGCCGACTCGCCCGAGAACCTCGCCGGACTCGAGTACGTGCAGAAGCTGCACGATGCAGGTGTGCTGAAGTTCCCGAGCGAGATCGACGCCGGATGGGGCGGCGAGGCGCTCGGTGCCGGCAAGGCCGCGATGGTGATCGAGGGCCCGTGGATCAAGGGCATCGCCGCCGACTACCCCGACACGAAGTGGGCGGCCTACGAGCTTCCCGAAGGTCCGGGCGGCAAGTCGACGTTCACCTTCAGCAACTGCTGGGGCATCCCGGCGAACTCCGACACCCGTGACGCGGCCGTGTCGCTCGTCGAGTACCTCACCTCCGACGACCAGCAGCTGGCCTTCGCCGACGCGTTCGGCGTGATCCCGTCGACCGAGTCGGGTGCCGCCAGCTACGCCGAGAAGTACCCCGACTACGCCTCGTTCGTCGCGAGCAACGACTACGCGGTCAGCCCGGTGAACTTCGCCGGATCGGCCGCCGTCGTGGGCGACTTCAACGCCCAGCTCGAGGGGATGACCTCGGGCAGCGTCGATCTGCAGGGCGTGCTGACCTCGTTCCAGGACGAGCTGCAGGCGGCCCTCGACGAGGCCAACGGCTGAGCCTGACCGGCATCCGCTGAACAGGTGACAGGGAGCACGAGGAGCACACGATGAGCAAAGGGATCCGCGGCAATGAAGGCCGCTACGGCTGGGCCTTCACCGCGCCCGCGATCCTCATCATCGGCGTGTTCCTCGTGCTCCCGATCCTGCTCGCCCTCTGGGTGAGTCTCAGTAACTGGAACGGACTCGGTTCGCCGCTCGGCAACTCGTCGTTCGTGGGCGGCCAGAACTACTCGAAGGTGCTCGTCGAGTCGGGTCTCGCGCAGCGCGACTTCGGCACCTCGATCCGCAACAACCTCTACTACGTGCTCGCGGTGGTGCCGCTGCAGACCGCGTTGGCGCTCTTCCTCGCGGTGCAGGTGAACCGGCGGATGCTGCGCGGCCGCGGGTTCTTCCGCACCGCCTTCTACTTCCCGTCGGTGACCAGCTCGATCGCGATCACCACGATCTTCATCTTCCTGTTCGCGTCCTCCGGCGCCGTCAACGCGGTGCTCGGCTGGCTCGGCATCAACGGCCCCAACTGGTTCGCCGACCCGCGTGGTGTGCTGCACCTCATCCTCGGGGCCTTCGGCGTCGACGGGACGGGGGCCGCCGCAGCGGGCGGACCGCTCGGCCTCAGCTGGTGGGACTGGTTCGCCGGACCCTCCGTCGCCATGTGCGTGCTCATCATCCTGGCGGTCTTCACGACATCCGGAACCTTCATGCTGCTGTTCCTCGCGGCCCTGCAGAACGTGGGCGCCGAGATCGAGGAGGCGGCGATGGTGGATGGCGCGGGTCCCTTCCGCAGCTTCTTCTCGGTGACGCTGCCGATGCTGAAGCCGACCCTCTTCACCGTGCTGACCCTCGGGTTGATCGGCACCTGGCAGGTGTTCGACCAGATCTACCTGACGGGCCGAGGCGCCCCCGCGAAGACACTGCTCACGCCGGCGTTTCTCGCATACGACACCTCGTTCTCCGACCTCAAGTGGGGTCAGGGCGCGGCCATCTCGTTCATCCTGTTCGGCATCATCGTGGCCCTCACGCTCTTCCAGCGGTGGGTGCTGCGGGATCGCGACCTCGGTCGGTCGGGCCAGCGCCGCCAGGTGCGCGCCGTCGCCCGGCTGCAGCGTGACGCGGCAGCCGTCGAGGCGCACGCCGCGCCCGTGGCACCTACGCGGGAAGGGGACCGACGATGACCGCCGCCACGGCCATCCGCCCGCGTCGCCTCGGCCGCTCGCGCGCCGCGCTCATCGGCCTCGTCGCCGGCTACGTGCTGCTGATCCTGCTCGCGGTCATCTACATCTACCCGTTCCTCATCTCGATCGCCGGCAGCTTCAAGACGGATGCCGAAGCCACCCAGCAGCCGTTGTCGCTGCTCCCCGAGACGTGGAGCTTCGCCGCATACGAGAAGCTCTTCACCACGGTGCCGCTGCTGCAGTGGGCCGGCAACTCGCTGCTCATCACGGTCATCGTGACGACCGGTCGCGTGTTCTTCGACTCCCTGGCCGGGTATGCGCTCTCGCGGCTGCATTTCCGTGGGCGCACGATCGTCTTCGCCGGTCTGGTCGCCGTGATGGCGGTGCCGAACGTGGTGCTGCTGATCCCGCGCTTCCTCATCCTGAAGGAGCTGGGCCTCTACAACAGCTACGCGGGCATGATCATCCCGATCATGATCGACGCCGCCGGCATCTTCATCATGAAGCAGTTCTTCGAGTCGATCCCGGTGTCGGTCGAGGAGGCGGCGCGCATCGACGGCGCCGGCGTCTTCCGCACGTTCTGGACCATCGTGCTGCCGATGGCGACACCCGCTCTCGTGACGCTCTTCATCCTCAGCTTCCAGGGCTCGTGGAACGAGTTCGCGCACTTCGTGGTGTCGCGCAACGACCCCGACCTCAACACGCTCACGACGGGTGTCGCATCCCTCACCTCGGGTCAGCTCGGCAGCGGTAACCAGTACCCGTTGCAACTGGGCGCCGCGGTGCTCATGTCGATCCCGGTGGCGGTGATCTTCTTCATCTTCCAGCGCCGCATCATGTCGACCTCCGAGGGTGGCGAGAAGGGCTGAGCTCCGGCTCCCGGGATCAGGCGAGGAGGCCCACGAGGCACCAGCCGAGGGCGGCGGCGGCGATGCCGAACACCAGGTTCGCGGCGACGGATGCGGCGGCAGCGCGCATCCGGCCCTCGAGCGCCAGCTGGATGGTCTCGACACTGAACGTGGAGAACGTGGTGAGGCCGCCGCAGAACCCCGACAGCACGATGTAGCGGGCGTCGGCGCCCCAGACGCCCGCCTGGGCGAGGCCGAGGGCGACGCCGCCGATGAGGGATCCGGCCACGTTCACGATCAGCACCGCCCACGGCAGGCGGGAGGGATGCGAGGCGAACGTCCGCGCGGTGCCGTAGCGGATCACCGCGCCGAGCGCGCCGGCGACGATCGCCGCGACCACCACGAGCGCGCTCACTCGTCGGCCTCCGGCTCGGCGAGCGGTGCCGCGCGGGAGCGGAACATCGCGATGCCCGCCCAGGCCGCCGCGAGGCCCGCGACCATCGTCACCAGGAGGTACCCGATCGCGAGCAGCCACTCCCCGGCATCCGCCAGAGCGACGAGCGCCACCGCGAGCGCCGAGAACGTCGTGAACGTGCCGAGCAGGCCGGCGCCGAGGCCCGCGCGCAGCCAGTCGGGCGCGGTCGGCCAAACCCGTGCCACCAGGGCCCCGAGAGCGAACGCGCCGACGACGTTGATGAGCAGCGTCGACCACGGGAAGCCCTCAACGGTGTGCGGCAGCAGCGCGTCGATGCCGAGCCGCAGCGCCGCGCCGACGAGGGCGCCGACGAACACCGCGAGAAGGGGCACGCCTCAATCCTGCCGCGCGCTGCGGCCTCTGCGAGCGGCGGCGGGCGTCTTCGGTGAGCGCACCGGCGGGCGCACCGGCTCGCCGCGGCGGTCCTGTCCGGGCAACGGCCGGGAGCGGCGGCCGTAGAGCAGGTCGGAGGAGTCGAGCAGCCACGGCACGAGCGCCACCACCACGCCGTGCACGAGCAGCAGCTTGTGACGGATGCGGCGCGCCTTGTGGTTGTGCAGGAAGTTCTCCCACCAGTGGCCGACGATGTACTCCGGCAGGTACACGGTGACGACCTCGGAGCCGTGGGCCTCACGGTGCGCCTTGATGTACTTGATGAGCGGCATCGAGATGTCGCGGTACGGCGACGAGATCACCTTCAGCGGCACCTTGATGTTGTACGAGGCCCACTGCGCTTCGAGCGCGCTGCTGTCCTCGTCGTCGATGGATGCGTGGATCGCCTCGATCGAGTCGTGGCGCGCCGCGATCGCGTAGTCGAGCGCCTTCAGCACCGGCTTCGACATCCGCCCGACGAGCACGATCGCGTGGTCGCCGGACGCGCCGAACACGGTCGTCGCATCCGCCGCGATCTCGCGGTCGACGTCGCGGTAGTAGCGGTGCACGCCGATCATCAGGGTGATGAGCACGATCATCACGACGAACACGATCCAGGCGCCGTGGGTGAACTTGGTGACGGTGACGATGATGAGCACGGACGCGGTCATGAGGGCGCCGAGGGCGTTGATGCTCATGCTGCGAATCACGGGGCCCCGCGGCTGCGTCCCCGCGCGCAGCACGCCGACCCAGTGCTTCACCATGCCGGTCTGCCCGAGCGTGAACGAGATGAAGACGCCGATGATGTACAGCTGGATGAGCTGCGTGACGTTCGCCTGCGCACCGATCAGCAGGATGATCGCCACCGCCGAAAGCGCCAGCACGCCGTTGGAGAAGATGAGGCGGTCGCCGCGGGTGGCGAGCGCCTTGGGCGCGTAGCCGTCCCTGGCGAGCACCGAGCCGAGCAGCGGGAAGCCGTTGAACGCCGTGTTGGCGGCGAGCAGCAGCACCGCCGCGGTGGCCGCCTGGATGATGAAGAACGGGATGCTGTTGTTGCCGAAGGTGGCCGACGCCACCTGGGCGATGAGGCTGCGCTGCGGGTCGGTCTCGCAGTTCGTGAACCCGATCAGGTCGCACGCGCGCTCCGCGTAGTGCACCCCGGTGATGAGGGCGACGGCGGTGAGCCCCGCGAACAGGACGATCGCGATGCTGCCCATCGCGACGAGCGTCTTCTGCGCGTTCTGGATCTTCGGGCGACGGAAGGCCGGCACGCCGTTGGAGATCGCCTCCACGCCGGTGAGCGCGGCGCATCCGCTCGCGAACGACCGCAGCAGCAACAGGATGAAGGCCGCCTGGGTGAGCTGCTCACCCTCGACGGTGAAGCCGGCGCTCTCGGCGACCGGCGCATCCCCGAGCGCGGTGCGCACCAGGGCCGTGACCACCATCACGGCGATCGAGCCGATGAAGAGGTAGGTGGGGATCGCGAACGCCTTCGACGCCTCGCGCACGCCGCGCAGGTTGATGGCGGCGAGGATCACGACCGCCCCGACTGCCAGCTCGACGCGGAAGGGGTTGAGCTCGGGGATCGCCGAGATGATGTTGTCGATGCCGGAGGCCACCGACACCGCGACGGTCAGGATGTAGTCGACGAGAAGGGCCGCCGCGACGGTCACCCCGGCCTTCTCGCCCAGGTTCTTCGACGCCACCTCGTAGTCGCCGCCGCCCGACGGGTAGGCCTTGATCAGCTGCCGGTACGACAGCACCACCACGACCAGCAGGATCACGACGCACGCCGCGATCCAGGGCGCGAAGCTGAGGAACGCGAGACCGCCGAGCAGCAGGATCATCAGCAGCTCCTGCGGGGCGTACGCCACCGACGAGAGGGGGTCGCTCGCGAAGATCGGCAGGGCGAGGTGCTTCGGAAGGAGCTGCCCTTCCAGCTTCTCGGTGGGCAGCGGATCGCCGATCAGCCAGTTCTTCGGCGATCGAGGCGCCTCGTCGGATTCCTTCCGACCCTCGTCAGTCACGGATGGGAAGCATACGCCTCCTATGATCGTGCGGTGACGAGAACACGACGCAGGCGGCGGTGGCCGTGGATCGTCGGCGCCGTCGCGCTGGTGGTCCTCATCCCCGCGGGTGTTCTCGGGCTGCCGATCCTGCTGCACCAGGACCAGGGTTCCTCCAACCAGGAGCAGCCCGCCGAGGACTGGCCGACCACCGTCACCGCGGCAGGCGACGACGGACGCGACCGGGAGCTCTCCGCCGTGTCACCCGATCCGGGCGGCCTCGTCGACACCTCGGCGCTCGCGGCGGGCGACCGGATCGTGGTGAGCGGAACCGGATACGACGCGTCGCAGGGCATCTACGTCGCCATCTGCGTGATCCCCGACGACCCGACGACGAAGCCGGGCCCGTGCCTCGGCGGGGTGCCGTCGCAGGAGGGCGGTCAGGAGAACACGAGCGGCGAGATCCAGTGGGCGCCCAGCAACTGGATCAACGACGACTGGGGTTGGAAGCTGTTCGGCGCACGCCCCTACGACGATGCCGCCACGGGCACCTTCACCGCCTATCTGGAGGTCGTCGACCCGGTCGGCGAGGGCTACGACTGCACGGTCGACCGTTGCGCGATCTACACCCGCAACGACCACACGGCGCTCGGCGACCGGGTGCAGGACCTCTACATCCCGATCGCGTTCGCCGGCTGACCGCCTAGTCGGTCGAGGAGCGCCGCGAAGCGACGTCCCTAGTCGGTCGAGGAGCGCCGAGAAGCGACGTCCCTAGTCGGTTGAGGAGCGCCGCGAAGCGACGCGTCTCGAAACCACCAGCACCACACCCGCCGCAAGGAACGTCAGGGCGGCGATCAGCGTCATCACGGTGAGGTCGGCATCCGCGCCCGTGGCCGCGATCGCCGCGGGCGCCGCCTGCACCGTGAGCGCGAGTGTCGCCACCTGCACCCCGTCGTGCAGGAGCACCAGCGTGTGGGCGCCGCCGGGCGTGCCGGCCGGGATGGTGAAGGTCTTCGAGATGGTGCCGTCGAGACCCGAGGTGGCCGAGCCGAGCACGACGGGGGCGGAATGCAGTTCGACGGTGTAGTCCTCGTCGAGCAGCAGGCCCCATGCCGTGACGGTCACGCTGCCGCCGGCCCGCACGGTGCCCCCCGATCCGGTCCCGAGCTGGGGCTCGGCGATGCGGCCGGTCGGCGCGGAGGCGATCACGTGGTCGACGTGGTCGGTCGCGTGTGCCGTCGCGACGACGTAGACGACCTCGCCGACAAGGTCGGCCGTCATCTCGAGCGTCGCCTCGTCGGCGCCCGGGATGGGCGTGCCGTCCTGTAGGAACCAGGCGTAGCTGAACGATGTGGGGGTGGGCGCCCAGGCGCTCGGGTCGACGGATGCGGTGAGCGTGCCGCCGAGCACGTTGCGTCCCGTGATCACCGGACCCGCGCCGGGGACGAAGGGGGTGGGGTGGGCGGGCTGCGAGAAGCTGGTCGGCCAGGTTGCGCTCGCGTAGTCGGCGAGGTGGGCTGTGACGATCGCGTAGAACTCCGAGCGTGCCGCGACATCCGCCGAGCTCACGGTGTAGCTGCCGATCGTCGGGCCGGAGCCGCCGGCCACGAGCGCGTTGTCGCTCACGCGCCGCCACTCCCAGTCGTAGCTGCTGGGGATGGCCCCCCACCCGCTGTCGACCTGCACGGTGAGCGGGCTGCCCGCAGTCGCGACGCCGCCGACCGACAGCGACGGCTCGGCGAAGGTCGCCAGGTGGGCGGCCTGGGAGTAGCTCGTCGCCCAGGTGGCGTCGCCGTAGCCGGCGAGGTGCGCGGTGACGATCGCGTAGAAGATCGACCCCGCCGCCACATCCGCCGAGGTGACGGTGTAGGTGCCGGGCGCCGCGGTGCCGGCGCCGCTCGCGACAACCGCGTTGTCGCTCACCCGCCGCCACTCCCAGTCGAAGCTCGCGGGGGTGGCGCCCCAGCCGGACCCGCCGACCGTCAGCACGCCACCCGCGACCGCGTCGCCGGATGCGGTGAGCGTCGGTTCGTCGAACGACTTCTTCGCGACCGCGCCCGTCCAGTTGCTGTAGACGGTCGTGGAGTAGCCCGCGTAGGTGCCGCCCACGATGACCCCGCTGACGGTGCCGTAGATCTGCGTGCCGATGTCGGCGATGTCGACGACGTACGAGCCTCGGTTCGAGAGCTGGGCCCCGTCGCTCACCCGCCACCATCTGAAGCTCGGATTGTCGAGGGCGGTCGCTCCCGGTAGCGCCGCGAAGGTTCCGTCGACGGTGATCACGTCGCCCCAGGTGACGCTGGTCGGGATGCTCCCCGTGGAGGTCGGCACGTATATGGCTGCGTGAGCGGGTGCGGCGCCGAGGGCGACGCCGCCGAGGGCGAGGAGGAACGTGGCGACGGATGCGGTGATGCGGCGGAGCGCGCGCGACATGGGGAGCCTTCGGGTCGGCGAGACGGGTTCCTCCACCGTACGAAAGGCGCGCCGCCGGCCGCGGCCCCCGAGCGGGGGCGAAAACGGTTGCTCCCCGGTCGCCGCTCCGCCCGGTCGCCCGCGGCTCAGTGCCGCAGGCTGGCCGTGACCTCCTTACGTACCTCGTCGAGGCGCCGCGTGAGCAGCTCGACGGTGTCGCGGCCGAGGGCCGCCTTCAGCGTCTGCGTGCGCAGCTCGGAGCGCAACTCGGCGCGGAACGTGGTGAGCGCGGTGTCGGCCTCACTCAGCAGCTGCCGCGAGACGATGCGCGGGTCGTCGGCCGCCGGGCCGGGCGGCGGCGGTGTGCTCGCGTCGCCGCGGGCCTCGCGGGCTGCCGCGGCCAGGTCGGCCTTGAGCGTGCGCATCGCGTCGTTCACCGAGTGCCGCACCTCGTCGGCCAGGCGGCGCACCGAATCCGTCACATCCGTCTCGATGGAGTCGAGCTCGTCCTGACGGGCGGCGAGCTCGGCGCGACCCGCATCCGTGATCGCGTAGACCGTGCGGCGGCCGTCGGACTCCTTCGTGACGAGCCCCTCCTCCTGCAGCTTCGCCAGCCGCGGGTAGATGGTGCCGGCGCTCGGCACGTAGGTGCCGCCGAAACGTTCGCCGAGCGCCTGGATGAGCTCGTATCCGTGCTGCGGCTGCTCGGCGAGCAGGCTCAGCAGGTAGAGGCGCAGGTGGCCGTGGGCGAAGACGGGCGGGGTCATGAGCGCACCGAGTGCAGCACGTTGATGTCGCCGCCGACCGTGTTGATGCGCACGTCGGTCCAGCTCTTGTCGAGGTTGCCGTGGCGCGCGGTGTAGGTGCCGCGGGTGCCGACCGAGTGGTCGTCGATCTGCGCACGCCCCCCGACGGAGTTGATCGTGTAGTTGGCGGGGGCCTCCGGGTCGAAGCGCAGGGTGACGGCGCCCGACACCGTGTTGACGCGCACCGAGTCGGGAACGCCGGTCACGTCGACCTGCACGCGCGCGGAGACGCTGTCAGCGTCGAAGGACGTGATCTCGCCGGAGGCGATGATGTCGCCCGACACCGTGTTGAGCCCGAGGGAGCCCGTGTGGTTGCGCACGGTCGTCTCGCCGCTCACCGAGTTGACCTTGAGGCGGCCGGTGACGCTGTCGGCGATGACGTCGCCCGAGACGGTGTTGAGGCTCGCGTCGGCGCTGATGCCGGAGACGAGCGCCTCCGCAGAGACGACGCCGAGGGTGAGGGCGGTGGCGCGCGGAAGCATGATGCTCACGTCGGCCTTGATGTTCGACTTGAAGCTGGTGAACGCGTCGATCCAGTTGTCCCAGCGCAGCTGCGGGTGGTCGATCTCGAGGCGATCGCCGTCGACCTGCACCAGCAGCTCCTTGCCCGAGACCGAGTGCACCTCGACCCGCACGCCGGGCTCGTCGTGGGCGACGATGTCGATGTGGCCGCCGACGAGGCTCACCTTGAGCCGCTGGATGTTCTCGAGGTCGATGACCTTCGGCCCGTCGATGAGCCACTTCTCCTGAGCCATCTCGGGCCCCTCTCCGTGTCTGAGTCGCGATATATCGCGTCTGTCGAGAACTCACGATATATCGCGTTCTGAGATCGCGCAAGCCCGCGCATCCGCCCTTCTCGAATCAAGGACTTCGCATCCCAAATCAAGGACTCGCGCCCTCAAATCAAGGAGTCGCGCTCTCAAATCAAGGAGTCGGTGTGGCTGGAGTGGCCCCTGGGCCTCATCCGCCACTCCTGTCACACGACCTCCTTGATTTGAGATCTCGACTCCTTGATTTGGGATGCGAGTTCCTTGATTTGAGAGCCGACCCCCAGGGCTTGCGGTTGACGCAGCGTCAACGCCTACCGTGAGTCAGGAACGGAAGGAGAAGCGGATGGACCGCAGCATCCAGGAGGTCGCCCGCATGACCGGCGTCACCAGTCGCACCCTGCGGCACTACGACGACATCGGGCTCGTCAGCCCGTCCCGCGTCGGCGCCGGCGGCATCCGCTTCTACGACGCGGATGCGCTCGTGCGGCTGCAGCGGGTGCTGCTGCTGCGCGAACTGGGGCTCGGGCTGCCGGCGATCGCAGGCGTGCTCGAGGGTCAGACCGACGACGTTCACGCGCTGCTCGCACACCGCGAGTGGCTGCAGCAGGAACAGGAGAGGCTCGCGCGGCAGATCGCCAGCGTCGAGTCGACCATCGAAGCACTGGAAGGAGGTGAGGAACCGATGGCAGAGAACATGTTCGACGGATTCGACCACACGCAGTACAAGGACGAGGTCGAGGAGCGCTGGGGCAAGGACGCGTACGCGAAGAGCGACGCGTGGTGGCGCGGCATGAGCGACTCCGAGAAGAAGGAGTGGCAGGGTCGCGTCTCGCAGCTGAGCGCCGACTGGGTCGCGGCCGCGGAGTTCGGCGTCGCGCCTGAGAGCGCGGAGGCGCAGGAGCTCGCGCGTCGTCACGTCGAGTGGCTGAGCGGCATCCCGGGCACGCCGGGCGCCTCGAAGGAGTACGTCGTGGGCCTCGGCGAGATGTACGTCGCCGACCCGCGATTCGGCGCCAACTACGGCGGCGTCGAGGGTGCGACCTTCGTGCGCGATGCGCTCGCGGTGTACGCGGAGGCGCACCTGTAGGAGACGTTGCGGCCCCCGCATCCCCTGTTCACACGGATGCGGGGGCCGCAACGAGATCAGTACGCGTCGAAGGTCGGCACCTGGCGGTAACCGTCGCGTGCGGTTACCACGATGGTGGCGATAACCGCCCAGAGCGACAGTGCGGCGAGGGACAGCAGCACGATCATGCGATCACCTCCCCTGCGGATGTCGGGGTAGTGGGGCGCGCCGGCGCCTCCGGAACGCGGAAGAAGGGGAGCGTCACGCCGACCATCGGGCCGATGAGCAACGCGAACGCGAGGGTGCCGATGCCCACCTGGCCGCCGAGCAGCCATCCGATCGCCAGCACGGTCACCTCGATGCCGGTGCGCACGATCCAGATCTTCCAGCCGAAGCGGGCGTGGATGCCGGTCATGAGGCCGTCGCGCGGGCCGGGTCCGAGGCGGGCGCCCACGTACAGCCCGGTGGCGACGGCGAGGAGTGCGAGGCCGGCGGCGAACAGCAGCGCCTGCAGCACGGGTTCGTGCTGTTGCGGGATGAATGCGAGGCCGAGGTCGGCGGCGGGCCCGATGAGCAGGATGTTGAGCACCGTGCCGATGCCCGGCTTCTGGCGGATGGGGATCCACAGCAGCAGCACGATGGCGCCGACGATCACGGTGATGACGCCGAAGGTGAGCCCGGTCTGCTTCACGAGGCCCTGCGTGAGCACGTCCCACGGGGCGACGCCGATGCCGGCACGCACCATCATGGCGATGGCGATGCCGTAGAGGAACAGGCCGACGAGCAGTTGCGCGATGCGGCGTGTCCAGAGCAGTTGCGGGGTCACGATGAGAAGTCCACCGCAGAATTGGCCCTTGAACAAGAGTCCAATCGGGCTAGACTGGACGGATGAACACCCTGTCTGCTCGGGCATTGGCCTTGCTCATGGTGGATTGGCGCGGCTCGAACGGGCCCGCCTACCTGGCATTGGCCGACCGCATCCGGCTGCTCATCCTCGACGGCCGCATCCCGCTCGGCACCCGCCTGCCGGCGGAGCGCGAACTGGCGACCCAGCTCGGCCTCAGCCGCACCACCGTGTCGGCCGCCTACGCCGAGCTGCGCGATACCGGCTACCTCGAGAGCGTGCGCGGCTCCGGCAGTACCGCCCGCATGCCGCACGACTCCAGCATCGACCTCGACATCCTGGCCGACGCTCCGCTCGACTTCTCGAAGGCCTCGCTGCCGTCGCTGCCCGCCGTGGCCCAGGCCGCTCAGGCCGCCGTCGACCGCCTGCCGAGTTTCCTCGGGGACAGCGGCTTCGACCCGTTCGGCCTGCTCGTGCTGCGCCGCGCCATCGCCGACCGCTACAGCGAGCGGGGGCTCCCCACCGACCCCGAGCAGGTCATGATCACGGTCGGCGCCCAGTCGGCCATCCACCTGCTCGCCCGCACCCTGCTGGCCCGCGGCGACCGCGCCATCGTCGAGTCCCCCGGCTACCCGCACGCCTTCGACGCGCTCAAGGCCGCGGGCGCCCGGCTCGTCCCGGTCGCCGTCACCACCGACGAGGGGTGGGATGTGGCGGGGCTCGAGCAGGCGTTCCAGCGCACCAGCCCCACGGTCGCGTACCTGATGCCCGAGTTCCAGAACCCCACCGGCAAGACGATGGACGAGGCCACCCGCGCCCGTGTGCTCGAACTCGCCGAACGCGAAGGCACCACCCTCATCGTCGACGAGACGATGACCGGCCTCGGCCTCGACGGCCAGGAGCGCCCGGCGCCGTTCCCCGTCACCCGCAACGTGGTCGTCATCGGGTCGGTCGGCAAGTCGATCTGGGGCGGGTTGCGCATCGGGTGGGTTCGCGCAGAGCGCGACCTCATCCAGCGGATGGCGCGGGCGCGTTTCGCGAGCGACCTCGGCACCCCGATCCTCGAGCAGCTGGTGGTGGCCGAGATGGTGCCCGACTACGAGCAGATCCTCGCGGGCCGCCGCGCCTACCTGCGCCAGGGCCGTGACCACCTGGCGAAGCGCATCCGGCAGACGCTGCCCGGGTGGCGGATGCCGCACGTCGAGGGCGGGATCGTCGCGTGGGTGAACATCGGCGCGCCACTCAGCTCGCAGCTGGCGCTCGCCGCGCGCAACGAGGGTCTCGTGATCGGCGCGGGCCCCCGCTTCGGCCTCGACGGCGTCTTCGAGCGCTTCCTGCGCATCCCCTTCGGGCAGCCGGCCGACCAGATCGACCGCGCCGTGGAGGCCCTCGGCGTCGCGTGGAGCTCGGTCACCCGCCACAACGTCCGTCTCGACGACTCCGAGCTCGCGCACGTCGTCTAGGTAGGGTCCCAGCTCCAGCGCGCCCATTCAGCCAATTCCGAGGGTTCGTCGTCTGACACCGTGGGATAGTTGCCAAGAGTGCACGGCGGCGTGCGCCTCTCTCCAGTCGCGCCAGCCGCGGCGTCCACAGCCCTCGGGAGAACCGTGTCTCATCTTTCGGTGTTCAGCCTGCGCAACCGCGCGCTGATCGCGCTGCTCACGATCGTCGTCGCCCTGTTCGGCGGCTACGCGCTCACGGCGCTCAAGCTCGAGCTGTTCCCGTCGCTCACGCTGCCGAACGTCACCATCATCACCACCTACCCGGGCGCGAGTCCCGAGGTGGTGGAGGCGGATGTGTCGACGCCGATCGAGAGCGCCCTGCAGGGCATCGAGGGCCTCGATTCGTCGTCGGCGACGTCGTCGGCCGGGGTCTCGACCGTTCAGGCGTCGTTCGCGTACGGCACCGACCTCACCCGCGCCGAGCAGAAGGTCGAGCTGGCGGTCGGCCGTATCTCCGGTCAGCTTCCGTCTGCCGTCGACCCGCAGGTGGTCACCTTCTCTCTCGGCGACTTCCCGGTCGTGCAGCTGGGTGTCACGAGCGACCTCGACCCGGCCGACCTCGCCAGCCGCCTCGAGACCCTCACCGTCACCGACCTGGAGCAGATCGACGGCGTCAGCTCGGCGACCGTCTACGGCGCCACGGGCCAGCGCATCACGATCACCCCGGATGCGGTGGCGCTCGCGCAGGTCGGCCTCAGCACGCAGGCCATCCGTGACGCGCTGAAAGCCAACGGCGTCCTGATCGCCGCGGGCACCATCGACGAGAACGACCAGTCCCTCACGGTGCAGGCGGGCGTCAAGATCAACGACACGGCGACCCTCGAGAGTCTGCCGCTGATCGGCGCGAGCACGCCCACCACGATCGGCGACGTGTCGGAGGTGGCGATCGTCGACAACCCGATCACCGGCATCTCGCGCGTCAACGGCGAACCGTCGCTCACCATCGCGATCACGAAGACCCCCGCAGGCAACACCGTCGAGGTGTCGCGCGAGATCAACGCGCAGCTCGACGAGCTGGCCGCCGAGCTCGGCGGCAACACCACGTTCACGGTCATCTTCGATCAGGCGCCCTTCATCGAACGCTCGATCAACTCGCTCGCCACCGAGGGCCTGCTCGGCCTCGGGTTCGCGGTGGTCGTGATCTTCATCTTCCTGCTGTCGATCCGTTCGACCCTCGTGGCGGCCATCTCGATCCCGGTCTCGGTCCTGATCACGTTCGTCGCGATGCTCGCCACCGGCTACTCGCTCAACGTGCTCACCCTCGGCGCCCTCACGATCGCGATCGGCCGCGTGGTCGACGACTCGATCGTGGTCATCGAGAACATCAAGAGACATCTGGGCCTCGGGGAGGACAAGCTCGCGGCGATCCTCACGGGTGTGAAGGAGGTCGCGGTCGCGATCACGGCATCCACCGTCACCACGGTCGCCGTGTTCCTGCCGATCGCGCTCGTCGGAGACATCACCGGCGAGCTGTTCCGGCCCTTCGCGCTCACCGTGACGATCGCGCTGCTCGCATCCCTGTTCGTCGCGCTCACGATCGTGCCGGTGCTCGCCTTCTGGTTCCTGAAGGCGAAGCCCCACCACGCCCACGACGCCACCGAGGCCCCGGCGGATCCGGACGCGGCCGACGTCGACGAGCTCGACCACCCCACCGCGCTGCAGCGGGGCTACCTGCCGGTCATCAAGACCACGGTGAAGCATCCGGTGCTCACGATCCTCGCCGCGGCGCTCGTGCTGGTCGGCACGCTCGCCCTGGTGCCGTTCGTGCCCACCAACTTCGTCGGCGACTCCGGCCAGAACACCCTGTCGGTCACCCAGACGCTGCCGCCGGGCGCCAGCCTCGAGGCGAAGGACGCGGCCGCCAAGCAGCTCGAGTCGGCCCTCGAAGACGTCGACGGCATCGAGACCGTGCAGGTCTCCATCGGATCGAGCGGCGGCAGCTCGCTCGCCGCCATCTTCGGCGGCGGGGGCTCGACGACCTTCTCCATCACCACCGACGAGAACGCCGACCAGGACCAGCTCCGCGCCGACGTGCAGGATGCGATCGACGGCCTCGACCCCGCGCAGGCGGGCGACATCTCCGTCTCCTCCGGCGGCGGTGGCGGGTTCTCGAGCGACATCGCGATCGAGATCACGGCACCGGATGCCGAGACGCTGCAGACCGCGACCGACCAGATCCTCACCGCGATGAAGGATCTCGACGTCACCCAGCAGGCCGAGTCGAACCTCTCGGAGACGCAGCCGTACATCGCGATCCAGGTGGACCGCGACAAGGCCGCGGCGGTGGGCCTGTCCGAGGTTGCCGTGGGCGGGATCGTCGCCGAGGCGATGCTGCCGTCCTCCGTCGGATCCGTCGAGATCGACGGCAACACGCTCTCGATCTACATCGACAACCCGCTCGCGCCCACCACGACGCAGGAGCTCCAGGACTTCGTCATCCCGACGCTCGCCGGTCCGCAGCCGCTCAGCTCGCTGGCGACCGTCGAGACGGTCGAGGGCCCGGCGTCGATCTCGACCGAGCGCGGCATCCGCACCGCCACCGTCTCGGTCACGCCGTCGACCGCCGACGTGGGCACCGCATCCGCCACCGTGCAGACCGAGCTCGACAGCCTCACCCTGCCCGATGGGGTCACCGCCACCCTGGGAGGCGTCACGGCCGACCAGAACGACGCCTTCAGCCAGCTCGGCCTCGCGCTGCTCGCGGCGATCCTCATCGTCTACACGGTGATGGTGGCCACCTTCCGCAGCCTCCGCCAGCCGCTGCTGCTGCTCGTCTCGGTGCCGTTCGCGGCCACCGGCGCGATCCTGCTGCAGCTCGCGTCCGGCATCCCGCTCGGTGTCGCCTCGATCATCGGCCTGCTGATGCTGATCGGCATCGTGGTGACGAACGCGATCGTGCTCGTCGACCTGGTGAATCAGTACCGCGACAAGGGGATGGGGGTCGTGGATGCGGTCGTGCACGGTGCGAGCCGTCGTCTGCGCCCCATCCTCATGACGGCGCTCGCCACGATCTTCGCGCTCGTGCCGATGGCGGTCGGTCTCACCGGCCACGGCGGCTTCATCTCGCAGCCGCTCGCGATCGTCGTGATCGGCGGACTCATCTCGTCGACCGTGCTGACGCTCGTGGTGCTCCCGTCGCTCTACACGCTCGTCGAGGGTGCGAAGGAGCGCCGCGAGGCGAAGAGGGCGCGAACCGCCGAGGCGGTCGCCGCCTAGGGACCGGCCGCGTCCACGTCGTCGGTGGCCGGCTCGACCGGCAGCTCCTTCGGCGCGAGGGTCAGCGCGTAGAAGTCGAGGATGCGCTCCTTCAGCGGCTTGTCGATCATCGCGATCGAGTGCAGCGTGCCGGAGACGGAGATGAACGTCGTGTCGATGCCGGCGTCCCGGAGTGCCCGGACGAACAGCTCCGCCTGCCCGATGGGGATCATCTCCTCGGTCGAGTGGGCGACGAAGAACGGCGGGTCGGTTTCGTCGATCCAGGTGTTGGCGGATGCGGCGGCGGCCGCGGGGCAGGTGGCGGCATCCGCGCACCCGAGGTAGGAGAGCTGCACGGGCACGAAGTCGTCGGTGACGGCCACGCCGGTGAGGTCGATGGGCCCTGACAGTTCGACGACGGCGGCGACGCGCGACCCCCGGTCGAGGTCGCCGTTGCTGCGGGTGCCGAGCAGCGACACCAGGTTGCCGCCGGCGGAGCCGCCGAACGCGCCGATGCGGTCCGGGTCGATGCCGAAGCGGGTCACCTGCTCGTCCTCCCGCAGCCATTCGACGGCGCCGGCGACATCGTCGATGGCGGCCGGGTACGGGTTGACGGGAGCGAGCCGGTAGTCGACGTTGAAGGTCGGGTACCCGGATCGCGCGAGCCACTGGCAGACGGCCCGCCACGCGATGTCGTTCTTCGAGCCGCGGGTCCAGCTGCCCCCGTGCACGACGACGATCGCGGCACGGGCCGCATCCGCCACGGGGTCGAAGTCGGGTGGCATGCAGGCGTCGAGCAGGAGCGGCTGGCCGTCGACCGCCCCGTACTCGATGTCGGCGAGCACCGGCACCCCCGGGTCGGTGGCGAGTTCCGGGTTCGTGGAGACCACGACACCCTCGACGCGGGTCGATTCGTCGTCGACCGGCGCGCATCCGACGAGGGCCCCGAGCACGACGACACCGACCGCCGTGAGGACGGCCCGTGCCGGGTGCGCGCGCATGATCGGACAACCGTAACCCGCCGATTGTGGGCGGTTTCACGGCATCGCCCGCTATGCTCGTGCGGTCGGCTCTCGACAGCCGCGGCATTCTGGCCGCGAACATGCACCTTGTAGGTCGAGCGGGCCGGATCACCAGCGCATCCGTTGGTGAGGAATTCCACGAGGAAAACGGCCCCGGTCTACGTATGCCCGGGTTCTCGACGCACGTCTTTGCGCGCGCGTCGCACTCTCATGAACACCGGAGACACAACCATGCCTTACAACCAGCGCGCCCCCCAGGGCGGCAAGAAGAAACCCACCCAGAAGGTCGGTGGCCCGAGCGCGAAGCACCGTGGCTACAAGCCCGAGTCGGATGCGGCCCGCGGCGGCAAGAAGCCGCGCTGGTCGAGCGACCAGCGTGTGGCGAACGGCCTCGGCGCCGAGCGGCCCCGCGGCCCCCGCCAGGAGCGTGCGGAAGACGGCCGCCCCAACTGGGAGCCCCGCGGCAAGGACGCCCGCTCGTCGGTCGAGCGCGCCCCCGCAGCCCGCAAGCGCGACACCGGCTACGGCGACCGCCCGCAGCGTGACGACCGCGGCGACCGCCCCCGTACCGACGGGTACCGCGGCGAGCGCAGCTTCGGCGACCGCAACCGCGACGACCGTCCCCGCAACGACCGGTTCACCCGGGATGGCGACGCCCCGCGTCGCGACGGGTACAAGGGCCGCGACGGCGTGCCGTCGTCCCGCAGCAACCACGCGGGCGACCGCCCGCACCGTCTCGCCGGCGACCGGCCGCAGCGCAGCTACGGAGACGACCGTCCTCGTCGCGACGATCGCCCCCGCTACGAGAACGACCGCCCGCAGCGCGAGGACCGCCCGCGCTACGACAACGACCGCCCGCAGCGCAGCTACGACCGGCCGCAGCGTGACGACCGCCCCCGCTACGACGCCGACCGCCCGCGTCGCGACCGCGACGAGCGCCCGCGTTACGACGCCGACCGCCGCGGCGGCTACAACGACCGTCCGCAGCGCAGCTACAACGACGACCGTCCCCGTCGCGACGACCGCGAGACGCGCGAGCCGCGCCCCATGGTCGAAGACGTCGTGCTCGAGCGCCTCGAGGCGCAGGCCATCGAGGCCGCGGATGTCGAGGGTGTGACCTTCGGCGACCTGGGCCTCGGCGCGAACATCGTGCGCGAGCTCACCGAGATGGGCGCCCTCGCGCCGTTCGCCATCCAGGCCGCGACCATCCCCGACGTGCTGTCGGGTGGCGACGTGCTCGGCCGCGGCCGCACCGGATCCGGGAAGACCATCGCCTTCGGCGCGCCGCTCGTCGAGCGTCTGCTGAAGATGCAGGCCGGCGACAACAAGCGCCGTGAGTTCGGCCGCGCCCCGCGCGCGCTGATCCTCGCCCCGACCCGCGAGCTGGCCCTGCAGATCGACCGCACCGTGCAGCCGATCGCCCGCAGCGTCGGCCTCTTCACCACCCAGATCTACGGCGGCGTCCCGTACGCCCGCCAGCTGGGCGCGCTGGAGCGCGGCGTCGACATCGTGATCGGCACCCCCGGTCGCATCCAGGACCTCTCCGCGTCGGGTCGTCTCGACCTGTCGCAGGTGGTCATCACGGTGCTCGACGAGGCCGACCACATGTGCGAGCTCGGATTCGCGGAGCCCGTCACCGAGATCCTCGACCGCACCGCCGAGGGCGGGCAGCGCCTGCTGTTCTCCGCCACCCTCGACAAGGGCGTCGCCGACATCGTGCAGCGCTACCTGAAGGACCCGGCGGTCCACGAGGTCGCCGGCGAAGACCAGGCCAGCTCCACGATCGAGCACCGCGTGCTGCTGCTCGACCAGCGCGACAAGCAGGAGGTGCTCATCGAGCTCGCCTCCGGCCCCGGCAAGAAGCTGGTGTTCGCGCGCACCCGTGCGTTCGCGGAGCAGCTCGCCGACCTGCTCGACGACGCCGGCATCCGTGCCGAGTCGATCCACGGCGACCTGAACCAGTCGCGTCGTCAGCGAGCCCTCGAGAAGTTCTCGAGCGGCCGCGTCACCGCCCTCGTCGCCACGGATGTCGCCGCCCGCGGCATCCACGTCGACGACGTGGGTCTCGTGATCCAGGCCGACGCCCCGGACGAGTACAAGTCGTACCTGCACCGCGCCGGCCGCACCGGCCGCGCCGGCAAGGACGGCCTCGTCGTCACGCTGGTGCCGCGCAACCGTCGTCGTCGCACGGAAGACCTGCTCTCCCGCGCCGACATCGTCGCCGAGTGGACGCCGGTCGTCCCGGGTGACCAGATCATCCAGGAGCTCGCCGAGCGCCAGGCGTGAGCTGAATTGAACTGAGGAAGGGCGTCCCGCCGTGTGCGGGGCGCCCTTTCGCGTGCAACAGATGAGCACGAAATGAATCCCACATGACGCGAACGCGCAAGGGGTTGCGTCGGCGGGCGCGCGGGCATCAAGGTTGAGACGGCCCCCAAAGGGGGGACAACCCGACCAACGCTGTCCACCCCGAACAACGGAGCACCGCGCGTCATGTCAACTCCAGAATCCCCCTCGCCGTCGCGCCCGAACGGGCGCCGTCGTCTCGCCGCGGTCGCCGCGGCGGCCATCGCAGCCCTCGGGCTCACCTCCCTCACCGCCACCCCGGCGCTCGCGGCGGATGTGACCCACACCATCGCCGACGTGCAGGGAACCGGCGCATCCACGCCGATCCCGGGCCAGACGGTCACCGTCGAAGGTGTCGTCACCGGCTACTACGCCGCCCCCTCGAACTATCGGGGCCTCTACTTGCAGAGCGCCGGATCCGGGGGCGACAGCGACGCCACCCCCGGGGCCAGTGACGGCATCTTCGTCTACTTCAACCAGGCCTACCCCGCCGTCGCGGTGGGCGACCTGATCAAGGTCACCGGAACCGCGGGAGAGAACGGGGGACAGACCCAGATCTCGGCCACCACCGCGGCGGCCTTCGAACTCGTCGACGACGCGGTCGGCATCCCCGCCGCGACGCCGCTGCCCGCCAGCACTGTCGGACCCGACCGCGAAGCCTACGAGGGCATGCTCGTGCAGCCGACCGGCGACTACCGCCTCGCGTCGAGCCACGAGCTCTACAACTTCGGATCGCTGTGGCTCTCGGCCGGCGGCGAACTGATCAAGTCGACCGAGACGACGGATGCGGGGGCCGAGGCGAACGCGATCGCGGCCGCCAACCTCGCCCGTCGCCTGATCGTCGACGACGGCTACAGCATCCGCGTCGACAACGCCCAGCACGTGGGCGACCAGCCGTACTTCACCACCGACACGGTGGTGCGCAACGGCGACCGCTTCGTGCCGCCGGTGAACCCGATGGTGCTCGGCTTCGGTTTCGACGCCTGGCGTCTGCAGCCGCAGGTGCCGATCACGGATGCCAGCCCCGCCGCCTACAAGCCGACCTTCGAGACGCTCAACCCGCGTCCGGCGACCGCTCCCGAGGTGGGCGGTGACCTGCAGTTCGGCAGCTTCAACGTCTTCAACTACTTCACGACGTTCGGAGGCGACGCCCGAGGCGCCGCCAACCCGGAGCAGTTCGCGAAGCAGAAGGCGAAGGTCATCGCGGCCATCAACGGCCTCGGTGCGGATGTCGTGGCGCTCGAGGAGATCGAGAACTCGACGATGCTCGGCGAGACCACCGATGAGGCGCTCGCCGATCTGGTCACCGGCCTGAACGCCGCTGCGGGTGCCGGCACCTGGGACTACGTGCGGTCGCCGGCGGAGCTGGCGGAACCGGGCAACGACGTCATCACGACGGCCATCATCTTCAAGCCCTCGGTCGCCACTCCGGTCGGCGACAGCTTCTCGGATGCGGACGCCGTGTGGGACATCGCCCGTCGCCCGGTCGCCCAGACCTTCGACCTCGGCGACGAGCGTCTCGTGACCGTCGTCGCGAACCACTTCAAGTCGAAGAGCCCGCCCACCGGCAGCACGGCCCCCGAGCCGGCCGACGGCCAGGGCTTCTTCAACGCGGAGCGCACCGCCCAGGCCCAGCGCATGGTCACCTTCGTCGACGGCATCGCCGCCGACCCGGCCAAGAGCGACGACGTCATCCTGCTGGGCGACTTCAACGCCTACGCCCAGGAGGACCCGATCCAGGTGCTCACGGCCGCGGGATTCGTCGACCTCGTCCCGGCGAAGACGGATGACCAGTACACCTACACCTTCAACGGCGAGCTCGGCTCCCTCGATCACGCCCTCGTCACCGGCTCGCTCGCGCGGTCGGTCACCGGGGTGGGCGTCTGGGGCATCAACTCCGCCGAGTGGAGCGACCGCGGCTACGCGTTCGGCGCCACCGATGGCACGAGCCCGTACCGCTCGAGCGACCACGACCCGGTCGTCGTCGGCGTCACCGCCGCCGCTCCCCCGGTCGAGATCGATCTGCTGAGCATCAACGACTTCCACGGACGGCTCGAGGCCTCCTCGACGACTGCGGGCGCCGCGGTGCTCGGCGGGATGGTCGACTCGTATGAGGCCGCCAACCCGAACACGCTGTTCGTGGGGGCAGGCGACCTGATCGGCGCATCCACCTTCACGTCGTTCATCCAGCAGGACCAGCCGACGATCGACGCCCTCAACTCGATCGGTCTCGACGCGAGCTCCTTCGGCAACCACGAGTTCGACAAGGGGCGTGCGGATGTCGACGGCCGCATCCTGAACGAGGCCGACTGGCCGTACCTGGCTGCGAACCTGTACGACAAGGCGACGGGTGAGCCGGCGTACCAGGAGTACGAGCTGCGCGAGTTCGACGGCGTGACGATCGGCTTCATCGGTGCCGTGACGGAAGACCTGCCGACACTCGTGAGCCCTGCGGGCATCTCGACGCTCGACGTGCGCGAGGTGGTGCCCGAGGTCAACCGGGTCGCCGAGCAACTCTCGGACGGCGACGCGGCCAACGGCGAAGCCGACGTGCTGGTGCTCCTCGTGCATGAGGGCGCCGCCACCACCAACATCGCGAGCGCGACCGACGACTCCAACTTCGGCCGCATCGTGAACGGCGCCGACCCGGAGATCGACATGATCATCTCGGGCCACACGCACCTCGCGTACGACTTCGACGTGCCGATCCCCGGCACCGACCGCACGCGTCCGGTGATCTCGTCGGGCCAGTACGGTGCGATGTACGGGCACTCCACGATCCTCGTCGACCCCGCCACCGGCGACGTCGACATCGAGACGGAGAACCTGAACCTCATCGGAGCCTTCCCGGCCGACCCCGCCGTCGCCCAGATCGTGGCGGATGCGGTCGAGGTGGCGAAGGTCGAGGGCTCGGTGTCGCTCGGCACGATCTCGCAGGACATCACGCGAGCCGTGCAGTCGACCGGGTCCGAGAACCGGGGAGGCGAGTCGACGATCGGCAACGTGATCGCCGACGCGCAGCTCGCGGCGACCGCCGACCTGGGCACCGCGGTGGCGATCATGAACCCCGGCGGCATCCGCAACGATCTGCTGTTCGCCAGCAGCGGCGCGGGCGACCCCGACGGCAACGTCACCTATGCGGAGGCGGCCATCGTGCAGCCGTTCGCGAACACCCTGGTGACGCTCGACCTGACCGGCGCCCAGCTGAAGTCGGTGCTGGAGGAGCAGTGGCAGCCCGCGGGTGCGCCGCGTCCGTTCCTCAAGCTCGGTCTCTCGGCCGGCCTCGAGTACGTCTACGACCCGTCCGCCGCACAGGGCTCGCACATCACGGCGATCACCCTGAACGGTGAGCCGGTCACCGACGACCAGGTGATCAAGGTGGTGACGAACTCGTTCCTCGCCTCCGGCGGTGACGCGTTCACCACCTTCACGCAGGGTGCGAACCTCGCCGACTCGGGCCGCATCGACCTCGACGCGTTCGTCGCCTACATCGGCGCGAACTCGCCGGTCACCCCCGACCTCGCCCAGCGCGCGGTGGGTGCCGTTCTCTCGGCCCCGGCCGACGGGGTCGCCTACCAGGCGGGTGAGCAGGTGACGGCGCAGCTGTCGTCGCTGCTCTTCAGCAAGGGCGGACCGACCACCGGCGACGCGACGATCAGCCTCGGCGACACGGTGCTCGGCACCGCGTCGACCGCGTTCACGATCGTCGACACGACGGATGAGCAGGGCACGGCGACCGTGACGTTCACCATCCCGGATGGCGTGGTCGGCACCCAGCTGCTGACCATCGGCGGCCCGGGCGGCACGGCTGTCGAGCTGCCGATCGAGGTGGCGGCAGCGCCGGAGCCGGTGGGCACCAAGACCAGCGGTTCCGCGCCGCTGCTCGTGTGGCGCAGCAGCCCGGTCGACTACAAGGTGACGGTGCGCACCGACGACGGCTCGGCCGCGGTCGGAACGCTCATCATCCGGGACGGCACGAAGACCGTGAAGACGGTCGAGCTCACGGCTGCCGACAACGGCCGCGTGACGGTCAAGCTCGGCAAGCTCTCTCGGGGGCTGCACATCCTGACGGCGCAGTTCACGGGTGACGGCTTCGACCGCTCGCTCAGCTGGCCGTCGATCGTGCTCGTGCTCTAGCGCGCACGCGTGAAAGCGGTCCGCGGGCGCCATCCCACTGGCGTCCGCGGACCGCTATACGCGGCCGTGCACCGCGTTGGGGTTCTGGGGCACATAAAGGTGCGGGGGCTCGCCCCCCCGGACGAAGCCCCCGCTCCGGATTCCCCCCAGATATCCGGCATTACCTTGAGAAGAAGGTAACCAGTCGGTCAGTCTTCTGCGATTACCCCGAAGGGGGGGCACCCGAGTTGGGGGTCGCCGGCTCCGGGTACGGTGAACTCATGCCCACTGCTCCCGAGGTGCTCCATCGCGTCTTCGGGTACGCCGATTTCCGCGGCGATCAGGCGGCGATCATCGAGCAGGTGGTCGGCGGCGGCGATGCCGTCGTCCTGATGCCCACGGGTGGCGGCAAGTCGCTCTGCTACCAGATCCCGGCGCTCGTGCGCTCGGGCACCGGTGTGGTCGTCTCGCCGCTCATCGCCCTCATGCAAGACCAGGTCGACGCCCTCGAGGCGCTCGGCGTGCGTGCCGCCTTCCTCAACTCCACACAGGATGCGGATCAGCGTCGGATGGTCGAGCAGCAGCTGATCGCGGGTGAGCTCGACCTGCTGTACCTGGCGCCCGAGCGTCTCAAGCTCGAGAGTGCGCGTGAGCTTCTCGACCGCGCGCCGATCTCGCTGTTCGCCATCGACGAGGCCCACTGCGTGTCGCAATGGGGTCACGACTTCCGGCCCGACTACCTGGGGCTTTCGGTGCTGCACGAGCGCTGGCCGGCCGTCCCTCGCATCGCCCTCACCGCCACGGCCACCGCCGCCACCCGCAACGAGATCGTCGAGCGGCTCGACCTCGCCGGCGCGCAGCAGTACGTCTCCAGCTTCGACCGGCCCAACATCCAGTACCGCATCGAGCCCAAGAACCAGCCGCTCGCGCAGCTCATGCGGCTCATCCGCACCGAGCACCCGGGCGACGCGGGCATCGTCTACTGCCTGTCGCGCGCATCCGTCGAGAAGACGGCCGACGCGCTCGTGGCCGAGGGCATCACGGCGCTGCCGTACCACGCGGGGCTCGATGCCAAGGTGCGCGCCCGCAACCAGTCGCGGTTCCTCCGCGAAGATGGCGTGGTGATGGTCGCGACCATCGCGTTCGGCATGGGCATCGACAAGCCGGATGTGCGCTTCGTCGCCCACCTCGACCTGCCCAAGTCGGTCGAGGGCTACTACCAGGAGACGGGCCGCGCCGGGCGCGACGGGCTGCCCTCGACGGCGTGGCTGGCCTACGGCCTGCAAGACGTCGTGCAGCAGCGCCGCATGATCCAGGAGTCCGAGGGAGACGCGGCGTTCAAGCGTCGGGCGTCGCAGCACCTCGACGCGATGCTGGCGCTCTGCGAGACGGTCGAGTGCCGCCGCGTGCAGCTGCTGAAGTACTTCGGTCAGCAGTCCGAGCCGTGCGGCAACTGCGACACCTGCCTCTCGCCGCCGGAGGCGTGGGATGGCACGGTTCCGGCCCAGAAGCTGCTTTCGACGATCGTGCGGCTGCATCGTGAGCGCAACCAGCGCTTCGGCGCCGGCCACCTCATCGACATCCTGCTGGGGCGCGACACCGACCGCGTCCGGCAGCAGGGGCACGACCAGTTGCGCACCTACGGCATCGGATCGGAGCTCAGCGATCAGGAGTGGCGCGGTGTCGTGCGGCAGCTGCTCGCGCAGGGCCTGCTGGCGGTGAACACCGACGGCTACGGCACGCTCGTCATCACCGAGGCGTCCGGTTCCGTGCTCGACGGTTCGCGCCAGGTGATGCTGAGGCGCGAGCCGGAGCGGGTTGCGAAGGTGGCGAAGCGCAAGGCCGGCTCGGAGCTGCCCGAGACGGCGCAGCCGTTGTTCGAGCGCCTGCGCGCGTGGCGGGCCGAGGCGGCGCGCGAGCAGGGGGTGCCCGCGTACATCGTCTTCGGGGATGCCACGCTGCGGGGCATCGCGCTCACCGAGCCGGCGTCGCGCGAAGCGCTCGCGACGGTCTCCGGTGTCGGCGAGAAGAAGCTCGAGGCCTACGGCGATGCCGTGCTCGCGCTCGTGCGCGGGGAGGAGCCTGCGGCTGCCCAGTCGGCGCAGGAGCAGGAGCCGCAGCCGAAGCCGCAGCCGGTCTTCGCCGCCGCCCACGACGACGAGCTTCCGCCGCTCACCGACGACGACGCGCCGCCCCTCTACGAGTGAGCGCCGACCCCGAAGGGCCGGCGCTCACTCGCGAATCGGTGCCTAGACGACCGGCGGCTGCTCCTGCTGCGCCTTCGCCGCGGCGCGCTTCGCAGGTGCGGAACCCTTCTCGCTCGCACCGCTGAGCACGGCGCCGGCAGCTCCACCGAGCAGGGCCGACAGGTCGAGTCCGGTCAGGTTCTTGACGACCGCGGGGATCTCGCTCGCCACATCCGTGACCGTGCGGGTGATCGCGGATGCGCCCTCCGTGGAGACGACCGTGAGGTTCGAGATGGAGGCGAGCGGTTCGGCGACGGCGCGGGTGATCTCCGGCAGGCGGCCGATGATCTCCTGGGCGAGGGCCGCCTCGCCGTACTTCTTGAGTGCCTCGGCCTTGGCGTCGATGGCACGGGCCTCGGCGAGACCCTCGGCGGCGATCGCCGCACCGCGGGCCTCACCTTCGGCCTGAATACCGGCCGCGAGGGCGACCTGCCGGTCGCGCTCGGCGACACCGGCGAGCCGCACGGCCTCTGCGGCGGCCTCGGCATCCTGAACGGCTGCGACCTTGTTCGCCTCGGCGATCTTGGTGCGCTTGTAGGCGTCGGCTTCGGTGGTGGCGTTGGCGGCGTCGCGCTCGGCCTGCGCGGCCTGGACGGTGGCGTATGCGGCGGCCTCCGCGGGCTTGCGCACCGTGATGTCGAGGCGCTCCTGCTCCACGCGCGCCTGCTCGGCGAGGGCTTCGCGCTGCTCGGCGGCGACGATGCGGTCCTGCTCGGCGGTGGCGAGCTGGCCGGCTGCGTTGGCTTCTGCGTTGGCGCGGTCGGTCTCGGCCTTGATCGCTGCCTGCTTGAGGCTGAGCGCCTTCTGGCGTTCGGCGATCTGCTCGGCGGCGTCGATTCGGGCGAACTCGGATGCGCGCTGCGTCTCGGCTTCCTTCACCTCGGCGTTCTGGCGGGCGAGGGCGGCTTCGGCACGACCCAGGTCGGCGAGGTAGCTGGTGCCGGGGGTGGAGATGTCGGAGATGTTGAGCAGGTCGACCTGGAGGCCCTGCTCGGCGAGGTCGGCCTTGGTGGCCTCGACGACCGCCTCGGAGAGCGCGTTGCGGTTGGAGATGATCTCCTGGATCGGCATGTTGCCGATGATCGAGCGCAGGGAGCCTTCGAGCGACTGCTGGATGATCTGCGTGAGCGAGTCCTGCTGCGAGAGGAAGCGCTGGGCGGCGCGGCGTACGCCCTCGGCGGTGCCCGACACCTTGAAGTTCACGGAGGCCTGGATGGCGAGCTTGATGAAGTTCTTGTCGACGCCTTCGACGACGATGCCGATCTGGCGCTGCTCGAGCGACACGAGGAAGCCCTGCTGCAGGATCGGCCAGATGAAGACGCGGCCGCCGATGACGACGCGCTGTCCGGCATCCGGTTCGGCGACCTTGCCGCCGGCGCCACGGCCGACGACGACCATGGCCGAGTTCGGCGGCACGCGCTTGATGCGCCCGGCGACGAAGCCGAAGAGCGCCAGCGCGACCACGATGAGTCCGATGACGGCGAAGACCGTGATGTTGTCGGTGAAGAAGTTCACGACGTGCCTTTCGAGGTACGGGGTGGGTGGTGGTTCAGGAGGCGGATGCGTCGTCGCCGGTGACGGGCACGGCGCGTTCGATGCGCACACGTGAGCCCTGCATCTCGATCACCCGGATGCGGGTGTCGCGCGGGATGGTCTCGTCGGCGAACGCGAGCCGGGTCTCGATCTCGTGCGGGCCGTCGAGGCTCACCTCGCCGGAGGTGGTGGTGACGGTCGACCGGGTGACCCCGTAGAGGCCGACGGGGGAGCTGGGTTCGCCGTCTTCGCTGCGGCGGAGGCTGCGGATCAGCAGCTGCACGGCGACGAACACGACGATGCCGACGACCGCCGAGATGAGGTAGGCCGTCCATTCGGGCAGTCCGTTGGAGACGGCGATCGCTCCGGAGGCCCCGAACACGACGAGCGCGCTTCCGATGGCCGTTCCTGAGATCGCACCGTCGAGGAAGTCGAGGATCTCGTCGAAGAGCAGCGACACGAGAACCAGAACCAGACCGATTCCGCCGACGATCAGGAAGGGGGTCATGCCCCCGAGTCTAGGGTGAGGGTCGCTCGCTCACCAGGAGAGCCCATTCCGTGCGGTGCATGGCCGGATGCGAAGCTGGAAGGATGCGGTTCCTCAGTCGGCTCATCCTCTCGCCGCTCGCGCGAGTGCTGTTCAGTCCCCGGGTGGTCGGCCGCAAGAACGTCCCGAAGCGCGGCGGCGTGCTGCTGGCGAGCAACCATCTGGCGTTCATCGACAGCATCGTGATCACGTTGGTGGCGCGTCGTTCGGTCGCCTTCATGGCCAAGTCCGCATACTTCACCGGCCGCGGGCTGAGGGGCCGGATGCAGCGCTCCTTCTTCAGCGGGGTCGGCGCGGTGCCGGTGGAGCGGGGTGCCGGGTCGGCCGCTCAGGACGCGCTGGATGCCGGGTTGCGCGTGCTCGAGGCGGGCGACGCGTTCTCCATCTACCCCGAGGGCACCCGCTCGCGCGACGGACGCCTGTACCGCGGCCGAACGGGTGTCGCCTGGCTGGCGCTGACCGCGGGGGTGCCGGTTGTGCCGGTGGCGCTCATCGGAACGGATGAGATGCAGCCGGGCGGAAAGGGTCCGATCCGCTTCGCGCGGGTCACGGTGCGTTTCGGTGAGCCGATCGATCTCTCCGCCTACGGCCCGGCGACGTCGGGCCGCGCCCGCCGTGAGGCGACGGATGCGGTGATGGCCGCCATCCAGCGCATGTCGGGTCAGGAGCCTGCCGGCGTCTACAACGAGCCGCCGCCCGCGAACGTCCGCGAGCGGGTGAGCCGCATCCTGCATCCGGAGCGTCGCTGACGGCCTTGCCACGGATCGGTGGCGCGCGCAACGGGGTGGGGCGCGGCGGTGCCGGGGTCTAGCGTCGCTTCATGACGTTCAACGACAACGCCGACATCAGCAAAGGCCGGGTGAGCCGTCGCGCGAAGACGGGCATCGCTCTGGGTGGCGGTGGCGGCCTCATCGGGATCGTCGTGCTGGTGATCGCCTTGGCGGGCGGCCCCGACCTGACCGGACTCCTCGGCGGCGGCACCGGCGGCGGTGGCGGCGGCGAGCAGACGGCTGTCGCCTGCGACAGGGGCGAGCAGGCCAACGAGTCGATCGACTGCCGCATGCAGGGCGCCGCCGCATCCCTCGACGACTACTGGGCGGGCCAGGTGGAGGGCTACCGCAGCCCCGCCGACTTCGTGCTCTTCACCGACTCCGTGGGCACCGGATGCGGCAACGCGTCGAGCGCGGTTGGCCCGTTCTATTGCCCGCCCGACGAGACCATCTACCTCGACACCGGCTTCTACGACGAGCTGAGTTCGCAGTTCGGCGCGAGCGCCGGCCCGCTCGCGCAGCTGTACGTGATCGCCCACGAGTGGGGCCATCACATCCAGAACATCACCGGTCAGATGGAGGGCCTCGACACCTCGCAGACCGGCCCGGATTCGGATGGCGTGCGCCTCGAGCTGCAGGCCGACTGCTATGCGGGCGCCTGGGTGGGTGCCGCCGAGAAGAACCTCGACGAGAATGGCGTGCCGTACCTCGAACCGATCACCCCGCAGCAGCTCGCGGATGCGCTGAACGCGGCGGAGGCGATCGGCGACGACCGCATCCAGGAGACCACGCAGGGTCAGGTGAACCCCGAGACCTGGACGCACGGCTCGAGCGAGCAGCGCCAGAAGTGGTTCGAGGTGGGGCGCGCGGGCGGCCCGCAGTCGTGCGACACCTTCTCGGTGTCCGGCTCGCAGTTGTAGGCGCAATCGCGGCCCGGGGCGCCGTATTGGCGGAATCCCACAACGCGGATCGGGCACGACCGGCCCGCGATCGTGCCCCTCGGACGACGTTCTCGACACTGTCGCACGGCCGACCTACCGTGAAGTGATCCCCAACACCTGCACGGAGGACGCTATGACGCGCATTCAGACCGGCCCGGAACTCACCCCCGAGGTGCCCGGCCCCGCGACGACCGAACTCCCCGACGAGGTGAGCACGCCGCGCGACGCTGCCACCGCATCCGCGCAGCTGCAGGTCGACTCCGAGTGGCTGGGCGAGTACCTGCTGGGCCGGTGGGCGGATGCGCGCAAGCAGTCGCGTGCGAACGCGTCGCGCCCCGAGCTGCAGCGCACCGACGGCCTGCCGATGGCCGAGCACCGCGCCCGCGTGCTGCAGCAGCTGCACCTGCTGGTCGAGGAGGGTGCCGTGCTTCGGGCCTTCCCGAAGGCGCAGGGCGGCGACGACGACCACGGCGGCAACATCGCCGCCTTCGAGGAGCTGGTGCTCGCCGACCCGTCGCTGCAGATCAAGTCGGGCGTGCAGTGGGGGCTGTTCGCGGCCGCGATCCTGCACCTGGGCACCGAGTACCACCACGAGACGTTCCTGCCCGGCGCGATGAGCCTCGAGGTTCCGGGCGCGTTCGCGATGACCGAGATCGGTCACGGGTCGGATGTCGCCTCGGTCGCCACCACCGCCACCTTCGACGCGGCGACGGATGAGTGGGTCATCAACACCCCGTTCCGCGCCGCCTGGAAGGACTACCTCGGCAACGCGGCCCTGCACGGGCGTGCGGCGGTCGTCTTCGCGCAGCTCATCACGGGCGGCGTCAACTACGGCGTGCACGCGATCTATGTGCCGATCCGCGACAACGACGGCGCGCTCTTCCCCGGCATCAGCAGCGAAGACGACGGCCTGAAGGGCGGCCTCAACGGCATCGACAACGGCCGACTCGCCTTCGACCACGTGCGCGTGCCGCGCACCAACCTGCTGAACCGCTACGGCAGCGTCGAGGCCGACGGCACGTACAGCTCGCCCATCGAGAGTCCCGGTCGCCGCTTCTTCACCATGCTCGGCACCCTCGTGCAGGGTCGCGTCTCCCTCGACGGCGCATCGACCCTCGCATCCAAGGCCGCCCTGCACATCGCCCTCACCTACGGGTCGCAGCGCCGCCAGTTCACCGGCGGCACGAGCGACGAGGAGGTGCTGCTCGACTACGGTCGGCACCAGCGCCGCCTGCTGCCGCGCCTTGCTCAGACGTACGCGATGTCGTTCGCGCACGAGGAGTTCCTCGACCTGTTCGACCAGGTCTTCTCGGGTGTCAACGACACCCCGACCTCGCGCGAAGACCTCGAGACGATCGCCGCGGCGCTCAAGCCCCTGTCCACCTGGGCCGCTCTCGAGATCCTGCAGGAGGCACGCGAGGCATGCGGCGGGGCCGGCTTCATGGCTGAGAACCGTCTCACCCAGCTGCGCGCCGACCTCGACGTCTACGCCACCTTCGAGGGCGACAACAACGTGCTGCTGCAGCTCGTCGCGAAGCGCCTCCTCACCGACTACGCGAAGAAGTTCAAGAACGCGGATGCGGGCGCGATGGCGCAGTTCGTGGCCGGCCAGGTGGGCGAGGCGGCCGTGAACCGCACGGGCCTGCGTCGCCTCGGCCAGCGGGTCGCCGACTTCGGCTCGACGGCGCGCTCGGTGGGCTTCGTGCGCGACGAGGATTCGCAGCGGCAGCTGCTCACGGATCGTGTGCACACGGCGGTCGCCGAACTCGCGGCCAAGCTGCGCCCCGCATCCAAGCTGTCGGCCGTCGACGGTGCGGCGCTCTTCAACCGCTATCAGAACGACCTCATCAAGGCCGCGCGCGCCCACGGCGAGCTGCTGCAGTGGGAGGCGTTCACGCGTGCGCTCGCCGAGGTGCCGGAGGGCGACACGAGGCAGGTGCTCACCTGGCTGCGCGACCTGTTCGGCCTCGGGCTGATCGAGAAGGACGCCGCCTGGTACCTCGTACACGGGCGTCTCTCGGCTCAGCGCGCCGAGGCGATCACCGCATACATCGACGACCGCCTGCTGCCGCGCATCCGTGCGCACGCGCTCGACCTGGTGGCCGCGTTCGGTCTGACGCCCGAGCTGGTGCGCGCGCCGATCGCGTCCGGTGTCGAGCAGGTGCGTCAAGACGAGGCGCGGGCCTACTACGCGGCGCTTCGCGAGTCGGGCGACGCTCCCGTCGACGAGAAGACGCTCAGGACGAAGAAGCGCTAGCAGCCGCTTCGAGGTCGGTGCGTCGACGCGACGACAGGTCGTGCATCGTCGGGCCCTCGAGGTACTCGCCGGTGGCGCGGAAGCGCGAGCCGTGGGCGGGGCAGTCCCAGGTGGACTCCGCCTCGTTCCAGCGCACGATCGCACCCAGGTGCGGGCAGAGCAGGCATACCTCGGTGGTGCCGTTCTCGGATGCGATGATCGCGCGGGGCGGGAGCGCCGCCGTCGCATCCGGACGCTCGCCGCGGATGGCGTCGCGGATCGCGCCCGCATAGCCGCGCGCGTACCAGGTGAGCACGGCCGCGTTGGCGCCGATGCCCACCCCGACCGCCTGCGGCAGGGTGGGTCGGCGGCCGAGCACGCGCTGCCATCCTTCGCGGCGGCCGGCGAGGTCGGCCTCGAGCAGCAGGGCGGCGGCGACGGCACCCGTCATGCCCCACTTGTCGTAGCCGGTCGCGAGGTACGCGCGGCCGCGTCCTCGCGGCAGGTACCCGACGAAGGGGATGCGCGACGAGGGCGTGTAGTCCTGGGCCGACCAGCGGTGGGTCGGCTCGGCACCGGGCCAGCGCTCGCGGGTCCACTCCTCCAGCTCGCCGTAGGGGTCGAATCCTGCCGACTGGCGCCCGACGTCGTGGCCGGAGCCGCCCACCAGCAGTGAGCCGTCGTGCCAGCGGATGCTGTGCGGGGTGTCGCCGGCGCCGAGGAACATGCCGGTCGGCACCGCATCCGCATTCGCGACCCGGAACGCGACGACGTAGCTGCGGCGAGCCTCGACCTTCGCCCAGTACAGCCCCCGCACGAGCGGCGGTGTGCCGGTGGCGAAGACGATCGAGTCGGCGGAGACGCTGCCGTGCTCGGTGAACGCGACGGCCGGCTCGCCGAGGCTCACATGGACGACGCGCGCATGCTCGGCGATCACACCGCCGAGTTCTCGGATGTCGGACGCGAGCTGGGCGAGCACGTCCATCGGGTCGAACTGCACCTGACCGTCGAGCACGACCGCCGAGTGGCCCCTTTCGGGAAGTTCGGCGCCATCCGCGAGCAGCACGGGCAGTCCCGCGGATCGCGCGGCGGCGTACTCCCGGCGCACCGCATCCACCTCGGCCGGCGTTTCCGCGTAGGTCACCGCGGGGAGGCGCTGGTACGGCACCCCGGCCTCGGTCAGGTAGGCGCGCATCCACTCGAACGCGGCGCGCTGGCTGTCGACGTAGGCCCGGAAGACGGCAGGCGTGTTGAGCGCGCGCACCTTCTGCAGCTTCGTGCCCTGCAGCAGGCTGAGCTTGCCTGTGGTGTTTCCGCTCGCCACGGCCCCCACCTCGCGGCCCTCGAGCACTGCGACGCTGCGCCCCTGCCGTGCGAGGAGCAACGCGGTGACGAGCCCCGTGAGGCCCGCGCCGACCACGATGTGGTCGAAGCGCGCGTCGGA